>Ga0193755_1000082_pt1 | contig 25164 bp, 43 predicted proteins | sample H1a2metaG_FD_144921 | JGI IMG/M metagenome (GOLD analysis project Ga0193755, IMG submission 144921) | Soil microbial communities from a riparian zone of the East river system, Colorado, United States - H1a2 | ecosystem: Environmental > Terrestrial > Soil > Riparian zone | place: USA: East River...
CCCGCTTGCCCTGCTTCCGTCGTGTCGGTCGGCACTTGCCAGCCAAACTCCGTGCACTCAATGGCGATACTAGGATAGCCCTGAGAAGCGGCCGCAGCCGCCATATTAGTGATCGCCGTCGTGATGCTCGGCACGTGCCCGGTGCCGGTATGCGGGTCATGAGCGTTGCTATAGAAGTGGAAGTTGATATACTCCACATATTGCAAAGAGCTACCCAAACCTGCGATGAAGTCGCTAAAGTTGGCATCCCACATCCACCAGATGGCACCCGCGCCAAGCCGCGTACCAGGGTAGTTCGCCTGCATCGTCGGTCCAACGGTGTTGAGGACTTGCTGCAAGAACCAGGGATCGCGTGCCGGTTGCGGCGTTGGTGAGGCCGCATTGAGTACGCCTTGGCTGCCGTCATACTCGGAATAGGTTGGCGTGCGCAGGCCATACCAAATAACGGTGATGGGAGAACTTGACGAGGCATTCGTACTCGCGGTATAGGCACTGCCATCGTTATTGACGATGTGGATCACGGTATCGCTGATACTCACAGCCGAGGACAGCTTGACATAATCGCCATTGCCGCCCGATTGCCCAAACTGGAAATGTGTGCCATTGGCATACGCCGCAGGGCTTGAAATGATGTTGACCGTTGGGTATGCTGTGCCCGCGTTGACGGCCTGATTGAGCGTGACGCTGGTCGTGCTGCTCGTGAAATGGATGTTGTACTCTTCGTTGCCGACTTCGAGTTTGTGTATCTTCATCGGCCCGTAGCCGGGGACGCTAAACGCGCCATTATAACGCGCCGCAATCACCTGGCAGGCGATTAACACATCGGATGGCTGCGGCAAGAAAAACGGCTCGTCCGTCGCCTGGTACGCTACGTTCGTGAGGGACCACGCCGGCATCCCCCGGACAGGGAAGGTGATCGTGAAACCTGCCTGAGATAACTTGAAAATCGCGTCATCAAGGGGCGCAAAGTCCCACCCTGCGCCGCCGGTCGTGTCTGCTTGCGTGCGCCATATCCACTGGATATCTAACTGAAATCTGAAGTTGCCGTGCCCATCGGCTACTGCCCAATCCACAATTTGCTGAGATAATCGGGCGGCAACTGGATAACTGCCAGGGTTGAGGCCGCGTGTGATGCCGTACGAGTTCTCCGGCAGCATGGCGACTGCCGCCGCAAATATGACAAAGGTCACCGTAACCGTGGCAATCGCGCCGCCTGTTGTGGCTGTGAAGGTCACGGTAGCTGTATACGTACCAGCAGCACGTGCACCAGTGGTACAGATAAAAGAGATTGGCGTACTGCCTGATGCGCCGAGAGAGCCTGATGATGGATTGATGGAGAGCCAGCCGGAGCCACTTCCATACGCTATAGAGGATGTCCAGGCCGTTGCAATGCCTGCTGTCTCTGAAAGGGTGTCGTTTTGATACGCTGGATTGATAGCATTGTTGAATGTGCCGCTTAGGGCGCGTGGCACATAAGAGATAGCGCCAAGTGTGGCAGAGAATGATAAACTCGCAAGTGACGTGGCAAGCACTGGCGTTCCGGCGGTCGTCTGGTAGCCTGGGGTGACGATCTGGATGTTGACAGAGCCAAGGGTCGCACTATTGGACTCAACGAATTTCAGGGTTGCCGCGCCCGAGCCAGTGCCATTGACGGTAATATTATCGAAAGCGTCTACATAGACGATATCACCGCTCACAAAAGACATCTTGGCGGCGGATTGCGAACTGAAGGCGTAGTTGGTTGAGGCGGTCGTGAGTGCCGCGCCCGCATTGCTAAAGGTGCCAATCGTGGTATAGACACCGCCATTGTATTTGCTGACACGCACATACTGCGTCGCGGTGGCTGTGCCGACGCTTACGGCGTTCCTGATCGTGACCAGCCAGTTACCCGCGATGATATCATTGCCTGCTAAATTGAGCGAGGCCGCCTCTAAAAACCAGCCATTGCCTGATTGAGCGGGCAGAGAACCGCCAGCCGCCCATGCGCTCGCGTTGCCCTGGCTATACGCTTCACCATAGCCGGTTGAGGTGCCAATGAGGCTGTTTCTGCTATTGGTACTTGAGCCGGTGGTGGCGTTGGCAAAGACGGCATTCGCCGTTGATGGCAGCGTGGTTGATGCGTTGGTGGTGAGGTATAAAGTAAGGGCTGTAGCCATTTAGAACTTCACCCCCGTCGCTTGCCTCACGGCCTGTACCCAATCAGGCATGACCGCGCGTACAAACTGCTGCCCATTGATGTTGAATTGCACGATAACGGGCTGTCCTGAGGATGACCCGCCGCCGCCGCTACTTCCTATCCGATTGTTGGGAATGATTTGAGCACCTCTCGGGACATACATCAGTTCCGGCCCCTGCTCACCAATCATCGCGAGGCCACCAGGGGCGCTACTTGTACCACCGGCAAAGTGCCCAACGCCGCCGCCTCCGATTGAGCCGCCGATACCGCCTCCCATGCCCAGGATGTGCGCGATGATGCCCGAGACGGCGTCCGCTGCTCGCTGGAATGGGGAGACGATCGCGCCCCACACGCCAGATAATGCGCCTGGAATGCGCCCAGCCAGGGACCCAAGTATCTTGACCGCGCCATCGACCATACTTTGGACGACGGTCCCCACGCGCCCTGGCAAGTCTTGAAACCACTTGACAACGCTATTGACGAAGCCTTGAACAACCCCGATGACCTTCCCAGGTAAGGATTGAAACCACTTGACAACCCCGTTGATGAGATCGGGCACGATAGAACCGCCGACAATCATGTGATACGCCCATTGGAACCAACTCACTAATTGCGTGATGCCCTTTATTGTGACCGTTATGGCATTTCCGATACCACCCCAATCGACCTTGGAGAGCGCATTCGACATCTTGACGACGTTATCCCCGACCTTGCCCCAATCGACGTTGGCAATAGCTATGGCGATTTTCTGGAAGTTTGCCCCGACATTCCCCCAATCTATCTTACTGATACCGTCTGCTATCTTTGAGAAGGCCGCGCCAACTTTGCCCCAATCAATCTTGTAGATGGCATCCCCAACCCTCGTGAAACCCGCCCCAACCTTGCCCCAATCAATAGCCGTGAGCTTATCCCATATCACTTTGATCTCTCGCCAGAAGTTCACCCACGGGTCAATTTGACGGCTCATACTGCCCATCACGGCCTTTGCGCGGTCAAAGGAGTCGGTCAGGGGCTTCGTCGCGTCAGTTGTAGATTTGATAATGCCACGCGCGCGGTCAAAGGCATCATAAAGCGGCTTAGCAGCATCCTTTACCTTGTTTAGTACATCTGTTGCATGCATAAATTGATCTGAAAGCTTCGTTATCTCCGCGCCCCCCACCTGGATTTCATTAAAGACCGTGCGGAAGGCACTCACCATCTGGTTGAGTGTGTTGACGATGGGCTGTAAGGTGGCATGGATGATTTGAGATTTCGTTATCCAATCAGAGAATGCCTGGAGAAGCGGCATCAGGATACCGAGTATTTGTCCGAGGACGGGCAAGAGTTGACTACCGATGCCAATCAACATGGCTTCAATGGCGGCATTCGCCCGATCAAGGATGACATTGAAGTTCGTTTGCGCCAAATCCCACCCGAGAACCGCCGTTTTACTGGCATTCATCGCATCTGTGATGGCCTTTGTGTTCCCCACAAAGGTACTCATGTGCGTGCCGGTGAGGGCCAGGAATGCGGAAAGCGAGCGTTGCCCACCGATCATGTCACTGACAGCCCGATTGAAGGGAACGCTTCCCTCTGGCCCCACTTTCTTTGCCGCGTCGTAGATCATTTGTAACGCGCCTGGGAGACTCGTCTTCATCTCATTGGCAACGGCTATTGTGCTGAGTCCCATATCGGCCATCGCCACTCGTGCTTTATGTGTTGGGTTTTCAAGCGATTGGAACGCAAAACGCAGGGATGTTGCGGCACGTTCGGCAGGAATACCCGCATTCGTCATGGTAGACATGGCGGCTGCAACATCGGCAAAATGAATACCGAGATTTTGGGCGAGTGGCAAAATCGGCCCCATTGAGTTTGACAACTGTTCAAGTGAGATTTTGCCAAGCTGGACGGCGCGTGTGTAGCCATTCATAAATTGTGTCGCGTTAAAGGTCTTCGTTCCGTAGTCGGTCATGGCGGTTGTTAAGGCTTTGGATACATCCACCACCGCGGCCTGTTCAGATTGTGCGCCCTTGGCCGCCACACTGAGCGTATTCAGACTTTGTGCCCCGCGTTGCCCGGCTGAGATAATCTGGTACATCGCCGCATTGAGGCCATCGGTGCCGGTGGTGAGCACACCCGTCGCCGTTGATACGCCAAGGATGCCCTGCCCCATCTTTGCCATGTTGTCGGTCACATCACCCGCGCCGGTCACTAACCTATTGACGCCTTGTTGGAAGTCAGCGGCCAGTTTGACCGAGGCGACGCCCGCCGCCGTGACTGCCGCCGCAACGCCCAGGATGGACAACTCGGCAGCACTCGCACCCGAGGCCTCGACGGCTACCAGCAGTTCAGCGGCAGAAATACCCATGTTGGCTCACACCCTTAGCTTGTCTTCAAAATTCACACTATCAAGATAGGCGGCCCCATCCTCAACGGCCTGGTAAAAGAAGGGTTGCGCCGCCATGAAGCGCGTACCAAACTCGACATAGACCCCATAATTGGCCGCAACTGCCACGATTGCCGACGTATCATTTGGGGGCGTTTCTTCTGGGAGAAGGTAGGAGTCGCCAGGAGGGGAGACGACTGCACTTCCATAGGTGCTACCCCACTTAGGCGTGACTGAATACACAGAACCTGCGAGAAAGCCGCTGCGAAACGGCGCGCCGCTGCTCGCAGATGCCTCAATGAGTATTGCCGCCTCTGAAATGATTTCTTGTACTGCCGGCTTGAGACGCTTCGCGATCTGTGGTAAATGATTAAACCCGACCGATGATGATACAGCCATGTGGCTCAGCTCCTATTGTGCGCTTCTTTGATCTTGGCCGCCTGCGTCTCGGCATTCATAAACTTGACGGCCCGCTCTCTCCACCAGATGGATTGATCCATCAGTTCCCACGGCGCAACCCCGAGCCATTGCGCGGCCTTCACGATGTTGTAATCTTCAGGACACGCGCCCATTTTCCCGTCCATCGCCAGGTAGCGCCTCAGATTGACAAGCTCCGGATCGTCTACTCCTGAGGCGCTACCTGGTTTGGGCCAATATCCTCCAAAATGGCCTGCATGATTTGCCTTTGAAATTGGACGCCAAACTCAGCGATACGTGTGATAGGGAACATCACATCAGGGGTGCCATCATAGATATCCCAGGATTTGATGAATGCGATAAATGCGGGATCGGCGTCGTTGTTGGCTTTCACCTCGTTCAATATCTTGTCGGTGATTTTGTTGGGATAGTATTCAATGATGATTGGCCCTGCAATTGTCTGGGCGGTGACTGTCGCAGTACCCGCCGCAATCTGGCTAAAACTGACTGGCATAGTGTGCCTTTCTAACGTGCTATACTGTATTTGGCCTTGTAGCTCATCGGTAGAGCGGCAGCTCCTTATTGGTGTCTGTGTCGTAGTTGGTTTAATTCCAACCAGGGCCACTTATAACGCTGCTAAAAGGTTCGTTACCGTCGCGGTCTGCGCCTTGCCCCACGTCGCATCCTCAACTCTTCCGCAAACACGCCCTTATCGTCCTTAAAAGGGTTGGGCTTGCTCACCTTCACCGCCATATCGTGCTGGTAGACGTTGTAGGCCGTCGCAACCGATGTAATGGTCGGCGTGCCGCCTGTGAGCGCGACGTTTGTGGCAATGACTGGCGACATATCGGTTGCCAACGCGCCGCTAAATGTGAACGTGTAGGGCCCACCGGCTGAGCCGGTCACGGTACAGTTTGCACCGACCGTGGAAAGCAACTGGAAGGCCGTATTGACCGTGGCTGAGGTAAGACCCGCGCTATAAGTGATGTTGGCGGTCGTCTGCCCCTTGTAGCCAAGCGTAAATGTGCCGCCTGTTGCGCCTCCCGCAATCGTCACGGTCTGCAAATTGTCGATGATGAGTCCTTGCGCGCTGACACGTAGGAATTGCGTTGCACCGGTTTGCATCATCGCGAGTGGAGCCATGCCGATCACATCAGCTGGAAGCAACAGCTTGAATATGCAGCCTGGGTTGAGGTCCACATGGGCCGTCCAACCCAGGGTTGCGCGGTTGAATGGGAAGAAGGGACCATAGACGCCCGAAAAGGCGTAGTCAAGATTGAGCGCCCCCAGGAGTTGCGTTGTGCCAAGTGCTGCGGAAGTCGTGTCAAGATATACATTGATGTGCTTACCAGCAACTGGCGCAAGCGCAACGGATGTTGGGGTAGAGGTCATCGTGATACCGTCTTGCAACGCCTGCGCAAGCAATTTGCTTCCAACGGTGATACCCGTTTGACGATCACCCTTGAAGCTGTATTCTGTGAATAAGCAATAGTTGGCTTTGCGCGCCCGTACAACCGTATCACCCTGCTCTATCGTATAAGTTTGCGGCGTGATTGAGCCGGTAAGCGGCGGCGTAAATACCCAATCTTTCGCAGTAGCAGATGCGCCATGCGCGATTGGGGAAGCAGTTCCAAATGCGCCGGCAAGCAAATAAATGATGCCGTTGTAGTCCAACTCACCGCCAACGGTACCCTCCACCCACTCGCTATTCTCTATTTGCGCCCCTGGATACTTGCGGCCCGTTGCCTCGTACATCTTGACATCGGCCATTGGCCCCCACTGGATGTCAAAGCAATTTATGAGCTTGTTGGCCGCGACATTCGTACCCAGTGCGGAAGTAGATTCAGCCCCGAACTGGAGATGCTGGTTTATGGTGGTGATTTGTGGTGTATACGGCATGTCTGCCTCCTAGCTTCCCTGTAGGTCTATCCTATATAAGCCGCCCAAATGACTCCACTGAGCGCCGTTGACAATTTCATCAAGCGCAATCTCACCATCGCGGTAACATTGCAGTACACCCCCGCCCCCTGGTAAACCCGTGGGTCTGACGCTCCCGAATAGCGCGTCAATTCTGTTTGCGCCTGCCACAAGTGCTACAAAATTACTCACTGGCCCGACCATCTTGATCTGCATCAGAATGCTTGCCCACAGGCGGATAGCATTCACCGTCAACTTGTCTCTATCCGCCTGCTTCCCGTAGGATGCATACGGCGGTATAGTCCCGATGTCTGCCATTCCCTGAAACACGCCGCCCGTTGCCGCTGCCATGAGTGCGCTATCGGCTCGCATGGTGCTATTCACCCACTGGAAGGCTTGCGCTACCTCACTCAATTGGTGTGCCTCCCTACATGATGACTGTCATAAGCGCATCACTCGCTACCGTGTACGAGTCCGCAATAAGGATGTAGTTGACCATCCAGCGCCTGCCGTTGTACTGCACTTGATCCCCTTCACGCCCGTCCGATATGGGCAAGAAGCGCAGCATCAATGCCTCCTTCGTGCCGATAATATTGGCAAACGCTTGCAGCTGCGGCGCGCTTGGCTTGTAGACATTGCAGGCAAGCATACTTGTCGGCGTGCCCGGCCATGTCTCCGTGCTGTGCCCGTAGCCATCCTGAGCCACGGTTTTGCGATAGAGCGGCAGCGATTGGTCAAGGCTTGATGCCACCGTTGCGGTAATGCTCGCGATGTCAACGCTACTCAGTAATCCAGCCATTAGCTCGCCTCCTAACCACTCGCCATGTAGTCGATTTCACGCGCCTTCAAACTTGGCTCCGCGCTCTGTCCTGATGCGATATCCGAGCGTGTCATTTGTATAGTGATGGCTCGCTGCTTCAAGCGGTAGGTATGAGCGAGTTTTTGCAGCATATCCGCCGCCTGAGAACGCTTGAATGACTGGCTATCGCTGCTAAAGTCAAAGTTCAGCACCCACTTGGCCGCCCACCGTTCCAATAAATCAGCCGCCGCGCGGTAGACATCGTGTGTTGAGCCGGTGATGAAGACAGGCGGGTATGTGTTCGCCGTAAATTCCCAGTGGCCCACGATCGGCTCGCTCACCGATGGCGTGACAAGCACCGTCAGGTACTGCTTCAACACCGCGCCATCTTCCCAATCGCCCAGGTCATGATAGAAGTCCAGGTACTTGAGCGTGCCCGCGGTATAGGTTGGGTATGCGGTCAGCGGCGCATTGCCGATATCCTGACGCGATGCGTCCAACACGTCCTGAATATCTTGATCATGAAAGATTTCACTCGTGCCACCAGGATCGTTGATAAGGAGTCGCACGCGCGGTATGATGTTCGTTTGCATGGTGCTGCGAACTGCCATCTTGTGAGACTCCTTCTAACTAGGGCTTCGCTAAAACGATGTCACCCTGGTACGTCACTGAGGCCGTGCCACCGCCCGCAATCGTGCAGGTCAAGCGGATTTGTGGCGCGGTAATCACACCGGCTACGACCGTGGGCTGCACGTTAAACGGGATATAGAGTTCGGTTACCTGACCGGTTGTAGTGAGCGACAACGGCGGATCACCGACAAAATCAGCGCGCCACGTGGTCGGTACCCCGTCATAACAGGCGTCAACTGAAAACGTGGCCGTATTGGTCGTAGTCGAGGTGGCCGCCGTGACCAATACACGCGCAAACAGCCCGCGCCTGGGCGTGCCGCCGGGCAGGATAAGCGCCGCGCCGTTAAAGGTCGTGGCCTTCGTGGTACTGGCTTGTAAAGCGATAAGAGCGTCTACGGGCATATCAGTTTCCTTCCTGAGCGGCAGGCTCAAATGTGACAGCAGGCTCTACAGGAGCTTCAGCTGCCGCCGCCTCTGCCTCGGCTTTGGCCGCTTCCTCAGCTGCCGCCGCGAGTTTCGCATCCTCAACCACAGGGTCAAGGTCGTGCGCGTGGCCCAGGTGCAGGGTCAGCATTTCAAGCACGCGGCCAAGGCGTACATCAGATTGCGAGATTTCCGCAACCGCCGCGCGCAACTCGGCAAACTCTTCAGGCTGCATGGCCATCGAGACGGGCCTATTTTGATGTCATACAAGCGCCCAATCGAGCGCGTGGAGACGTTCATGAAGCCAACTGCCCAGTCAATGAGCGTGCGGTAAATGACGCCGTTGTTGATGAGGCCCAAATCTTCCACGTTGAACGGGTTGAACTGCCAGCCGAAAAAGTGATCGGTGCCATGATTGACGGCATAGATGCTGGTGAAGTTGGCTGATGCGCCGGTTGAGTCAACGCCTGCCGCCGTTTCACCAACTGAGCCAGAGCCGGCTGCTATGGCGTTACCGGCGATGATACGGGTGGTTTGATCGGCTTTGAGGCCAGGATCGCGGATGACCGCGTTTTTGTACGTCGCTATCGAACGCTCAAACTGGTCGCGTGTGGTATCGAAACCGCCGCTCGTACCCATAAACTTGATGACCGAGTTGATGCGGCGTTTGACGTAATCATTCATGTAGAGGACGACGCCACTGCCATCAGGGCTATCGACACTCCACAGCAAAAGATCAAGCATTTCAAAGAAAGCCGCGCCGGTTTTGGCGGTGACGCCTGCCTGGGAAATGTCGGCGGCGGCTCCACCTGCGTCAATCTTGTTCTCAGGACGCACGCCGAACTTGTTGGCAGAGGCCGCATCATCGATACGAGCACGCAAACCAATGGGCGCATTGACATCACCGGTGACGTGGTCATTCTTGAAGTATTTGTAATTGATATCGTACGTGAGGGCTTTCAGCACAATGGCCGTTTGTGTGGCGCGTGGATCGGTAATCTGGTTTTGATCCTGGACAATATACTTGTCTACATCGACATAGTTCGTCATCAAGTAGACTTGCTCTTGGTAGGGGGTTGGTTGGGCGTGGACGCTCACACCCTCAGCGTTGAGCGGACGCCAGTTGATGGTCGGCAAGTTGCCCTCAAAACGGGTGCCATTGGCGATAAGGCTCTGTTTGGTCGCCAATTGCACGTCTTGAAGGATGTTGCCATAGTCGATGAGGGACATGGACACGGCCTGGATAAGCGGTGAGTTTGACATCAACGCATAATCGGCCAGGGTGACTGTCCCGGCTCCAATAGCCATATTGTTTCTCTCTCTCTTCTATCTCCCGACAGTAGTGAGCTAAAGAATCGTTATTTATGCCTGATGATTATGGCAATGTCTTGAACATGCCAGGGTCCGTCAGGCGCGGTATTCTGCCTGGTTGAGCAGTGTTGCCAGGGGATTGAATAGACGATCTCCCTGGGTTCATAGCGGGCGTTGCGGGTGGACCAATGCGTGCAGAGGTTGCAGGTGTTTCATCAGCTTGTTTGATGATATTTGGATTGCCTTTGACAATTTCATCCAATACCTTGTCGAGATTGGTAGGCTTTTCGTCCTCGTATTCCAATTTTTGAAGCACGTACGGCGCAATCAGTTCTACATTTGCAATGCCCCGTGTCGTGGCTTGTAGTTGGATTTCCTTCGTGACGTTCTCTTGCCGTAACTGCTGAACTTGCTTTTCTGCGGCTTCCGTGCGTTTCTGCATCTTCTCAATTTCGGATTGGGTGGCCTCTTGTGCCAGGCGTTCTTTCTCTTTATAGGCGGCTAATTCTTTTTCAGCCGCCGAGAGATTTTTGCCATGGCGTGCAGCCTCTTCCGATTTGTTGTTGGCGTGTTTTTCCAGTTCCGCAATGCGCGCCAATGCTTCCTCAAGCGTTGTCGCTATCATCTTCGTCGGCGTCGCGCCAACTGAAGTGCTGCCTGTCGCAGGCGATCCGGCTGTAGGCGTCGCGCCCGCACCGGATGAGGTAGTATCTTCTGGCATAAGTGTACGTTATTCCTTTCAAGTTGTCAATGTATGAATACTCATAAGTTGAATACTCAATCAAAAAATATTGCCATAGTTGTTATAATAGTAGCTATGAAACCTCCTGATATTCCTAAGATGAATCCAGGTATGCCATACCTACCAACGACTCAGACAGTAGGCGATATACCACGCCTAAGCGATGCATTTGAGCACATATTTGTTGATGATGGCATGGGCGGTCATTATGAATTTATTCAATACCCGATGCGTCCAAAGCCATGCTACAATGAAATGCTACTTGTTCCCTACGATAAACTTAAATAGGCTCGCGGGGCATGACTTGAACATGCACGCTTTGCAGCCCGTGATAAACAATCACAGATGTCTACCAGTTCCATCACCCGCGAATGGCTGGTCATTCCCAGCGCCCTTTGCCGCATGCGCAGTACGTGGCTTCATCAGGGTTCTCACAGCCGCAGCCGTTGCATTTCCAGGCGTGCAGGATGCGAATCCATAGATGCTTCATTATTTCTTGCCCTTCTTCCCGTGATAATTAGCTTGTCCAGGAGCTGCCTGCTTCCTTCGTGCAATCGCGCCAATCACGCCGCCTGGCACGCCTTTTGCTTTAAGTTGCGCGGCTCTGCCACCATGCCCGAGCTTGTTCGATTTGCCCTTGAATGACCCGCTTTTCTTTGTATCAGCCATCGCTTGACTCCTTTCTATGGCTCATCCCTCAAGCTATCAATCTGCATAGTGATTGCAGCATCAAATGCATCAAGTTTCGCAAGACAGATAGTGAACCGATATTTAAGATCACCATGCGCTTTTGATAATGCCAGGAGCTTTTTGTCAAGCGTCAGACCTTCGCTACGGATAGCAACCAAATTGTCAATGACGAGCTTTTTCTCCTGTTCATTCATGGCTGTTTTCCTCCTATCGGCGCTTGCGCTGGAAATGGTTGGCCTGGGAGCGGCGGCGCGCCTGGGACTTCGGGCGGCAAGAGGGCTGCAACCGCCGCCGCTTTTGCCTGGTCTTTTGCGTCTTCCGCATCCTTCAGTATCGCCTCTTCTTCAGGGTCATAGCCAAGCTCGCGCTGCAACGTTGTCCTACTGATGCCAATCTCCAATTTAGAGACGGCGGCTTGCACGGCGGGTAAATCATCCTCTGGTAGCGGGTTCTGCCAGGCGAGCGTGATCTTGATATCCTCAGAGAAATCATTGAGTACCAACAATGCCTTGCTCACCTCAATAATCGTATTGCCATAGGAACACCGCTTCTTCTCTGTTTTCTTCAGGATCGGCATGAACAGGAGTTCAAGGGCCACGCCACTCAATTGGCCGCGTGGCATGGTGGCGATACGTCCGGTTGCGACCCCTGGCACGCCTGATTCCTCATCCGTGTCGGAGCGCAAATCGGCGGCAAACTTGAGCGCGTTAGCGGAATCGCTTGGAAGCGGCACGGCCACGATCTTGCTTTCAGGCAGGGGCAATCCAATAATCGAGCCAACCACTCGTTTAATGAGCGATTCAGCCACGCCAGTTGCGTAAATAATCGGAGCGCCAAAGAGCTTGAAGAGGCGATTGATAGAGGACTGCCCCAGGTTCAGCGCGTTGTTGAGTCCAATCAGTCCAGGCGTCAAATCAGGCTTGCCCCAGTAGTTATTTGGGTATGGTAGATTTTGATTGCCGAACAATGGAGGAAATGCGTAGGGCCAATCAATCGGCGGTCCGGCTGCCGTCCATCCGGTCATGGTGGGCTGCATATTTGCGGAGAGAACGACCTGTGTCCAGTGCTGAATGTTCCATGAAGTCGGCTTGCTCGCCTGTCTTCCATTCTTCGGCTCAGGGTAGTTTGCAGCTATCTCTTCACGATAGTAGACTTCTTTCCAGTGCCCGTTGATCTTCTCCATTGTGCTGTATTGGATGCAGAATAAGAGCACTCGTCTACAATTCTGCGGGGCTGTCTGGACAAAGACGATACTCGGGTCTATGTTGACGATCTCAAATGTGCCGTCCATGTCAGGCACAATGCGCAGGAAGCCTTGCCCCGCCGCGCCACCATTCATGGCCCATTCCTGAAGCAGTGGGATACGCGCCTCTTTAATGCCCCATGTCGTATCAATGCAGTCCTGGGCCTCCTGCGGGCCGTTCTCTTCTGTCGAGATTTCAAGCTCTTTGCCAAAGAGGAAATCCACGCCCCTATCCACAATTGGCGCGCACCGGTTGCTCATCACATTATCATCAGCCTCGCCTGGCATGGGGACGAGCGGCTTCTCAAGCTCGTCGTTGTAGGCTTTCCAGGCTTCGGCTATCTTCTTTTGTCGCGCTTTATCGGCGTCGGTGATTTCGTAGGTAGGCTGTGCTTGTTGGGTTTGTGGTGTTCTGAGTGTTGGCGCTTGCATGGTTTGGGTCATGGCATTATCACCTCGGGCGTGATCTTACGATATTCAGGCGGTTGATCGGGCAATGTTTCCACCGTGAAACGCATAGACAAGCGCGGCAATTCGCAATATTCTTGTGCTTCCGGTAAAGCATCAGAGATGAGTGTAAAATCGAGCGTTCGGACGTGCTGGTTATAGTTGATGCCGATAACCCTATAACCTTCTGGCAAGCAGAGCAATTGCTCCAACAGGTCAGTTGAGACAGGCAATATAGCCAATCGAAGCTGTTCAGTTTGCGTTGTTTGGGTCATAAGTGACTCCTAATAAACACGGTGACTATACGCCACCGATAAGGGCTTCAAGTCAAATCGTGCGCACAAATAGCGAATCGAATCCATTCCATGATCGTTCTCTTTTACCGGCTCTTCCTTCGCTCGCACGCCTGAAGTGCCCACATACCAGATGTACACCTCTGGCTCATCTTCCACACATGTCGGCTTCTTGGCGCGCGCCAACTCCTGGTCACGCTCAACAAGCGAGTCACGCATAATCATGAGTCGGGCTTTGCCATCACCACTCGCTTTGAAACGCGCTGCAGTTGCTTGTATTCCATCCAATACTGCTTTGTGGGCGGGCATGGTTCTAAGTCCAAGGTGGCGCTCCAATGTAGCTCTGCCTTCTGCATCGTGGTCACAGATAATCTCACGCGGGAGTGGGTCACCACCAGGCTGGCCCCATCGGGACACTTTACGGATATCTTGTGCATGGTCTTCTACCAATCTTTTTGTCATGTACATTTGCCGGTAAATGATAATCCGCCCATCGGGGTCTATCGCTGCCCATAAGCACACAAATGGATTCGTAAAGCCAAAGTCGATGGCTAAATATCTAGGCCATTCAGCAGGGATGTGATACCTGTCATACCCTTGCCATTTGTCGATGACGTTCCGCGCCCTATCCCAACTGTCTTCGTAAATCGTGCCTTCAGCCGCCGCCCATATCCCATATCTGTAGCGCGCGAGTCTCACACCGGTTAGACTTTCAAGCACTGATAGATAGCGTTCACCCTCATCGGTGATCGTACCATCCTCATTGAAGAGTAGGGGGTTATCCTCGTGGCGCGACTCAAGCATGATTGTCTTGCCATCAAGTGAGCGTTGCCTGAGCCAGTGCTGCGGCGCATCGGGGTTGCAGTCACCAATCAACTGTTGATAGCTATTCTTCCCGTTGCGCAGGCGTATGGTGCAGGACTCCCAATCATCCTCTGTCAGTTCCGTCGCTTCCTGCACATAGATTAAATCCCACTCGGATGACATTATCTTGGATGGGCGATCCAGCCCACCGACTGCGAGAATTGAGCCATTCTTACGGTACTGATATTGCTGGACAGAGGATTTCCACTGGACTCGTGTGCCAAGTTCAGGGCCAAGGACATGCTTTTCGTACGTCACCATCGCGCTCTCAGTGAGCGAGCGGCGTGTTTTGCGTACCATCAGCGTGCGTAGTTGGGGATGCTTGAGGCAAGCGAGATGTACTTTTTCGAGAATGGCGCGTGATTTGCCGGTGCCTGCCGGACCTGACAAGATGATTTGCGGCTCTTGCATCGTGAAGATGTCGCGACACTGCCCACGCGGGGTATAGTGCATAATCAATTCAGATTTGACAGGCGAGGCTATCATACTTTGTCTACTCCAACCCCATACTCCCGAACCAGCGTCACGCCGTCCGGCAGCTCGTCCGATTTCGCATCCAGCCCGAGCATCCTGGCCTCACGTTCAGCAAAGGCAATCAATCGGTCAAAGGCAAAGAGCCGCCCCCGATACTTCTTATCCATCGCAAGTAGCCACACTTCCTCATGCATCTTTTCCAGGCGCGAGGTGTGGTCCTTGCGCCACTCTTCGATGTTCTGCACAATCACGCGGTCAAGCTCGCGCTGAATGGCGTTACGCGCCGCCCCTGGACTGCCGTAACTACAATCCTGGGCTATGCGGTCATAGGTCCAGCCCTCTTGACGACGTTGGATAGCTTGTGTAACACGAACGGCTGCATTTACATCCCGATTTACTACCCCCTGTTTATTTGGTGGTCGGTCGGTGGTCGGTCGGTTCCACTGCTCTTTATCGCGCTTCTCGATGATGTATGTTTTCGAGACACCGTGCTTTGTGGCAACTGAACGCAGCGACATACCGCCCTCATAATCGTCCCTGATAGCCGTCCAGTTTGCACCGTTCATTCGTTCACCCCAATCGGCCTACACCGGTACTGCTCTATCATCTCGCCCAGGCTCAGCAGTTCGGCGCATCGTTCTTGTGTAACCACATACCAACGGGCAAAGTGCCACTGTTCCGTATCGTGGAACAGGTTCAGGCGTACCGTGGGATGCGTGGCGATAGTGGCGAGTTCAGTCATGCTTTTTACAATCCGCGCTTATCACACAACCATAGGGCGCATAATATTCGCACTCACAAAACCAATACCGATAATCAATCAATGCCATAAGAGCGCAGTACAGCCATGTATAGTGTTTACCCGTATAGCCTTTGCGATAGTAGCTAAATAGTTTCAAACACGCGCTCTCCTTCTCGGCTCATACCGTCCAGGCGGCGTCACCGTGACAAATACCCAAATCCACCAGGCGAAGGGCAAGATCACAAATGAGAAGCCAATCACGAACGGCGGCAGGAATTCTTGTGTAATTTGTGCGATCGTCAGGATGTGCATCACGCTATTCCTTTGCCAGTTGCTTTCTTAGCTCTTGTAGAGCATCTGAGAGGTTTCTATAGTCATCTCGGATAGCTTTCCATCCCTTCGTTGTGAGTTCATCAACTTCTTTCTGAGGAGAAAGCGAACCAAAAGGGTCTGTCAGATTAAGGCTACTGCCCAGGTATTTCATGCACTCATCTACATAGTCGAGCGGGGATACTATTGGCTGTGTATATGGCGTCCATGTCATGCTTTCACCTCTAAATTGTTCCACTCAGTGAAACGTGTGTTCCGTCCAGTGGAAAGTGTGCCCCGTTTAGATGTACGCTATTGCTTGTTTTACAGGTTTTACATGTACACTAATGGAAATTAGTGTACATGTTCACTTCATTTTGTGAAGCGTCTCGCTCTGGAAAGAGAATATCTTCCCCACATGTCATGCAGAGAAGCCGTTGCTCTTTTATCTCCATACCAGTGATTTCAACCTTGTCATAATGCCCGATAAGTTCTATCTTTGGCCGCATGTCATCAAGCCGTTGTTCAAAATGCTTGAAGTAGACTCCTATCTCAACGGGATTCAAGAGTGATGTCATTCCACTACTCAGCGTAAAGGAGAATAGCGGGTCTGCTTTCATGGTTACGATCTGCTTAAAGATTTGCCCACAATGATGCGTCTCTTCAATCAGTATCGTGAATGTTGCTTGCTCGTTCATGGCCACCTCAAAATATTGGCAACCGGATTGGCCTGCACGAGCACGTACAGAATAGCGATATAGACGATGAGGTACAGCGCGAAGGTTGCCTTATCTCGTAGTGTCATCGTTTCTTCCTTTGCTCGTGATAGACCCGTACAGGGAGCGAAGGCGGATGGCGGCGCTCTTGCCGATTAGCAGAGCCAGTCACGCTCACCCATACAGGCGGCTCACCTTTTCTCTTATAGAGCTTTGCCACCTCACCGCAGATCTGCATGGCATGTGCCAGCTTCTTTTGATTGGCTATGAATTCTCGTGTAGCAATCACTTCTTCTCCTTTGGCTTGCACTCTTCCAGGCGGTGCCAGGTGCGGTGGAGCGGCTTCTTGGAATAGGAGACATCGGTTTTGTATGCTGTCGTCGTCTTCTTCCAGTTGCAGTCACTAAAAATGCGCATATGAGTCTCGCCTTTTGCCCATACTCCTGTCACGACGGCTGCATGGCACGTCCCGCGATGGCCGACATGATGCACAACTTCCCCAACAATCGCCTTTTTCATGCGCTCTCCTATGGCTGGCACTCATCATGCAGATCGAAGAACTCTTTGCGCTTCGTGGATCGCTTTGCCCACGGCTCCTTGACCGCAAACTCAAGCGTATTACCACACCAGCACTTGACACCCGGGGGAAAGCCCAATTTCTGAATGACCTCGTAGTGGTGGATAATGCGTGTTGAGTTGGCTTTCTTAATGGGGATAAGGACGACGTTTGTATCGTGCATAATTGCCTCGACAAACAAAAAAGCGTGAAGACTCATTTCAAAGTCTTCACGCTTGCATTAGGCCTCAGCCTGCTAAACAGCGTTGCTAGGGTGGGATCGGCAAATTGCTTTACCGACCCCTGGCACGGTTGCTGTTTATAGGTGCAGTACCGTAAACGAACACCGCCCTCCCATCTCGCGGAGGCGCTGCAAAGCCATGATTATTAGCTCATGACGGCAATCGGAGCTGGGCATTTACCATACTCCGGCGGGCCGACCCGCCTGGTATCTTAGGTAGGGGTAGTACTACTTCCCCGGTCCCGGCCCGGGAATTGCACCCTAACTTCTTCCAGAGTATGCCCCTGGCGTGCTACTAGTACACTACAACCGGGTCAATTGATATGATGTGCCAGGGGAAGGACTCGAACCATCCACCTCCGACCTATGCGCTATGAATGAACCCATACCATAGTATCGGTGCTCTTGCCTCTGAGCTATCCCTGGCTAGTTGATCGTTTGTTTCTTGTGACCAAAGAACTGTCGGATCATAAATTCAATGGTGGATAGGACGCCATTGCGATAGAGCAGTTTAATCTCTCCATCACCCCCATGCTCTTCTATCCCTTGCGCCATGCTGCTAATCTTCTTCACGACTTCAAGCTTGATTGGAATATGGATGGCCTCAATTTGTCCGGTATCTTGACAGAGCATGACGCGCCCCCAGGTGGTGTTTGGCTGGCTACTAATCCCACAAAGGAGTTAGTAGCCATATTGTAACTATACAGACTCGCATAGGAGGATGTCAAGAGTGCAGGAAAAGCGGCTTTACACTTTTCGATTAAGCGCACTTGAGACGCTATGCCCTGGTGGGATACGTACTCCCTGCTCCTTCCCTGTGCCTTCTAGTTTCTCCATGACGCAAAGTTCAAGCCCTTGATTGCCGCATTCCTCACACGTCGTCTCTGCCCACGCCTTGAGCGTGCTTGCAATGAAAACGTACGAGGAAGAGTAATCGAATGTCTTACGTTCCTTCATACATGTTTGGCACCGTAGAATAACTATCATTATCTTTCTCCTTATCTTTGGGTCTGTAAATTTGGCATAGATGTAGTATTAGTCAGCGTCCAGAAACCGATAGACCACATTGACAACTGAACGCATTACCATGAAATCTACGAGTGGTTTTGGCTTCTCTGCTGGTGTTTCAAGAACATGGATATTTCCATACTGAGCTACGCTGAGCTCTTCGATGATAGGAACAACGCTACTCTCTGAGGGGATAGCCCTTCCCATACTCTCAAGTATTTGACCCGCGACGTATTCAGCCATCACAACGGGGTCATGGTATGCATCTTCAGGCTTGCCACACTGCATATTGGGTGTTATTCCCAATCCGATAAGCTGACCGCTTAGTGCCTCGATAGAGGCGCTGGCCTGTAGCTGGTCAACATCAGGCTTATGTAGAAGAGCATCAACATTCTTGATGATACCAAGGCTGATGTCGCGGATTTCCTTACTACGGGGATTGCTGTTAAATTGCTTCCTGGTTACGGGTATTATTGCCATGTCTTTCTTCTCCTTGATTGTTGTCTTACTTGTATAAACTGGCCTTGACTCATTCAATATAACATCTACGGTATATGTTCTATCCCTATTCCATGCTGCTTGAAGTGTTCAAGCGCATCTGCAATACGCTCTGAGGCTTGCGCCTGCTTGACTTGCACAAACGCAAGGTACGTGGGAAGCCACGCTTCCCACGTTGGATACTCAAAACCTTTATCATGCCGCTCTTGAATGGTCTTCTCGATTTCTTCCAGGCTCAGAGGTGTTAGTCCATATGTCATGATCTTCTCCTTTGGGGGATTGCTCCCCCTCTACGCTATAGCAGGCTCGTCCCCGATGGCCTGTTCCAATTGCAAGAACTGATCCTCGACCAGATCATACACCGTTTCTTTGCTGATATTGAAGCCTGTTGTGGCACTGGCGAACGCACAGAAGCCGCTCTCACTTGTCCACAAGCCCTTTTCTTTGCCTCTGGCATACAACGCGTTCAAGCGGGCGCTGTTGGGCGCAACGCTCTCGACGACCACATTACCGGATTGCTCCATCTCTTCATGGCTGTACAGCCCACCCATTTCAGCAGGGAAGGCGCGCCGCAGCGCGAGGCTCTCGGCACATTTGGCAAGCATAAGATCGGGCATTTTCACCCATACTGGCGAGGTCTGTGCGTAGCTCTCGAAACGTGCGACTGCCCAAATTGGATCATCGAAGCCAGAGCGTTTGACGCCGACCTTTGCCGCTACAGGCGGCACTTTCGAGAGCCACACATCAACCCACTGCCCATCGTCAGCGCAGTAGAACGGGCCGAGCTGCCCTTTATACTTGCCTGACCGCTCGGCAATCAGGCGCAGGCCATCAATTGACACCTGGATGGTGAGCTTGCCTTTGCTGCTGAAGGCGTATATCTCGCGGTTGAATGGGTTGAGGTTGCGATGCTTGCACACTTCCATGAAGAAGGCAAACTCGGCATTGCTCAAATCTTTGGCAACAGTCGCCTTCATGATCTCCATTTGCCGGTTGTTGAACGGTTGTACTATCGCTACTGCTTGCACTGTCATGATTGCACCTTCTCACCGTAAAAGTAGCGTGCCCCCTGGGCCGGGGTCATCTGCCCATGCAGCACTGGCAATTCTATCAACTCGCGGAACGCCTTGATGTCATTATGACACGGGCAGCTACTATCTGAGCAAAACGGGTGATCCTGCGTGTGTACCAGCTCGTCGAGCATGATGACTGCGTAGACGATGCCAATATGCAGGTCTGGTATCTCTTGATCTTTTAGCATTTCAAACTCTCCTGATCTCAGACTATCCTCAACGTGGGGAAGAATGTCTGACCACTCTTCCCCGACATAATCTCTCACCTTAAAATTGACTGAAGGCTAATTCCCGATTGGAACGAGCCGTCTCATGCATTTCCCTGACCTGGCGCTGCAAGAGAATGAACATTGCGGCTTGCTGGACTGCTGCGTTGAAGCGGCGCATATGCTTGCACTCGCGGTCGCGATACTGGTGATCGGGGCACTGGCAATTCGTTGCAATGCCTTGCTCTTCGTCGATGGTCAAACTGTACGTTGTGCTTACGTGTGAAAAGCTCTGAACTTGTGCTACCATTTCTTTGTCTCCTTATTGGTTGAGGGATGATTTTTGAAGTTTTGTTTCTCAACCTCTAAGGATAGTATACCTTATTTCTCGCCACTTGTCAAGCCTTTTCAACACCAATCTACACATATTTGACATATCCAAAAATATCTGTTATACTTACCAATAGATATTAACGCATGTCAAGAGAGGTAAGTTATGACAGAAGAAAAAGAGTATGTAACTCTGCAAGAGGCGGCTACGCAACTGGGCATTAAGCGAGCATCGCTCTACTACTACCTCAAGAAAATGAAGATCGAGCCACGTAGTTTCTCCCTGAACCGACACGCTTTCATATCACAGGCCGATTTTCAGCGCATCAAGAATGTGAAAGAAAGCCCCTGGAAAGCAGAGAAGCAATCATGAAAGGATTGGATGAAGTATTACAGTGCGTTTATAAGATCACTAACACTGTAAACAATATGGCGTATATCGGCACTACTGGTTGCCTTCAGTATCGATGGTACGGCCATAGAACAGCATCCCGAAAAGGTAAAAATCCACTTTATCAGGAGATGCGCGTGTATGGGCTGGATAAGTTTATCATTGAAGCTGTTGAGGAAAACATCCGATCTGGTATAGCTAACGACAGAGAAGCCTACTGGATCGACTACTTTTGCACGGCTTCCCCTCATGGCTACAATGTAGATGCAGGCAGCTTGAAAAGACAGCGCATCAGGGATGCAAAGCAGGCCGCTGCTGAAGGGAAACACTAAACATGAACGATCTGACTATCGTTCTCGTGGCGACACTCAGCCTCATCGCCTTCACATTGATCGTACTAAACTTCATCCTGGTAGCAATGGTGAGGGCGCTCCTGGATATTCGCAACGAATTAGCAAGGAAGTAGAAAACGCATGATTAAAGTCACCGATTATATGGTTGCTCAACTCAGGGAGAGCCTTGACGAAGCCGATACCCTCGGCGCGGCCATTTGGGGCGGTGTGCCAAACATTAAAGTGCAATCCGTTCTCGAAGGACGCAAGAGAACGCTCTCTAGTGATTTGAGCAAGATCATCAGTTATTTGACTGAGCTTCGGTCAAATGTTGAAAGTTTGAAGATGGTTGATGGAGAGGGAGAGCAATCGTGAACCAACTACCACCAAACCAGATGAGCCAACGCGAGCAGTGGCAGACACAAGCAGAGTTTGCCAAGAGCTACACCACGCCCGCGGTGATTACGCTCGTCTTGTACTTCGTACTGTGGGTGCCTGGGTTGATCGCCAACATCGTCTATCTCGTAGAGGCCAACAAAACCAAGAGGATCACCGGCGTCAATCCCGATGGATACGGGTGCCTGCTCTCAATGCTGGCAGTTGTAGCAGGCATACCGGCGCTACTTCTGCTATGTGTGCTCTTGCGGGTGTTCTGGGTTGCCGTACTGCTGCATATGTAGCTAAGAAAGAGAGGTCTATCATGTCACAACCAATTGACAAAGAACAGAAAACCACGATGGATAAAGAGAACACACCGCCTTCGGGTGACTACTGCTGGACTACAGGCCATACTGGCGGTTGGGGCTGTCCAGAGTGCGCAACGCCTGAGTTGAAAGAATTGACATTCGGCCCGGTCACATTCTACCAGCGCGGCCCGATGTTGCGCATCATCTGGAAATCTGGATCACAGGTTGACCCGGGCATCACCGGCCATGTGCTGAGCTTGGACGAGTTGGAGCAGCTAGAGGCACTTATCCAGCTTGCTAGAAATGCGCAGCCAAAGTTATCCACAGAGTGATGAGCCTGGTGTGGATAAGTGAGGAAAGTTAAAAAGAGGAAGAATATGGACTTAGCGGAAATACAGAAACAAGTAGATGCATGGCTAGAGAATATAAAGCAAGATATGTACGCACAGCAAACGGTAGAAGTTGTCCAGTGTCAGCTTTTGCTTATCATTATCGATAAACTCATCTCAATTGATGAGAGCTTGTCGAGCATGAGTAGCGATAGTTGGGACGATCACCACAATAAGTGAGGGGTGTCGCCTTGCGAGTGTGTGGGGGAAAGCAAGGCGACTATCCGTTCAAGGAGAACAAAATTGACCAAACACGTGTCATGGGAATTATAGCACACGAGTTGAAAGGATGAGAAGAACATGGGATACACAAGACACCACGCAATACTGGTCACGACGTATAAAGAGCAACTTACAAAGACTGCCCATGAAAAAGCGAAGACAATCTTCGAGGATACGCTTATTTCCCCTGTACAAGAGTCTGTCATAAATGGCTATCATTCCTTCGCTATCTTCCCTGATGGCTCTAATGAGGGTTGGGGTGACTCAGAGATGGGCGATGAGAACCGGGCAATGTTTATCGCCTGGCTGGAAACACAACGCTTTGAAGATCGCGGCTCTCCCTATGATTGGGTGGAAGTGCAGTATGGCGATGATGAGTGGGAAACCTGTATTGTCAATGATAGTGATGCGCTGTTAAGGACAGAAGGGTACAAAGAATAGCGCGATCGACTCTCAATGTGCTATAGTTTCCCTGTTCTATGCTGGAAGCCGCGTTATCCGGGCAAGTGACCCGGGCGCGGCTTCACCACATTACAGCCTCGCGCTACGCAATCATACCTACCCATCTTTCCTACTTACTTAGACGCACACAATCAAGAACTATAAAATTCTCTTCACCTTCCCCATGTCATTATTAACTTTTGTTCATCATTTCACATCACCTCGTACCAGTTCCGTATTGCTGTATGAACATTTATTCAGGTTAAGGTTTTCCCCTTGCAATTTCTTGCAGAATATGTTACGCTAATAACAATCACGAATAATGTTGAACATCGTAAAGGAAACCATTCATGCTATTAGAGGCGGTACAGGTGAAACTAAAAGTCAGCAACCTTCGCGCAGAGCTTCAACTGACACAAGTTGAACTAGCAGAAATGGCTGGCGTGGCCCGGCTCGTCGTTGTCAATGCGGAAGCAACACGGAGAGATGTCAGGATTAGCAGGCTATCGGCTTTTGCTATTCTTGATGCATTGAACAGAGCACGAGTACAGAAGGGGCTATCTGTACTCGCCTTTGATGATATCGAATGGAAAATCCAAGGGGAAAATTAATAGCGTAGAACCCCATCTCACAATTCTGGCCGAGGCGTGAAATAGGGTTCGATGGGCATTACACCTATAACTATAATACAGCAGATTTCACGATCTGTCAACATACGTTTAGGGGGAAGCCCAGGAAAGAGGGCATTGCACAGATGTTTACGAAGAGTAGAATCACCATTTTTGGTGGTAAGCACAACAACATGAACTGGCACGGGGAGCCAAACAAACCTTTTCAGAGCGTTTCCACTAATGCATGTTCTTGCAGTATGGATGCATCACCTAAAACTATAGTCACAACTATACTGCAAATTGGAATGGGTGTTCGTGGGTTTTTGGGGCGTACACAAGAGAGGGCGGTGGCGAAATGAATGAGCAGACCACCTATGCATACGGCTTTGCACGTATGCCCCGCATTATCCGCAAGGGCTATAAGAACCTCACCAAGATGCAAAAGCTCCTGTACATCTACCTGCGTGACCTTGCCGGTGAAGATGGCACCTGTTACCGCTCACTCAGAACGCTTCAAGAGGAAACTGGCTTCTCTATCGGCTACCTCAGTGAGAATATCCCCATTCTCCACAACGAAGGGCTGATCCATGCCGAGATGAAAAAGAGCGCGACAACCCATTGGGAAGTGTGGCACATCTCGATCGTGGATATTTGGGAGTTAAATGCTTCCTTTATACAGGCCGAGAAGTGTTCACCAGATGAACAGTTAGTCAATCAAAGTGTTCAGGACATGAACAGAAGTGTTCACCAGATGAACAGTCCGGCTGAAAGTGTTCACGCGGTGAACGAAAGTGTTCACGCCATGACACTAAATAAAAAGAATACTAAAAACAATAGTACGGAAAACAATGATAGAAAAGAGAGAGAAGATTCTTGTGATGCTGCTAGCGCAGACATCACGCGCGCTATTTCACCTCCAAGTGAAAATGATGTTCAGGATGACGAAGAGACACAGAAGCGTGCAGCCTTACAGAAGACCATTGCACAAGATAACCAATCAAAGGGACCACCTGCACCCTCAAAGCCAAAGCTCAATACGGTAACGCCGGTCGTCCCTCCCAAGCATCGACAGGATAAGCCCATCACCATGCCCACCACTGACGAAGAAAAGGCGTTCCAGGCGCGGTGTAGCAGGTGGTACAAGCAGATCACCGAATGGTGCGGTGGTCCGATGAAGAAGGCAGGCGCGGTCATCAATGAACACAAGGCAATCAAGGCGCTCTGTGAACTATCAAGTGACAAACAGATAGGGGATGAACTGGAATACCTGACTACGAAAGACTGGAAGTGGAGCAAGATTGACAATAAGTACAACGTCAGGGCATTTGTGCTGCTTGAACACGCGGGGGCTGTGAAGCGCATCCTTGACAATCCACCGGTAAAGGGCAATGGGCACGCGTCCACGCCGCCTACGGGTGGTGTATTCGCAGAGATGGGGATCAAGCGAGTGGAGGTGGCGCAATGAAGCCGATACTGAAGTACCCCGGAGCCAAGTGGAACCTTGCTCAGTGGATTGTCTCATACTTTCCTGAGCATACCCACTACCTTGAGCCGTATTGCGGGAGCGCGGCCGTGTTTTTTGTAAAGCCACCATCAACCCATGAAATCCTTAACGATATCAA
>Ga0193755_1000083_pt1 | contig 25023 bp, 22 predicted proteins | sample H1a2metaG_FD_144921 | JGI IMG/M metagenome (GOLD analysis project Ga0193755, IMG submission 144921) | Soil microbial communities from a riparian zone of the East river system, Colorado, United States - H1a2 | ecosystem: Environmental > Terrestrial > Soil > Riparian zone | place: USA: East River...
TCCCCAAAGGCGCGCGCGTGCTTGTGAAGCCAAACTTCGTGCTGCACGAGAACCGAGGTCCCTGGGGAATTGATCCGCTGATAACCCACCCGTCCCTCGTTCGCGCAGTAGTCTCGGCCGTCCTCGACGGACAGCCCTCTGAAGTCCTGATCGGCGACGCGCCTATACAGAGCTGTGATTTTGATCGACTCCTAAGCATCACCGGTCTTGATGTATGGGCCGCGGACTTGATGAAGCGCGATGCGAGGTTCAAAGGTATTCGAGACTTCCGACGAACCACGTGCACCTTTGTGAACGGCGTGAGGGTCGCCTCCGAGAATCTACAAGCCGAAGATCGCTTCATCTTGTTCGATCTTGGCGCGGATAGTCTTCTGGAGTCGATAAGTGACGACTCGGGTTCCTTTCGCGTCACCTGTTACGATCCGGCACTAATGGCCAGGACTCACGCCCCGGGGAGGCACCAGTATCTCGTCGCAAAGGAAGCGATCGACGCGGATGTGGTAGTCAATCTACCTAAACTCAAAACGCATAAGAAGGCGGGGATTACGTGCGCGCTCAAGAATCTGATCGGGATCAACGGGAACAAGGAGTATCTGCCACACCATCGGATTGGCGGGTCCGAGTCGGGTGGAGACTGTTACCCGGGTAGCAGTCTGATAAAGAGAACGCTGGAATACGCATGGGACCAGCAAAACTCGGGCGGCTCGCTCGCGGCAATCCGGCTGTGGCGAGGCGTCGCCATGCACTGCAACGGCCTGCTGCGCCTGACAGGCGACCGTCTTGGCACCGAGGGATCATGGTCTGGCAATGACACTGTGTGGAGGACGGGCCTTGATCTCAATCGCGTTCTTTTATACGGCCGAAGCGACGGAACTTTGGCGAGTGAGCCCGAGCGTCAGGTTATCCACATCGTAGATGCGGTAATCGCCGGCCAGGGAGATGGTCCACTTTCTCCGCAGCCCTTGTCGATGGGTCTGATACTGGCCGGGCGGAACGCGGCGGCGATCGATAAGGTCGGCGCGCATCTGCTTGGCTACGAGCCATCGATGATCGCGATTGTCCGCGAGGCCTTCGGAGACTTTCGATGGCCTCTCACAGCGTTCGGAGAGAATGACGTCGTTCTGACGGGGGACTATGGCGAAGGCTGCCCCGACGAAGTGCTCGCTTCAAGGGATCTGCCTTTTTCCGCGACACACCCGATAGGATGGCGTGATGCGGCGGCGCACTACCAAACGCGGGAAGAAGTCGCTGCGAAATCTGTAAGGGCGTCCCTCCGAGAGCGCCCCTCGGTTTGATTAGATACCCTAATCCGCGAGGAGGCGTGGCCTCGAAGGGACGCCCTTGCACGTCACAAAGGACTGCGAAGAAACAATGAAGGAGCGCGTGCTTCATGTGATTGCCAGTATGGGATGCGGCGGAGCCGAAGCCGTGCTGCACAATGTGTGGCCCGAACTCTGCCGCTCAGACCGATACGAGTTTGAGATCTGCCTTCTCAATGCGTACGGACACTTCGGAAGAAAACTCGTATCGGAAGGGGCAACGGTTCACTGTCTCGACTGCGAAGGCAAGTACGACATTCGCGCTGTTTCTCGTCTGCGAAGACTGATCAGGCGCAGGTCCTGCTCAATTGTGCACGCACACTTGTTTCCGGAGCTGTACGTCACTTCGATGGCTACACTTGGAATGAAAGACGTGCAGCTCGTTTATACGGAGCACCAATCAACGACTCGCAGGCGAAGACTCGGTATCGTGGCCAGGATGCTCGACCGACTCGCATACGCGCCGTACAGCGAGGTCATCTCCGTCAACGCTTCGACTCAAGGGAGTCTTGTCTCGTGGCAGCCGGGTCTTGCCGACCGCGCGATCACAATTTCTAATTGCGTTCGACGAAATGAGAATCACCGCCCCGATCGAGAGGGTAGAGCCCGCCTTCTTGTCGAGCTTGGCCTGTCACCTTCGAGTCAGACGGCATTGATTCTGTTCGCGAGCAGACTTCACCATCGGAAGGGTGCTGATGTATTGCTGTCTGCGCTATCAAAGATCAAGGATCGCGACTGTCTTTGCATCATTGCAGGCGAAGGCGAAGAACGAGCCACGCTGACGGCGGCTGCAACGTCTATCGGACTGCACGACCGAATTCGATTTGTCGGATTTCGCGATGATGTGCCTGCGCTTCTGACGCAGGTTGATTTGATGATTTTGCCCTCACGGTTTCCCGAAGGTATGCCTATCGTAATCCTGGAAGCGATGGCGGCAGGCTGCCCAATCATTGCTACAAACGTAGACGGCATCGCCGAGTTGCTTCTCAACGAGACGTCGGCGTTGCTGGTTTGTCCCGATGACGATGAGCAGCTTGCGAATGCAATCTGCCGGCTCTTGAGCGACGCCGCGCTCGGGAGCGCGTTGGCCCGGCAAGCTTCGTTGGATGCTGAGGCTTATCTCGCCGAGAATGCTGCTCGCCAGTTGTTCGCAGTCTATGACCGGTTGCTTGGAGAGGCTCGCGTTGGGTTCGAACGGAGAGCACTGGGCGAGCGAGGGCAAATTAGCAGGCAAAAGAATGAAACTACTTCACATCGTGGGAGACTCAAGGTGGGGTGGTGGCGGCGTCGTGATCTCACAGTTGGCGGAGATGAGCCAACGATTGGGTTGGGACGTTGATGTGCTTACCACCGATCCTGCTTTTCAAGACGTGTTGCGTGAACGCAAAGTCGGCGTGGTGGATCTCGACGTGATCTGGCGCGAGATCAGACCGTGGCGAGACGTGAAAGGGCTGTATCATCTCTGGAAGTTCCTGCGTGCAAGCAGCTACGATCTGGTGCACACCCATACCTCGAAGGCCGGCTTCGTCGGTCGCCTGGCAGCGAAGCTCGCGGGCGTTCCAGCCATAGTTCACACCGCGCACGGTTTTGCGTTTCACGAAGAATCTGACCCAATGACTCTGAGAACCTGTTCGCTGCTCGAGCGGATGGCTGCCTATTGCTGTCATCGAATAATCACGGTGAGCGAATTCCACCGGCGTTGGGCAATCCAACTCGGGATCAGCGACGAAACGAAAACCACCGCTATTCCCAATGGAATCCCTGAAGAGTCCATGGAGTGGAGCGTGGACGCATTAAGGGTGAACCTTGGTATCGAGCCCGGCGAATTGGCCATTTTCACGATTGGTCGGCTTGCCCCGCAGAAAGGGCTCGAGTACCTGATAGAGGCCCTGCCTCGATTGGCTGATCAGTTCGCGAGGCCTTTCAAGGTGTTCCTGGCCGGAGATGGTCCGCTAAGGACAGAACTCCAGCGGATGGTCACGGATCGCGGGCTGGAAGATAAGGTAGTTTTTCTCGGTTTTCGCAAGGATGTCCGGCAATTACTCCTCGCCTGCGATTTGGTGGTTCTCCCAACGCTTAGAGAGGGTCTTTCCATCGCCTTGATTGAAGCGATGGCCGCCGGCAAGACCATCATCACGACGACAATCGGAAGCAACAAAGAGGCGACGCTCAACGGCGAAGCGGCGTTGCTGATTCCACCAAAGAGCCCAGCCGCCATCGCCGATGCCATCACGCAAATCGTTGAGAACGCCTGGATGGCCGCTCGCCTCGCAACTCGCGCAAGGGAGATCTATCTGGCGAGCTATACCGACACTCATATGTTGAAGGCTTATCGCGGTATCTATGAAGAAGTTCTTTCTTCACGAACGTTCGCCGTGACCGCAGATTCTCAGTTCGAGGCTCAAGCTTGATTCGAGTCAATCTTCTTAACCCCCCGCTCAACTGAACCGAATGCACCTTTGGCAGGAATTCATCAAGCGATGCCTGGATATCCTGGTGTCCGCCGTAGGTCTGGTCTTGTTTACCCCGGTTCTTTTGATCATTGCGCTTGCGGTAAACGGCGACTCCGCGGGGCCCGCGATCTTTCGGCAGAAGCGAGCGGGCAAAGCGGGAAGATCGTTCAGGTGCTGCAAGTTTCGCACGATGTTTCAGCGCGCGAGCGACATCCGAAACGTCGATGGCTCAACGTTCAACTCAGAGGATGATTCGCGCGTTACTCGCGCCGGGCGTATCTTGCGCCGGACGAGCCTCGACGAGCTGCCCCAACTCTTGAATGTTCTGAAGGGCGAGATGAGTCTGGTAGGACCGCGTCCCGATCAAATAGACCAGCTCGGCCTCTACGCACCAGAAGAATGGCGCAGACTAAAGGTCAAGCCCGGAATCACCGGTCTCGCGCAAATCAACGGACGCAACAGCATCTCGTGGGAGAGACGCAAACAGCTTGATCTGCAATACGTCGCACGTCAGTCCCTATGGTTGGACACTACAATTCTGTTGAGGACTATACCCTATGTTGTTTCCAGGCGAGGAATCTTCGCCAGGAAGACTTCGACACACACGGATAAGTGCATTCCAGGTTGATCGATATGCGCGGGCGGACTGGCAATGCGTAAGTGCATTGCTGCGCGCCTCACCGTTCCGACCACTTGCACGATTCTCGGATTGGTCTGTCGAGGACCTGACCGCGCTCTATCTCGCTCGCGCTCAAGCGACCCTTGATAGCGCCCGAACTGCTGCGTGGTTACTGAGATCAGCCAATCGCGGTTCCGGACTCGCCTCGGTCACTCATTTGCCCTGGGATAGCGAGCACCTCGGGCTGCCGGCGGCTCGTCTCGATCACCTGGTAGCCAGTGGCGCGTACGACGAGCAATACCACAAGAAACGAGCCTTGCTTGCCACTGCGCTAAAGCACGCGGAAAAAGAGGACATCCAGCACTTGAGTGTTCGCGTCGACGCATCGGATCTGTCAAGCCTGCACGTCCTGGAAAGCGGCGGCTTTATTACCGTTGACGGTATATTGACGTTCTGTCTTGATCTCGACGCCAAATCGGGGGAGAGCGGCGAAGGGCAGCAAGTTCCTCTCACCGGCATACGTCTAAGACTGGCCACAGGAGCCGATTCTGAGGCTGTGGCCGAGCTTGCCCGCTCGGCATACGTTTACGACCGCTTCCACGCTGACCCGTTGATAACGGCCAGGCGGGCCGACAACCTGCATGCTGACTGGCTGCGAAACTCCTTCGGCGGCGCGGCCGCGGATACGGTTCTCCTGATCCAGGACGAAAACGGCCTCCTCGGATTCATCACCTGCAAGGTTCAACAGGATACCCGCTCTCACCTGGGCAAGTCGGTCGGAACGATCGTAATGGTGGCGACTGCAGACCGGGCTCGCGGAAAGGGGATTGGGCGCGCGCTGACCCTCGCAGCGTTGGATTGGTTTCGAGAACGGCGGACCGGAATAGTAGAGGTAGGCACTCAGCTTCGAAACATTCCTGCGATCCGGCTCTATCAACGCTGCGGGTTCCGCCTGTTCGGATCAAGCATTTCACTCAGAAGAGACTCCAGGAGATAACGATGTCTAGTCAACGAATCCAGGAACTGCCTCCCGAGACCAAAAAGACCAGCTACATCCGGGAAAAGTTTTTGCCGTTCGCGTTGCCCTCGATCGGCGAAGAAGAAATCGCAGAAGTGGTGGACTCGTTGCGTTCGGGATGGGTAACTACTGGGCCGAAGGTGAACCGATTTGAGGCGGACTTCTCCGAATACATCGGGGCCCGCCACGCAGTCGCCCTCAATTCCTGCACTGCCGGTCTGCACATCGCTCTCACCGCGTTGGGCATCGGACCCGGCGACGAAGTGATCGTGCCCGCGCTAACATTCTGCTCGACTGCCAACGTCGTCGTCCACGCCGGCGCGCGGCCCGTGATTGTAGACGTTGGCGACGACTTCAACGTCACGCCTGAAATCCTCGAAGCGGCGATCACGCCCCGCACGAAGGCGGTGATGCCCGTTCACTACAGCGGTCAGGCTTGTGATATGTGGCCGATCTATGACTTGGCGGCGCGTCATAAGCTCTCAGTCGTAGAGGACGGGGCTCATGCGGTGGGCAGCTCGTATCGCGGCCACAAGATCGGCTCGGATGCGATTCAGAATTCAGGTAGTGAACTGAAACGAGTGACCGTGTTTTCGTTCTACGGCACGAAGAACATGACTACGGCCGAGGGCGGGATGAACGTCACCGCGGACGATCGGCTGGCAGAGCGAATGCGGTTGCTTACGCTTCACGGGATGAGCCGGGACGCGTGGAGGCGACATGGAGGCACCGGCTCGTGGTATTACGAAGTAGTGACCCCTGGGTTCAAGAGCAACATGACGGACATTCAAGCTGCGCTCGGCATACACCAGCTTCGGCGCCTCGATGGTTTTATTGAAACACGCCAGCGGTACGTAGAGATGTATGACCGGGCCTTTGCGGATCTGCCCGAGATAGAGAGACCGATCAGACGGCCCAACCGAAACCACAACTATCACCTGTATGTTGTGAGACTCAAGCTGGATCGTCTGACCATCGACCGCGCCGAGTTTATTGAGCAGCTTAGGGCGCGCAACATCGGCACGAGCGTTCATTTTATCCCCGTCCATCTTCACCCATTTTATCAGGAGCAGTTTGGTCATCGGCGGGGCGACTTGCCTCGTGTAGAAAGCGTCTACGACCGGATCGTCTCGCTCCCACTTTATCCGGCGATGACAAGAGTCGACGTCGAGAACGTGATAGACGCGGTCAGCGACATCTGCACGACTAACGCTTCTCAGATTTGGACTTAGGATTGGGACGATGCCGCTGTTCGATTGAGCACACAACGGCACTCGGCGGTTTTGGTCACCATACAGTTTGGTTTCGTTCGTTTGCCCCCGTGTCCAAGGGTCGCCAACAGGATGAGAGGCTCGACGCGCGGAAAGCCCCGCGTTGAGTTCTATCACTTGGAGGGAAAATGAGTAGATCAACGTACAAACCGGCGCTGAGCTTGATGCTGGCGTCGGCGGTTGCGAGCGTGTTCACTTTTAGCTCGTTTGCCGCGTCGAGACCTCGGGAACCGACGCCGCCAGCGAAGGCAATACACAAAGGCATTCTCGGCCTGCCTGCCGGCAGGCTCATCGGAACAGGTCGGATGACCGTCGACGGCAATGAGGCGCAAAGCGGTGCAACCGTTCTGAGCGGAAGCTCCGTTGCCACGGGCGTGGACGGATATGCCACCATTGATCTCGGCTCGCTAGGCCGCATCGAACTTCAGCCGAACACCACGGTCCTTGTGACGCTTTCTCCCAACAAGGTCGTAGTGACGATCGCTTCACTGGGGCGAGTGGTGCAATCGCTACCATCTGGAGTGATCGCGGAAACGAAGATTGACGGCGGGCTGGCGCGTCTAGTGGTGACGCAGGGCCAGGTTGAACTAAAGTCCGGCCGGGATCAGCGGACGCTCAATGCCGGAGAAGATAGCCCCTTCAATTCCAGCAGCGAGGCGCTAGCGAGTGGCAGTGCCGTTTTCGCGGTTGAACAAGGCTCGGCCAGGGCTTCCAGTGCCTCACACAAAGGCGGTTACGTCTCGGCCGGCGGAGTCGGAATAATCGCGCTTGTTGGCGTCGCAGCGGCCGCTACTGGCGTTGTCCTGTCCAACAGAAGTGAAACAGGCAACAGCCAGGCTCTCCCGAGGCCCAGCACCGTGGTGCCATAACAAGATGGTCAGCGGAGGTCCGACAAACCAATCAGGGAACGCGGCACCGCTGATTTGGAGGTCCTGCCGTTTTCTTCCTTCTCCGGCAGGACGAGTAAGCGCCCCGGGGATCAACCGCGATTCCCGGGGCGCATTTTGTTGCTGCCAGGATAAGGTGGCTTTCCCACCCGAGCTCCCGCCCTCAAATCGCAGCCGGCGAAGCTGCTCTATCTCGCATCGCAAGGCCAATTGGGCGAAAACGCCTCGCTCTCAATCCCGGCCAGAGTCGCGAAATGGTTTTTCATTTCCCACACTAATAACGACTTAGCGTGACGGTAGTCTCCGGTAGTCCCGTAGTAGATATTGACGACCCTTATTGAATGCGTTGTTGGGTAGTACCCGCCAGCAAGATAGGAGTTGAGGGCTGGTTCAAACCAGATGGTCGGCTCGACGGTGACGCCCCCCGATAAGCTTGCGGGGGACACACCGGATGCGAAGCGGGCAAGCGCACCGCCGCACTTGTTGAATGACGCTGCCGCTTCGTCGAATGCTTCATCGATCCACTTGCCTATAGCGTCGGGCGAACCAGGGAACTCATTGATCTCGTCGAGCACCGACTGAGGCGCTCCGCGCTTCTTTGCTTTTTTCGATTGGCGTTTAAGCGGATCACTAAACCCGTTGTCGAGGTAGGCTATCCTGTACTTTGGCGAGAATTTGATCTCATCGCTGTGTTGCGGGCCGAGGAACTTTATTAGATCTTGCGCGCGAACCGTGGCTGCCGAAACCATTAACCCTGGCAACACTAACATTAATAAGAGCGCTCTTTTGATCATTCCAACCTCTTTTCAGAAGATAGGAAAAATGAACGCTTGTTTCCGAAAAGTAACACTAAAAAGTCCGAGTGTTTTGCGGTCAAGTCCCGGTTTTGCAAAGACGGGAAACGGGGATTTCAAGCGCTGATTCAGGTAGATATACGGATAGACCCACCTGGTAAAGCGGCGTATAAATTATCCGTCGCCAACCAGCGCGAGTAGGAGATCGTGTCCTCCCGGTTGGTTAATTGACTTTCCGCCATCTTTCAGTGGGCCGCTGGTGCCAATTCGTGGTTAAGGAGATCATAGTTTTGGAAGCCAAGAATGTCTCAGTGCTTATTGTTGACCATGAGGAGTCGACTGGCGCCTCGCTCGCCGAGCATCTGGGTTCCGACTACGCTTGCGTTATGGTCAAGAGTGCGGACGAAGCAATGCTGCTTCTGGCGGCCGCCCCGTTCCACCTGGCCATAACAGACATAACGATGGTGAGTACATCGGGGCTTCCGCTGTGTAAACTTATCCGGGAAAGCTACCCGGATACAGTCGTAGTAGCAGCGTCAAGGACCGACAACGTGGGAAGTGCGATCGAGGCGATGAGGCAAGGCGCGTTCGAATACATCGCAAGACCGTTCGATTTGGAACAAGTAAGCGGGTCAATTGAGCACGCACTGCGTTGGCGCGCGCCCGTTAGCGAACCGCGCACACTATCCCATTCGGCCGGCGCTGCCGGCTCGCGAAATTCCCTTCCAGAAGACCATCGGCGTTTTGAGAACTAGATATCCGCACCATGGCGGTAACGCAAGCAACGGCTACCAAGCCCTTTGACCAGAGATGTGTCCTGCTGTCGGTTTGGAAGGCAGCAAAGGGGAACCATGACCAATAGTGACGTGTCGATACTAATCGTGGACAATGATGAGCCGCTGCGCTGGCTCTTGGCGAAATGTCTTAGCTGTTATTACACATGCGTGACGGCGGGCAGCGTAGATGAAGCGACTGAGATGCTCGCTGCAACCCGCTTCGACCTTGTGATCACCGAAATCAGAATGACCGGGGCATCAGGGCTTGAACTCTGCCAGTTCGTCAACCAGAAGTGGCCCGACACAGCCGTCCTGATTATGTCAGACGCCGCCGACGTGGTGCGCGGCCTTCAATCACTGGTGAAGGGCGTATGCGATTACATCTTGAAGCCAATAGACCTCTCCCAGATGTTGCAGTCGGTTGACGAGGTATTGCAACGTCAACGGGCGCTCGCGGTTGTGCGCAGCTCGCTCGCCAGGCCCAACATCGCGCGCGCCGCAAGCTCGAAGCAGCAATCGGATCGTCAGGCTATATCAGCAATATCTGACAGCAATACCGGCGCTGCTCTTGAAGGTTATCGGGCAACACCGGAGGCAACCAACTGGAGGAATCGGCGAGCATCAGTGCGAGTACCGTACCTCTGCGAAGTGGAGTGTCGTGGAATTGACTTTGGCGGCGTGATCCAGCGGATAAACGACTTGAGCACCGGAGGCGTTTTTATCGATGCCGCGAACCCCTTCCCGGTGGGTTCGAGCTTCTCCTTGAAATTCAAAGTTCCAGACAAAGAAATTTGCGTGACCGGCGAGGTGCGGTACTCGATGCCGAAGATCGGGATGGGTGTTCACTTCCTCGATCTGGGCGCCGAAGACCAGGTGGCCATTCAGAGCGTGGTCGAGGACCTGACAAGGATGCACTCTCACAGCTACAAAGCCCAGTTTGGGGCGCGCTCCGCTTCCGTGACGTAATAGGTGCGCGGCCCGCCGGTGGGAGAAGGGTTGGTTGGATCGTGACCAAGAACGAGGGCTCGATACTCATTGTCGACGCAGAGGAGCCGACGCGCAGGCAGCTGGCCGACTACCTAAGTTTCTATTATTCGTGTCACGTCGCTGAAAGCTCTGATGAGGCAGCCGCTCTTCTCGCTACAACGTCATTCAAGTTGGTAATGACCGACAGACAGACTTCGGCCGCTTCCGGCATTGAGGTCAGCGAACATGTTCGAACGATGTGCCCGGAAGCCGTCCTGATAGTCATCTCACGGAAAACCGACATCCAATACGTCATCGAGGCGATGCGCCAGGGCGCCTACGACTACGTCGTGAAGCCTTTCAATCGCGAGCAAGTGTTGTTGTCGGTGCAGCGAGCCTTGCGCCGGCAGGCGCTCGTGGTAGCGGAACAGCACTACGATCGCTTGATCGCAGGAGCGCTTCCCGCCAGCAGGAACGAGTTCCAGAAGCTCAACGAGAGTCTTACGGGCACGGTAGAAGCGCTCTACGGAAACTACCGCGCCACACTAAGGGCGCTTGCGGCTGCGCTGCAGGCGCGGGATGTCGAGACCAGCAGCCACTCCGAACGCGTCGTTGCGTACTGTTTGAGGCTCGGTAAGGAGATGGGGTTGGCGATCAACGACCTGATCGCGTTGGAACAGGGAGCGCTGCTTCACGATATCGGAAAAATCGGCGTGCCGGATTCTATCCTGCTTAAGCCAGGCTCGCTGACGCCTTACGAGTGGATCAAAATGATTGCGCACGTCCACCAGGGGCTTCGCATCATCGATGGCATTCAGTTTCTAGCAGGCGCTCGTTTTGTCGTTGGCCAGCACCACGAAAAGTACGACGGCAGCGGCTACCCGTGCGGCCTGCAGGGCGACCAGATCCACATCATCGCGCGTATCTTTGCGACCGCGGACGCTTTCGATGCAATCACAAGCGATCGGCCATATCGTGTAGCTCAATCGTATGCTCAAGCGCGCGATGAGATAGTCGCCGGTTCGAACACCCATTTTGACCCTGTTGTTGTTGATGCCTTTCTGAACATCTCCGAGATTGAGTGGGCCAACATTCGCAGCGCCGCCGACTCCCACGACTTCATTGACCAGATCATGGACAAGAGCGAAATCTGTTCGTTCATTCTCTCGTCTAAGCGAGTGGCTGCCGCAGAAGGTGAGACCAGCATTCCCTCTGAACTTCGCCAACCGGCAGCGGCGGGCAGGCTGGCCTACGAGCATTCGATTTGAGAAAGACTGCGCAAATGAAGACCGTCCAGGGATCGAATCGAGGCCAGGCCGCGATGCTGTCGGCGCTCGAGCAAGTCGAGGAGCTTGCGCACGAACTTTGCCGCCCCGACTACAGCGAAGTTGACAGAGCGATCGGCAGATACTTGCTGGAAACCGTCCGGCCTGTAATGCAGAAACCGGCAGTTGGGCAAGAAGCGCCGAGGATGCTCTCGCTGGGATTGCGGCTGTTTCGCTTGTTTGGCAGGCGTCGCGAACCAGCCGACGTCCAGGCGACCGCCGTCACAGAGAGTGTAAGCGAACACGCCGGGACCGCCGCGCTCGAATGCGTCCCGATGGACAGTTTTGGCGACGTTCCGGATCCTCGCTTTGAAATTGAAGAGCGCGGGAGTCACGTTGCCGTTCATTGACGAGTATCGGCATCGATCAAGTCGAACGTGATGATGACCGATCCGAGCTACGGGTCGAGAAGGAGGTGAAAGAGAGCTCAACCTCGGCACACTGACGTGCCAGCGATCGCGTGAGCTTCGAATTGAATTCGTGCCCCCAGAGAACGGACGACGCGCCTCACTGGCGCTTGGGATAAAGGGGGGCAGGGTGAAGCAAAGATGTCAATTCAAGCACGCGATATCTGCGGTTGTGGTTGGACTGATGCTCGGGGCGAGCACGGCGCTAGCACAAACGTGGCCAAAATTCTTACGTGATGCCGATCCTTCAGTCACGATCGTTACGCCCAAATACCGGATGCGCATTTTTACGGGAGGCTTCGATCTGCCGCACCCGAAGATCGTCGAAAAGAAACTCCCGAAACTCTTACGAAAGAACGGCATTAACGAAAACATGGTTCGCACAACGCTGGGGTATGCGCGCCAGCTGACGGGCGCGCTGGAGCCGTCGACAATGCCCACCTTGATCGATGGAGCGGTCGACTGGGTTGTCGGCGAATGGAACGGGTGCGGCGGGAAGTATTCGACCTTTATCCGCTCGTTCGACTGGTCCAGGGTGACGATCACCGTTCGAGACACGATCTTTCCTAATCCGGACACCGGAGTCATGTCGGCCGGAGTCGCCATGAGCAAAACAAGCGCGCACATAGTAAACCTCTCATTCCAGCGCTGGTTTTCGGATCCGGCCAATGCGGCAATCATCGATATCTCAGGGGGCGCGCGGTGGGAGCTTAATAACATCGCGATGTGGAACTATTCCGGTCGGTCGCGGGACATTGGTACGGGCCGGCCGTGCCAGTAGACGTCGCCTGCTAAACGACCTGGCGGAAAAACGGCCATTCGTCCCTTCAATCTATGAACTGAATGACCCTGGAGCAATGGTGAATACCAAAGAAATCTCGATCCTGATCGTCGACGACGAAGAGCCGATACGGAAGATTCTCGTCGACTTTCTCGGGCGTACGTACCTGTGCATAACAGCGGGGAGCGCTGAAGAGGCGACTCGAATGCTGGCGGTGGGTTCAGCCAATCTCGTGCTGACCGACATTAGTATGCCGGGCTCATCAGGGCTGCAACTCTGTGAGACGATTCAGCGGAGTTATCCCGAGACCGTGGTAGTGATGATGTCCGGAAATACCGAGATCGAGTATGCGATCGAGGCGATGCAGCAAGGCGCGTTCGACTACATCACAAAGCCGTTCGACCTTCAAAAGGTGAAGTTGTCGGTCGACCGCGCGCTGCGCTACCAGGAGCTCATCATTGCCAAGCGCCGCTATGAAGCATCGCTGGAGGAGACCGTCCATCTACGAACCCAGGAGCTTCGGTCGGTCAATCAAGATCTCAATCAGACGCTCGAAGTTTTATATTCAAACTACCGGGCAACGCTGCGCGCGCTCGCCGAAGCGCTTGAAGCGCGCGATTGCGAGACGCGCGGACATTCGGATCGAGTGGTCGCTTATTGCCTGCGACTCGGAAGAGAAATGGGCCTGGCTCACAGCGATCTGATAAGGCTCGAGCAGGGAGCATTGCTTCACGACATCGGCAAAATCGGCGTGCCGGACGCGATACTCTTAAAACGCGGCGGACTCACCGACGAGGAATGGGTCGAGATGCGGCAGCATATCGGGCACGGTCTGCGCATCATCGATCGCATCGACTTTTTGTCCGGCGCCCGCCCGGTGGTCGGGCAACACCACGAGAAGTTTGATGGCAGCGGTTACCCGGCGGGGCTGTCCGGCAAGTCGATACACATCAACGCGCGCATATTCGCGGTTGCGGATGCTTTCGACGCGATAACGAGCGACCGGCCTTATCGCCAGGCGCGATCGTATGCGGAGGCTCGCGACGAGATCATTGCGTGCGCCAATGCCCATTTTGATCCGCAGGTGGTGAGGGCTTTTCTGCGCATTCAAGAAAGCGAATGGGCCGAGATATGCCGCACCGCAGTGTCACGGGACTATCTGGAACAGATAATCGACAAGCACGAGATTCGCTCCTTTATTGTCTCGTTGAAGGGTCATCGCGGTGCGACAGGTCCGCTCAGGATGCCATCGTCGTCGACTATCCCTGCTTAACCGGCACTCGGGGGGAAGCGCTCCGACGAGTTCGACCAGTTGTTGCAAGGAGTGTATGGAGACACAGAGAAAGATATTGGTGGCGGACGACGACACTGTGACGCGCGAGTTGCTCGGTCGTCTGCTAACGCACGCTGGTTACGAGGTAGTTTACGCAAAGGATGGTGCTGAAGCGCTTGAAATGGCGTCGACCGAGAATCCGGGTCTGGTGTTGATGGATGGGTTGATGCCCAGAATGCACGGCTTTCTGGCCTGCAAAGCGATCAAGCAACTTGTCGATCCACCGAAAGTCATTCTGCTCACGGGAATCTACACCAAGCCGACATACAAGTGGGAAGCCAAAAACGCGCATCTTGCTGATGACTTGTTGAGCAAGCCATTTGAGAAGGGAAGTCTGTTGGCTTCCATAGAAAAACTGTTCTCCGATCTCGAACTCGAGAGAGGGATTCGGTCATCGATTGCTGAGGCAAGTACTTCGTCGCCGCTCGAGAATCGGTCCCGAGATTCAGAGAGGGGGTTTAGCGTCTCGACAGACCAGCAGGTGGACGAGTTGGTCGGGAACGCCCGGTAGCGCATATGCCGTTGTCGATGATTAACAACGTCGCTGCGAACGGGGCTGGTTCCTCTTCACTCCACGTTTCTGAAGTAAGCCGTCGTTGCCGCTCGTGCTGGAGTGCTTCCTGTTGTGACACGGCATGCTCACGTGCAAGGAGGCCCGCAAGAATGACGACTCTTCACTCCCCTCTCGCATACGTCCTCTCCCCCGTGCTCCTTGCTCACGCTGCTCCTTGCGTTATTCAAGAAATAGGCTGGACTAACCGTGCATGAAGAGACGAGCTCATACAACTTATGAAGGTCGTGATCCTAGTGCTATTCCTCACATGTACGAGCGGCATGCCCGGCGCACAGGCGCCAGCTCGGTCGGCCAGCGAGTCTCAGGTAAAAGCCGCTTTTGTGTATAACTTCGTAAAGTTTGTTGAGTGGCCCTCCGAAGCGTTCAGCGATAACCGCGCCCCGATCATCATCGGAGTAGTGGGCGAAGATTCAACCACCACCGCAATCAATCAGACGATTAATGGTAAGACCGCGAACGGAAGGCGCTTGCTGATCAAGCGCTTTTCCAACTACAGGGCCATAACCTACTGCCACATCCTCTTCATCAGCTCCTCGCAAAGAGACAACGTCCGGCAGATTCTGGCTGCAATAGGCCCTGCCGTGCTGACTATCGGCGAGACCGAGAGCTTCGCGCAGATGGGTGGGATTATCAACTTCACAATCGTCGATGACAAGCTCCGATTCGAAATCAATTCGACGGCGGCAGAGAAAGCGGGGTTGAGGATCAGCGCGAAGCTGCTTAGCCTGGCGCGAGTAATAAAGTCTTAGTTTCACGGTGAGAGTATTTCAATTTATTCAGTGTGGGAGGAGGACCATCGGATGCGCTTTAGTGATTTGCTCGGTGAGCGCATGAGTCAGGGATCACGAACATTGGCCGCTACTGCTGTGCATTTGTGTTCTCGTCGAGTCTCAATCGCTCCGTCGCGATGTGTCGCCGCGGTCCTGGTCTTGTCTGCGATCGTTCTCAGCTGCATTGGCGTGGCCGAACCGCAGGAGAAGAAGACCGCTCAGCCGGCTGACCCCACGCAGCTCAGTCTCGACGAGCTGATGAAAGCCGAGATCTACAGCGCGTCAAAACAGTGGCAGACAGTTGCCGAGGCGCCTTCTTCGATAAGCATTGTTACTGCCGACCAGATTCAAAAGTATGGGTACCGTACGCTGGCCGATATTCTGCGAAGCGTGCGTGGCGTGTATATCGCCAACGACCGGAATTACAGCTATATCGGCATCCGTGGCTTCGCTCGACCGGGAGACTACAACGCCAGGATGCTCCTGTTGGTGGACGGTCACAGGCTCAATGACAACGTCTATGATGGCGCCCTCTTAGGAACCGAGTTTCCGCTCGACGTTGACCTGATCGATCGCGTGGAAGTGATTCGGGGTCCGAGTGCTTCGCTGTACGGCGGTAGCGCCTTCTTCGGTGTGATCAACGTGGTGACCAAAGGCGCCCACGAACTAAAAGGGCCCGCCGTTTCTTTTGAAGCGGCCAGCTTCGGCACTTACAAGGGCCGGGTTAGCTACGGGGAGAGTTTCAAAAACGGTTTGGACCTGCTTCTATCCGCTTCGTTTTATGACAGCTCTGGCCAGCATCGACTCTTCTACAGTGAGTTCGCCGACCCATCAACTAATAATGGGTTTGCGATAGACGCGGACCATGATCAGTACCACAGCCTTCTCGGTAATCTGTCGTTTCGAGAATTCCGATTTCAAGCCGTCTACGGCTCGAGAGAAAAGGGCTTACCCACCGCGCCATTTGGCACAGTATTCAACGACGCACGGACTCAAACCATCGATGCCCAGGGATTCGCCGAACTGCAATACGCGCACACGTTCCAAAACAAGTGGGATGTGACGGGCAGGCTTTCATATGACCGCTACGTCTACCATGGAAACTATGTCTACGACTCTGGCGGGGAAGGTAAACCACCGTTCGTGGAGAACAAGGATGTCACCCGTTCCACGTGGTGGGGGACCGAGTTGAATGCCTCGAAGCGATTGCTGGAAAAGCACCAACTCACGCTGGGTCTGGACTACCGCGACAACTTCCAACAGGATCAGGAAAACTTCGACGCGGTTCCGTTTTTCCAGATACTCGACGACCGGCGCCAGTCCAAAGTATGGGCGCTCTACGCTCAGGACGAATTCAGGCTCCGGAAAGACATCATTGTGAACGCCGGGCTGAGGCTGGACCACTACAACACGTTTGGCGCCACCACCAACCCGCGATTTGCCGTTATCTATATGCCACACGAGAAGACGTCGCTGAAGCTGCTTTACGGCCAGGCATTTCGTCCACCAAATTACTTCGAGTCGTACTACAACAGCTCCAATAGAACCGGCCCGTCGTTGAGTCCGGAGACGATTAAGACGACCGAGGCGGTTCTGGAACAGTACATCGGTAGACACTTCCGGCTGTCGGGCTCGGTTTATTTCAACCGAATTCGGGCACTCATTAACCAGCAAGAGGATTCCAACGGTCAAATCCAGTACGCGAATCTGGGAGATGTCCGGAGCAAGGGCCTAGAGCTTGAAGTCGAGGGAAAGTGGTCTAGCGGATTCGAGGGTCGCGCGGCGTATACCCGGCAGACGTCTAAGACAGAGGAGACGCGTGACCCACTATCCAACTCGCCGACGCACCTGGCCAAAATGAACCTGATCGCGCCGCTGGCTCACAGGAGACTCTTCGCCGGGTTCGAAGGGCTATACAGCGGCTCAAGAATAACTCTGGCGGGGACAAAACTGGACGATTACTTTCTGGCAAATCTCTCTGTGCTCAGTCGAAGAGTTTCTAGGGCCGTCGATATTTCGGTCGGGGCCTACAATCTGTTTAACACACGCTACGCCGATCCAGTAGCAGAAGAACATCGCCAATCGTCCATACAACAAGACGGGCGCAACTGGCGACTCAAGGTCATCTATGGATTCGGCGGCAACCGATAGCCTCGCGGTACTGGTCGTGACAACCAGTGGTTTTCGAGGCTATCTGGACGGTTCAGGAGGGGCACTTCGAATTAGAGTGGCATCGATAAGCTGGCGAAATGTTGCGCTCGCTTTTGTTATTGCGACGTGCGCGGTATCCCAAAATGCTCAAGCCCAGGTGCTCAACGAGTATGAGGCCAAAGCTGCCTTTCTGTATAACTTCGTCAAATTCGTCGAGTGGCCCCCGGAAGCGTTTGCCGACGGCAGTTCTCCCCTCATCATCGGCGTGGTCGGCGATGACAAGGACAGCGGCGAGATCGATCAGATCAATGGCAAGACCGCTAACGGCAGGCGCCTGGTTGTAAAGCGATTCTCAAGTTTCAAGGCGCTAACGCACTGCCACATCGTCTTCATCAGGTCATCGGAGAGAGACAGAATTCGGCAGACGCTGGCTGCGGCGGGTCCAAGCACGCTGACGGTCGGAGAGACCGAGAGTTTCGCCGAGTGGGGTGGAATCATCAACTTCACGATTGTTGCCGGCAAGCTCCGACTCGAAATCAATCAAACGTCCGCGGAGAGAGCGGGGCTGAAAATCAGCGCCAAGCTCCTTAGCCTGGCTCGAGTGATAAGGACTTAGCTTCACAGACAGAGTATGCACCTTTTACGCGACATATCGATCAACGGCAAGTTAAAGATCGTCATAATGATGACCAGCAGCGTCGCGTTGCTCGTCGCCTGCGCGGCATTCGTCACCTACGATCTGATCTCGACTCGAAAATCCATGGCAAGCGATCTTTCCACCCTGACGAAGGTCATCGGTGCGAACAGCACAGCCGCGCTCGCCTTCAGCGACATCGACTCTGCGAAGGAAGTGCTTCACGCTCTCAGCGCCAAGCAACCCGTCGTTCGCGCCAGACTCTATCTGCCGGATGCCACGGTGTTTGCCGAATACTCGCGCGATGCAGCGGGTACGCCTGCCGTGCCCGAGTTCGAAAGACCAATGTCCGACAGCCGCTTCGACAGCGGTTACCTGATCGCCTGCGAGCCGATCGTGCTGGATGGAGAAAGCCTCGGCACGGTTTGCGTCGTGTCCGACTTGAATGCGCTAAATGAGCGCGTCGGCCAGAACTCGCGCGCACTGGCGATAGTGTTACTAGGGTCGCTCCTGGTCGCGCTCGTCATCTCCTCAAGGCTCCAACGGACGATCTCGGGGCCGATCTTGCACTTAGCGAAGACAGCCAGAGCCGTTTCGCTCGAGAAGGACTACAACATTCGTGCGGTCAAAACGAGCCGCGATGAATTGGGAATGCTCATCGATGGCTTCAACGAGATGTTGACTCAGATCCAGGAGCGCGACGTCGAGTTGCAGAACGCTCGTGACCAGTTGGAAAGGAGAGTGGAGGAGCGAACCGCCCAGCTACAACAAGAAATTGGCGAACGAAAACAGGCCGAAGAGACGCTGCGGGAGAGTGAAGAGTTGTTTCGTTCCCTTGCCGAAAGTGTCTCTGCCGCCATCTACATCTACCGAGACGGAAGATACGTTTATCTGAATCCCGCAGCCGAGATGATCTCCGGCTACACCCGTGACGAATTGATGGGCATGGAGGTCTGGGACGTCGTTCACCCGGACTTCCAGGAAGAGATCAAAACGCGCACCGCTTTGCGATTAAGCGGTGAAGACGTCCCCTCCCGTATGGAGTTCAAGATCCTCCCCAAGACCGGCGAGCCGCGTTGGCTTGACCTCAGCGCAAGTTTGATTCGATTTCATGGCGAACCCGCGGTGCTGGCGACTGCATTCGACATAACCGAGCGAAAGGGATGGGAAGACGCGCTTCGTCAAAGTGAGGAGAAATATCGGACCATCCTGGAAAGCATTCAGGAGGGTTACTACGAAGTAGATCTAAAAGGAAACCTTACCTTCTTCAATGATTCGCTATGCAGGATCGTTGGGTCTCCTCGAGAGAGATTGATGGGGCTTGGCAATCGCGAATACTCCGATGAAGCGTCACTGCGCAGGGTCTATGAGGCCTACAATCAGGTGTTTCTCACCGGGGAGCCGGTTGAAGGCTTCCATAATCGAATTGTCACGCAGGCCGGTTTAGAGAAGTTCCTGGAAAGCTCCATCCTGCTCAGGCGCGATTCAACCGGACAGATATCTGGCTTTCGCGGCACTGTCCGCGACATTACCGAACGTAAGCGAGCTGAAACGGCGCTGCTTCGCAGCGAAGAGCGAAGCCGTGCCTTGATTGATGCGATTCCCGACACAATGGCCAGGCTGACCCGCGACGGCATCTTTCTTGACGTCAGGATTCCAAAGGACTTCCCATTCCCTGCGAAGAGCCCCGCCATCATCGGACAGTCGGTTGGTGAAGTGCAGCCGGGTGAAGTGGGAGACCGGCTGATGGAGTGCGTCGGCCGGGTGCTGGAAACCGGGGAGATGCAGAGCCTCGAGTTCGAAATTGCGGTCGGCGATCAGATGCGCTTCCGCGAGGCGCGAGTTGTTGCTTGCGGGGCCGATGAAGTCATCTTCCTGATCCGCGACATCACCGAGCACAAACAGGCGATAGAGACGCTCAGGGAAAGTGAAGACAAGTTCAAATCGTTCTTTGAGAAATCGGCCGATGCGGTCTTCCTGGTAGACGAGAGGGGCTTTGTAGATTGCAATGCCGCCGCGCTGGCGGTGCTCGGGTACAACAGCAAAGAACAGCTCTTAAAATTGGCGCCTGCCGATGTCTCTCCTGAATACCAACCGGATGGCCGGCTATCGGTCGAGAAACATCGGGAGCTGACTGCGCTCGCGAAGGAACGTGGAAGCCACCGGTTTGATTGGGTATGCCGCCGAGCCGATGGCGAGGAGTTCTATGCCGAACTGGTTCTTACGGACGTTACGTTAGGTGGCCGCCGAGTTCATTACTCCGTCCTGAGGGACATCACTGAGCGAAGGCGTCTCGAGCAAGAGATGCAGACCGCTCGAGAGGCGGCTGAACAAGCGAACCTCGCAAAGAGCGAGTTCCTTGCCAACATGAGCCACGAGATTCGCACGCCGATGAACGGCATCATAGGCATGACCGAACTTGCGCTTGATACCGAACTCAGCCTCGATCAACGCGAGTATCTGGGAATGGTAAAGACCTCGGCTGCTTCATTGCTGACCGTGATCAACGACATTTTGGACTTTTCCAAGATTGAAGCGGGCAAACTCGAGCTGGATACCATTGATTTCAGTCTTCGGGACAGCCTTGCCGAAATCATGAGAACGCTTGCCGGGCGCGCGCATGATAAGAAGCTCGAGCTTGCTGTTCAGATTCCCCCTGATGTGCCAGATGCGCTGATCGGCGACCCGGGCCGGCTGCGTCAAGTCCTGATCAATCTGGTTGGCAATGCTATCAAGTTTACCGAGACCGGCGAGGTAGTAGTTCGCGTTGAGAAGAAGTGGGAGACCGATGAGCGGATCTGGGTTCAACTGTCGGTCCGTGACACGGGGATCGGCATTGCGCCCGACAAACAGAAGTTAGTCTTCAGCGCTTTTACCCAGGCCGACGGATCCACTTCGCGCAAGTACGGCGGAACCGGGCTGGGGCTGGCCATCTCAACCCAGTTGGTCGAGATGATGGGCGGGGAGATATGGCTGAACAGCGAGCCCGGAAAAGGCAGCACGTTCTATTTCACGGCTCATTTCGGGCTGCAACAAGAACCCGCGCGGTTGACGACTTCGACGAGTCCGCTCGATCTGGCAAACCTGCCCGTCCTGGTAGTCGATGACAACCAGACAAACCGCCGCATCCTGGAAGAGGTCCTTCTCAACTGGAGAATGAAACCCACTATGGCCGATAGCGGTGAGCCCGCGCTGAGCGAAATGATGCGCGCAGCTTCCGCCGGGCGACCGTTTCGTCTCGTGCTGCTTGATGCCTGCATGCCGGGGATGGATGGATTCGACATTGCGTCCCGGATCAAGGAGACCCCCGAACTGGCGGGCGCGATCATAATGATGCTCACGTCCAACAACCACCATAACGATGCCGCGCGTTGCCGTGAGCTGGGAGTTGGCGCCTACCTCCTCAAACCGGTCACTCAGTCCAACTTGTTTGATTCGATCATGACCGCTCTGGGCGCGCTATCGATAGCAGAGGAGCCGCTCCGTCCCGCAGTTTCGTCGACACCACCGCCGGTCCGAACAGGTCTTCATATACTGCTTGCGGAGGACAACACCGTCAATCAAAAGCTGGCGGTTCGATTGTTGGAAAAGCAAGGCCACACGGTCGTGGTGGCTGAAAACGGCAGAGATGCCCTGGCCGCTTTGGAAAGTGACAGCTTCGACGTTGTGTTGATGGATGTGCAGATGCCGGAGATGAATGGCTTCGAGGCCACCGCCGCAATCCGAGAGCGGGAGAGGGCGACCGGCGCTCACATCCCGATAATCGCGATGACCGCACACGCGCTAAAGGGAGATCGTGAGCGATGCCTCGCCGCGGGGATGGACGATTATGTGTCCAAGCCGATCCGCCCTGTTGAGCTCGCAAAGGCGATCGAAGGCCAGGTGGCAGGTACCGCCGTGGCTTCTGTTGAAGAGCCGGAGCGAGCGCCTGATGAAGAACCCTTTGACGTAGAGGCGCTGCTCTCGCGAGTCGATGGTGATACGGAACTGTTGCGATACATAGTCGAGTTGTTTTTGGAGGAGCTTCCGCCGTGGCTTCTGTCGAAGCGCCGGAACGAGCGCCTGATGAAGAACCCTTTGACGTAGAGGCGCTGCTCTCGCGAGTCGATGGTGATACGGAACTGTTGCGATACATAGTCGAGTTGTTTTTGGAGGAGCTTCCGCGACTTTTGTCGGAAGTCCGCGCCGCGGTCGCGCACCAGGATAGTCACGCCCTCGACCGGGCGGCACACACACTGAGAGGCTCGGTTGGGAATTTTCATGCCGGTGCTGTCGTCGAGCTGGCGCTCCGCCTGGAGACGATGGGGCGAGACGGCAGTTTGACCGGGGCCAAAGAGACACTGGCCAAGCTGGAACACGAAGTGGAACGCCTGAAGCCGGCGCTCATAGCGCTTGGAAAGGAGCAATTGATCTATGAAGGTCTTGATCGCTGATGACGATCCCATCTCTTGCCGGATACTTGAATCGAAGCTGATCCATTGGGGCTATGAAGTAATCGTCTGTTCGGATGGCCTTGGCGCCTGGGATGTTCTCCGAACTGAGGGCGCGCCCCAACTGGCGATCATCGACTGGATGATGCCGGGAATGGACGGTCTCGAGATTTGCCGCGTTGTTCGCGAGCAAACGTCTGCGCCCTATACCTACATTCTGCTGCTAACGGCAAAAGACCGTAAGGAAGACATCCTCACCGGGCTGGGCGCCGGAGCAGATGACTTCCTCAGCAAGCCGTTTGATTCACACGAGCTCGACGTGCGTCTGCGGATAGGGAGGCGCATTCTGGATCTGGAAAGCGGACTGCTAAGGTCGCGAGAGGCGCTTCGCCTGCAGGCGACGCACGACCCTCTCACCGGCGTTTGGAACCGCGGCGCCGCCATACAGAGCTTCGAAACGGAATTGCATCGCTCCCATCGTGAAGGCAAGCCCATCGCCTTGATCATGGCGGACATCGATCACTTCAAGCTGGTCAACGACACTTACGGTCATCTGGCGGGAGACGCGGCTCTTCGTGAAGTTTGCCGGAGAATGCGAAGGCTGATGCGGAACTACGACACGATCGGGAGATATGGCGGAGAGGAGTTCCTGATCGTGCTGCCCGGGTGCGATGCTGCGGAAGCTCAACACATTGCCGAGCGAATCCGCGAAAAGATAGGCGGCCATCGCGTGAACACACTGGAAGGTAAGATAGACGTCACAATAAGCCTTGGCGTGGCATCCGGGGACGGAATACAAAAGCTGGATGCAAACGCTTTGATCAGAGCTGCGGACGCCGCGCTGTACCGATCGAAAAGGAATGGGCGGAACCGCGTAACCGTGGCCACCCCGGCGGAGGTCAGACGCTCCGGTATGACGACGATCCCTTCTGAGCCCATCTCCGCGCTCGAGCTTGCCGACGACCCTCTGCGGTCCCGGCAAAACGAAAGTCCGACGGCGATCTGAAGCCTGCGGAAAGGAGGTCCAAACGGTGAAGGTTCTTATTGCGGAGGATGATCCAATTTCGCGTTTCATGCTCGAAGCCACCCTGAAGAAGTGGGGCTACGAAGTTGTCTCGACCACCAACGGCAGGGAGGCGTGGGAGGCGCTGCAGCAGGACGATCCACCTCAGTTGGCAATTCTGGACTGGATGATGCCGGGGATGGATGGCGTTCAGCTGTGTCGAAAGGTTCGTCAAGCCCCGGCAACCAAGCGGATCTATATTCTGCTCCTCACCGCAAAGGGCGAGAAAGGCGACATCGTGGTCGGGCTTGAAGCCGGTGCGAATGACTATGTCGCGAAACCATTCGACCGCGCAGAATTAAAGGCACGGGTCCAGGTCGGGGCGCGCGTCATCGAGTTACAGCAAAGCTTGTCTGACCGCGTCGCGGAACTCATGGCAGCGCTTTCGCAGGTCAAACAGCTACAAGGCATCCTGCCCATCTGCGGACACTGCAAGAAGGTCCGCAACGATCAGGACTACTGGCAGCAGGTCGAAGGCTACATCAGCGCCCATACGGAAGTGCAATTCAGCCATAGCATCTGCCCTCAATGCTACGAGACGATTGTCGCGCCGGAGCTCGAGCGCCTCTCGAGCCAGGAGGTAGCGGGCCACTCGTGAGCTGACTTTGTGCCATACCGCGGATCTGTCCGGTCGCGGATGTGACGACTTTCGCAGCAATACCTCCATACTAGCTCCGACCGCAGCTCCTGCTTTCAGAGATAGAAGCGTGTTTCGATAGAGACGAGACCCCTCATCAACCGAAGCACGGTTGACGGCTTCCCCCGCAAGATCCCGAGTCATCGGTCCGCGAGCGCTTGCGTTCAATGTGGCTTGTCTCGCGCGCTGGAATCCGCGCCAACGGGCCATAAGGAGTAATTCAATGAGCGAACAAACCAGCCTCTCGTTTTCGCCTCCCGAGGCGGGCCGGCCCGACCTTTCAAAGGAAGATCTGGTCACGCTGTTGTCGAAAAAAGTGATCGGGCAGTCGGCTGCCATGAACTTCATAGTGCCATACCTCTATATGTGGCAGGCCGGGCTTGCGCCCGAAGGCAGACCCGCTGGAGTTTTCCTCTTGCTGGGGCCGACCGGAACCGGCAAAACCAGAACCGTCGAGGCAATCGCCGAAGTACTGCACGGAAGCGGAAGCAAGATACTGAAGATAGACTGCGGAGAATTTCAATTGGAACACGAGGTGGCCAAGCTCATCGGCTCGCCGCCCGGCTATCTCGGGCATCGTGAAACTCCGCCCATTCTTAGCCAGAGCGAGTTGAGCGCGGCTGCCACCGAAAGGTGCGATCTTTCGCTGGTCCTGTTTGACGAAATCGAGAAGGCGGCGCCCGCGATGACAAGATTGCTTCTTGGAATACTGGACAAAGGGATTCTCAGGCTTGGCGACAACTCAGTGGTTAACTTCGAGAAGAGTCTGATCTTCTTTACCAGCAATCTTGGCGCTCACGAGATGATGAAGGAGA
>Ga0193755_1000084_pt1 | contig 25015 bp, 23 predicted proteins | sample H1a2metaG_FD_144921 | JGI IMG/M metagenome (GOLD analysis project Ga0193755, IMG submission 144921) | Soil microbial communities from a riparian zone of the East river system, Colorado, United States - H1a2 | ecosystem: Environmental > Terrestrial > Soil > Riparian zone | place: USA: East River...
GAGGTTGAACGCTGCGCCTGAGCGTCTTGTCGTAGTCAGCTCTTTTCTTCGGACTGGCGAGAACACCGAACGCGTCTGAAACCTGCTTAAAAGCTTTGTCGACCCTCACCATGATCTCGTCGGGCAAAGCAGCGCGGACTTTGTGATAAGAGGGATGCAGCACCGAGACCGCCTGCTGATAGGCTTCCACGGCTTCCTCGTGGTTGGCGGTGCGCTCGACGCCCAGCGCTTGATAATGATTGGATGCGCCTTCGACTCGTTCGAGCAGGTATTCGACTTCGAGATAGTACGCGCTGATGAGCTTGCCCGTGGTCCCGGCTTTGGGCCTCCCCGGACTCGTTAATAAGCCTGAGTTCCTCATAGTGTTCCAGAGGTAGTGATGAGCGTGAGATTCTTCTTCGGGGGTAGAAGTGACTTTAATCGGAGGATGTAGCCATTATGGATGGGTTCCGAGATTTGTCAACGGTGTTGTCATCACGTTTGGGACCCTATTCACCCAGGCGGGGCGGCAAACCCGCCCGCCAACAAAAGGGCCCTCTCAGATATGACCTCCAGCGAGGACAAAGAGGACGTTTAGCGACGAGAGAGGGTCAGTTTGCGGGGTAAGATGCGGTCCGCTCGTTACTTCGGCTGGCGCAGCATCTTCTCGACTTCGGAAATGTGCGTTTCCTCATCGGCGGTCAACTGACGAGCGAACTCCTCCAGAAAGACGCTATGACCCTGAACTTGACCGAGCAGCTTCTTGAAGAGCTCGACCTGCTCGCGTTCGTGCTCGATGCTTTCACGGAGAATGTCGTTGATTGAATGCTTATGAGTTTCAAGCAGGCTGGCGATCTTAAGGGAAGGATGACCTCCGAGCGCCGTGATGTGTTCGCCGATCAGTTCGGCGTGAGTCAGCGACTCGCGGGCGAGACCGCGCAACCAGCCGATGATTGGAATGCGAGTGTGGCCAAACACCATGAACGAGTAGTGCGTGTAGCGAACCAGACCCGCAAGCTCGCGCTCGAGGAGCTCGTTGAGCGTTTCCAGAACTTTCTCTTTGTCCATTGAGTCTCCGTTCTCTTGATGAAGGCAGGCAACAATGACTGCAATCTCATCTGCCTGCCGCCGCGCCACCCCGGATAAACCGTGCAGCGGGCGAGTCCTTCATCGGAAGACTGAAACGACGAATGCCATCAAACTTGTACAACGCGCCTGCAACCGCGGGAGCAGTCGGCACGAGCCCGATCTCACCAACGCCCTTTGCTCCGTAGGGGCCGTCCGGATGTTCCTCCTCGATCATAAACAGTTCGACTTCGGGCATATGACGAGCGCGCAGCAAGCCTTGCGAGTTCACGGTCATCGTCTGAGGCACGCCGCCTTCGACCCTGAACTCTTCGGTCAACGCGTAGCCGAGACCCATATGTATCGAACCTTCGAGTTGGCCTTCGAGCAGGGCTGGATTCATCACCTTGCCCACGTCGTGAGCAGCTATGACCTTGGTGACCCGGCCGTCATCATCGAGGATCACTACCTGAGTCGCGAACCCGTAAGCGAAATGGGTCTTAGGTTTTTCAGCGTTAGCTTCAAGCGAAGTCGTATCGTCGATCAGCACTTCGCCGTAATAGGTTTTGCCCGCGAGGTCGCGCAGCGTCTTCTTCTGATCAAGATCAGCCTTGAGTTTGCGAGCGGCTTCTTGCACGCCGCGGCAACCGAGGAAGGTCCCGCGCGACGCTGTTGTCTGTCCGCAGTCCAGATCGTATTTCGTGTCGGCCGAGACGTGAGCGAAAACCGAAGGAGGCAGTCCGGTCTCTTCGCAAGCGGTTTGTTGAAGCACCGTGAACAACCCCTGACCCATCTCCGTGAAGCCGGTATAGATCGCGACCGAGCCGTCCCTGCGTACTTCGAGCATGGCCTTGCCGTACTCCGGAAGCCCATTGCCTATCCCGACGTTCTTTATGCCGCAAGCGATGCCGGCGTATTTTGCGTCCCGGTAGCGCTCCTTCACCGCTTCGAGAGTCTTCTTCAAGCCGACGCTGCACTCGAGTTGTTGACCTGTGCAAAACGTGTCGCCAACGTCCAGCGCGTTGCGATATCGAATCTCCCAGCCGTCTATCCCAACTCGCTCGGCGAGAATGTCGAGCATCGATTCGATGCCAAACGCTGCTTGATTGGCGCCGAAGCCGCGCATCGCTCCACAGGGCGGATTGTTCGTGTAGACCGCAAGCGATTCGACATGGACGTTGTCGACCTTATATGGCCCAGTGCAATGACCGGCGGCGCGTTCGAGGACTTTTGTTCCAACCGATGCATAAGCTCCCTTGTCGCCGACCATAAAAGCCTTCACCGCTTTGAGCCGCCCATCGGCGTCGCAGCCAACGGTGTAGGTCATCTTGATCGGGTGCCGTTTCGGATGGAGCCTGAGGCTTTCTTCGCGGCTGAGCGTGAGCTTGACCGGTTTTCCCGTGACTCGAGCGAGCAATGCGGTTTGAGCCTGAATGCTCATGTCTTCTTTGCCGCCGAAGGCTCCGCCGTTGGTCACCAGCTCGACGTAAACTTTCTCTTCGGGAAGTCCGAGAAACGAGGCGATCTGACGTCGGTCGTCGAACACGCCCTGGCCTTGAGTATAGACGCGGAGCCCGTCGCCTTCCGGCATCGCGATGCACGCTTCGGGTTCGAGAAACATGTGCTCGATGAACTGAGTCTGGAATGTATGCGAGGCGACGTGGGCGGAATCCTGGAGAGCACGTTCGACGTCTCCGCGTTTGATCTCAGACCTGCTGAGCAGGTTGCCCTTCTTGTGAAGCTTCGGCGCGTCTGGCTTAAGCGCGTCTTCAGGGCTGGTTAGCGGGTCGCGCACCTCGTAGTGGACGACTATTGCTTCGGCTGCTTTGCGGGCGATACGGCGGTCGACAGCGGCGACGGCGGCGATGACATCGCCAACATAACGAGTCTCCTCACCCTCGGCTACAAACATCGGCCAATCTTGATAGATCAATCCCTGCGAGCGTTGGCCCGGCGTGTCGGCCGCGGTGACTATCGCAATAACACCGCCTATTTCTTCAGCTTTGCTCGTGTCGATCTTCTTCACAAGCGCGCGCGGGTGTTCAGATAACAGCACCGCCCCATAAAGCATGTCGGGGAACGACATATCGTCGATAAAGCGCCGATCCCCCAGGGCAAGCTCGCGAGCTTGATAACGCGGCGTGCTGGCTCCAACGCGCCCGCTGTGCTCAAGCTCCGGCACCGGTTCGCGTCGCAGCGCTTTGGCCGCCAGCTTGATCGAGTCAACTATCTTGACGTATCCAGTGCAACGACAGTGATGCATGCTGAGCACGCGATTGATTTGATCGTCAGTGGGATCGGGAGTCTTATCGATGAGGTGTTTGGCTCGCACGACGATGCCCGGCGTACAGAAGCCACACTGAAGTCCGCCGGCAGCGATGAACGAGTCGGCGAACGTTTCGCGCTCAAGCTCGCTAAACCCTTCAAGCGTTGTGATGCTCTTGCCGCCGGCGCTAACAGCGGGCGTCGCGCACGTTACAAGCGCGCGGCCGTCCACGATGACCGTACAGCAGCCGCATTGACCTTGCGGGCTACAACCGTCCTTGGGCGAGATCAATCCGCAGCCGTCTCGCAGAAGTTCCAGCAACGAAGTGCCGTCTTCGATCTCAACCGCGCGATCGGTCCCGTTCAGATTGAATTCAATCCGGGTCGTCATCTCAGAGCGCCTTTCGGGTGTCGGAATTGTAACACCTTCGAAAAGCGAAGCGCAGCGGAAATTGGAAAGCCGACGGTCCGGCTACTCGGTGGGCTTGGCGTACTCCCATTGTTCGGGCAATGGTTGGGGGCCCGGTTGAATTCCGGCGATGTCCGGGTCTTCGCCTTCGATGCGCGGCTCTAAATCTTTTCTGTCCTTAGACTCAAGCCGCCGCTGCTCTTTGTCTTTCCGCTTTTCCTGGCGGGCCTTTTCCTTTTGACGCTTTTGAAATGTCGGTCTCGATTTCTTTGCCATGATGGCTCCTGGGTCTCAGTGTTCAATACTGGATCGTGCCAACCTTTACTCGGTATCCTGATCGTCGGAATCTTCCACTCGGCTGGCGAAGTTGTCGCTGCTGAGATCGTCATCGTGGATTTCTTCGTCGTCGCCTCCAAAGACCAGTTGTCCGCCGGGCTTTTCGCGAATAGGGCCTTTAGGCCCGCGCTCAGATTTCGAGCCGCTTCTTGACGGCTTTCGTCTGCCGCGTGGGGCTGCGTCGGGGCCAAAGTTCTTGCCGCCGCTTGCGCCACTTGGCGGCGGCGCGCTTCCTGGAGTGAACGACGGACGAGGCGTGTACGCCTGAGACCCGCCCGCCGGGCGGTCCTCCTTGGCTCTTGCTTCGTTCACCGCCAGTGGCCGGCCTTTGAACATCTGACTATCGAATCGGCGAATAGCTTCCAAGGCGTGTGATCGTTCGCTATATTCGATGAAGGCAAACCCGCGAGGCTTGCCTGTCTCCCGGTCGAGCGGCAGATAGATGTAGGACAGCGGGGCTATAGCTGAGAAGTGCTCACGCAGATCAGCCTCCGTCGCGTCATAGGGGAGGTTGCCAATAAAAAGGCGAACAGACATTTTAGGATGCCCCTCTCGTTTTGGGATTTGCGAGCCTGGATCAAGACGAGCGTGACCGCCTCGATCCAGGATCCGAAACAATCGTCTATCTTGACGCGCGCCGAGGCCTAAACGACCGCGAAGCCTGTCCGCGAAGCCGGCCGATCTCAGTCGCAAGGCTTACCTGTTGATCGCTTCGTCCATCTGAAAACCCGCTCAGCTTCGACCGCTTAATCTTCAGACCGGTGGATCTTTCGATCAGCGAAAGCGCGGATTCTTCTTCGGGGCTGACCAGCGTCAGCGCCGAACCTTCCCGGCCAGCCCGAGCCGTGCGGCCGACGCGATGAAGATAGCCTTCAGGCGTCGAGGGCACGTCGTAGTTGATTACGTGCGAGATATCGTCAACATCGATTCCGCGAGCCGCCACGTCGGTCGCTACCAGCACGCGCACACGGCCCGACTTGAAACTTGCCAGCGCGCGATTCCGCTGCGACTGGTTGCGATCCGAGTGAATCGTCTCGACCGAGTGCCGGTTTGCAGCCAGCATGCGAGCTACTTTATCGGCGCCGCGCTTCGTCTCGGTGAATACCAGAAACGAGCCTTCCGCGTCGTCCGCCAGCAGCCGCAGCAGCAGCGGAACTTTCGCGTGTGAAAGCACTGAGTAAGCGCTCTGGGTCAGCGTCGCAACCGTAGCTGCGGGCCGCGCGGCTTCGACGCGAATCGGGCTCGCCGTCATTTCGCGCGCAAGTTGTTCGACCGCTCGCGACAACGTCGCCGACAACAACATCGTCTGCCGCTTACGGGGGAGATAATTCATGATGCGCCGGACCTGCGGGAGAAATCCCATGTCGAGCATTCGGTCCGCCTCGTCGAGCACAAAAACCTCGATCAGGTCAAACGGAACAACTTTGCGCAGGATAAAATCATTGAGCCTTCCGGGCGTCGCGATGATGATGTCGGCTCCGCGCGAGAGCGCGTTCAATTGCTTGGTTACGCTTTCGCCTCCGACCAGCGCCACTGCTCTAAGCTTGTACGGCGCGCTGTAGCTTTTTGCATTCGCTTCGATCTGAAGCGCAAGCTCGCGAGTTGGCGCAAGCACCAGCGCGCGAGGCTTTGTCCCCTTGGCGGGTTTTTGCAGCCGCTCAATGATCGGCAACAGAAACGCGGCGGTCTTGCCCGATCCTGTTTCCGCTGAAGCAAGCACGTCGCGGCCTGCGAGACCGTGGGGAATGGTTTTTATTTGAATCTCCGTCGGGACGGTGATTCCTAGTTTTTCGAGCACGCGCACGATGGGCGCGCTCAGTCCGAGTTCTTCAAAACTGTTTGAGTTCATCAATCTTTCTTTCGGTACACTTGTTCTGGTAAAGGGTGAAAACTGTCCGAGTGCTGTCGTAAGGACGGGAATGGTTTGAAGTGAGGCCGTTTAAAGTGTACCGGTGATGTCTCAGCAGTAGGCTCCGTGCAATCCATTCAGCGCGTATTCGGCTGTTTGCTTCTATGATTAATCCCGCAGCCACGACGAGGTGAGTCGCCGTGGCCGCTTTCCCACAAGGTTCGTTAGTAACGGCTGCCGCCGTAGCCGCCGCGTCCGCCGCCGCCGCCACCGCCACTGCGACCACGGCCCCCGCCGTAGCCACCGCGTCCACCGCCGCCACCGCTGCGCTCCTCGCGCGGGCGCGCTTCGTTAACCGTCAGCGCCCGGCCACCGATTTCGGTGCCGTTCAACTGTGCGATCGCCTTTTCGGCATCATCGTTCGCCATTTCGACAAACGCAAAGCCCTTGGAACGGCCGGTATCGCGGTCCGTGATGATATTGACTGACTCAACCTGGCCGCATTGTTCGAAGAGCGCGGAGAGGTCGTTTTCTGTCGTCTGATACGACAGATTTCCAACATAGATTCTTTTCGTCATTGATTTCTCCTGAAATCGGTTAAGAGGAACTTCCAAGACCTTGCGGGAAAGGGATGAAACAAGCAGGCTCAAACACTCTCCGGGCCAAAGCAAGAGGCTCCCGAAAACAAACAACGTAGCAACGCTCGGGTTACCACAAGACACGCGCAGTCTAACAGGCGGGGCGCCATAAGTCCAGCTATTTAACTGCTCTTCCCCTGTCTGGAAGCCCGCAGCCCGGCCCGACGGCTAAAACAACACGTCAAAATCCAATCTGAACCTGCGCTTGTGATTTCCGAAGAACACCCCGTACTTGAGGTCGTCGATGTTTGAATGGACGTCCAGCGGGTTGAAGTGATTGGTCAGGTTAAAACCGCTTACCGAAAAGCGAACGGAGTACTTGTCGCTCAGTTTGAAGTCTTTCGATACTCTCGAATCCAACGAGCTAAACACTGGGAACCGGGTAGTGTTGGGCAATCCCACGTACTCCTGAGCGACATTGGTGGTCGCGAAAGGGAATCCGTTGCGCCATTCGAGCATTGGCGAGATGCGCATCTTCCAGGGCAAGCTCACGGTGCCCCACGCGAGAAATCGGTTCGGCAAATCGCCGGGCAGATTTGTGTATTCGTTTGGTCGCACGACCGGAAACGGAAAGTTACCGAGATAGTTGTTGAACTCGTTCAGGTCGCCACGCGCGCGGCTTCGAACGTATGAGAAGAACATCTGCTGCCCGTCTTTCATCGTCAGACGCGCGGTCAACTCGAGTTGCCGATAGCCTGACTTGCCGCTCCCGCCCAGCACCAGCGCGTCACGGCCCTGGACGACCTTCGGCGTAAAGACAACTGTTCCAAAAGAGTTGCTCTGCAGGTAGTTGGCTCGAACCCGTATCATTGAGTTGATCGGGTGCTCGACCTCGATGTTCCACGTCGCGCTGTAGGGCGAGAAGTTGCCGGCATTGTGCCGACTGAAGACGAACGGGAAACCGCCCGCTTCTGCTTTGTCGGTGATATTGGCGAATCGGCGCACTTCTATGATCCCGCCGTCAGGACCATAGGTCGTCACTACTTGCTCCGGATACCGGTCGAACGAATAAACGCTCAGCGGGACTCGGTCGTAGAACAACCCGAACCCGCCACGAATGGTCGTCTGGTGATTCGCAAACGGAGTCAACGCGAGTCCAACGCGAGGCGCGACTCGAAACGTTTCGGTGATTCCCTGATGCTCGAACCGCGTCCCTATGTCTACGGCTAGTTTCGGAGTGATGACCCAGTGGTCCTGGCCGAAGAACCCCGCCTCGACATCGGCGCGATCGAACGGCTGGCCGCCCTCGAATTCGATCCGCTTCACCGGACGCCCGTCAGTCGTCTCGATGCTGACCGGGCGCGCGTCGAACATACCGCGATTGGTCGTGTGCGCGACGGTGGTCCCGAACTTCAAATTGTGCGCGCCCATCATGTTGATCGGCTTGACTGAGAAGATCTCGAGCCACTCGAGGCGCGAAGCGCGCCGGTCCTGCTGGCTGAAATAGTTTCCGCTGTTAGCCTCCGGCTTCAGCACCATCTCCTCGGTGCCTTGTCCCCACACATTCCCGGTGAAGCGTTTGACCGCGACCGTGCTCTCCAACAGGTTGCTGCCGATCGTCACCCGGTCTATGACGGTTCCGGTGTAGTCGTGCGCGCGGAAAGTCGGTGTTACCTCCTGCGGGTTGAAGAAGCTCAGATTGACGAAGTTCATATGCCGCGGCGCCACGTGAAAGGTGCCGGTCAACGTATGCAGCGGCGAGAAAATGTAGTCGAGTTGCGTGAATGAATTCACCGACTCTTGTTTCGTTTCGTTGAAAGGGAAGGGAAGCGTTTTCACCGGCTCTTTCTTGAGCTCATATTCGAGACCTTCAGAGAAGAAGAACTTGTCTTTGATAAGCGGGCCGTTGAAAACCACTCGCGGCGAGGCTTCACTTATGCCACGCAAATGACCGCTTCTTATGCGGTACTCGGGCAGCGGATCGTTAAGCTCGAAGTTCCACTTGTCGCCGCCGCGCCGGGTTTCGACCGACACGACTCCGGCAGTGAAGCGTCCGAACTGAGCAAGATAAGGTGTCTTGAAAACGCTGATCGTCTCAACGCTGTCGACCGGAACGGTGACACCAAACTGACCGGTTGCCGGGTCGGTCACGTCCGCCGAGTTGACGACCAGTGCGCTTCGGTGCTCACCGGCGCCGGAAATCCTGATCTCGCCTTGCGACGAACGCACGACCCCAGGCACGAGCGGCAATGTGTCGGCGACGGTTGCCGGTCTGTTGGGGACGGACTTGATTTCCGCGCGCTGAAGCTCAGTTGACTGCGACGAGGTCTGCTCGACCGCGGTAGTCGAATCTGCACTGACGGTCACGGTGTCCGAAAGCTGGAGCTTTGGCACCATAGTGAACCTGACTTCCGCAGTGGCGCCGCCGGTCACCACCACGTCCCCCAGATTCAGCGGCTCGAAGGTCTCTTTCGAAGCCGCAACCTCGTACAACCCCGCCGCAACGTTCGCAAATTCAGCTTCGCCCTTTTCGTTCGTAGCGGCCGAATGGATAACCGCACCCTTTAGCTTAACTTCGACTATGACTGCAGCGACTGGCTTCTCAGACTCATCGTGAGCAGTGACGCGAATGGTGCCAAGCGCGCGTGATTGAGCAATCGCTGCTCCCGACAACCAGCACAACAAAGAGAATGCGGCCAACGCCACTGAAGCTCGTTTGATTGATTTATTGCTTAGCGGCTGCATAACGGTAAGATTTAGTTCGTCCTTGGGCAAAAAATTCATTGTTATCATAACTGATTTGTCACGGTTTGACTACACGAGGCCGGTGCTTCGTTGTCTCCGGCGAGTTTGAAACTCGGTTTCTCCTTCAGTGAAGCCGGCTCGCCGCATCAGCATTGTTGGAATACGGGGGCGATTCCGCTGGTGGATTCTCCAGCATAGACTTTCTTTGGATAGGTGACTTAGCGTGCGCTTCGCGGGGGGATGATGTAGTTTGAGGCGCTGCGGGGCTTGGGCTGGAGCATGTTGGCATGGATTGAGTCTTCTTACGTCCGCGGATTCGCGGCATATCCGCGTTTCCGGCGAGTCAATTCGCGAAAGACCGATACCGGAGACGACCAGTACGCGAGGCTTCGGAGAGAAGTCGTCTAACCGATAGACTGCTTCAGACGGCGAAAAGCAGTTGCCAGCGACCACGGCGGTGGTATAATCCTCGGGCCCTAAAGGCTCTACCCGAGCCTGTTATTAAGAAAAACCCCCTTGCAGAAATCCGCGAAGGCTTGATTCCGAACAGGACCAGTACCAGGAAACCGCCTCGTACGGCTCAGGCAATTGATCGATGGGAGGGCTGGAAAATGATTAAGTCAACTTACAAGAGACCGGCATCGCGTTTATTCGCCTTGGGGATCGCAACGGCACTTCTGCTTGCGCTGGCGCTGCCGGCTGGCGCGGACGTCGGCGACTCGACGCTTACAGCGATCGATGCCGGCGCCGACATAGGAGGCGTCTACTTTTTTCTGGATCCTGCCGACAACGCAAAGGTCGTGATGGCCATGACCGTGCGCGGATTCATTGTACCGGCTCAGAACGAGATGCGCGGCTTCTTCGCCTCGGATGTCCAGTTCAGATTCCAGATTGAAAACACGGGTAACGCCAAGGGCGACCTCTTCATAGACGTTACGTTTACGAAGCAGACATCGCGTAGCGCGCCACAGACGGCAACGATCAGCCTTTCAACGGGGCAGACCTTTTCAGCGCCAAGCGCCGTCTCGTCCTCGACCGCGGAGACTGCGGCTCCTCCAGTTGTGACAACCGATCCCGCAACCGGCATCTCGTTTTTTGCCGGCCTGGTTGACGACCCGACTTTCTACGACGTGCCCGCCGGACTTCGGTATATCAGCTCCAGGATAAGCGGCGAGGTCGAGCTATCGGCGCTCACCAGGGCAAGGGACAGCTTTGCCGGCTACAACACTACTGCGATCGTTGTTCGCGCGCCGGCGTCGCTTCTGCGCGGAACTGCGGGCAACAAACTCGGCCTCACCTGCTTCACCCAGCGCAAGAGTAAGACGCTCCGCTACGACGACGCAGACGCGAAGAATAAAGGCCAATTCGTCAACGTCGATCGGATGGCGCATCCCGGCATAAGCTCGATGCTCATCCCTTTTTCGCGCCGCGACGAGTATGGGCGCGCTTCGACGGCCGGTGATGCCGCGGGAGACTTCGAGAACGACATCCTTACATCGCTCGTAGCTCTCCGCGCTGACCTCTTCAGCATCAATCTCATCTCTTCCCTTGCGGTAACCGCCGGCGACATCCTTCGGCTGGACCTGTCGATTCCTAACACCGGTACTGGCGGCGGCAACAATCCTCAAGCCGCCTACCCGAACGGTCGAAGGCCTGGTGACGACGCGATGGATACCCTGTTGACGCTGCTCAATAACCGCGTCGCTCAAGGAGACGGTGTTAACGCCAATGACGTCGCTTTTAGGAACACGTTTCCGTTTTTTGCCTCGCCTCACCAGCCTTTGTCGAGCGGCGCGGACGATGGAACGCGAAACTGAGCCGTCAGCTCGGGTGAAACAAACACGCCGGTGACTCAGGAAGCAGCGCGCTCTGGGTTCAGAATCCAACACGGCGTGTCCGTGCGCGTGCGTGTGAGCACACCTCTGAGAAGGGTGATGCGCTCAGGACTTTGCTGAAGACAAAACTGTTGGAGTAAGCCGCTAGTGCTTTGCTATAACGATACCTTCGATGACAAAAGCGAAATATGTTTTTTCAATAGTCGGACTCTGGGCAGTTGTCTTTCTTGCAAGTTCCGGTTATCCACCCGCGTTGCTCGATGACGCCGACACAGTTCATGCCGAAGCCGCGCGGGAGATGGCAGAGACCGGAGACTGGATCACGCTTCACGCCAACAAGCTTCGCTACCTGGAAAAAGCGCCCTTGATGTACTGGACGGTCGCCACGTCTTACAAGCTGTTAGGGGTCAGCGAGTTTTCATCAAGACTCCCGATCGCGCTAGCGACACTCGGGTTAATGCTGGCGACGATGGCGCTGGGCCGATTCGCCTTCGGCGAGAAGGCGGGCTTCCACGCAGCATTGGCGATCGGGTCATGCGTCGGAATCTATCTGTTCACGCGAGTGCTCTGGCCCGACGTATTGCTGACCTTGTTTGTCACGATGGCGTTCTACTGTTTCTTGCGAGCCAGCGAGGATGAACGAGGGTCGCGATTTGCTTATGGCATTTACGTCTTCGGCGCGCTTGGTGTGCTTACCAAGGGGCTGATCGGAGCTGCGTTTCCCGCGATCATCATCGGATCATACTTGCTGATCACCGGAGAGCTGCGAAAGCTGTTGCGCTTGAAGCTGTTCAGCGGTGCGCTGTTGTTTCTTGCCATTGCAGGGCCGTGGCATATCGCGGCGGGACTGGCGAATCCGGGATCGCTAATGACTGCGACTCCGAGTCCGGCACAAGGACGTGGATTTTTCTGGTTTTATTTCATGAACGAGCACTTTCTGCGCTACATCGGCAAGCGCTACCCCGCGGACTACGACACGGTGCCGCTGCTACTCTTTCTCGGCTTGCACGTCGTGTGGCTCTTTCCGTGGAGCTTCTTTCTGCCGCTGGCGATCAAAGATTTGCCGCGTCGCGTAAGAAAGCTGGATCGCGAACAGAGGCTCACTCTGTTTCTTGCGATGTGGGCTGTGCTGGTCATCGTCTTCTTTTCTTTTTCGACGACGCAGGAGTACTACACGATGCCGGCGTATCCGGCCTTCGCGCTGTTGATCGGCGGGGCGATCGCAAAGCGAGAGAATGAAGCAAGCACGCAGCGGCCGCTGTTGATAGCGCAAGCGGCCCTCGCTGTTTTCGGGCTTCTTATTTTCGCGGGAGGCCTGTTTGCGTTTCTCATGACACGGCACATGGCCGTCGAACGCGACATCGCGACGACGCTGAGCCGCAACCCAGACGCTTATGCGTTGTCGCTCGGCCACGTATTGGATCTAACGCCGCAGTCGTTGGCGGCGCTTCGAGTGCCGGTAGTTGGAACGGCGCTGACTTTCGCCGTCTTGACAGCGTTAGCTTTGCTGCTCAGATGGAAGCGCAAACCGGTCGCGGCGAATCTATGTATGGCGGGAATGATGGCGGCGTTCTTCTTCTTTGCTCACCAGAGTCTCGCCGAGTTTGAGGCATATCTCTCTTCGCGCGGGCTTGCCGAAGCAATAAGCCGCGAATACAAAGACGGCGAAATGATCGTCATCAACGGCGAGTACGAAGGCGGCTCGTCATTGAATTTCTACACGAGAAAGATGGTTTACATTCTGAACGGCCGGTCGTCGAACCTCGAATACGGCTCTTACTTCAAGGACGCGCCGCAGATCTTTCTCAACAGCGAGGACCTCGCAAGGCTGTGGAATGAGCCGGCTCGGATCTACCTCTTCACCGACGCTTCGAAGCTCGCTGAGCTGACCACCGCATTGCCTGCACCCGCGCATCGATTTGCCGAAAGCGGAGGCAAACTTATTCTGACTAATCATCAATCGAACTGATCATGAAGAAGCTCCCAGTCACGCAGCCTTCTGAAGGACGGCGATCGTGTGTTGCGGATAACCCGAGGTTTCCTGGCCTGCCTCCGGGTATTGTTCTTGATAAATGAGACGCAAATCGGAACGCGCCTCAATGAAAGCAAGATGATTGTCGCCGCCTTCGATGAGCCGCCGTGCCCACCGCGACTTGCGCATATGTTCTGGCAGGCGCGAGCTGCTGATTATAAGCAGACCGCCGGGCCTGACTGCCTCGGCTAACTTGTCTATGACTTTCTCGATCCGACGCCGGCCGTGAATCGCTTCGAGCAGATCGAGTGCGAAGAGGAGATCATACTGGCCCCGGATTTCATCAGTTGTTATGTCGTGTTGCTGTACGAAAACGTTGACATTCCCAACGAAGCGTTCGGCAGTGCGTTCGCAAGCAAGTGGAGAGATATCGCACGCAGTCAGAGGTCGAGACTTGCGCGCGAGTTGTTCTGTGAAAACTCCCTGGGCGCATCCTATTTCAAGAACATTTCCCCAGGCTGTATTCCCAAGCTGGCGAGTTACAGCCTCGATTACGCGAGTATATCGTTCGCGTTCGATCGGCAACTCATAATTCCATACCCGAGCGTGCGCCCTGTCGAATCTTCGCTTTCGGTCTCCCCATCCTTCGTACACGATACCCAGAACGACGTCTATGTAATTCGAAAGCTTTGCATAGCCTGGGACTCGGCGCAGCAATTCTTTCAAAGAGCGAGACTGTTGTGTCATTGGTCCAAGCGTCCCCCTCTGTCTTTATATTATTCTTTCATAATCTTAGCTCCACAGCATAACACCATAACGGGTCAATCCGATCTGGCAATTAGCGCCCAAAGCGACTATCCGCCAACACAACTAATGGAAACGAGAGCAAATGGTCAGCGACGCGCGCCGGCGGCTCCATGCGCCGGACTTTGCTCATCCGCGAAAACGTGCGCAGCTTTTTCTGAAGGAGGAAGACATCGTGAGGTTGTGGAACGGGCCGGCTCGCGTTTACCTTTTCACCGACGGGTCGAAGCTTGGAGAGTTAAACGCCGTTTTGCCCGGGCCGGCGAATAGATTTGGTGAAAGCGGAGGCAAACTCATTCTAACCAATCAGCAATCGAACTGATCATGAAAAGACTAGCGCTCATCGCCGCCTTACTCTCTTCCTTAGCCTTGCCGGTCTTCCCGCAAGAGACTTCAATCGCGAAGGCAGACAAACTGTTTGCGGGGCGCGACAACCTCGAGAACCTCAAACAGGCGGTCTCGCTTATGGAAGACCGGACGAAGCGCGAGCCTTCGAACTTCGACGGGTTCTGGCGGCTCGCGCGATTCAAGTTCTACCTCGCCGATCATGAGAAGGATGACTCGAGAAAAGGCAAGTTGCTCCAGGCCGCGATGGACGCCGGAAAGAAAGCGGTCGAGCTGGACTCGGGCCGCGTGGAAGGCCACTTCTGGCTCGCGGCGGCAACTGGCGAGTATGCCGACCTGAAAGGCGCGCTTCAAAGCCTCACTCTGGTGAAGACGGTTCGCCGCGAGTTCGAAGCAGCGCTTGTGATCAACCCCAGCTATGAAAACGGCGACGTCTATTCGGCGCTCGGGCAGATCGATCTGAACCTGCCGAAACTCTTTGGCGGGAACGAACGGCGAGGACTAGAGCGGCTTGAGACAGGGCTGAAGGTCGGCGCGAACAACTCGGATTTGAAAGTGACGCTCGCCGAGTACTACGTCAAGAAGGGTCGAAATGCCGAGGCCCGCGCGTTACTCGAAAGCGTGCTCAGCGCAACCGACCCGGCACGGTCGCCTCTCGAACAGGAGGACTTAAGAGCAAAAGCGCGCCGCCTCCTGGAGAAGTTGAAGTAGTTTCCAAGTCGCCTGATTTCATGCTTCTCTGCGTCAGCCTCCGCGTCTCAGCTGAGACGCGGAGGCTGACGCAGAGAAAGCATCCTTTCGTTGCTATCTCTTCGCGTAGGGCCTACGGCGCCGCGGCGTGGTTCGAGTTCGCCTTCTTCCCGCTGTCAACGATCGCTTGATTCGCCAACACCTGAAACTCCTGACGTATGTTCAGGTGCGTGTAAGGCGCGACTTGAGTCATCACCACGCCGATCAGCTCCTCAGCGGGATCGACCCAGAAGTAAGTGCAAAACGCGCCGCCCCAGCCATAAGTCCCCACAGACGATGTCACTGCCGACTGGCCGACGTCCTTAATCACGCTGTATCCCAACCCGAACCCGTAGCCCGGACCGGTCAGCCACACCTGCAGATCGCCGATGTGATTCGTGGTCATCAACTCGACAGTCTTGCGTCCCAGCAGGCGCACGCCGTTCAGCTCGCCACCGTTCAACATCATCTGGTGAAAGCGGACATAGTCGGCCGCCGTCGATACCAATCCGCCGGCGCCCGAGAACATCGTGTGCGGTTCCTTTACCCAACGGCTCTCGGCGGTCGGCGCTTCGGTGAGCTTGATTCGGTTGTTGGCTTCGGCGTCCGGCTGATAAAGCGCGACGAGCCGATTCACTTTCGACGCAGGCAGGTAGAAGTGCGTGTCCTTCATTCCAAGCGGTTCGAAAATTCGCTTGCGGAAGAACTCGTCGAGCGACATCCCTGAAATCTTCTCGACCAGCACGCCGACGACGTCGGTGCCTGGCCCATACTCCCAGGCATCGCCGGGATGGAAGTTCAGCGGCATCCTCGCAATTCGCTTCACTCGGTCCGCCATCGTTTCGTCGGGCTTAACCTTCGCGGTAGTTTTTGTGTACTCAGCCACGGTGAACCCGCGATATGAGTTTGGAAGCCCGGCGGTGTGAGTGAGCACGTGCTTGATCGTGATGGGCCGCGCGGCGGGCACCAGTTTGTAAGGGCCCGCGAGGCGTTCGGAAGGCGGAGCCGCTACAGCGACTTTCATGTCCGCGAACTCGGGCAGCCATTTCGAGATCGGATCAGTCAGCAAGAAATAGCCTTCTTCGTAGAGCATCATCAGCGCGACCGAAGCGATCGGTTTGGTCATCGAAGCGATTCGAAAGATCGTGTCGGTAGCCATCGGCGCTTGAGCCTCAGCGTCGCGGAAGCCGATTGCGTCGAAGTGGACGACTTTGCCGCGCCGGGCAACGATGGTCACGACCCCGGGCACTTCTTTGCGATCAACGTAGCGCTGCATCGCCGGGCGAATCCGGGCGAGCCGCTCGGAAGACATTCCTACCTCTTCAGGCTTTGCTATCGGCAATCCGACAGACGAGGCCTTGTCGGAAGTGGTGGATCTCGTTTGGGCGAGCAGCGGTACTGACATGATAGCTGCCGCGAGAGCGAGGGCAAGAAGCCGTTTCATAGTGATCCTCCTGTTTGTAGTAGACCCGCGTTGAGAGCCTTCTCTGCGCAACCCTCGGCGTCTCAGCGCCTCTGCGGTTGGACAGTCTCACGGCTGTGCGATTAGACGAGAGCCGCGAGACTGTCTAACCGCAGAGACGCTGATGCGACGAGGTTGCGCAGAGAAAACCGTTTATCCGAGAGCGTCACTCAGCAGCACAACGCCAAACTTCATGCCTTATCGCGCGAGACCCGCAGCCACCGAATCGTAGTGCCTGCGGCCGTGGTCGCCGTTGATAGCCATCACCCCGCCGATTGTTCCGTCGCCCCACGGCGCACCGGGGAGCTGCTGTTGCAACTGTTCATCGGTCAGACTCGCCAGAAGCTCCAGAGTTTCGCCGCGGACTTTTTGGCCGATAGCGACGACTTCGTTGAAGCTCTTGTCGCGATGCTTTGCGACCCACTCTTCGTTCATCGCGTGAACCCTAGCCATGATCTCTTCGCGCTTGCGAAGCGCCTCTTCCGTTGTCTCTTTCAAGACTCGCATCATTTCTTCGCGAGTTGGCGCCGAGCCATCTGGTTTCGCGCTCAGTCCCACCGGGTTCGGATCGCCTTCCAGGTGGCGCCGCACCATCCGGTTGAAAGCCCGCTCGATGCCGGACAGGTGAACCAGATGGTCCTTCGCGCTCCACTCGGCCGCGCCGTCGTGTTTGCTTACAGTGATCGGCCGCGAGCGGTCTTCGTCCGACATAGCCGCGTACTGTTCCAGTAACCACACCCGGTCATTGTTGAGTTTGATTTCTATTTCAGCTCTGTTCACTCAGTCACCTCCAGTTTCGAAGTATGGAAGAAGAGTTCGTTTGTCGCGAGAGATCGTTAGCGACTAGCCGGCGAACCTTCAATCAGCTCGGCGTTGGCCTTGCGGATCTCATCCGGAAAGCTCCGCAGCGCCGCGGCGATCCTTGCTTTCAGTTCCTTCACGATGTCAGGGTGATCCGGCGCAAGGTCGTAGCTTTCACCCGCGTCCACGGTCAAGTCATAGAGTTCCGGTCTCGCCAGTATCAAATCTTGCTGCGGCCCGGTCGAAGCCGTATAGCGGGGATAGTTCCATCGGGCGACGTGTAGCTTCCAGCGGCCGGCTCGCGCCGTCTGCAGATAAACCCCGTCAAAGAAGAGCAGCAGATCGTTTGGACTTTTCTTTTCAGCCCCGAGCAGGAAAGGAACGATGTTCTTGCCGTCGATTGAAAGCTTGCCTTCCGCGTCCGACGTCTTCCCTCCCGCGAGAACTACGGCTGTGGGGAAGAAGTCGATGCTCGCGACGGGTTCGTCCGACACGCTGCCCGCCTTTATCTTGCCGGGCCATCGTACGATTCCGGGCACGCGCACTCCGCCCTCGTAAGTCGAGCCCTTCCGTCCTCGAAGCGGACCCGGGCTGCCTTGATACCACGGGCCGTTGTCGCTTGCGAAGAACACGATCGTGTCTCTGTCGAGCCCGAGCCGCTTTAGAGTGGCGAGTACTTCACCGACGCTGGAATCGAGTTCTTCCACGACGTCGCCGTAGAGCCCGCCCGGTGACTTGCCCCGAAATCGTTCCGAGGCGAACAACGGGATATGCGGCATGTTGTGGGCCAGGTAGAGAAAGAAGGGTCGCTCTTTCGATCGCTCGATAAAGCTGACTGCTTCCTGAGTATACCGCAGCGTAAGCGTCTCCTGCCTGGCCGGTTCTTCGATCGTCTGATCGTTGCGAACGATGATCGTCGGCCGCATATCGTTGCTGTACGGTATCCCGAAGTAGTAGTCGAAACCGTGATCGATCGCACGATACGGCGCGAGGTTTCCGAGGTGCCACTTGCCTATACACGCGGTTGCGTAGCCTCGCTGTTTGAGCGCGCGAGCCACCGTCGTCTCGCTCTGCGGCAGCCCGGTCTTGTCCGTCGGGAACAAAACATTAGCTAGATTCATCTGAGCCGCGCCCATTCTGGCTGCGTACCTGCCGGTCAACAGGGCCGCACGCGAAGGTGTGCACACCGGCGAGGTGACGTAGAAAGACGTCAGCTTCAAACCTTCGGCGCACATGCGGTCGATGTTGGGCGTCTGGATCGCCCTGGCGCCGAAGCAGCCGACATCGCCGTAGCCCATATCATCCATCAGGATGAAGATGATGTTCGGCTGACGATCGGCTGCGCCGGTTCGAGCAGATGAAGCGGCCAAGCAAAGGAATGCGAAGCAAAGGCTCAACGCAATCACGCGCCAGGTTCGGTCGGCGCTGAGAATGATTGTCTTGTGCCGCCGGCTAGCGCTACCTGGTGGTCGCATAGATCAACTCGTCTCCGGTTCGATCTTCCTTGATGACCGCTTTTTTCATGCGGCCTTCGAACTCAAAGCCGGCTTTTTCCAGCACTCGAGCCGAACTCGGATTCCACTCGAACACGCCGGCGTAGATCCGGCACAGATCGAAGTTCGCAAAAGCCCATTCGGTAAATGCACTCACGGCTTCGCTCACGATGCCGCGGCCCCAATAGGCTTCGCCCAACCAGTAGCCGATCTCGGCGGAGCGGCGGAAGATGTCCGTCTGCGGAACAAGACCGATGCCTCCTACCGCTTGGCCGTCGACTTCGATGGCAAAGCTGATCATCGGGTCGTCGCGGCTTGCCTTGCGGATCCAGTCTTCGGCGTCCGCCGTCGTGTACGGATGCGGGAATGCGTCGCGGACGTTCAGCCAGATCTTATGATTGTTCGCGTGACGAACGAGCGACGCTTCGTCGCCAACGCGCCAGTCCCGAATCGTCGATCGCGTGAGCTTCAGCTCCATTGCGGTTCAAGAGTGTATCGCTAGAAGGCTTGAGACGGAAGACGGAGAGACGAGGATGGGAGGATGGAGGATGGAGGATGGAGGGATAGAGCCCAACAATTTGAGATCAGAAATTATCAGAAATTTGAAATTTGAGATATTTGAGTTCTCAAATCTCAGATCTCAAATCTCAGATCTCATATTTCACTCCTTATCATCGATCCTCCATCCTCGATCCTCACTCCAGCTCGAGTCGTTCACCCCAGACGCCACGGTGGGTTTAATCTGTTCTCGCCGGCGTAATACAAACAAATCACGTTGCCGTCCGGGTCACGCAGGTAAGCTTCACGCCACAGCCACGGTTGATCGGCCGGACCGCTCTCGAGGCTGATTCCCGCCTGCTTCAACTGGCCGACTCGCTCGTCCAGGTCGTCGCACTCGAAGTAAACGACTACACCCGGCGCGCCGGCGGTTTCATCTGCAACATGAATCGAGAAAGTCGTATCGCCGTCCGGACACACAAATCGCGCATACTTCGGCAGGCTTTCGACGATTAGGATCAGGCCGAGTCGCTTGTAGAACTCGACCGCTCTTGCAACATCGGTGGACTGCACAGTGACTTGATTGAGCTTCATAAGTTCAACAGTTCAACCGGAGATCATTTGATGCGGCACTGACTCTGCCCGATCAGGAATGCGAGAGCGTCTTATAGTTTAGTTTCATTCCGGTTCATTCACTAGTCGCAGTTCGCTCGAGAGTCGCGCCGCCTGCGTGAGAAGGTAGTTGCGCTCCGGGAGGCTTCCTGTCTTTCCAGCCGCCGCCCGGTAGTGCCCGACGGCGGCCTCGCGGTCTCCAGCGAGTTCCAGTAGATGTGCTCGAACAGCGTCCAGGCGGTGATGATTCGTGAGGCGAGCGTCCGCCTTGAGGGCGTCGAGCAGTTCCAGGCCTTTCGTCGCGCCGTGCACCATCGCCGCCGCGATCGCGTGATTCAACGTGACCATTGGGTTGTCGGACATGCGCCTGAGCAGATCGTAAAGCGCCAGGATCTGCGGCCAATCCGTGGCGTCGGCGCGGGCTGCTTCGTCGTGAACGGCGGCGATGGCGGCTTGCAATTGGTATGGGCCGACCGAGCCCCTGGGTAACGTGGCCGAGATGAGCGCCACTCCCTCCGCGATCTGTTGCCTATCCCAGAGCGCCCTGTCTTGCTGGGGGAGCGGGATCAACTCGCCCCCCGCGCTCGTCCGCGCTTGACGGCGAGCATCGGTCAACAGCATGAGCGCGAGCAGTCCAGCGGCCTCCGTGTCGTCCGGTTGCAAATGGTGGACGATCCGGATCAGGCGCATCGCCTCATGCGACAGATCGGCTCGTCGCAGATCCGGTCCGACGCTGCTCGTGCAGCCCTCGTTGAAGATGAGATACAGGACATGTAGAACTGCGCGCAGGCGCTGTGTCCGCTCCTCGGTAGTCGGCAGTTGGAATGGAATGCCGGAGCTCTTGATACTTTGCTTGGCCCGGCTGATCCGCTGGGCCATCGTCGCTTCGGGAACAAGAAACGCGTGGGCGATCTCCGCGGTCGTCAAACCACCAACCGCCCGCAACGTCAGCGCAATCGCCGAAGCCGGAGTCAACGCAGGATGGCAACACATGAAGAGAAGAACCAGCGTGTCGTCGTCCTCCGCCCCGATCTCGATGGCAGTCGATTCCAGGGTATGGGCCGCCACAAAATCCACGGCGGCCACCTCGCTTTCGCGACGGCGGCGAGCGGATTCGCTGCGAATGTGGTCGGCCATCCGCCGGAAGGCGACCTGTGTCAGCCATGCGCGCGGATTCTCCGGAACGCCGTCGCGTGGCCATTGAATGGCGGCGGCAAGCAACGCCTCCTGAACGGCGTCTTCCGCCGCAGCGAAGTCGCGAAATCTCCGGACGACAGTCCCGAGCACCTGCGGCGTCAGTTCCCGCAACAGGTGCCCAAGGTGATCTGCCGAAACGTCCACTGGTTCTCCGCTCACAGCAATTCTTCCGGTGGGCCGCTCATCACTTGCCGCACCTCGATGGGCATTGTCCCTTCGGTTCCTGCGGGCGCGGGCGCCAACGAAGCGCGCGCGGCGATTCTAAAAGCCTCTTCCGGGCTTTCCACGTCTACGATCCAGTATCCGGCGAGAAACTCTTTGGCTTCCGGGAAGACTCCATCAGTGATAGGCGTTCCGTCGCTTCCCGCGCGAACGATAACTGCCTGGTCGGGCCACGCCAGACCTTCGGTTGCAACGAGCACTCCCGAATCCTTGAGTTCCTTGTTGAAAGCGCGCATGAAAGCGAAATTCGCCTGGAGGTCCTCCTTCGGCCACTTGGCGTACCAGTCAAATTCGGCCTTCGTGGCGTTCATCATCAGAATGTATTTCATGTCTTTTCGCTCCTTTCGATTCTAGTCGATTCTCGCGGCCGGGTTCGTGCATTCGCCGCCCCGACGCATGTTAGTCTTTTTGGCTTCTCAGCTTAATCGCCTGCAAAGCCAGCGTTATCAGCCACACCATGTAAGTTAGAAAGAGCAACCGGGGAGGCCGGCCAATAAACCTCTCCTTTCAATTCTAGCCGCGGGTGGCGCGTTTTCATGGTGTAGTCGGATCGAATCCGGGGTTCTCTACATCTCTCGAGACTTTTTTGGCGGCTGCTTGCCGATCTCTCTTCATCGCTCAGCGAAATCTCTGCATCGTCCGCGACAGGTTCGTTGTTGCCCTTGAGTAGCCGTCCGTTTCGGAGTTCTCCGGCAGATAAGCACAGCACCTGGTGAAGGCCATCGGCGCGTATATTGATCGAAGAAGTCATAGGATGAAAAACTCGATCCCCTCTCCAGACTCCCGTTAAGAGGGGCCATTGCTTGACTGCGCTTGAGTGCGCAGGTATAAGCTTTGTCTTGAAGTAGAAAGGAAAACTAAAGGTTTGTTTGATGAAAACATTGTTACTTAATCCGCCTTCTTTCCCGAATTTTGACGGCGGAGCGAGCTCGCGCTGGCCAGCGTCGCGCGAAATCGCTTCGTACTGGTATCCGGTGTGGCTCGCTTATCCGGCGGGCTTGATCAAAGACAGCCGCCTGCTCGACGCGTCGCCGCACGGAGTCACTCCGGAACAGACCATCGAGATCGCGAAGGACTACGACTTCGTAACGCTTTACACCAGCACGCCCGGGTTCAAGAACGACGTCAAGCTTGCCGAGATGATGAAGGCTGCGAAGCCGGATTTGAAACTCGCGTTCGTCGGGCCGCCGGTTACTTCGCAGCCCGATCAGGCTTTGAACGCGTCGCCGGCGATCGACTTCATCGTCCGCAAAGAGATCGACTATCCGCTGGCGGAATTCACCGAGGGCCGCCCACTCGAGAGCATTCAAAACGTCAGCTTCCGCAAGGACGGAAAGAACGTTCACAACCCTGAGCGTCCGCCGCTTCATGAGCTGGATTCGCTGCCGTGGGCTTCGGAAATCTACAAGCGCGATCTCGACATAACCAAATACAACGTTCCGTTTCTCCTGAATCCGTACATCTCGTTCTATAGCTCGCGAGGCTGTCCCGCGCTTTGTACGTTCTGCCTTTGGCCTCAGACGATCAGCGGTCACGCGTGGCGCACTCGCTCGAACGACGACGTCGCCGCCGAGGTAAAACGCGCGTGGGAGCTATTCCCGAACCTTCAAGAGATATTCTTCGACGACGATACCTTTGCGTGGGCGAAAAACCGGACGATCGAGCTGTGCGAAAAGCTCAAGCCGCTCAAGACGACCTGGTCGTGCACGTCGCGAGTTCACACCGACTACGAGACGCTCAAGGCGATGAAAGAGGCCGGGTGCCGCCTGCTGATAGTCGGCTTTGAATCTGGCGATCCTCAAATCCTCAAGAACATCAAGAAGGGCGCGACCGTCGAGCAGGCTCGCGAGTTCATGAAGAATTGCAAGAAGCTCGGCCTGGTCGTGCACGGGGATTTCATCATCGGGCTTCCGGGCGAGACTCCGGAGACGATCAAGACGACCGTGAAGTTCGCCGAGGAGCTGGACCCGGAGACGATTCAGGTATCGATCGCGCACTCGTATCCGGGCACCGAGTTTGATGACTACCTGAAGAAGAACAACTTCTTCACGCAGCTCGAGCATATGACCGATGAGATGGGGCATCAGCTCCCGACGATCCAGTATCCGGGATTGAGCCGCGAGGAAATCGTGCAAGCCGTCGAGCATTTCTACGACCGGTACTACTTCCGGCCGAGGATTATCTTCAGGATCGTCCGACGCGCCGCGTTCAACGGCCATGAGCGAAAGCGGCTGTACAAAGAGGCCAAGGAGTTCTTGCAGCTTCGTGCGAAGCGGAAGGATTTCGTGAGCGCGGGAGCGAGTCGATAAATAATCGCGCAAGTCCAAAGTCCAAAGTCCAAAGTCCAAAGTCGGAAGATGCATTCGCCCGAGTGTGGACCTTGGACTTTGGACTTTGGACTTTGGACTTAAAGCGTGACCGAGCGAAGATTGATAATTAACGCCGACGACTTTGGAATGTCCGAAGAAGTCAACGAAGCCGTGATCCGCGCTTACAAGGAAGGCGTGCTCACGACCACCAGCCTGATGGTCACCGGCGCGGCATTCGAGCAAGCGGTCAGACTCGCCAGGGAGAATCCGGGCCTTGGAGTCGGCCTTCACCTCGTCACCGTCGTCGGACAAAGCGCACTGCCTAAAGCCGACATCGGCTCGTTGGTGGATGAGGATCGCAACTTCTCGAACGCCCCGACCGCAGCAGGCTTGAAATACTTTTTCTCTCCGCAAGCCCGTCGTGATCTCCGGAAAGAACTCGCCGCTCAATTCGAGAAATTCCAGGCGACGGGCTTGAAGCTCTCGCACATCGACGGGCATCTGCACCTGCACGTTCATCCGGTAATCTTCAACGCGGCGCTCGAGCTTGGAGAGAAATACGGTTGCCGGCGGATGCGCGTCCCTGAGGAAGAACTCCGGCTGGCGATGGGTTTCGATCCGGCGAACAAAACACAGAAGAGAGTTCACGCCGCGCTGTTCGGCGGGCTGGCGCGTTGGATGAAGCGGAAACTAAAGGCTCGCGGTTTTACGTTTCCCGAACGAGTCTACGGCAACCTCCAGAGCGGAAGGATGAACGAGCGCTACTTTCTTTACGCGCTGGATCACCTGACCGCCGGGACGAATGAGATATACTTTCACCCGGCGCTCTATCGCAATAACAGACTCACCGACGAACAGCGCCAAAGTGCGCTGGAGTTTGAAGCTCTTATCAGCGCAAGCGTTCGGAAACGAATCAACGAGCTTGGGATCAAGCTGACCAACTACATCGAGATTGAAGCGGGCAGATGAAAACAGCCACCGTGTTAATCATAGCCATAGTCGCGCAAGCCGCAGGCGACGTGTTCCTGACCAGGGGGATGAAGTCGATACCTTCGCTGGACGTGAGCGGCGGCGGTTTGTCCGAATCCCTCTCGCAAGTCTCGCACATTGCGTTTCAAGCGATGCAGAGCCCGATGATATGGATCGGCACGCTGCTGCTGATCATCTTCTTCGTGCTGTACTCGTCCTTCCGGCAACCGCGTTCGGTTACGTGCTGAACGTCGCGGCGGGTCATTACTTCCTGAACGAAACGGTCTCAACCAGAAGATGGGCGGGTGCTGTGATAATCACGCTTGGAGTTCTTTTCGTCTCGCGTTCCGGCCATCGCACGGTTGAAGCGCCCGGCGACGAGTTGTTAGCGGCGAGAGGTGTCGAATGATAACCGCGTTGTTGATCTCGCTGGTCGTGCTTGGCGGCTCGGCGGGCGACGTGTTCATAACAAAAGGGATGAAGCAACTCGGCGAGATACAAACGCTTCACCCGGGCCGCCTTCTCAACATAGCGGGACGGA
>Ga0193755_1000085_pt1 | contig 24987 bp, 23 predicted proteins | sample H1a2metaG_FD_144921 | JGI IMG/M metagenome (GOLD analysis project Ga0193755, IMG submission 144921) | Soil microbial communities from a riparian zone of the East river system, Colorado, United States - H1a2 | ecosystem: Environmental > Terrestrial > Soil > Riparian zone | place: USA: East River...
GATCGCGCCTGCCGAGATCACGTCGGCGATTCGCAAGGTGCACGACTTTCTCACCGTCGGCGCGGCCGCCCCGTTGCAGGACGCGGGCGCTCACGCGCTGAGACTCCCGCATTCTTACTATGATCATCTCCAACGAGACTATTTCGCGCGCCGCGAGCGACTACTGCCGGTGCTGAAAGATGTTGGATTCCGGTGTTTCGATCCCGACGGCGCTTATTACGTGATGACTGACATCAGTGCGTTCGGTTACGACGACGACGTCGAGTTCGCTAAGTTTCTGATCAAAGACATCGGCGTGGCCGTAGTCCCGGGGAGCAGCTTCTATCACGAGCCGTCGCTTGGCCGCAAACAAGTGCGGTTCACTTTCTGCAAGAAGGACGAGACCCTCGCGGCTGCCGAAGAGCGTCTGCAGAAGCTGAAGTCATTAGCAGGTTGAGTTTCGGCAGACCCAAAGTGGATGCTGCTAAGCCAGTTGAACAGCTCTAGCCTGCCCGACAGTTCTGAACTCCATCCTTCCTAAGCCACGCTATTCAATCACTTAACTTCGATCAAATCAATCATGACCAAAATGGTCGGAAATTACTTGACTTAATCAATCGGGTATCTAGAATAAGAGTGAAGCTTTAAGACGGCGACTCAAGGCGGACATCAGGATGCAGATATCAATGAAAGGGAAGTACTCGGTGCGGGCGGTGCTGGATATTGCTCAGCACTCAAACGGCTCCCCGGTTCCACTTGCCGCTATCTCGAAGCGCGAAGGCATCTCATTGCAGTTTCTCGAACAGCTCTTCCAGCAGCTTCGCAAAGGCAACGTTGTGAACAGCGTCAGGGGACCGCACGGGGGTTACGTGCTGGCTCGCGAGCCCTCGGCAATAACGATCGGTGAGATAGTTCGCCTGATCGAGCCTCCGCTTTACACCAGTGCTTGCTTCAGCAATGACGGAGCGGTTGAAAACTGTCGGATCGGCGACACATGTATTGGCGGTGCGATATGGAAACAATTAGCCGAGCACGTTGACAGTTTCCTGGACTCGATCACGCTGGCTGATCTCGCGAACAAGTCGAAGCCCGAAGTGGTCTACGGCTTGAGAATAAAATCGAATCGAATTCTGACGAATCGAGGCAAGGGAGATGACGGAACTTCCGAGCCGGAGAAGATACCAGTAGCTTAGGCGCGATACAGTTTTGAGCAGGCTTCCTAGGATAGCAAGGAGATAGAAAATGGCGTTGAAGCTCCCAATTTATATGGACTACCACGCGACCACACCGTGCGATCCACGTGTGTTCGAAGCGATGGCGCCGTACTTCACGGAGATTTTCGGCAACGCTGCGAGCCGCAATCACGAATTCGGCTGGCGCGGGGAAGAGGCGGTCGAAAACGGACGCAAGCAGGTGGCCGATTTGATCGGCGCGTCTTCAAAAGAAATAGTCTTCACCAGCGGCGCAACCGAGTCTGACAACCTCGCGATCAAAGGCGTCGCCGATATGTACTACGAACGCGGCGATCACATCATCACCGTCGTCACCGAACACAAGGCCGTGCTGGACACCTGCAAGAAGCTCGAGAAGCGCGGCTTTAAGGTCACGTATCTTCCAGTGGCAAGCGACGGGTTGGTTTCGCCCGACGACGTGCGCAATGCGATCACCGACAAGACGATTCTGGTCTCGATTATGATGGCTAATAACGAGATCGGGGTTATTCAGCCGATCGCCGAGATCGGCAGGGTCTGCAAGGAAAGAGGCGTTCTCTTTCACACCGACGCGACTCAAGCGGTTGGTAAGATACCGTTCAACGTGAACGATCTGAACGTAGACCTCGCCTCATTCAGCGCTCATAAGATCTACGGGCCTAAGGGTGTCGGCGGCTTGTATGTTCGGCGCAAGAACCCGCGAGTGATGCTGGTGCCCATGATGGACGGAGGCGGTCACGAGCGTGGAATGCGGAGCGGGACTTTGAACGTGACCGGCATCGTTGGGTTGGGAAAAGCTTGCGAGATCGCCAAAACCGAGATGGGAGACGAAAATACGCGGGTGTTTGGGCTCAAGGAGAAACTGCGCAAGGGAATAATGGACGAGATACCGGATGTCTACATCAACGGCCATCCCGAGCAGCGGCTGCCCGGCAATCTCAACATCTCATTCGCGTACGTCGAAGGCGAGTCCCTGCTGATGGGAATCAACGACATAGCGGTTTCGTCGGGCTCGGCGTGCACGTCCGCCAGCCTCGAACCCAGCTATGTGCTCAAGGCGCTCGGCGTGGGCGAAGAACTGGCGCACAGCTCGATACGATTCGGACTCGGGCGCTTCAACACCGAAGAAGAAGTGGACTATACGATTGGCAGGGTGAACGAAGCGGTCAACCGGCTCAGGGAGCTTTCGCCGCTTTGGGAAATGGTGCAGGAAGGCATCGACTTGAGCACGGTTCAGTGGGCCGGCGAGTAAAGCGGGCAACAGAATTCTTGACGACAGAGAGCAGAGAGGAAACCAAATGGCATACTCAGACAAGGTAGTTGATCATTACAACAATCCGCGGAACGTTGGGAGTTTGGACAAGAAAGACCCGAACGTTGGCACTGGTTTGGTTGGCGCGCCCGAGTGCGGAGACGTGATGAAGCTTCAAATCAAGATCAACCCCGAGACGAACGTCATCGAGGACGCGAAGTTCAAGACGTTCGGGTGCGGGTCGGCAATCGCGAGTTCGAGCCTTGCGACGGAATGGCTGAAGGGCCGGTCCGTCGATCAGGCGCTCGATATCAAGAACACCGAGATCGTCAAAGAGCTGAATCTGCCTCCGGTCAAGATTCACTGCTCGGTGCTCGCCGAAGACGCAATCAAGGCGGCGGTGCGCGACTACCAACACAAGCAGACCCCGGCTGACGAGAAGGCTGAGGAGGCTGTCAACGCGTAAGGCGGCGGCGAAGAACCATGATTGAACTGACTCCCAGAGCTGTTGAGAAAGTCCGCGAGGTGATGCGCGATCAGGGCGTCGCCGAAGGCGGGCTGAGGGTTGGCGTGCAGGGCGGGGGCTGCTCGGGTATGAGCTACAACCTGGCGATCGATACCGAAGTGCGCCCCGGCGACAAGGTGTTCGAAGTCGATGGCGTAAAGCTGCTCGTCGATATGAAGAGCTTTCTTTATCTGGACGGCTCGACGCTCGACTATAAGGATGAGGGGTTGATGCAGCGTGGTTTCATGTTCGTCAATCCAAACTCCTCAGGAGCATGCGGCTGCGGTGAATCGTTCGCCGTCTAGTTGAGAGAACGGACCCGCGCCGTCAGCCCCGCGCGAAGCAAGAACTCAATTCAGCAAAGCGTGATGGTTGGGTGCAGCGGCGACTCAACCTTTTTTTTGGCGGAAGGGTCAGTGACTACCACTCAAACCGAATTGGCCGAAAGCAGCGCGTGCACTCATTGCGGGGCGAGAACCGAGTCCGCGCACTTCTGCCCCGAGTGCCGGCGGATTCAGCCGGTGCCTGAGGGCACCGACTACTTTAAGTTCTTTGGACTGCCGCAAAAGTTGGGCCTCGACGAAGCCCAACTGGAGAAGACTTTCTATGCTCTCAGCCGCCAGTTTCATCCGGACTATTTCATGAATGCGAGCGCCTGGGAGCAGCAGGCGAGCGTGGAGCAGTCATCTATGCTCAACGACGCATATCGAACCTTGCGCGATCGAACCACGCGCGTGAAGTACCTGCTCTCGCTTTACGGGTACAAGGAAGCGGAGAAGAAAGCGCCGCCCGATCTGCTTGAAGAAGTCTTCGAGTTGAATATGCAGATCGAAGAGCTGAAAGCCGCCAGGAAGACGGCCGATGAAGACGAAGTTGCTGAAGCGCGCGCCGCCCTTGAAGTTGCGCTTCGCAGTCTCGAAGAAAAGATGGCAAGTATCGATGGACGTCTGTTTGAACTTTTCGTTGAGTGGGATAACGCCGTCGACGAAGCGCCAAACGAAGATCGGAAGAAATCAGTACTCGATCGAATGAGCGAGCTTTTGTCGCACAGGTCGTACCTCCACAACCTGGTTCGCGATATCAAGGAGTTGTAGTCGAATGCCGGTTATTGAGCTCAGCATGACTGGGCGCCCGAGATCGGGCCGCGTAGTCGGAATAGACCTCGGCACCACGAACAGCCTGGTGGCGTTCATGGGCGCCGATGGTCCTGAAGTCATTCGCGATGAGACCGGGAACGCGCTCGTTCCTTCGATTGTCTACTACGACAACGACGAGCGCCGCTTGCTGGTTGGCGAAGAAGCGCGTGACCGGTTGATCACCGAGCCGCGCAAGGCCATTTATTCCGTCAAACGATTCATGGGCAAAGGAAGCGCCGACGTGCAGGAAGACCTCGGGATGGTTCCGTTTCAAGTGGCCCCGGGCAGCGAGCACGTCATTCGCTTTCAGATGGGAAAGCGAGTATTTACGCCCCCGGAGATTTCAGCATTCATACTTCGCGATCTGAGGGAGCGCGCCTCTAAGTTCTTCGGCGAAGAAGTCACGCAAGCCGTGATAACCGTCCCGGCTTATTTCAACGACGCCCAACGGCAAGCAACTAAGGACGCGGGTCATCTTGCCGGGCTGGATGTGCTTCGCATCGTCAACGAGCCGACTGCCGCTTCGCTGGCCTATGGGATCGACAACCGGGAAGAGGCGGTGGTCGCGGTGTACGACCTCGGAGGCGGGACATTCGATATCTCGATACTCAAGCTGAAGGATGGAATCTTCGAAGTCCTCTCGACCAACGGCGATACCCACCTGGGCGGTGATGACATCGACAACGAGTTGATCACGCTGGTCATTGGCGAGATCGAAGCTCGCTCGGGTTCGAAGCTCGATCGCGACCCGTCCGCGTTCCAAACCGTTCGCAAGGCGGTCATCGCAGCCAAGCACGAACTTTCAAGCCGCGAGAGCGCGACGGTGGTCATTGATCTCGCCGGCGGCGGCGTGTACCGACGCGAAATCACGCGTGATGAGTTCGAGAGCCTCGTCGGAAAGCTGGTCGAGCGAACCCTTGAGCCGTGCCGCAAAGCGCTCAACGATGCGAACCTCAATCCGGAGCAGATCGACGAAGTAGTAATGGTGGGCGGCTCGACCCGTGTTCCGCTCGTTCGCCGCAGCGTCGAGGAGTTGTTCAAGCGTAAGCCCCACGTCGAACTTAACCCCGACGAGGTGGTAGCGCTCGGAGCTGCAATTCAAGCCGCCGTTCTTTCCGGCGGACGGAGAGACTTGCTCCTGCTCGATGTCACACCGTTGAGCCTCGGTATCGAGACGCTCGGCGGGGCGGTCGCCAGGATCATCAACCGGAACTCGACCATCCCGGCGTCGCGCGCCGAAATGTTCACGACCTGGGTCGATAACCAGACCGGAATCGACGTTCACGTCGTGCAAGGCGAGCGCGAGTTGGTCGATGACTGCCGAAGCCTTGCCCGGTTCACGCTCAAGGGTATCACGCCGCAACCCGCCGGCTTGCCGCGAATCGAAGTGAGGTTCCTGATCGACGCCAACGGCATTCTGACCGTTAGCGCCCGCGATGTTCGCACCGGGCAAGAGCAGTCAATCGAAGTGAAGCCGTCGTACGGCTTAACCGATGACCAGATCGAGAGGATGTTGATCGACTCGATCGAGTTTGCCGAGCAAGACATGAGCAAGCGCCAGCTCATTGAAGCTCGAAACGAAGCCACAACGGTGATGCGCGCGGCCGAGAAGGCGCTTGCAGAGCGCGGCGATCAGTTGATCGACCAGGCCGAGCGCGCGGCGATTCGAAACGCGCTGGCTGAGGCTCGCACTGCCGTTGCGAGCGAAGACCATCAGGTGATACGCGAGAAGATCAAAGAGCTTGATGAGGCATCGCGTCATCTTGCGGAAAGAATTATGGACGGCGCGGTGCTTGCGGCGTTAAAGGATCGTAAGGCATCCGAAGTCGCGGAAGGATAGCATGGAAGCGAAACAGACGACCGGAAGCGCGGTTATGGACGAGCCTGAGACGGACACAAAGGTCTACAAGGTGACCTTTTTGCGTTCGGGCGCCGAACCGGTGACCTGCGAGTATAAACCGGGCGTCACGCCTTATCACGAGCATGGCAAGGAGGGGTCCTTCCTGGACATCGCGCTGAACTGCGGCGTTGACCTCGAACACGCGTGCGGGGGAAATAATGCATGCACTACCTGCCATGTGATCGTAAAGCAAGGTGAAGAGAATCTCACAGAGATGGAAGAAGACGAGGAAGATCGACTCTATATGGCGGACGGACTGACTTTACACTCGCGGCTCGGCTGCCAGGCAGTGGTAAAAGGCGACGCGACTGTCGAGATACCAGATGTGCTCGACTTCATTCGCCACGGATAAAGTGAAGGAGACGTTATGAGTTTGTTGTTTTGTCCTCGATGCGCTGCACCCCAGTTGATGAATCGATCGACTATCGAGCAAGAGATCACAGGTCCGGGCGGCGAGCCCATCAAACTTGTGACCGAAACCTACCACTGCGCAAACTGCTACTCGTTTGTCAGAAGCGAGACCGTTCACGAGCGCGACGACGTTGCTGCTTAACAAGAACCGGGCTGAGGTCCGCTATGAAGATTCCTGTTATTCGCGGAATTATCGATCGCCGCATCCTTGTCAACTACCGAGTTGATCCCGGCATTCTGAGAAGACTTCTGCCGGAACCGTTTCACCCAAAGCTCGTGAAAAACGTCGGAGTGGCGGGCGTATGCCTGATTCGCCTGAATCACATTCGTCCAACTGCTTTGCCTGCGGTCGTGGGTATTTCATCGGAGAACGCTGCTCATCGGATCGCGGTTGAGTGGGAGGAAGATGGCCAGAAGCGAGAAGGCGTTTACATCCCGCGCAGAGACACTTCCTCGAGGCTGAACACGATGTTGGGAGGCCGGCTCTTCCCAATCATCCATCATCACGCAAGTTTCGATGTTGCCGAGAGCGACGATCACTATCGAGTCGTTATGAACAGCGATGACGGTGAATCGCACGTGGCCGTGGAGGCGACCGTCACTCAAGCGCTTCCGGCGCACTCGGTGTTCGAGTCTCTGGAAGCCGCGTCCGGGTTCTTCGAGAAAGGCTCAGTTGGTTACGCGCCAAGCGCCCGGGCTGGCGAGTTGCACGGGCTCGAGTTGCGCAGCTTTGGCTGGAGGGTCCAGCCGTTGAGCGTCGAAAGAGTCGAGTCGAGCTTCTTCGGAGACGTGGCGGTTTTCCCGTTGGGCTCAGTCGAATTTGATTGCGCGCTGTTGATGCGCGCAATCGAGCACGAATGGCATGTGCGGCCCGGCATGATAATAGCTGACGCGGCTTGATCGCAGCGTCGATACTGTCCGTTCGGTGTGCGAACTATCTGGAGGCGCGATGGCAGAGATTGGATGGACTGATACTGAAGAGATTGGGATCAGGCTTTTGGAAGCTCATCCGGACGTCGAACCGCTGACCGTCCGCTTCACCGATCTGCATCAATGGGTGATGCAGTTGGAAGGCTTCACCGGCGACGCAAAAGGCTCTAACGAGAAGAAGCTCGAAGCCATTCAGATGGCCTGGCACGAAGAGTGGCAAGAGGAGAACGGCTAATGTCAGTAGTCAGTAGTCCGTAGTCAGTAGTCCGTAGCTCGTTTGTTGCGTCAACAGGAAAGCTACGAACTACTGACTACTGACTACTGATCACTGACTACTGACTACTGACTACTGACTACTGACTACTGACTACTGACTACTGACTACTGACTACTGACTACTGACTACTGACTACTGACTACTGACCGATGAAGGTTTACCTCGACAACAGCGCAACCACGCCAGTCGCGCCGGAAGTTCTCGACGCAATGTTGCCGTACTTTTCAGAAGAGATTGGCAACGCACAGTCGGTCCATTCTTTCGGGCAGCGCGCCAAGGCCGCTGTCGAGCTTGCTCGCCGACAGGTCGCCGAGTTCATCAACGCCTCGCCAACCGAGATAGTCTTTGTCTCGGGCGGCACCGAAGCCGACAATCTTGCAGTACGCGGCGTTGCAGAAGCTGAGCGCGAGCACGGCCGCCACATCATCACGTCAAAGATCGAGCATCCTGCGGTCCTTGCAACTTGCGAGTCGCTCGAGCAAGCCGGGTTTCGCGTTACTTACTTGCCTGTATCCGGTGCCGGGCGCGTCAGCGTCGACGACGTTCGGGCCGCAATCAGCGACGACACTATTCTGATTTCGATCATGCACGCCAACAACGAAATCGGGACGATTCAACCCATCGAGGATATCGCCGCAATCGTGGCCGAAGCTCGTGGCCGCGGAATGTCGGGTCTGCGCTTTCACACCGACGCCGTTCAATCGGCCGGCAAGATTGCGGTTGATGTGAAGAAGCTGGGAGTTGATTTGCTTTCGGTGTCCGGTCACAAGATTCATGGACCAAAGGGTGTAGGCGCGCTGTTTCTTCGCAAGGGAGTGCGTTTGTCGAAGCTTCTTTACGGTGGCCATCACGAACGCGATCGTCGCGCCGGCACTGAGAATGTTCCGGGCATAGTAGGACTGGGTTGCGCGGCGGCGCTCGCACGGGTGGGATTAGGCGAGCGGCAGGCGCGGATGCGCGAGTTGAGAGATTATCTGGAAGGGCAGATCGCGGCGCGCAATCTCGACGCGCGAGCCAACGGGGACGCGGGCCATCGCGTGCCGAATATTTCCAATCTGAGCTTCCCAGACGTCGACGGCGAGAGCTTGCTTATTGCGCTCGACTTGAAAGGCGTTGCAGTCTCGACCGGGTCGGCTTGCGCGTCCGGTTCGCTCGAGCCGAGCCACGTACTGCAAGCGATGGGGCTCGCGCGCGAGCGAGTCCGCGGGAGCCTGCGATTCAGCCTGAGCGCCTACACCACGCGCGAGCAGATCGACTACGCGGTGACGGCTCTTGGGGAAACGGTAACCCGGCTGCGAGAGATGATTCCGAGTGATGAACTCGAAACGGCGAAGCTGGCGCTACCATAGAAGCGCTCCGCGTCTACAGCGTCGAATCCGCGAAAACTCTTGCCGATGGGATCTCAAATCTCAAATCTCAAATTTGAGATTTGAGAGATTATTTGAGATTTGAGATTTGAGAACAACATAGATGTACACGCCTCAGGTAGCCGATCACATCGCCCATCCGCGGAACGTGGGTGAGCTGGAAAGCCCATCAGGAGTTGGCGACGTGACCAACGAAGTCTGCCTTGATCGGATCAAGCTCACCATTCGTGTTGCCCGAGCGAGGCTCACGGATGCGAGGGTCAAGGCGCAAGGCTGTCCGCCGACGATTGCAGCGGCGTCCGCGCTGACCGAACTGATCATCGGCCGCTCGATTGCGGAGCTTCAGTCGTTGACTCGCAAAGATGTTGTTGAATGCCTTGGCCGCCTGCCGGCCGCGAAGATGCACTGCGCGAGCCTGGCGATCGAAGCGCTCCGCGCCGCGATTGATGATATTGCGACTTAGCGCTTGCAGCTCTGCGAGCTCGGAGGCTTAAAAGGAGGCGTGATGTTTGAAAGATACACCGAGAAAGCGCGGCGAGTTATTTTCTTTGCACGGTACGAAGCCAGCCAGTTTGGAGCGCAGGCAATCGAAGCCGAGCATGTTTTGCTCGGCTTGCTCCGCGAAGACAAGCAACTGACTCAGCGGTTGTTTCAGAGCCCAACCCGGACCGTGGATTCAATCCGCAAAGAAATAGAAAGCCGTACCACGCTGCGGCAGTACGTGTCCACCTCCGTCGATCTGCCGCTCTCCTCGAGCGCGAAACGCGTGCTCACCCTGGCTGCCGACGAGAGCGATCGGCTGGGCCATCGCCACATCGGAACCGAACATCTGCTCCTGGGGATTCTGGGGGAAGAGAGGTCGTTTGCTGCTCAAATCCTTTATGAGCGCGGACTGCGCCTGGCTCGGGTCCGCGAGGACATCGACGCTTTTCAGGAGAGCGAGCAGGAAACCTCGGGAACTGGACCCGACCTTGAAGCCCAACAGGGTGTGACTGACGTGAAAACCATGGGCCTCGAGAGACGATTCACCAGACTTCTCGAGCTTCTGGTTCGCAAAGGTGTGATTGGTGAAGATGAGAAGTTGCAGATAAATAATGAGTGACTCAGTCCATCTCGCCCAAAAGCTGACCACAGGACAAGCAGAATAGATCTTCCGGGCTTGATCCGGCGCCGCAACTCCCGCACTTAAGCTCGCATTCCGCGGTAGTGACCGCACCTGAATCGATGTCTCCCAGCGGGCTTGTGTTTCTGAGCGCATCGCGCGGCGCAGCGGCAACGATAATGTCCTCGCTCGCCTGCGAGGATTTCTCTACAAAAGCGAAGACCGGGTCCGCAGGCGCATCGCCACCTTGTCTATCCAGCGGGTCGCAAAGCGGTTCGTCTATCAGGTTGAAGGCGGGCTCGGGCGGCGAATTGGATTCGGGCCCATCACTTGCCGGCAAATCGCCTTGTTCCATGAAGTTGAAGCTCGCTGGCGGTTCTTCTGTAGTCGTGACAACCTGAGCGTTCGCTCGCGCTACCTTCTCCAACTCCTCTCTCTGCTGAACGGGCGACAGCGCGCTGAAGCTCACCAGCTCGTCGTACAGATCCAGCTCGACAATTGCCGTCGAGAAGGATTCAATCAATGTTCCGCTGCCGGGCGCGCTTGGCTCGTCGCGTCTGCGTTTCATTCAGCTGTCTCCAGGGGGTTGTTACGAAGGGCAGATTCATTCTACAACAGCGGCTGGTGCCTGCCTATACTATTGTTATTCGCGCCCAAGTTGGAATTTGGTGCCCGCTCGCGCAAGCTGCTACCATTCGCGGGGAGTCAAGTTTGGCACTGAAGCAGCGCACACTAAGGCTGCATCACGTTGTAAGAGCTGGCATTTCGCGGGAAGGTCATGCCGAGCGAATCCGAAATCATTTCGAAGGTGAGACGCGGCGCGCGCAGAACGGACGGCGTGGTGGTCGGCATTGGTGACGACGCGGCAGTGGTCCGCGCGGGCAGCGGCAACGACTTGATCGCGTGCTGCGACTTGATGGTTGAAGGCGTCCACTTTCGCCGCGAGTGGGCGACGCCGAAGCTGATCGGCCGCAAAGCGCTTGCGGTGACCTTGAGCGACGTTGCGGCAATGGGCGCCGTCGCCAGGTTCGCGATGATCAGCGTAGCCCTCCCACGCGACTGTTCATCTGAATTCGTGGACGGGTTATTCGAAGGCATCTTCGAAATGGCGGATTCTTACGACGTGTCGATCGTCGGCGGGGATACTTCCAGCTCGCGCGATTCGTTGTTCATCGATACGACGGTCATCGGCGAATGCGAAACGGGCAGAGCGATTACGCGAGCCGGCGCGGGGATCGGTGATGTGATTTATGTGACGGGGGATCTGGGAGCTTCAGCGCTGGGTCTGAAGCTGCTCGGCCAGGGAGTCAGGCTCGGCGATTGCGAGCCGGCTTCGAGCGACGAATCGGTGGAGAATATGCGCCGCGAAGCCTTGATGAAACACCTTGCGCCACTGCCCGGGCTTGGACTGGCTCGCGCGATAGGTGAACGAAGGCTTGCATCGGCGATGATCGACATTAGCGACGGTTTGAGCACAGACCTTTCGCACATTCTTGACGAAAGCGGAGTGGGAGCAGTCATCCAAGCCGGCGCCATCCCGATCGCCCGCTCTGTGGAATCGCATTCAGCCGGCGAATCGAACCTCGATTCGCTCGAGCTCGCACTTCATGGTGGGGAGGAGTACGAACTCCTGTTTACCTCTCGGCCGGAGTGCGGGGCGCGAGTCGATGAGCTGTCGCGCGAACTTGGTGTCCGCCTGTCCAGCATTGGCCAGATTGTAGCGGAGGAAGGGCTCCACCTTGATTGCGATGGTTCGCGCCGGTTGATTCAGCCCGCGGGTTATGAGCACCGGATTTGACGCCGGTTACTCTGAAGCGAAGCGGGAGCCGAACCAGGGAAGTCGAGATAAGCATTATGTAGGGGCGGCCCTCCGTGGCCGCCCCAGATTGGTGATCCCGGAAACTCCGCGTTAGTGCAATCTGGGGCGGCCACGGAGGGCCGCCCCTGCTTAATGCATAGTTCAACTGAGAAGGCCTGGAGAGTAGAAGAATAGAGCGTACTTCTACTTCTTCTGATTCCCATCGCCTCCCAGAAGAGTTATAAACGCGTCAGGCAGCATACCGCGCCAGTGCAGGAAATCATGTCCGCAGTTGCACTCCCGGTAGTTCACTTCATAGCCTTTGGCCTCGAGCACGTCGCGCAAATGCCGACTAACCGAGACCATATCCGGAGCAGGACCGGGAGTCGGTCCAGTCTCGAATAGCCCAACCTCCAGATGGAATCGCAATGCCAGCCGCGGGCCTGCGACGAACTGCCGTGTCAGCCACTCGGGCTCAGCCTCTCCATCCGGCTTCCACCAAAAGGACCCTGACTGACAGATCACGTTTCCGAAGATCTCGGGATGCCGTAAGCCAACAAACGCAGCGGCCAACCCGCCGAAGCTCACACCGCTCACGGCTGTCTGGCCTGGATTGGTTGTCACGTTGTAATTCGCGCGCACCCACGGAATCGCTTCTTTTGCGATGAACTCGGCGAACGGCTCGTAGCAAGCAAACTCGGTGTTGCGAGACGAGGCCGTGGGGTTGTCGAGGATCAGCGCGATCAAGGGCGGCGCTTTCGACTGAGCGAGGAGGTTGTCGAGAATCGTGGCCGTCGGGATCAGGAGTGTATACATCGGCCCGTCGAACATCACGATCAACCCGTAGGCCTTTCCGTCGCGGGTGTACCCAGGAGGCGTGTACACCCAGGCCCGACGTTCGTTGTTCAGGATCGTGCTTTTGATCCTGGCGCCGTCGAGCTTGCCTTTTGGGATATCGGGTTGCCGCGAGATCCAGGGACTAACTGGCGCACCAGGCAGTTCGACGATTGAGCCGCCTCCACCCGCGCCGCGCTTGTTGAGCGGATCCATCCTGAACGTTGCCACTCGCGTCGAAATGTCCTTCTCCTCCAATTCATCGATGGGGACCAGCGAGTCATTCGGCGAGAGAGAATAAGTGAAGCGGGCATCGCGCGGCACGTGGTAGGTCTTGTACCAAAGGTCGGTGTTGGGCAGCCGCGACATCTGGTTGCGCGAAAGATTGCCCCCGCCGCATCCGAACACCACGACATTGTTTGTCTGTTCTTTAGCCCGCCAAACGAAGGTCACGAGCGTGTTTCGCTCGTCACCTTGAATTTCCTCGATGATCGGAGTGCCTTCGCTTGTTACGGCTTGCCAAAACTGATCAAGCGCCGCGAGCTTGCCGGACTGGAGCTCGCGGTCGAGCGCGGCAATCCTCGGGCTAACAGCCTGCTTTGCGCTGAGAGTCTGGGACAAAGCCGCGCCGTACTTGGGCAGACAAGTGCCGGGCAGTAGCACCGCGAAAGCGGCAACACGCGTCGCTGCACTAAACAATGTTTTAGATCTGCGAGTCGAAGATTTCGTCATCGTGTGAGAAAGCAGGACCGCACACAAGAACGATCCGCATAGGCTCGGTGCCTGTGTTCTCGAGTGAATGCCGGTGCTTGCGAGGTATAAATACGGCATCGCCGGGCCCTACCTCGTGTTGCTCGCTCCCTACCGTCATCACTCCTCGACCCGCGACAATATAGTAGATCTCTTCGAGTTGTCGATGATGGTGAGGGGTGACCGCGTGGCCGGGCGGCAAGATTTCTTCGGCGAGGCTGCATTGCGTTATTCCCGACGAGGTGCGGTCAATCAGCGGCCGAATCTCAGAGCCGTGGGCAGTGTTGATGACCTGTGCGCGTTCACGATTTACGATGATCATGGCAGTTGCCAGTTGTCAGTTGCGGGTTGTCAGTTGCAAGTCAGCAGTTGCGAGTGGTTAGTGATCGGCCTGATATTGACCTCCCCGTCTTCGTCCGATCACTGACAACTGGCAACTGACCACTACTACTACTTCTTCTTCGGCTCGACTTGCCCGCCGGCTTGGATCCAGGCGTCCCATCCGCCTTTCAATGCTCGTGCCTTTTTGAAGCCATTCGCGAGGAGTATCTGCGCCGCACGGGCGCTTGTATGTTCGCTCGGTCAAGTGCAGTAAGTAACGATCTCACGGTCGCGGGGAATCTCCTTGAGACGCGACTGGATTTCGTCAACCGTCATCCGAATAGAGCCCTTGATCTGAGTTTCGGAAGATGCATATGAACCTTCACTGCGGTCGTCAATTATGGTCAGCGGCTCGCTCTTCGCTATTTTGGCCTTTAGCTCATCAACCGTGATCCGTTCCACGTCACCGTCTTCAGAAGGTTCAGGGGTTGTTTCGGAGGCCGGGGCCTCAACCTTGGGGGGCTGTTTCATCTTTTCGGCAGCCCTCGCTTTTCTCTGTGCGAACGCGGTAAGCGGTTGCGGTTTGGCGACCGAGGCAATTGTCAACAGCACGGTAAACAGTAGAAGTGCCAACGTTTTTCTAACCATCATTTTTGTGGCCTCCCGGAATTCAAGTCTGAAGCCATTCTGCCATGGGCAGTACCCAGTAGCCAGTAGCCAGTAGCCAGTTGTCAGTTCTCAGTGGCCGCCACTCAGGATTTGGAGCCAACATCAACCGGCCGACCACCGACCACCGACCACTAACCACTGACCACTACCCACTGACCACTACCCACTGACCACCGATCACTGGCAACTGACAACTGGCCACTTCGCTTTTTCCTTGATATGAGGCCTCGAAAGATACTAATATCGGGTCACGCTGCGCAGCCCTCACGAGGCGCACGCCGAACCATCGGGGAGTTGCAATAGGTGAAGCCGAATAAAAGCATTTCGACCTTTGTTTTGTGTCTACTGGTCCTGAGCTTTGCGATCGCACAAGGCAGCGATCAGCGCGCGAAGCTGGGTGAAAGCCGCAGCGTCACGCTACCTTCTTACGCAGTGCTCGACGAGCGGGCGCAACCGCTGATCGCATCAAGCGGCAAGGTTGGCTTTGTCGCTTCCGTCACCGGCGGCTCGGTGATTTCGTTCAGCCTGACTTCAGGCAAGATTCTCTCGTCCATCTCCGTAGGCGAATCAATCGGCCCGATCTCTATGGTCGAGTTAGGGGGGCGACGCCTGATTGCCGCCCCGGCGGTTAATGACCCGGGTCATGACAATCCCGCTACGGTCACGATAATCGACGCGACCTCGGCAAAGCGCCTCGAGCTGAAGGCGCTACTGGTTCTTCCGAAGGACGCGCTGATCACACCTGGGACGCAGGCGCTGCTGACTCGCGACGCGCGGTTTTGCTTGATCGCTTCGAGCTTCGACGTTCCGACGCTTCTTGCGTTTGAAGTCGAGAGCGGGAAGTTGGTTTCGCATGTTCCGCTGATCGGGCGGCCTTCCGAGCTTGCGCTGGACGACAGCGGCTCTGGTCGAAGGGTCGCCGTCGCTAGCGCCGTTTCGAACAGCGTTTCCATCATCAAACTCGACAGCGAAGGACAACTCAGCGCGGGCGCGAGCTTCAGCCCCGCAGGCGCGAGCCTGGACGATGCAAACAATCCAGCCTTCAGCTTCGACGGACGCACGCTCTACATAGCCGCGTCGAACGGCGACAATCTGTATTCGGTCGACGTGGACAGCGGAATTCAACTCGATAGTATCTCGGTTTCTTCTCCCCAGCGCGTGACGGTCGGTGTTGGCCCGGATGGCGCCGACGTGATCGCTTGCAGCCGAATTCGCAGACCGGCAAGCGGCAAGCACGGCGGCGTCACTATTGCCACAAATCTCGGATCCCGGCTCGCTATCAGAACAGAGTTCACACCGCCTGAGGGAATCGAGTTCTCGCGCGCTAACAACGTCGCGTTCAGCGATGACGCGTCGGTGGCGTTCGTCGGTTCGACCTCCGGTGTTTTGTTTGCCTTCAACACCGAGACGGGCGAAGTTGAGTCCTACCAGACGGTGGGTGGGGAGCTTCACCGAGTGGCAGTGAGCGAAAAATCGCACTCGGTTGCGGCGGTGCGTTCATCTTCGAACGGCGATCAGGTCGTGATAATAAGCTTCGATGTGGTTTCTCCGAAGGAGCCCGAACCGTCGAGCCCGGTCATTGATTCGATATTCCCCGACATTACCGAGCAGGGCCGCGTCAGAAATCTGCAACTGATCGTCGCCGGCAAGAACCTGAGCGACGGGGCATCCCTGCTTGTCAACAACACCGAATACGGAGCCGATCTCCTTGGGAACGGGAGAGCGCTTCAAACCAGGCTACCCAAATCGCTCTTCAATCAAGTCGGTTCGCTGAGCGTGCGAGTAAAGGGAGCGAACGGCGCCATCTCCAATGCAACCGAGTTGCGAATTGTGAGGCCCGGCGTCCCGTTGATCGAGAACATCGCGCCTACAGAAGTTCCGGGACCGCTTGCGCCGTTCACGCTCAAGGTCACGGGCAGGAATTTCCGAGCGAGTTCGGCGATTTCCATCGACGGCGTAGACCTGAACACGCGGCTGAGCAAAGACAACGAGCTTGAAGCGCGGGTGCCTGCAGACCTTGCGAAATCATTGGGCACTTTGAGAGTGCGGGTGAAGGATCTCGCGGTCTCCGACTTGTCGTCCGTCAATGAGAAGCAGCTGGTTCTGTATGGGCCTCGAATAAGCTCGGTCAAACCGAGCGCGAATACGATCGTCGCGGGTGATCGCAAGTTGTCGCTCAACATAACGGGCAAGAATTTCCGCGACGGAGCCGAAGTTGTTGTTGGCGGCGAGGTGATGCCTGCCGAACGGGTGCGCCGCGTCAGTCGCTCGATGATCACGTTAACCGTTCCGCAGGAGCTTACGCAGGAGAGCGGAAGTCTTCCTGTGCTCGTGCGAAATCCCGAAGGTGGCGTATCGGGAACCACGATTCTCCGGGTACGCGCTCCGGAGATCACCGGGTTTAAGCCTGGAAGATTGTTCGCCGGGACATCAGGCGTTGCTGTCGATATTCGCGGAAAGAATTTCCGCCCTCGGGCGCGCGTCTACATCGGAGATGGAGCCGATTTGAACTTCGCAGTACAACGGCAGCACATCCGCTTCCAGGACAGCACTCGAATGGTAGTCACGCTGACCGATGATCTGAATCGCCTGCTGACCAAACCGGGCGCGATCAAGTTTCAAGTGGTGAATCCTAACGGAGCGGAGGGCATACGCTCGGAAGACCGTGCTATCAAGGTCGTAGGCCCGCGGATTGCGGACGTGCACGTTGAACCGGTGAAGGATGATGACTCGAGCGTGATGCTGGTCATCGACGGCGCGAACTTCCGCAAAGGCGCGATAGTAGAGTTCTTCAAGCGCGGTATCGACAACGCACCGGTCAGTCAGATGGTTCCGGTTGATCTCAAGTCTCGCCGAATTTCAGTTGTGGTTCGAGCGAAGAAGATGGAGCGGCTGGGAAGCTTTGGGGTGCGTGTCGTTAATCCCGGAGCCGCTCCGGTGGCGTCGGAGGTGTTTCAGCCCAGAGTGGCTCGCGGCGGCTAAGCCACTGGGAGACGAGCCTTGCGCACGTGCGACCGGCAGAGGTAGGGGAATCGAGGAGTCACAACGGCTCACCCAGCCGCCTTTTCAATGGCGAGGTAGGGTATGGGCCATCATGTCGCCACAACCCAAACACCCGGTATCCCTCCTTAACATCACCACTCAATTCAAATCGGTAATAGAATTTCTCGTCTCCGTTTTCTCCATAAAGGTATATGTTCATCATTTGTTGCCCTGGAACAGGCTCATATTCGGTTGGCGTGGCGGTAGTAGGAAAACTGATTGGATGAATGCTCCGAACAACCTCGACAAACTTGTCGAACGACATATCCCTCTTTTGTTTGTCCGCGAGCATACCGTAAGCCACCTGAAAATCGCGCTCAATCAACGCCACTCGGACAAACTTTTCAGCTTCTTGCGCCGCCATGTCGGGTGAGTGAGTGAAAGTTCTGACAGTCGGAACGCATGCCACCGTCGATAGAAGCGCTATCAAAGCAAGGATGTTCTTATGCATTGAACGTCGTTCAATGTGTCACTCGGGCTTCCTCAAGACGTAGCCCGCGCCGCGCACCGTGTGAATGAGCTTTGGTGAGAAGTTGCGGTCGATCTTGTTGCGAAGATAGTTCACATACACGTCGATCACGTTGGTGAACGAATCGAAGCTCTCGTCCCACACTTTCTCAGCCAGCACCGTTCGCGAGAGCACCTGATCCGGATGGCGCAGGAAGCATTCAAGCAATGCAAACTCGCGTGAAGTAAGCTCGATCTGCTGGCCGGCCCGCGAGACTCGACGCGTGAGCGGATCGAGAACCAGGTCGGCAATCTGAAGCTTCATGCTGACTTCTGAGCGGTCGCGCCGACGCAACGCGCGAATTCGCGCGAGCAGCTCCGCAAACGAGAAAGGTTTTGTCAGGTAGTCATCAGCCCCGCTGTCCAAACCTCGCACCTTCATTTCGATGGAGTCTCGCGCCGTCAGCAATAGAATCGGTGTCGCCACGCGCTCTTGTCTCAAGCGGCGGCACACCTCGAGCCCGTCGAGCAGCGGCAGGGATATGTCGAGGATGATCAGGTCGTAGCTGGAGGTCGACGCGCGAAAGAGTCCATCCTGACCGTCGGCGGCTACATCGACCACGGAGCCTTCCTCTTCAAGCCCCCGCTTGATGAAGCTCGCCATCTTGGCTTCGTCTTCAACGACCAGTACGCGCATTCAAGATAAGTATAAAGGATCAACTTGAAGAAGGGGAGACGAGAGGTACAGTTGCCGCGCGGCCCGAAACGAGCTGCCGGTATCGGGGTTTGTCACGCGTCGGATTATTCATGTTCTATCGAGGGGGTTACGACTGTTTTTTCGCCCTGCACCACTGCTTCTCGTTTCCCGGATCGGAACCCGCCCTCAACGTTTCTTCGAGCGCGTGTTATACTCTCAACGGTTCTTTGGAGTGGGTTGGACGGTTGCTGGCGGCGATGGTTTCAGACCTCGGTTTGAGACTTGTCGTCGCGAGAGGAAAGTCCGAACACCGCAGGGCAACGGACTGGCTAACGGCCAGGCGGGGCGACCCGACGACAAGTGCAACAGAAAATAGACCAGCCGATGGCTTCGTCGGGCGCGAGCCGGACGTCAAGCACAGGTGATGGGTGAAACGGTGGGGCCTCACGGCTTAATGTAAGAGCCCACCAGCGCGAGTGGTGACACCTCGCGGCTAGGCAAACTCTCCGTGGTGCAAGACCAAATAGGGAGGCGTTATGAGGGCTGCCCGCCCGATGCGCTGCGGCTTCGGCCGCCACGCTACGACCTCCGGGTAGGTTGCTTGAGCGCGCGGAGTAATCCGCCGCCTAGATGAATGACCGTCACTTCGCTGTTGATGGCTGAACTTGTTTTGGCCGTCGAAGGCGAGTACAGAATTCGGCTTACAGACCCACTCCAGAATCATAAACACCAGGCATGTGGTAACGGCCCTCGGTCATTACCCGGCTTGGTCCTGCGGCTCCGGAGACTATCGTGAACAACAATAAGTACCTCGCTGGTCTGGTTGGACTGGCAATCGGCTTTGGCGTTGCCTTCTATTGGACACAGAAGGTCAATCGAGAAGGATCGAGCGTCGCGTCGGGGCCCGCGGCGGGGATGCCCGGAGCTCCGGCGGGACCAGGCGGCCAGCAGGCGATGATGGGCCAGGTCGCACAGACGATCGAGAAAGCCAAGGCCAACCCGAAAGATTTCGATGCTCAGCGCGCTGCGGCAACTCTCTTTTATCAGATCGGCCGCAATGCTGAGACGGTCGAGTATCTTGAGAAGGCCTACAACATAGATCCCGTGAAGTTCTCGGAGCTGGGAGCTGAAGGGTTCATGGGGCAATACTATTTCGAGCAGAAAAAGTATCCCGAGTCCGAAGCGTGGTTCAACCGCGCCATCAAAGCCAACCCTGCTGACGCGGATCTCTACGTCGCGCTCGCCGAAACTTACGTCAAGCGTGAGCCGCCGTCGCCCGACAAAGCAATCGAGCAGATCCAACTCGCTCTAAAGATCAACCCTAAGAATGGGCATGCGCTGAGACACCTGATCGAGGCGTACGCGCTTAAGAAGGATGCTCGCGCGGCCGAGGAAGCGTTCAACCGGCTTAAGCAGACCGATCCGGCGAGCGAAGACATCTCGAAACTTGAAACGATGGTCGCCGACCTCAGGGCGGGAAGGCCGGTCACGATACCCAAGGAGTAACCAGTCCGATTGCGTATGCTGTTCAGGTTTATCTTTTTCCTGGTTCTCGCTTACACTGCGCTTCGGATTGTCCGATGGCTAATCAATCCGTCGCCGGGGGCTCGGCGGGTGCGGGGTCGCAGTCCTCGGTCCTCGCAGATGATCAGATGCGCCTCATGCGGTATGTTTGTGACGCAAAACAGTGCGCTTGCGCTAGGTGGCAGGGAGTTTTGCTCGAAAAGCTGCGCCGAGCACCGCGTTCACAGCACTTAAGGACTCGTCAAACAATTTCACGCCACTTGCCGGATTCTTTGCATCGCACCGTTCGGAGTTTTCGTCTATTAGTGTAGAGGGAGAAAAGATAAACGAGCAGATCTTCCTCAGAGCCGCAAAACTTCGGCAGAGTGAAGGCGGCCTAAGACATTTTGGAACCGAACGAGAGCCTCCATATAGCTTCACTTGAGGCGTGATACCCCAAATCATTAAAGGAAATTGGCGGCCATGAACATATCCGCGATAATACAGCGATTGACCGGCGGCAGGACGTCTGATGAAGCCGACAGATGTCCTCGCGAAGCCGGCATCCTTGCCTACACCGAGGGCAAGGTTTCGGCGAGCGAACGCACGAGGATCGAGACACACCTGACGAAATGTGATGACTGCCGTGAGCTCCTGGCAGCCACCATCCACGAAACCGGCGAAGCAATAACCGTCGAGCCGATGTCCGACAAGGAAATCAAACAGCAAGCGGCCAGAGTTCTCGCGTACATCGAGCTGGACGAATCCAAACGCGACAGTTCCGCCCGTGAAGCGACGAAGCGCCTTGCGCCGGCCGGAGCCGGCCTGCGTCCATCATTTCCGAGGCTCGCGTCGGCAGCGCTCGTTTTGTCCGCGGTCGCAGCGGGAACCGTCATCCTGATAACCAGCTATCGGGGTTCCGATCCCGGAGGAAGTGCCGCGGGAATGGCGACGCTTCGGCAGGCGATGAAGGACGAAAGACGGAACCAGCCTTTGATATCGGGGGACATACCTTATTCGCCCTACTCGCCGAAACGCGGCGCGGAAGACAGCGACGATGTGACCTACGAGCGCGCGTTGGACAAGGTTAAGTCAGCCGACAACGAGAAAGCGCCTGTTGAGTCGCGGCACACGCTGGCTCGCGTTCTGCTGGCAAAGGGTGGACGCGACGTGCGTAAGGCGCTCATCATTCTCGATCAGCTCGAAGCTGAAGGTGTTCAGTCCGCGGAGTTGCTGAATGACCTCGGCGTAGCTCGGCTTCAGCTCGGCGATTACAATGCGGCGATAGATTATTTCACCAGGGCTCTTCAGAAATCGCCCGGCGCCACCGAGCCCCTGTTCAACAAAGCACTGGCTGAACAGAAAGCGGGCCTCGATGACGAAGCAAGACTGGATTGGAACCAGTTCATCAGCGCGACTTCGGATGACCGATTGAAAGCCGAAGCGCGGTCTCAGTTAAGTTTGCTTCGTTGATCGGGCTGCGGCCGGCTCAGCCGGAATCCATCGACAAAGCGCCGGCTACTTGAGCCAGGCGTTCCCCACCACAACATCGACTGTGACTGGAACGCTGCGAATAAACTCGCGCGCTGCGGCGACCATCTCACGTTCCACAACTGCCGCGCACCGGGCGGCATCGGCTTCGGCGACTTCCACCACGATTTCGTCGTGAATGCAGTTCACGATCCTTGCGTCGAACGGCTTTAGCGAGTCATAGAGCAAGGCGAGCGCGCGCTTGATGATGTCGGCCGAAGAACCTTGAATAGGAGCGTTCTTCCCCAGCCGTTGGGCCGCCGCGACCTGCGACCGATCATTTGCGTCATAGCTGAAATAGATCAACCGGCCCGAGCGAGTTCGGCACTCGCGGTCATGCACCGCGCGATCAGCCGCCTCTCGTAAAAAAGCCGCCACACCGCTGTAAGCCGCAAAGTATTTCCGCAGCAGACCCTCCGCCTCTTCGGGAGGACAATCGATCCGCGCCGCGAGCCCCGGCGCTCCAAGCCCGTACATGATTCCGTAGTTAAGCTGCTTCGCCGCGGCGCGCTGATCCTTCGAGACTTGTTCGAGCGGAATTCCGAACATCTGACTCGCGGTTACGCAGTGAAGGTCCTCGCCCGACATCAGGGCTTTGACCAGCGCCGTGTCCTGCGACCAATCCGCAAGGATTCGCAATTCGATCTGCGAATAGTCGGCGATGACCAGCGTGCGGCCCTCGGGCGCGCTGAAGCATTTCCGGTACTCGGGCGTGTTTGGCACTTGTTGAAGGTTCGGATCCGAGCAGCTCATCCGCCCGCCGATCGCACCCATCTGCCTGAAGTCGGCGTGGAGCCTGCCGGTGACCGGGTGAATGTGTTCGAGCAGGGATGGGCCGTAGCTCGACAGCAGCTTCTGCACGCTGCGATATTCCAGAAGCTTAGCGATCGCATGGTGGTCTTTTGCGGCCGCTTGAAGCTGCCAGCTTCGCGTGCCTTCGACCTTGATCCCCATCTGCGCGAGCGCGTCCATCACCTGCGCCGGGCTATCGAGATTGATGTTGGGCGGCTCGCCGAAGAGATTGAGCTGCGGCACTCCGGCCGCAAGCTCGCAGCGGAGCTCAACGGACAGCACTTCGTGCGCGCGCTCCAGATCGGCCACCAGCACTCGCCAGCAACCCTCGTTGATCGCCATCCCGGCAAGCTCCATCGCCGAAAGCGGCAGCACGCACTCGAACTCGAGCTTTGCTACATCGGTTAGGTTTAGCTCCTCGAGTCTGGCGGTGAGCTTTTCGCCCAACGGTAGAAGAAGAGCGGCATCCTTAGCGGCATACTCCTGCTGATTTTGTGAAAGCGTTCCCGACCAATCGCTGGTTTGCATTGACTTGTCGATGACTTCACCGAGGTGGCGATCGGTCACCGCGGCAAGCCCATGGCCGCCCTCGCTCCGGCCGGCGCCGATCAACTGGCTCGCAAGCAATGTATCGAACACTCCGCGAACTTCGATTCCGAAGTGATACAACAGCATCTTCAAGTCGAACTTCGCGTTGTGAAATATCTTGACCTGCGTGTCGGACTCGAACCAGTCGCGCAACCCCCGCTGTTCGAGCGCGCGAACTTGAAACAGATCGATGACGAAGCTGTGTTCAGGCGTCGCAATCTGGAGTAATCTGACGCGGCTTGTGAGCGGGTCGAGGCCGGTAGTCTCCGTATCAACCCCTGCGGTTGAGTATCTGGAAATGGCTTCCAGGGCCTTTTCCACGGCGGCTTCGTCTGTAACAAATGTGAAGGGCGTTGTACTCACTGCTGGATATGCCGGCTTCGGCCTCCCGATTCGCCAAAGTGAATTGCGTCCGCATGACCGTGGCTTGAAGAAGCGCTAACCGGTCGATATAGTTGGTGATTCTCGCATCAGGACCGGCGACAAGCAAGCTGTGCTTGTTTGATAAACGCAAATGCGTCGATCTGAAAAGCGAGTTTTTCGACCGGGGCGAATAAGTTATGTCAGGAACTTCAGGCGCTCATCCGCAAGAGTTGATCAAGCAGCGGCGTGACAAATTCATGCGTCGCATCGCCGGGGGAGTCGCGATCTTTCCAGGCGCGCCCACTGCGATACGCAACAGCGACGTAGAACACGAGTACCGCCAGGACTCGGACTTCTATTACCTGACCGGTTTCGAAGAACCGAACGCGGTCGCGGTGCTCGTGCCCGATCACCCCGAGCATCGCTTCGTGTTGTTCGTACAACCACGCGAACGCGAACGCGAGGTGTGGACTGGCTGGCGCGCCGGCGAAGAAGGAGCGAAAAGCGATTTCGGGGCGGACGCGGCGTTCACGATCGATAAGCTGGACGAGGAACTGCCAAAGCTCATCGGGAAGGCGGACCGCATCTACTATCGCTTTGGCGGCGATCCGCGGTTCGACGATCGAGTAGTCGGGCTGATGCGCTACTTCCAGCGCGAGCGCCAGCGGAACGGAATTGGACCGGCAGCAGTAGTCGATCCGGCAGATCTCTTGCACGAACTGCGGCTCATCAAAAAGGGCGTGGATCTTGAGCTGCTTCGCCGCGCGGTGGACATTTCCTGCGAAGCCCACCTTGAAGCGATGCGGGCGGTTCGGCCAGGGATGTTCGAGTACGAGGTTGAAGCCGTCTTGCGCTACGTGTCCCGGAAGAATGGGAGCCCTCGTCAAGGCTATGCTCCGATCGTAGCGTCGGGCGCGAATGCCACGGTTCTTCACTACACGACCAATGCCTGCCGAATCGAAGACGGTAAGTTGATGTTGATCGACGCCGGTGCGGAGTTTGGATACTTCACCGGTGACGTCACTCGAACGTTCCCAGCGAACGGCAGATTCACCGATGCACAAAAGGAGATTTATCAGTTGGTGCTCGATGCTCAGACTGAAGCTATAGGGCTGGTGAGGCCGGGTGCGAGTTTTGCCGAGCCGCACGACCGGGTTGTTAGAGTGCTGACTGAAGGAATGATTCGACTCGGTTTGCTGGAGGGCGAGGTTGAGAAGCTTATCGAGGAGGGCGCGTACAAGAAGTTCTACATGCACCGGACTAGTCACTGGCTCGGCATGGACGTTCACGACACGGGTCCATACAAAGTCGGAGATGAGTGGCGCAGGCTCGAGCCAGGTATGGTGCTGACGATCGAGCCCGGCATCTACGTAGCCGAAGACGTAGAAGACGCGAACCCGCGCTATCTGGGCATCGGCGTACGCATCGAAGACGATGTGCTGGTGACGGACGGCGCCCCGGAAGTGCTGTCGGCTCGAGTACCCAAGACCATCGAGGATATCGAACGGATAATGGCGGAGGCCCGGCGCAATAACTGACGCGCGCCATTCTCAGGCGAGCCAAGCGAGGACGAATGCTCACAA
>Ga0193755_1000086_pt1 | contig 24880 bp, 22 predicted proteins | sample H1a2metaG_FD_144921 | JGI IMG/M metagenome (GOLD analysis project Ga0193755, IMG submission 144921) | Soil microbial communities from a riparian zone of the East river system, Colorado, United States - H1a2 | ecosystem: Environmental > Terrestrial > Soil > Riparian zone | place: USA: East River...
AAACACAGCCGCTCTTCCTGTTGGCGTCGACAGCGGATGTCTATGCATGGCAGCAGCGACCGATTAAGGAAGAGGACTGTGTCCAGCCATCCACTCCCTATAGCGCCAGCAAGCTCGGCGCCGAGCTCGCGGTGGAGCAAGCGGCGCGCTGCTGTGGGCTGAAGGTCATCATCGCACGACTGTTTCCCGCCTCCGGGGCGGGGCAGGACGAAAGCTTCTGGATTCCAGCACGGTGTAGGATGCTGCGCGAGGTAAAGCGCAATGGCTGGGCCGCGGTGCCCGTGGGCGATTTGACGGCGGTGCGTGACTTCCTGCATGTGGACGATGTGGCCGACGCGTATGCGCTGCTCCTGAAGCGCGGGACGCCGGGCGAGGTGTACAACATCGCCTCTGGCCGCGCGGTCACGCTCGACGAGATTCACACACGGCTGGAGCAGCTGTTGGACATCGCGCCCAAGCGCGAAGTCGATTCCAGCCAGGTACGGCGCGAGGCGCGGCAGTACCTGGTGGGTGATGCCGCGGTACCTGGTGGGTGATGCCGCGAAGCTGCGCGCGGCGACCGGTTGGCGACCCGCGCGTACCCTCGACGATATCCTGCGAGACGTCCTCGATGCCCAAAAGAACTGACCTTCGGCGCATCCTGCTGCTTGGCTCGGGGCCGATCGTCATCGGTCAGGGCGCGGAGTTCGACTACTCGGGCACCCAGGCGATCAAGGCGCTCAAGGAAGAAGGCTATTTCGTCATCCTCGTGAACTCGAATCCCGCGACGATCATGACCGATCCCGAGCTCGCGGACCGGACCTACATCGAACCGGTCACGCCGGACTGGGTGCGGAAGGTGATCGAGCGCGAGAAGCCCGACGCGCTGTTGCCCACGATGGGCGGCCAGACCGCGCTCAACGTCGCGATGGCGCTCGCCAACGACGGCACGCTCAAAAAGCACAACGTCGAGCTGATCGGCGCCAATGCCCGCGCGATCAAGATGGCCGAGGATCGCGCGGAGTTCAGCGCGGCGATGCGGCGCATCGGTCTTGCGACGCCGGCCGGGCACACGGTCACGTCCGTCGCCGCGGGGCTCGAGGCGGTTGCCGACATCGGCTATCCGGCGATCATCCGGCCGTCGTACACGCTCGGCGGCACCGGCGGCGGGGTGGCCTACAATCGTGCCGAGTTCGAGGAGATGGTCGAGCGGGCGCTCGAGCTGTCGCCCGTGCATTCGACGCTCATCGAGCGCAGCGTCCTCGGCTGGAAAGAGTTCGAGCTCGAGGTGATGCGCGACCGGCGCGACAACGTCGTGATCGTGTGCTCGATCGAAAACCTCGATCCGATGGGCGTGCACACCGGCGACTCGATCACCGTCGCGCCGGCGATGACGCTCACCGACCGCGAGTACCAGCGGATGCGCGACGCGGCGATCGCCATCATCCGCGAGATCGGCGTCGAGGCGGGCGGCTGCAACATCCAGTTCGCCGTCAACCCGGCCGACGGCGAAATGCTGGTGATTGAGATGAACCCGCGCGTGTCGCGATCGTCGGCCCTCGCGTCCAAGGCGACCGGTTTCCCGATCGCGCGCATCGGCACGAAGCTCGCAGTGGGCTACACGCTCGACGAGCTGCCCAACGACATCACCAAGACCACGCCCGCGTCGTTCGAGCCAGTGCTCGACTATGTCGTCGTGAAAGTGCCGCGCTTCGCGTTCGAGAAATTCCCCACAGCGGACTTTCGTCTCACCACGCAGATGAAGTCGGTCGGCGAAGCGATGGCGATCGGCCGCACGTTCAAGGAGGCCTTCCAGAAAGGGTTGCGCGCGCTCGAGATCGGTCGGCCCGGGTGGGTTCTGGGCGCGACGCCGGCGGACGATCGGCTCACCAGTACGTCACCCGAGGACTTGCGGGTCGCGCTCCGGACGGCGACGCCCGAGCGCATCTTCCGGGTCGCGCTCCGAACGGCGACGCCCGAGCGCATCTTCCAGATCAAGCGCGCGTTCCTCGCCGGCCTCACGGTGGACGAGGTCGCGCAGGCCTCCGGCATCGATCCGTGGTTCCTCTATCAGCTCGAGGAGCTCGTCGCGGCGGAGCGCGCGTTCGGCGGGCTCTCGGTCGTAGGCGCCGCGGAGCTCAAGCGCATGAAGCGCCTGGGATTCTCCGACCGGCAGCTCGCCGCGCTCCGCAACACGACCGAGTCGGCGATTCGCGAGCAGCGCTGGCAGCTCGGCATCCACCCGGCCTACAAGACGGTGGATACGTGCGCCGGTGAGTTTCCATCGTCGACACCGTATCTCTATTCGTCCTACGACGAAGAGAACGAGTCCGAGCCGTTCGGCGCGCAGGGGATCGTGATCCTCGGCAGCGGTCCAAACCGCATCGGGCAGGGCGTCGAATTCGACTACTGTTGCGTGCGCGCCGGCCTCGCGTTCCGTGAGCTCGGGTTCAAGACGATCATGATCAACTCGAATCCCGAGACGGTATCGACCGACTTCGACATCTCGGACAAGCTGTACTTCGAGCCGCTCACGCTCGAGGACGTGCTCGAGATCACGCGCTGGGAGCGCCCCAAAGGCGTCGTCGTGCAGTTCGGCGGTCAGACACCGCTGCAGCTCACCAAGCCGCTCGAGGCCGCCGGCGTTCCGATCCTGGGCACCTCACCCGACGCGATCGATATCGCCGAGGACCGCGAGCGTTTCGAAGAGCTCGCCGACAGGCTTGGCGTCACGCAGCCGCCGAACGGCATCGCCCGCTCAGTCGAGGAGGCAGTGGCGGTCGCGCAGCGGATCGGCTACCCGGCGCTGGTGCGCCCCTCGTACGTGCTGGGTGGGCGGGCGATGGAAATCGTCTACGACGACGGCTCGCTCCGGGAGTATTTCGTGAAGGCCGCGCGCGTCGCGCCGGAACATCCGGTGCTGATCGATCATTTCCTCGAAGACGCGTTCGAGGCGGACGTTGACGCGATCGCCGACGGCACGCGCTGCGTGATCGGCGGGGTGATGCAGCACATCGAGGATGCCGGGGTCCACTCGGGCGATTCCGCCTGCGTCCTGCCGCCCTATTTGATCGGCGACCAGCAAGTGGACGAGATGCGGCGCCACACCCAGGCGTTTGCCAAGGCGCTGGGCGTGGTGGGGCTCATCAACGTCCAGTACGCCATCAAGGGCGGCGTCGTCTACGTCCTGGAGGTCAACCCGCGGGCCTCGCGGACCGTGCCTTTCGTGAGCAAAGCCACCGGGGTCCCCCTCGCAAAGCTTGCAGCGGCGGTCATCGTGGGGCGGACACTGGACGATTTGGGCCTTCCCGATGAGCTTCCCGTCGCCGGGGTAGCCGTGAAAGAGGCGGTCTTCCCCTTCACGAAGCTGCCCGGCGTGGATACCGTGTTGGGGCCGGAAATGCGGTCCACCGGGGAGGCGATGGGCCTGGCGGACAGCTTCGGGATGGCGTTTGCCAAGGCGCAGATCGCGGCGGAGGGCAGCCTGCCCCTCGAGGGCACGATCTTCGTCACGGTGAACGACCACGACAAGCCGACGGGCACGATCTTCGTCACGGTGAACGACCACGACAAGCCGACGGTGCTGCCGATTGCCCGCCGCTTCCACGAGCTGGGGTTCCGCATCCTGGCGACGGAGGGTACGGAGCGGTATCTCCGGGGCCGCGGGGTGCCGGCGGAGCGCGTGCTGAAGGTGCACGAGGGACGACCGAACGCGATCGATCTGATCGTGTCCGGCGAAGTCCAGTTGCTGATCAACACTCCGCTGGGGAAGTTCACGCAGGTGGATGACTACGCTATCCGGCGCGCCGCGCTGGTGCATCGGGTGCCGTATACGACGACCATGTCCGCGGCGAGTGCCGCGTGTGATGCGATCATTGCGCTCCGCAGCCGCACCGGGAGCGTCAGGAGCCTACAGGAATGGCACGAAAGAGCGAACGGGGAAAAAGCACCGACCGGCGGGCAGATCGCGACAGCAAGCGCGTAGCGGCCCCGAAGTCTGCGAAGGCGGCGAAGGCAGTCGCTCCGCCCCCGCCCCCGCCGAAAATCAAATTCCGCGGCAAGCTGCTCGAGAACGAGCCGCTGGCGCGCTACAACACCTGGCGGATCGGCGGCCCCGCGCGCTACCTCGCGCTGCCGGCCGACAGCGAGGACGTGGTGCGCGCCCTGGAGCTCGCGCAGGACCGCGGGCTGCCCTGGGTCGTCCTCGGGCTTGGCTCGAACGTGCTCGTCAAAGACGGCGGCTTCCCCGGTGTCGTGATCCGCATGGGGAAGGGGCTCGATCGGTTCGAGATGAAGGGCGCGACCGCGATCGTCGGGGGCGGAATGCCGACGCCGATCCTGGCGCGACGCACCGCCGAAGCGGGCTTCGCGGGCGTGGAGCGCTTCATCGGGATTCCCGGAACGGTGGGCGGCGGGATCTTCATGAATGCCGGCTGCCACGGGGCCGAGTTCTCGGAGGTCGTCACCGAAGTCACCGTGATGGACCCGCGCGGCAAGGTCAAGCAGCTCTCGCGCAAGCAGATCTCGTTCAAGTACCGCGCTACCAACCTCGAAGGGATCGTCCTCGAGGCGAAGCTGGTGCTGGGCGAAGAGTCGCCCGCCAAGTTGAAGGAGCTGCAGTCCAAGTTGCTCCGCTGGCGCAAGGCCGGCACGCCGTTCGATCAACCGTGCTGCGGCTCGACCTTCACAAATCCTCCCGGCGGTACCAAGACCGCGGGGATGTTGATCGATGAGTGCGGCTTGAAGGGCTTCACGATCGGGCAAGCGCAGGTCTCCACGCTGCACGCCAACTACATCATCAACAAGGGTACCGCGACCGCGAGCGACGTCCTCAAGGTGATCGAGCACGTACGGAAGACGGTCACCAAGAAGACCGGCATCACCCTGGAGCTCGAGTGCAAGATCATCGGCACGTAAGCTATTTCGCGCACGAGTCCAGCTATGTCGACGACGGAGCGGTAATCGGCAGCGGCACCAAGATCTGGCACTTTTCGCATGTGATGCCCGGCGCCGTGATCGGCGAGCGCTGCAACCTCGGCCAGAACGTCGTCGTGATGCCCGGGACGAAAATCGGCAACAACGTCAAGATCCAGAACAACGTCTCAATTTACGAGGGTGTCGAGCTGGAAGACGACGTCTTCTGCGGGCCCTCCTGCGTGTTTACGAACGTGATGAACCCGCGCAGCCACGTGTCGCGCAAGAACGAATACCGGCGTACGCTCGTGAAGCGAGGCGGCTCGATCGGGGCCAACGCGACGATCATCTGTGGCGTCACGCTCGGCGAGTACGCGTTCATCGGCGCGGGCGCCGTCGTCACGTCCGACGTGCCCGCGTACGGCCTGATGGTCGGTGTGCCGGCCCGCCGCGTGGGGTGGATGTGCCAGTGCGGCGAGCGACTGCATGCGAGCGCGGGGGCGGGGGGGGGGCGTGCGTCGTGCGGCGTGTGCGGGGCAACCTACGAAGAGGCGGGGGGCGCGCTGCGGCAGACCAAACCTTCGAAGGTGCGCGCGTCATGAACGTCCCCATGCTCGACCTGGTCGCGCAGTACAACTCGATCAAGGACGACGTACTTGCCGCCATGATGAAGGTCGTCGAGACGCAGCAGTTCATCATGGGTCCGGCCGTGCCGGAGCTCGAGACCGCGATCGCCCGGCTGTCGCACGCCAAACACGCCGTCGGCTGCGCGAGCGGCACCGACGCGCTGCTGTTGCCCCTCAAGGCGCTGAACCTGAAGGCGGGCGACGAGGTCATCACCACGCCGTTCACCTTCTTCGCAACGGCCGGCACGATTCATAACGCGGGTGGCACACCGGTCTTCGTGGACATTCAGCCCGATACGTTCAACATCGATCCCGCCGCGGTCAAACGGGCGATCACGGCGCGCACGCGAGCGATCATGCCCGTGCATCTCTACGGACAGATGGCCGACATGCTCGAGCTGATGCAAATCGGACGGCCCTTGGGCGTGAAGGTGATCGAGGATGCCGCTCAGGCGATTGGTGCTCGCCGCAAGATGGACGGCGAGTGGCGCGTGGCGGGCGAACTGGGATGGGTCACGGGCTATTCGTTCTTCCCGAGCAAGAATCTCGGCGCCTGGGGTGACGGCGGGATGATGGTGACGTCCGACGACGCAGCCGCTGATCGGCTCCGCAGGTTGCGGCTGCACGGCGGGGCCAAGCAGTACCACCACGACGAGGTCGGCACCAACTCGCGGCTCGACACGCTCCAGGCCGCGGTCCTGCTCGCCAAGCTGCCGCACCTCGCGCGGTGGTCCGCGAAACGGCGCGAGCACGCCGCCTACTATTCCAAGGCGCTGGCCGAGGTGCGGCAGGTCAAGACGCCCGTCGTGGATCCGGCCAACGAGCACATCTTTCATCAGTACACGCTGCGCGCCGAGCGTCGCGACGCCCTGCAGGCACATCTGAAGAAGGAAGGGATCGGGCACGCCGTGTACTATCCGGTCCCGCTGCATCGCCAACCCTGTTTTGCGCACCTCGGTTACAAGGATGGCAGCCTGCCCCAGGCGGAGCAGGCGTCTCGCGAGGCGATTTCGCTGCCGATCTACCCGGAGCTCACCCGCACGCAGCTGGACCGGGTGATCGATGCGATCCGTGGATTCTATCGGTGAAACGGCTCAAGATCGGCGTAGTCGGCGCCGGGGCGTGGGGGCGCAACCACGTCCGCACGGTCGCCGGCTTGGCGGAAGGCGAGCTGGCTGCGGTTTGCGACACCGACCCCAAGGTCCGCGAGCGCATTGCGCGCCAGTATCCCGGGGCGCTGGTGACGGCGGACGTGGCGGCGCTGCTGGGAGTCGTGGACGCCGTCATCGTGGCGTCTCCCGCCGCCACACATGCTACAGTGGCCCGACAAGCGATCGAGGCGGGCAAGCCGGTCCTGGTCGAGAAGCCGTTCGCGCTGAGCGTGCGGGACGCCGAGGCCGTCGCCAGACAGGCTGCGGAGCGGGGGGTGCCGGTGTTGGCCGGCCATCTGCTGGTCTACCATCCCGCCGTCGAACGGCTGCGCGAGATGGTGCAGAAAGGCGAGCTGGGCAAGGTATTCTATCTATATGGCCTGCGGGTCAACCTCGGGCAGGTGCGGAAGGACGAGAACGCTCTGTGGAGCTTTGGGCCGCATGACGTGTCAGTGGCACTCTACTTGCTTGGTGAGCAGCCCGTCCGCGTTGCTGCCCACGGCAAGAGCTATCTGCAGCCCGCGATCGAGGACGTCGTATTTCTGACGATGGAGTTCGCGAGCGGGGTGCTTGCGCATGTCCAGATGTCGTGGCTCGATCCCCACAAAGAACGGAAGCTGACGGTGGTCGGCGCCAAGAAAATGGTGGTATTTGACGACATGGAGCCGCGTGAAAAGTTGCGGATTTACGACAAGGGCGTAGATCGCCCGCCCGAGTATGGGTCGTTCGGTGAGAGCCTGGCGATTCGCGAGGGCGACATCTTCATTCCTCGAATTCCGGCCGTGGAGCCCCTGGCGGCCGAGTTGGCGCATTTCGTTCGCGCCGCGCAAGGCCGTGAAGCGCCGCGCGCAAGCGCCGAGGACGGCGTCCGCGTCGTCCGCGTGCTAGAGGCCGCCTCCCGCTCGCTCGCGCGCGGCGGCGCTCCGGAGACACCATGACTGCGACTGCTGCTGCACCCAGTATGGTCGAGACGCTGCTCGGGAAGGCGAAGGATCGCACCGCGGTCTTCGGCGTCGTCGGCCTCGGCTATGTCGGACTCCCGCTCGCGATGGAGCTGGTGCGCGCCGGCTACCGCGTGCTCGGCGTGGACGTCAACACGCGTGTCGTCGATTCCTTGAACGCGGGCCGCTCCCACATTCAGGATGTCCCGGCCGCGGCGGTCAGCGAAGCAGTCCAGGCCAAGAAATTCTCCGCCACCGCCGACCTGACTCGCCTGAACGAGCCCGACGTCATTGAGCCCGACGTCATTTCGATCAGCGTGCCCACGCCGCTGTCCAAGACCAAAGATCCCGACGTGAGCTACGTGCTCGCCGCCACCGAGTCGGTGAAGCGCGCGCTCCGCAAGGGGCAGCTGGTGGTGCTGGAGTCGACGACGTATCCCGGCACGACCCGGGAGCTGATGCTACCTGCCCTCGAGTCCACCGGCCTCAAGGTCGGACAGGATTTCTTCCTGGCGTTCTCGCCGGAGCGCGTCGATCCCGGCAATGAGCGGTTCAACACCCGCAACACGCCCAAGGTGATCGGCGGTATTACGCCCGCCTGCCTGAAGGTCGCTACGGCCCTGTATCAGGGAGCCATCGACACGCTCGTGCCGGTGTCGTCGCCCGAGGCGGCCGAGCTGGTGAAGATCCTCGAGAACACGTTCCGCAGCGTCAACATCGGGCTCGTCAACGAAATGGCGATCGTCTGCGACAAGCTCGGCGTGGATGTGTGGGAAGTGATCGACGCCGCGTCCACGAAGCCGTTCGGGTTCATGAAATTCACGCCCGGCCCCGGCGTGGGCGGGCACTGCATTCCGCTCGATCCGCATTATCTCGCGTGGAAGATGCGGACGCTCAACTACAAGACCCGCTTCATCGAGCTCGCTGGCGAGCTGAATGCCGAGATGCCGGAGTTCTGGGTCGGCAAAGTCGTGGACGCACTCAACGAGCAGGGCAAAGCGGTGCGGGCGAGTCGCGTCGTGCTGGTGGGCGTCGCCTACAAGAAAAACGTCGACGACATCCGCGAGAGCCCGGCGCTGGACGTGATCCGGTTGCTGCATCAGCGCGGCGCCGACGTGTCCTATCACGATCCGCACGTGCCGGTGCTGAAGGCAGAGGGCATCGCGCTCAATTCCGTGCAGCTCACGGCGGAGACGCTCAAGCAGGCCGACTGCGTCATCATCGTGACCGATCACGCCGCGATTGACTACAAATTGATCGCGCGACACGCCCGCTCCGTCGTGGATACGCGGCATGTGTTGCCCAAGGCAGGTCCCCGCGCGTGAAGGTCGCCGTCGTCGGTACCGGATATGTAGGTCTGGTCGTGGGTGCCTGTCTCGCGGAGACGGGCAATGACGTCGTGTGTGTCGACGTCGATGCGGCCAAGATCAAGGACCTCAAGGCGAACAAACTCCCGATCTACGAGCCCGGACTCGAGCCGCTCGTCGTCCGCAATCAGCGTGAGGGCCGACTGACCTTCACGACCGACGTCGGCCCCGCGGTCGAGCGCTCCGAGATTGTGTTCATCGCGGTGGGGACGCCGCCCGACGAAGACGGATCGGCCGACCTGCAGCACGTGCTCGCCGTCGCCACGACGATCGGCAAGCACATGAACGCGTCCAAGGTCGTCGTCACGAAGAGCACCGTCCCGGTGGGCACGGCCACGAAGGTGCGCGCGCACATCGCGCGCGAAACGACGACGCCGTTTCACATGTGCTCGAATCCGGAGTTCCTCAAGGAAGGCGCCGCCGTCGATGACTTCATGAAGCCCGACCGCGTCGTGGTCGGGGTCGACTCGCCCGAAGCGGCCAAGGTGATCGAAGAGCTCTATGCCCCCTTCGTGCGCACCGGCAATCCGTTGATCATGATGGACATCCCCTCGGCCGAGATGACCAAGTACGCCGCCAACGCCATGCTCGCCACGCGGGTCTCCTTCATGAATCAGATCGCGCAGCTGTGCGAGACCGTCGGGGCGGACGTGACCCAGGTGCGGCGCGGCATCGGCTCGGACCGGCGCATCGGCCAGGCGTTCCTGTTTCCCGGCCCCGGGTACGGCGGGTCCTGTTTCCCCAAGGATGTGAAGGCCCTGATCCGCGCCGGTTCCGAGAACAAGTTGACGCTCGACATTCTGTCCGCCGTGGAAGCCGCGAATCACCGCCAGAAGAAGCGGCTGTTCGAAAAGCTCAAGCGGCACCTCGGATCGCTCGGGGGAAAGGTGATCGCCGTCTGGGGTCTCGCCTTCAAGGCCGAGACCGACGATGTGCGCGAGAGCCCGGCGCTCGTGCTCATCGAGGAGCTGCTCGCCGCCGGCGCCAAGGTGCAAGCGCACGATCCCGCCGCGATGGAAACCGCGGCGCGCCAACTCGGCAAGCGCGTGACGTACGCCGGCCATGGTTTCGACGCGCTGAACGGCGCCGACGCGCTGGCAATCGTGACGGAGTGGTTGGAGTATCGCAATCCTGATTTCGCGAGGATGAAGCAGCTCTTGAAGCGGCCGCTGATCGTCGATGCGCGCAATTTGTACGATCCGCAAAAGCTCGGCCGGCTGGGATTCACCTACGACAGCATCGGCCGCCCGCTCGGATGCGCCTCCTCGTAACCGGCGCGGGCGGGTTCCTCGGGTCCCACCTGTGCGACCGCCTGCTGGGGGCCGGTCACACGGTCGTGGGCATGGACAACTTCCTCACTGGAAACCCCGCCAACCTCGCGCATCTCGAAGGGAACACACGCTTCAAGGTCCTGCGCCACGACGTTTCGATGTTCATCGATGCCCCGGGGCCGTTGGACGGCGCCTTCCACTTCGCGAGTCCGGCGAGCCCGATCGACTATCTCGAGCACCCGATCCCCACGCTCAAGGTCGGCGCGCTCGGCACCCACAACAGCCTCGGCCTCGCGCTGGCGAAGCAGGCGCGGTTTCTGCTCGCCTCGACGTCCGAAGTGTATGGCGACCCGCTCGTGCATCCGCAGCCGGAGTCGTACTGGGGCAACGTGAATCCCGTGGGCCCGCGCGGCGTCTACGACGAGGCGAAGCGCTTTGCCGAAGCGATGACGATGGCGTACCACCGGTATCATGGGCTCGATACGCGCATCGTGCGCATCTTCAACACCTACGGCCCGCGGATGCGACCCAACGACGGCCGCGTCGTGTCGAACTTCATCGTTCAGGCGCTGCGCGGCGAACCGCTCACAGTCTACGGCGACGGCTCGCAAACACGCTCCTTCTGCTATGTGGATGATCTGATCGAGGGCATCATACGGCTCTTCGAGCGGGGCACGTCCGAGCCGACCAATATCGGTAACCCGCATGAATTCACGGTGCGGCAGCTCGCCGAGCGCGTGCTTGCGTTGACGGGCAGCAAGAGCACGATCGTCCAGCGGCCGCTGCCGGTGGACGATCCGCAGGTGCGCCAGCCCGACATCACCCGCGCCCGCGAGACACTGGGCTGGGACCCGAAGGTTTCGCTCGACGAAGGACTGCGCCGCACGATCGAGTACTTCCGTGAGATCGTGGCGCGCGAAGGAGCACCCAGGTCGTGAAGCACAAGTTTCTCGTCACGGGGGCGGCCGGGTTCATCGGATCGCACCTGAGCGAGGCGCTCATCGGGCTCGGCCATGCGGTGACCGGTGTCGACAACTTCGATCCGTTTTACGCGCGTGACGTCAAGGAGCGCAACCTCTCGGGCCTCCTCAAACTTCCCGGGTTTCGGTTCGTCGAGGCCGATGTCGCCCGCGATCCCATGCCGATGGACGGCGTCGAGGCGGTCATCCATCTGGCGGCAAAACCGGGCGTCCGCCCCTCCCTGGACGATCCCGGTGCGTACATGGAAGCGAACGTCACGGCGACCGCGCGTCTGTTCGATGGAGCGCGCCGCGCAGGGCTGACGCGGATCGTGTTCGGCTCCTCGTCGTCCGTGTACGGCAATGCAACGCCCGCGCCGTTTGCCGAGGACAAACCCGCCGTCCTGCCGATCTCGCCGTACGCCGCCAGCAAGCGGGCGGGTGAGCTGCTGGCCCATGCATTCGCGTACCTGTATCCGCTCAAGATCATCTGCCTGCGGTTCTTCACGGTGTACGGACCGCGGCAGCGCCCCGATCTGGCGATCCACAAGTTCACCGATCTGATCGCCCGCGGGCGATCAGATCGGTGAACCGGTGCGGATGTATGGGGATGGGTCGAGTGAGCGCGACTATACCTATATTACCGACTGTCTGGACGGCATCCTCGCCGCGCTCGATTGGACCGCCCGTGCCGCCCCCGGCACGGTCGAGACGGTGAATCTGGGCGGCGGCGAGCGCCTCCGCCTCGACCGGCTGATCGCGCTCATCGCCAAGGGGCTGGGTCAGGAAGCGCGCATCGAGCGGTATCCCGATCAGCCGGGAGACGTACGGTTGACGGATGCCGATCTGGTCCATGCTGGACGCATGCTGGGCTTCAAGCCGCGCGTTGGTATTGACGAAGGCATCCGCAAATTCGTTGACTGGTACGAGGAGGTTCATGGACGTCAGTCCCGAGCGTCTGGTCGAGCAGGCTAACGAGCGGTTTCAGCTGCAGGACTACTACGGCGCGATTCACCTCCTCGAGGAGGTCATCGCAACCGGCCGAGCGTTTGCGGACGCGCATCACCTGCTGGGGCTCTCGTACTCGCTCGCCGGACAGCCCGACAAGGCCCTGGAGCAGTTGGATCGCGCCCTGGCCCTCAATCCCAACTACATCGAGGCGTTGATCCATCGCGCGCTCGTGCTGAACGAGCTGGGTCGCGAAGAAGAGGCGAACGCGGTGTTGCGGCGCGCCCGTCAAGTGAGCTCGGAGCGGCGTGCGGGATTTCACGGACACGTCGCCGCGAAGCTCGCCAACCACCATGCCGCGCTCGCCCAAGCGTATTACGAAGCGGGTGGACTGAACGAAGCGATCGCACAGTACGAGGCGGCGCTGGAACTGGGCCCCGGCTTCCACGACCTGCGGTACAAGCTCGGCCGGATGCTGCTCGAGGCCGGTCGCGCGTTGGACGCGCACGAGCACTTCCAGATCATAGTGCGTGAGCGGCCGTCCTTCCTGGATGCGGCCGCAATGCTGGGAATGGCCTGCTACCTGGCGGGTGATGGATTGGCCGCACGCGCGGTGTGGGAAGAGCTGCGCGCGCGCCGGCCGGAGGATCCAAGGGTGGAAGCCTACCTGGCACTGCTTTCCCGCTCGGACGTGATGCCGGTTGGCGCCGGGGATGGGGGAGCCGGGGAAGCCGGGGGAGCGGCGAAACCCGATCGAAAGAAGAAAAAGAAGTGAGACGGCTCCTGGTGCTGCCACTGATCCTCGCGCTGGCTTGCACACGTTCTGCCGCGAATCACGAGGACCTCGGCGATCGGGCATATGCCGCTGGCTCCTATGCGGACGCGCTGGCCGAATACCAGTTGGGACGCAAGGCGAACGCCGGCAGCGCCGCCCTGCTCGCCAAAGTCGGTGCCGCCGCGATGCATGCCGAGGACTATGAGCTGGCGGCCGATGCCTACCGCTCCCTCGCCCAGCGGGACCGCTCGCGCGCCGACGAAGCCGCCGACGGACTGGAGCGGGTGGCGCGGGCCGCCCTCACGGCCAACGACCGCACGGCGCTGGCGAGCGCGCTGACCGGACTTCGGGAGGTCGCACCGCGCCGGCCGCTCGGACGGTACGTCGTGCTCGCGGCCCTCGATGCCGTGGACCGGGGCGATACCGCCGAGGCAAGGGCCTTGTTGCCGGTTGCAGCGGCCTCGGCGGTCGACGTCGCCCGGGCCGACTCGCTACTGTTTGTCTACGGAATGACGCTGGTCCGGGTCCGCGACTGCAGCACGGCGGTGCGCGTCTTTGAAGGTGTCGTCCGGAGACAGCGGGCGGTGTCGGTGGTCGAGCAGGCGCGCGAAGGCCTCGGGCTGTGCGCGCTCGTGGAAGGCCAAATCGCGCTCGAACAGGGGCACCCCACCGATGCCGAAGCATGGTTTCGGCGGGCGACGGCTCCGGGAGCGTCGCCCGACGTCGTCCGGGGCGCGTTCCTGGGTCTTGGCGACGTTCGGCTCGCGCAGGGCGATGTGGCCGGCGCAATGGAGAGTTATCAGCAGGCGCTCGCCGGGGGGACGCCCGGAGATACGATTTCGCAGCGCGCGCAGGAAAAGCTCAACGCGTTAGGAAAGGCTGAGCCGTAATGACGATGCGACGGACGATCGGGATGTTGGCATTGGCGGTGGCCGCTGGTGTACTGGCTGCGTGTCATCCGCGTGGCCGTGCCCCGCAGGCCGCACCGGCGGTTGCGCCCAACGTCGATCTTCGCCGTGCCATGGATCTGTTTCACCGCGGCGATTTTCGCCGGGCGCAGGTGATTCTGCAGCGCGTCACCTTCGAGCTCACGCCCGGCGCTCCCGAGCTGGCGCAAGTGCATTATTACAACGCGGAGTCCTGGTTCCAGGTCGGCGACTACGTGCAGGCCGCGAGCGAATTCCGAAAGGTTTCCGACGAATTCTCGACCTCGGAGTACGCGCCGCTGGCGCTGCTGCGAGCGGGAGATGCCAATCTGCGTCTGTGGCACCGGCCGGAGCTCGACCCGTCGTATGGCGAGACGGCGTTGGCGATCTATCAGGAGTTGGCTGGCCGCTTTCCCGAGAGCGATGCGGCCGCGCGTGCGCGGCTGCACGTGCGTCGTCTCGAGAACCAGTTTGCGGAGAAGACCTACAAGACCGGGATCTTTTATCTACGGCGCAAAGCGTTTGATTCCGCGATCATCTATTTCAAGGACGTGATCGCAAATTATCCCACCACCGAACGGGCGCCCGACGCCTTGATGCGATTGGTGGACAGCTATCGCGCGATCGGCTACAAGCAGGAGTTGCAGGAGACCTGCGAGCACCTGCGGCGCTTCTATCCCAAGGCGACGGCGCTCGACCGGGTCTGTCCCGCGACGGCCGATTCCACCGCGACCCCGTCGACCCCCTCCACACCCTGAGCGGCGTGGCCCGGGGGGCGGGGGCGCTGTTCGGCGGCTCGTTCGACCCCGTCCACGTCGCACATTTGATCGTGGCAGAAGCCGCGGCGGACGCGTTGGGCTGCAATGTGCGCTTTCTGCCCGCGCGCGAGCAGCCCCTGAAGCTTGGGGCTCGGGCCGGCCATCAGGCGACGCCTGAGCAGCGGGCGGAAATGCTGGATCTGGCGATCGCGGGGAACCCGCGGTTCGGAGTGGAGCGGGTCGAGCTGGGGCTGCCGACGCCATCGTATACTGTCCGGACGCTGCGGGCGTTGGGGAAACGGGAGCCGGGGAACCGGTTAGCAGGAGCCCGGGAACCGGTTCACGTTATTGCTGGGGGCGGATGCCGCCCGCGATCTTGCCGAATGGTGGGAAGTCGAAGCGCTTCCGGAACTTGCCGACATCGTCGTCTTCGCCCGGCCTGGTGCCAGTGTGGTGCGTCATCCGTTGATCAAGCGGGTTATTCCTGTGCCCTCGATTGACCTCTCCGCTACGCAGGTGCGGGAGCGCGTCAAACAGGGGCGTTCCATTCGATATTTAGTGCCCGACCCGGTGCACGACTACATCGGGGCCCACGGGCTGTACCGCTAGGAGTGTAATGGCCAATCGTTGGTTCACCAGAATCTTTGGGACGCGGTTCAACCGCGAGCTGAAGCGTATCCAGCCGATCGTGGATGCGATTCTCGAGCACGAAGTGCGCCTCAAGGACCTCACCGACAGCGAGCTGCAGGCACAGACGGCAAAGTTCCGCGAGGTGATCGCGCAGCGCACCGGCGAGGTGCACGCCGAGGTCGAGCGTCTCAAGCAGGCGAAGCACGACTGCCCCGATCCGGAGGAGCGCGCCAATCTCAGCGATCAGCTGAGAAAAGCGGAGCAGGAGTTCGTGGCGGCGCTGCAGCGCGCGCTCGACGAGCTGTTGCCGGAAGCATTCGCGACGGTGCGCGAAGCGGCCCGCCGCCTGCTCGGCAGCGAGGTCGTCGTCACCGGGCACCCGATGAAGTGGGACATGGTGCCTTACGACGTGCAGCTCATCGGCGGCATCGTGCTCCACCAAGGCAAGATCGCCGAAATGGCGACCGGCGAGGGCAAGACGCTCGTCGCGACGCTGCCGCTGTATCTCAACGCGCTGGCGGGCCGAGGCGCGCATCTCGTCACCGTGAACAACTATCTCGCGCGGCGCGACTCCCAGTGGATGGGCCATCTCTTCCAATGGCTCGGCCTGACGGTGGGCTGCATCGACGACACACAGCCGTCCACCCCCGAGCGCCGCGCCGCCTACCTGTGTGACATCACGTACGGCACCAACAACGAATTCGGCTTCGACTACCTGCGCGACAACATGGTCTTCAGCCTGGAGCACCGTGTCCAACGCGGCCATGTGTACGCGATCATCGACGAGGTGGATTCGATCCTGATCGACGAGGCGCGCACGCCGCTGATCATCTCCGGGCCGGTGGGCGCCGAGTCGGACGAGAAGTATGCGCAGTTCAACGCGCAGGTCGTGCAGCTCGTGCGCAAGCAGACCGCGATCGCGAACGACTTGATTGCCAAAGCGGAGCCGCTGCTCGACAGCCCCGATACCAGTTACGAGGGCGCGAAGCTGCTGTACAAGGCACAGCTCGGCATGCCCAAGAACAAGAAGCTCCTGAAGCTGCTGAACGAGCAGGGCGTCAAGCAGCAGGTGCAGCGCGTCGAGCTCGACCGCCTCGCCGACCGCAAGCTGCCGGCGCGCGATCAGAAGATGCGCGACGTCGAGGACGATCTGTATTTCGTCATGGATGAGCGCGGCCGCTCGGTGCACCTGACCGACAAGGGCGTGGAGACGATGTCGCCGCAGGACCCCACGCTCTTCGTGGTGCCCGACATCTCGCACGCCGTGCACGAGATCGAGCACGACCCCGATCTGTCGCCCGCTGAGAAGATCGAACGCCGGCGCACCGTCGAGGGCGAGTACGCGATCAAGAGCGAGACGCTGCACATCATCCACAAGCTGCTGCAGGCGCACGCGCTCTACGAGAAAGACGTCGAGTACGTGGTGCAGGACGGGCAGGTGCTGATCGTCGACGAGTTCACCGGCCGCCTGATGGCGGGACGCCGGTGGTCCGACGGACTGCATCAGGCCGTGGAAGCGAAGGAGGGGGTCGATGTCAAGGAAGAGACCCAGACCCTCGCCACGATCACGATCCAGAACTACTTCCGCATGTACGAGAAGCTCGCCGGTATGACGGGCACCGCGGAGACGGAAGAGACCGAGTTCCACCAGATCTACAAGCTCGAAGTCTCCGTGATTCCCACGAACCGGCCGGTCCGGCGGATCGACAAGCACGACCTCGTCTACAAGACACGAAAAGAGAAGTACGACGCGATCATGGAGGAGGTCGAGCGCCAGCATAAGCGCGGCCTGCCGGTGCTGGTCGGGACGACCAACGTCGAAGTCTCGGAGACACTGGCCCGCATCCTGAAGCGGCGCGGGCTCAAGCACGAGGTGCTGAACGCCAAGTTTCACCAGCGCGAGGCCGAGATCGTCGCACAGGCGGGCCAGCCCGGCTCCATCACGATCGCGACGAACATGGCCGGCCGCGGCACCGACATCAAACTCGGTCCGGGCGTCAAGAAGTGTCAGGTCTGCGGCATCAAGTCGCGTGAGGCGCCGTTCGGCCAGAAAATCGAACCGCCCGACCTGACGCCCGAACAGATCAAAGAGCTCAAGTGCAACGAGGACCCGCCGTGCGGCCTCGTGATCATCGGGACGGAGCGCCACGAGGCCCGCCGCATCGACCGGCAGCTGCGCGGCCGCTCCGGGCGCCAGGGCGATCCCGGCCAGAGCATTTTCTATCTCTCGCTCGAAGACGACCTCATGCGACTGTTCGGCTCCGACCGGATTGCCCGCATCATGGATCGGACCGGCGCCGAAGAGGGCGAAGTCATCACGCACCCCTGGGTGACGGCCGCGATCGGGCAGGCGCAAAAGCGCGTCGAGCTCCAGAACTTCCAGGCGCGCAAGAAGCTGCTGCAGTTCGACGACGTCATGAATCAGCAGCGCGAGGTCATCTACTCCCAGCGCCTGTATGCGCTCGAGGGCGGGGAAGAGCTGAAGGCCGAGGCGCAGCGCATGATCGACGCGGCGTTCGAGCAATACGCCGACAGCCTCATCGTGGACTACGATGATCCCGGCCAGTGGGACCGCGCGCTGATCGATACGGATTTTCTGCAGAAGTTCCTGACGTCGGTCCCCGGTGTCACCGATCCCGCCGTGATCAGGACGCGCGACGAGCTCGTCCGCGCGGCGCAGAAGGCGGCACGCGACGCGTTCCAGCAGAAGCTCGGCTATCTCCGCGACGTCGAAGCCAAGGTCGGCGCGACGAACCTCGCCGAGCAGGCGCTGTCGCACGTGACCCTCGGCGTGATCGACGAGAAATGGAAGGATCACCTCTACGATCTGGACCAGCTGCGCGAAGGGATCTACTACCGGGCGTGGGGGCAGAAGGACCCGCTCGTGGAGTACAAGCAGGAAGCGTACGAGATGTTCGTCGGCCTAATGCACGATCTGCAGACCACGTTCGCGGAACGGTGGCTCAGGCTGCAGATCGAGATTGGGCCACCGCGCGGCGGTCCGAGCCAGACCACCACGACCGGCGGGCTTGGCAGCGGGCCGAAGAAGCCGACGCCTATGGTCGCGACCAAACCGGCGGCGGACGGGCTGGTCAGCCCCGCGGCCGCGTCAAACGGACCGGTGCCCTCCAAACCGGTCCCGCCCACCGTTGGGATGGCGCCGCCGAACCCTTATGCCGGCGTCGGCCGCAACGATCCGTGCCCCTGCGGCAGCGGCAAGAAGTTCAAGAAGTGTCACGGAGCAGGGGCGTAGAACAAGACGAGGGACGCAGAACAGAGCGTCCCTCGTCGCACGTTCCTTATTCTGCTATTGGCTGACTACGTACTGATAGCAAGCGCTTTCCAACACCATTGCGCCTGCCGCATCGATGACCCGGAAGTGGATGTCGAACGTCGTGCCTATGTTCGATACAGCAAGAGCCCTCCACAGCGCCGCCCGCCCCGTTCCCCGATCATCAGTCACGATCGCCTGCGGGGTGGTTCCGAGCCCAAGCGTCAGCCACGTAGTGCTGGTGCAGTTGTCGTCCACGTTCGTGTCCACTGCGCGCTGCAGCCAGTAGCTCGCATTCGGGGCGAGGTCGCGCACCCACGTGTCGAGGTAGATAATCACGTCACCGTCCTTCGGCTGGCGAAACTTGACGTGTCCGAATCCCCCCGCGCCCGTGGCGTCTCTGAGGATGATTTCGTCGTTGAAGGGCGGCGTCGCCGGTCCCGACGTACTCGCGCTGATCGGCACGTTCAGTGAGGACCCGCCGGCGAGATTCGGAGCCACGGGATCGGAGCGGTCGGTGACGCAGGCCGCCAGCGCAACCGCGCCTAGGATGATGCAATAACCTCTCATACAGCCTCCCTATAGGGTGAAAAAAGGACCAGGAGGCGCGTTCATCTAGCGACGCTACCCTCGTGGGTTACCTTGGAGCATCGTAAGGTCGGTCCGTGAACCCGCCGTGATTCGAGCGTGAACTGGACGGGCGACCTCGGCAGGAGTGGTGTCGCGCATGATCCGTTTCCGCACGCTGGGTGGTCTGGAGCTATCGGACTCGCAGGGCCGCGACCTTCACGCGCTCCTGTCAAAGCCAAAACGCCTTGCCCTCCTCGCCTACCTCGCTTCCCACAACCATCATGCCTCGCGGCGCCGAGATTCAGTTGTGGCGCTGTTCTGGCCTGACATGGATGCGGCGCACGCGCGCGGCTCCCTCCGGCAAGCTCTGCGGTTCCTCCGACGTGAGCTCGGCGACGGCGTGCTCAATGGCCGGAGTGAGGAAGAAATTGGGGGTACGTCGCGGGAAACGCATCGCCTCGTGGATCGGTCGGCAGGCACGGGGTGGCATGATAATGTCGCTCCAGAATCGAACGGTCGTTAGGTGCCTGATGGCGTAATTCCGACTATGCCGGAGCGACACCACCTCCCTAGTCTTGCCCATGCCGCTGCGTCTTTCCGAGCACCTCGAACATGACCGGCCGCGCGAGCGTTTCTGGGCGGTCGGGCCCGCCGCGTTGACGGCGCAAGAGCTTCTGGCCATTCTCCTTGGAACAGGGACACGTGGGCAGGGGACACGTGGGCAGGATGCCCTCGCGGTGGCCGCCGAGATACTTGTGCGGGGGGATGGCTCGTTGCGGCGGCTCGCCACCCGGCCATGGGCCGAATTGGCCCGGATTCCGGGGGTAGGACGGGCGAAAGCCGCCCGGCTGGCCGCGGCTATCGAGCTGGGTCGCCGGGTCGGGACCGAGGCGGAGCCGCCGCCCGAGCGGGTTCGGGGACCGGGCGATGTGCAACGGTACTATGGCCTTCGTCTTCGGGACCTTGCGGTCGAAGAGTTTCACGTCCTCGCCCTGGGCAGTCAGAGCCAGATTCTGGCGGATCTGCTGATTACGCGGGGCATTCTGAACAGCTCGTTGGTGCACCCGCGGGAGGTGTTTCGGGCGGCTATTGCCGAGGCGGCGGCGGGAATCATCGTGGTGCACAATCATCCCAGCGGTGATCCGACGCCCTCGGCTGACGATCGGGCGGTGACGCGCCAGCTGGTCGACGCGGGGCGTCTGCTCGATGTGCCGGTGTACGATCACGTGGTGATTGGTGGGGGAGAGCGGTACGTGAGCTTCGCGGAGGCAGGGCTATTGTGACGAGTACGGCGCCGATTCTCGCGCCTGAGCTGGCGAAAGCCGTCGCCGCGCAACGCGACCGCCTCGACCTCGAGGTGCTGTCGCGCGCCTATCGGATGAGCGCGCAGGCGCATCAAGGCCAGAAGCGCTTGTCGGGCGACGATTTCGTCTCGCACAGCGTCGCGGTCGCGACGATTCTCGCCGAGCAGCAGATGGACACGACGACCATCGCCGCGGCGCTGCTGCACGACGTCGTCGAAGATTCCAACGTCACGCTGGACATGCTGCGCCGGGATTTCGGCAATGAAGTCGCCGACCTCGTCGACGGCCTGACCAAGATCAAGGCCCTCAACTTCCGGTCGACCGCCGAGGAGCAGGCCGAGAACTACCGCAAGCTGCTGATGTCAGTCGCGCGCGACGCGCGCGTCATCATCATCAAGCTCGCCGACCGGCTCCACAACATGCGTACGCTCGATCCGCTGCCGCCTGACAAGCGTAAGCGGATCGCGCTGGAGACGCGCGAGCTGTACGCGCCGCTGGCGCACCGGTTCGGCATGGCGGGCGTGAAAGCGGAGCTCGAGGACCTGTCGTTCAAGTACCTCGAGCCCGACGACTACAAGCAGCTGACGCGCCAGGTCAAGGCGCGGCGGGTGGAGCGCGACCGCACGATCGAACGGATGCGTGCGCCGCTCTCGGACGAGTTGCGGCGCGCCGGGATCGTGTGCGGCGCGCCGGGATCGTGGGCTGGGAGATCGTCGGCCGGCCCAAGAACCTCTGGTCCATCTTCAAGAAGATGAAGAAGCGCGGCAAGCCGTTCGAGGAGATCTACGATCTCCTCGCCGTCCGCGTGTTGGTCAACAGCATCACCGACTGCTACCACGTGCTCGGGATCATCCATCACACCTGGACGCCGCTCCAGGAGCGGATCAAGGACTACATCGCGAGCCCCAAGTCGAACGGCTATCAGTCGCTGCACACCACCGTGTTCGGCCCGGGTGGGCAGCTGTACGAGATCCAGATCCGCACGCGCGACATGCATCGCACCGCCGAGTACGGTATCGCGGCGCACTGGCTGTACAAGGAGAACGGCAAGAGCCCGGACGAGCTCGATCACCATCTCTCGTGGTTCCGCCAGTTGATCGAGTTGCAGCAGGATGCGCACAGCCCCGAGGAATTCCTCGAGTTCCTCAAGATCGATCTCTATCAGGACGAGATCTTCGTGTTTACGCCGCGCGGCGACGTGAAGCGGCTGCCGAAGGGCGCGACCCCGATCGATTTCGCATTCATGGTGCACACCGAGGTCGGCCAGCACTGCAACGGCGCACGCGTGAACGGCAGGATCGCGCCACTGCATCGGCCGCTGCGCAACGGGGACACGATCGAGGTGCTCACGAGTCCCCAGGCGAAGCCCTCGCGCGACTGGCTGGCGCATGTCCAGACGGGCCGGGCCCGCCAGAAGATCCGTCAGTGGATCAAGCAGGAGGAGCAGGAGCGCAGCGTGACGCTGGGTCGTGAGATCCTCGCGCGCGAGATCCGGCGCCGCCGTCTCGAGTCGCCTTCCCCCCAACAGCTGGAACAGGCCGCGCAGAAGCTCGGACTCGGCGCCGCCGAGCAGGTGGAGACCGCAATCGGCCGCGGGGATGTGCAGATCGGCCAGGTGATCAACGCGCTGTATCCCGACATACCGCCCGACGAACAGCACGCCCCGAAGCCGACGGCGTTCGGGCGCGTCATCGAACGTCTCCGCCTCGGACGCGGCATCAAGATTCACGGTGTCGAGGGCCTGATGGTCCGTTACGCGCAGTGCTGCCAGCCTGTCCCGGGCGATCCCGTCGTCGGCTACGTCACCCAGGGCCGCGGCATCTCGATCCACCGCAACGACTGTCCCAACCTGCTCACCCTCTCGGGCGACGAGGAGCGGCGGGTCGAAATCGACTGGCGGGAGGTCGAGGGCGAGACCTTCGTGGTCCGGCTGGCGGTCAGCGGCGAGGACCGGCGCGGCCTCTACGCCGATATCTGCGAGGCGATCAGCGGCACCGGAACCAATATCCGCAGTGCCGAGCTCGCGTCCAAGGACGGCGTCGTCTTCGGGTCGGTACTGGTGGAGGTCGAGAACAACACCCACCTGCATAAGGTCCTGAAGGCGGTCCGCAAGGTGAAAGGTGTCACGGAGATCGCGCGACGGGATTCGAGCGGTCCCGCTGAAGTCGTCGTCGGTTAGGTTTCCCTCGTATGCCATTTGAGCTCGGGAACGCCCCGGCGCCGGCGGGTGATCAGCCACGCGCGATTCGCGAGCTGAACGCCGGCCTGCGCCGCGGTGACAAATATCAGACGCTCCTCGGCGTCACCGGGTCGGGCAAGACGATGACGATGGCGCACGTCGTCGCCGACCTCGGGAAGCCGACCCTCGTGTTGTCGCACAACAAGACGCTCGCTGCACAGTTGGCACAACAAGACGCTCGCTGCACAGTTGTACGGCGAGCTGAAGACGTTCTTTCCGTCCAACGCCGTCGAATTCTTCATCTCCTATTACGACTACTACCAGCCGGAGGCGTACGTGCCGTCGACCGACACGTACATCGCCAAGGATTCGTCCATCAACGACGACATCGAGCGTCTGCGGCTGCGCGCGACCTCGAGCCTGATGGAGCGCGACGACGTCATCATCGTCGCGAGCGTCTCGGCGATCTACGGCCTCGGCGACCCGGAGCTGTACAAGGAGCTGCTGGTCACCGCGCAGAAGGGCGAGACGCGCGGCCGGGATGCATTGCTCGCCGATCTCGTCGCCGTTCAGTATCAGCGCAATGACGTAGGCTTCGAGCGCGGGACGTTCCGCGTGCGGGGCGATACGGTGGAGGTCTTCCCGGCATACGACGAGCAGGCGGTGCGGATCGAGTTCTGGGGGGATGAGATCGAGCGCATCGCGAAGATCGATCCCCTGACCGGCAACGTCATCAAGCCGATGGACCGCTCGGCCATCTATCCTGCCACGCACTTCGTCACGCAGCGCGCGACGATCGAGCGCGCCGTGTCGCGCATCAGGGCTGAGCTGGCGGAACGATTGGCCGAGCTGCGCACGCAGAACAAGCTCCTGGAAGCGCAGCGCCTGGAGTCCCGTACGCATTTCGACATCGACATGCTGATGGAAGTGGGGCGCTGCGCCGGCATCGAGAACTACTCGCGCCTGTTCAGCGGGCGCCAGCCCGGCGAACGGCCGGCGTGCCTGCTCGACTACTTCCCGAAAGACTATCTCTGCATCATCGACGAGTCGCACCAGACGTTGCCGCAGCTGGGCGCGATGTACGAAGGCGACCGCTCGCGGAAGCAAACGCTGGTGGATTACGGCTTCCGGCTTCCGTCGGCGCTCGACAACCGACCGCTGCGGTTCGACGAGTTCATGGGGCTGGTGCCGCGCATGGTATTCGTCTCGGCGACGCCCGGGCAAGACGAGCTGAAGCTCTCCGGCGGCGTCATCGTCGAGCAGATCATCCGCCCGACCGGGCTGGTCGATCCCACGGTCGAGATCCGGCCGGTGGCGGGGCAGGTGGATGACCTGCTCAGCGAAATCCGCGTCCGCGAGAAGAAGAACGAGCGCGTCCTGGTCACCACGTTGACCAAGCGCATGGCGGAAGACCTCACCGACTATCTGCAGCAGCATGGCGTGCGAGTGCGCTATCTGCATTCGGAAATCGACGCCATCGAGCGCGTCGAGATCATTCGGGGTCTGCGCCTCGGCGAGTTCGACGTGCTCGTGGGAATCAACCTGCTGCGCGAAGGGCTGGACTTGCCGGAGGTGTCCCTCGTCGCGGTGCTGGATGCCGACCAGGAGGGCTTCCTGCGATCGGATCGGTCGCTGATCCAGACCGTCGGCCGGGCGGCTCGGCACCTCAGCGGCAGAGCAATTCTGTACGCCGATCGTGTCACCGGCTCGATGGAGCGTGCGCTGAACCAGCAGATGCAGGCCGCGGCTGAGGAGCTCGATTTCGAGCTGGCGGCGGTGCTGCGCGATCAGCTCCTGGAGCTCAAGGCCGATGCGCCTCTCCGCGAGCGAGCTCAGCCGGTTCGGTGAAGACCTCGGCCGCCAGCTCCGCGCGCCCGCGGTAATCGGGCTGTCGGGAGAGCTGGGGACGGGGAAGACGAGCCTCGTCCAGGCCATCTGCCGCGGCCTGGGCGCCCGCGCGCGGGCCACGAGTCCCACGTACGCGCTCGTGCATCATTACGCCGCGGGCCCCATCCCCGTCTATCACGTGGATTGCTACCGTCTGCGCCAGCCCGACGAAGCGCGCGATCTCGGCTTCGACGACATGGTCCGGGAGCGCGCCATCATCCTCATCGAGTGGCCCGAGCGGGCGGGGGCTTGGGCTCCACCGCTCGATCGGCACTTCAAGCTCTTCTACGATTCTGACCCGGGGAGTCGCGTCGTTGAAGAATGAAGCCTGGCTCGCAATCGACACGACGACGGACATCGCCAGCGTCGCGATCCGCGCCGGTGAGCAGACGATCGCGCGCTCGGTTCGTGGCGCACGCCAACA
>Ga0193755_1000089_pt1 | contig 24170 bp, 25 predicted proteins | sample H1a2metaG_FD_144921 | JGI IMG/M metagenome (GOLD analysis project Ga0193755, IMG submission 144921) | Soil microbial communities from a riparian zone of the East river system, Colorado, United States - H1a2 | ecosystem: Environmental > Terrestrial > Soil > Riparian zone | place: USA: East River...
CAACGATCGGCTGCCGCACCTGGTCGACAAGGGCGACTTGCGCGGCTTCCTCCACTGCCACTCGAACTACTCGGACGGCACGGTGACGATCGCCGACTGGGCGGCGGCGTGCAGCGCCGCGGGCTACGAGTGGGTGGGCATCACCGATCACTCGAAGTCAGCGGCGTACGCGGGCGGGCTCGGGACCGACGACGTGGCCCAGCAACACCTCGAGATCGACGCAGTGAACGCCCGGGTCTCCGGAATCCGGGTGCTCAAGGGCGTCGAGGCCGACATCCTGGCGGACGGCACGCTCGACTACGGACCCGACGTGCTCGACCGGTTCGACTTCGTGATCGGCTCGATCCACTCGCGCTTCGGGATGTCCGAAGCGGAAATGACGCGGCGCGTGCTCACCGCCATGGACGATCCCCATCTCGCGATCATCGGCCATCCCACGGGGCGGCTGCTGTTGCAGCGCGAGCCGTACGCGATCGATCTGGAGCAGGTGCTCGCCAAGGCCGCCGCGCGCGGCATCGCCGTCGAGGTGAACGCGGACCCGCATCGTCTCGACCTCGACTGGCGCATGGTACGGCGGGCGCGCGAGCTGGGCGTCACCCTCTCGATCGGCGCGGACGCCCACTCGACGAGCGGCATGAGCAACGTCGCGATCGGCCTGGGGATCGCCCGCAAGGGCTGGCTCGAGCCGGACCAGGTCCTGAACACGCGCGACGCCGATGCGTTTCTCGCGTTCGCGCGGGCGCGGCTGGTCGCGGCGGGTTGATGCCCACGAAAACCAAAGCCCCACCGCGCAGGCGCTCGGGCCGTGAGACCGAGGTCGGGCGGCGGGCGCGGGTCCGCAAGATCATCGCGCGCCTCGAGAAGGCTTATCGCGACGCGACGTGCGCGCTCCAGCACAAGAGCGCGCTCGAGCTGCTGGTCGCCACCATCCTGTCGGCGCAGTCCACCGACGCGCGGGTCAACCTGGTCACCCCAGCGCTGTTCGCGAAGTATCGCGCCGCGCAGGACTATGCCGGCACCGACCCAAGGGTCCTGGAGCAGGAGATCCACAGCACGGGGTTCTTCCGCAACAAGACCAAATCCATCATCGGGATGGCGCAGGCGCTGGTCGAGCGTCACGGAGGCGCGGTACCCGACACGATGGAGCAGCTGGTCCAGCTCCCCGGTGTGGGCCGCAAGACCGCGAACGTCGTGCTCGGCACCTGGTTCGGGAAGAACGAAGGCATCGTGGTCGACACCCACGTGCAGCGACTCACGACGCTGCTCGGTCTGACGAAAGAGAAGGACCCGGTGAAGATCGAGCGCGACTTGATGGCGCTCGTGCCGCGCGACAAGTGGACGTGGTTCTCGCACACGCTGATCCTGCATGGACGGCGCGTGTGCATCGCGCGCCGGCCGAAGTGCGAGATCTGTGTTATTAACCGGTACTGTCCGAGCTCGCGAGTATGAGCCCGCTTCCCCTCATCCCCGGGCGCCAGCCCGGGGTTACCGGAACAGGACCATGACCACGCTTCCCCCGGTGGATCGAGGCCAGCTCGTCTCCACCCGGCGCGACCTCCATCAGCACCCCGAGCTGGGGTTCGAGGAGCGGCGCACCAGTGGGCTCGTCGCGGAGCGGCTCGAGCGGCTCGGCTATGCGGTGCGGACCGGCGTCGGCAAGACGGGCGTGGTCGGCCTGCGTGACGGCGCCTCAGGTGGCAAGGCCCGCTGCGTGCTGATCCGCGCCGACATGGACGCGCTCCCGATCGACGAAGCGAACGACGTCCCCTATCGCTCGCAGGCCGCGGGCAAGATGCACGCCTGCGGCCACGACGGGCACGTGGCCATCGGACTCGAGGTGGCGCGCCGGCTGCACGCGGCGTTTCTCCCGGGCAGCGTGAAGCTCGCGTTCCAGCCCGCCGAGGAGATCTCGCACGGGGCGGAGGCGATGATCCGCGACGGCGTGCTCGACGCGCCCAAGGTGGACGCGGCGTTCGGCATCCATTTGTGGAACGACCTCCCGGCGGGCACCATCGCGCTGATGCCCGGCCCGGTCATGGCCTCCGTGGACGAGTTCGAGATCACGATCCTGGGACGCGGCGGTCACGCGGCGGCGCCGCATCAGACGATCGACCCCGTGCTGATCGCGGCACACGTCGTCACCGGTCTGCAGAGCCTGGTGTCGCGCCGCCGCAATCCGTTCGAGGAGGGGGTCGTGTCGGTCACGCAGATGCATGCGGGACACGCCTTCAACGTCATCCCCGGCCGGGCCGATCTGCGGGGCACCGTGCGCACGTTCGGCGGCAAGTTCTACGACGAAGCGCCGCAGCTCGTGGAGGATACGGCGCGCGGGATCGCCCGTGCCTTCGGGGCCGACGCCGAGGTGCGGTACCGGCGACTGTCAAAGCCTCTGGTCAACGAGGCGAAAATGACCTCGCTGATGAAAGGCGTAGCGCAGGACATCGTCGGGCCAGAGCATACGATCGACGGCGTCCGCACCATGGGCGGAGAGGACATGTCCTTCTTTCTCGCGAGAGTCCCCGGCGCATTCGCGTTCGTCGGCTCCGCGCCACCCGGCAGGAAAGGCTCCCCGCACCACAGCCCCACGTTCGACATCGACGAGGAAAGCCTGGTCATCGGGACCGAGCTGGTGACGAGGACGGTGGTGAAATATCTCGAACAGAGTGCCTGACCCGGGTACCTTTCGCTCGATGTCCAACCTCCTCGCCTCCGAACCCTCCGCCTACCTGAAGTCCGCCGCCCACCAGCCGGTGCACTGGCACCCGTGGGACGATCGGGCGTTCGCGCGCGCGCGCGCCGAGGATAAGCCCATCCTCCTGGACATCGGCGCCGTGTGGTGCCACTGGTGCCACGTCATGGACGGCGAGTCGTATGAGGACCCGGAGGTCGGCGAGATCCTCAATCGCGACTTCGTGTGCATCAAAGTGGACCGCGACGAGCGGCCCGATGTGGATGCGCGCTACCAGCGCGCCGTGCAGGCGCTCACCGGTCAGGGCGGCTGGCCCCTCACGGCGTTTCTCACGCCCGAGGGCGAAGTCTTCTTCGGCGGCACCTACTTCCCGCCGGAGGAGAACCACTACGGCCGGCCGGGCTTCCTCTCGGTGCTCAAACAGGTGGCGGGCCTGTATCGTCAGCAGCGGGAAAAGGTGGCGGAGAACGCCACGGCGATCCGCCGCCACGTGGCCGAGTCGCTCGACGAGGCGAAAGGCGGTGCGGTCACGCCGGCGACCCTGGAGCGCGCCGCGAGCGAAATGGCCCGCCTGTTCGACATCCGGTACGGCGGGTTCGGCACCGCGCCCAAATTTCCCCACCCCGCGGCCGTGCAGTTCCTGCTCGCCCGCTGGCACGACACGCGCGAGGACTGGCTGCGCGAGGTGGCGGAGAAGACCCTCACCGCAATGGCGAAAGGCGGGATCCGCGACCACGTGGGTGGCGGATTCCACCGCTATGCGGTGGACGAGCGCTGGATCGTGCCGCATTTCGAGAAGATGGCCTACGACAACTCGGAGCTGCTGCACGCGTACCTGGACGGCTACGCGGCGCTCGGACACCTGCTGTTCAAAGAAGTGGCCCAGGGCATCGTGAGCTGGGTGCTGGAAGTGTTGTCGGACCGAGACCGGGGCGCCTTCTACACGTCGCAGGACGCGGACGTGCAGTTCGGCGATGATGGCGACTATTGGACGTGGACGCTCGACGAACTGCGAGAGGCACTGCCCGATAAGGCGTTCCACGTTGCCCGTCGCGTTTTCGACGTGGAAGAGCACGGTGAAATGCACCACAACCCGCGCAAGAACGTATTGTGGTGGAAGGTCGACCCCGCAGCCGACGACGAGTGGCCGGTACTCAAGGACGCGCTCGCGCGGCTCAAGGCGGCCCGGGACAAGCGCAAGGCACCCTTCGTCGACACCACACCGTACGTGAACTGGAACGCCATGATGGCATCGGCGTTCCTGCATGCCGGCGCCGTGCTCGATCGGCCGGAGTGTAACTCGCTCGCCCTCAAGGTCCTCGAGCGGATCTGGGCGGAGGCGTGGGACGAGGGGCGCGGGATGGGTCACGTCATCGGGCGGGCCGAGCCGCGTGGTCTGCTGGAAGACAATGTCCACGCGGCCGCGGCCTTCCTCGATGCTGCCGAGGCCACGGGTGATGACGCGTGGCTCACCCGCGCGATCGCCGTGATGCGCTACTGCGGCCGCGCCCACTGGGACGACGCCAAGGGGGGCTTCTTCGACGTGGCGCGCGATCGGTCCGGCGCGGCCTACCTCACGACCCCCGCCAAGCCGGTCCAGGACTCGCCGACGCCCTCGGCGAACGGCGTCGCCGCGCTCGTGCTGGCCCGACTTTGGGCGGTCACCGACGGCTTGGACTGGCGCCGCCAGCTCGATCGCCAGCTCGCGACGTTCGGCGGGGCGGCGTCCCAGCTCTCACTGTACGGCGCGACGCTGGTGCGCGCCGTCGACTGGGCGCTCAGTCCCGTCACGCGCATAGAGGTGTCAGGTGCCAGGGGTCAGGGGCCGGCGTGCGAGATGCACCTGCGCGCGCTCCAGGCCTACCGTCCTCGCAAGCTCGTGGTCCGGAAGACCGCCGAGCGGCCTGCCGCAACGGTATGCATCGGCACGACCTGCTCGCTTCCCGTGACGACGCCCGAGGCGCTCGGGGACCTGCTGCGGTGAGGCGGCGGGTGCTCGGCCGCACCGGCCTCGCGGTGAGTCCCATCGGCTTCGGCGCGTGGGCCATCGGCGGCAACCGGTTCGGCAACTCCTATGGTCCCACCGACGACGCCGAGTCGCTACGCGCCGTGCACCGCGCCTACGACCTGGGGTGCAACTTCTTCGATACCGCGGACGTGTACGGGCACGGGCACTCGGAGGAGCTCCTGGGCCAGGCGCTCGCGGGGATCCGCCAGCGCGTGCTCGTGGCCACCAAGGTCGGCGGCAATTTCTATAACCGAGCCGTGAACCCGTTGCTCCTGGGCCGGATCGCCGAGGCGGTCGGGCGGCCGGTCGCCGAGCTCGCGCCCGACATCCCGCTCCCGGTGACCCATGACGCCAATTTCTCCGCCGACTACATCCGGTTCGCGGTCGAGCAGTCGCTGCGGCGCCTCGCCACCGACTACATCGACCTGCTCCAGCTCCATAACCCCGCGCTCAGCCTGATCGCCGAGCCGGACACGTACCTGGTGCTCGAGGACTTGAAGCGGGAAGGCAAGATCCGGTTCTACGGCGTGTCGGTGCACCCGCCCGAGGAGGGGCTCGCCGCCGTCGAGGTGACGCGACCCGATACGGTCCAAATCGTGTACAACATCGTGCGGCGCGAGGCGGAAGACCGCTTCTTCGCCGTCGCCCGCGCCTCCAACGTCGGTGTGATCGCGCGCGAGCCGCTCGCCAACGGCCTGCTCGCCGGGTCGTATGGGCGGGACAGCACGTGGGAAAAAGGCGACATCCGCGCCCGCATGCCGCGCCCCTACGTGGCGCAGCTCGCCGCGGTGGCGGAGCGCGTGAAGGACCTTGCCGGGCAGGCGGGCGTGACGCCGGCGCAGTTGGCGCTACGCTTCGTGCTGGACAACGACGCCGTATCGGTCGTGATTGTGGGCATGAAGACCGTGGCACAGGTGGAGGACAACCTCTCTCTGGAGCAATGATGCCGAACAAACAGGCCGTTTTCGAGACCGCGAAAGGCACGATCAACGTGGAGCTGTTCGCCGATGAGGTGCCGGCCACCATCGCCAATTTCGAGAAGCTCGCGAACTCGGGGTTCTATGACGGCACCAAATTCCACCGCGTGATCCCCAATTTCATGGTTCAAGGAGGCGACCCCTATTCGAAGAGCGGAAAGGGGCGGGTCGGCACCGGCGGGCCCGGCTACACCATCAAGTGCGAAACCCAGAAGAACGTCCACAAGCACGTCGCCGGCACGCTGTCCATGGCCCACGCCGGTAAGGACACCGGCGGCAGCCAATTCTTCATCTGTCATTCGCCCCAGCCGCACCTGGACGGTGTCCACACGGTTTTTGGACAGGTCACGAAGGGGCTGGACGTGGTCAACAAGATTGCGCAGAACGACGAAGTGAAGTCAGTTCGGGTGAAATGAGTCGAACGGAGATAGCCATGCACACGATCAGTGGACTCGCCATCATCGCACTCGCGATCCCCGCCGCGCTCCCCGCACAAACGGGAGAGTTCGTCGTCCGGCTGGGACGCGACACGCTCGCGGTCGAGCGCTACACCCGGACCGCCGACCGGCTCGAGGGAGAGCAGGTCGTGCGCAGCCCGCGCACCGTGCACCGCCTCTACACGGCGAGCTTCGGTCCCGGCGGGGCGATCCAGCGCTTCGAGCTGATCACCCACAACGTCGACGGCGGCCCCGGCCCGCTGGAGCGCAGGGCCATTGCGACCTTCTCGGGCGACTCCGCGGTGATGAGCATGCCACGCGGCGATTCGACGACGACCCTGCGCGTGAAAACCGCTCCGGGGGCGCTGCCGTTCATCGGCCAGGGATGGGGGCTGGTCGAAGAGGTGGCGCGCCGCGCCCGCGCCGCCGGCAGCGGGAGCTACGCCATCGCCATGGTGCAGCTCGGCGACACCGATCCCCTGGAGGTCACGGTCACCCCTCGTGGACCGGACTCCATGACGATCGTGCTCGGTCCGCTCGGCCCGATGCGCGCGCGCGTGGACGGTCAGGGGACGCTGCTGGGTCTCTCGGGCGTCGGCAGCACGATGCAGGTCACGGTCGAGCGGGTGCAGGGCCTCGACTTTGCCGCGCTCGGGAAGTCGTTCGCGTCGCGCTCGCTCGGGACACTGTCGCCGCCCGACTCGCTGCGGGCGAGCGTGGGGGGAGCCGCCCTGTCGGTACGCTACAGCCGCCCTTCGACGCGCGGCCGGGTGATTTTCGGGAACGTGGTTCCCTGGAACCAGGTGTGGCGGACCGGGGCGAACCAGGCAACGATACTCCAGACGAGCGCCGACCTGACCGTGGCCGGGACCACGGTCCCTGCTGGCAAGTACAGTCTCTGGACCATCCCCTCGCCGGGCGGCTGGAAGCTCATCGTCAACAAGAACACCGGCCAGTGGGGGACCGACTACGACGCGCAGTACGACCTCGCGCGACTCGAGATGAAGGTGGAGTCGCTCCTGCAGCCGGTGGAGCAGTTCACGATCGCGATCGAGCCCAAGGGGAAACGCGGCGTGCTGAAGCTGGAATGGGAGAAGACCCGCGCATCGATCCCGTTCTCGGCCAAATAGCTTGCATCTCGATTTCGCCGTCGTCGCCGACTACGCGATCGTGGATCAGGCAGGCAAGCTGTCCGTGCTGGGGATCTTCCAGCACATCTGGGTGCAGCAGTTCCCCGCCATGCACCCCCGTCTGCACCTGGTGCTCCGCCTCAAGGGGAGGCGCACCGAGATCGGCGAGCACCAGGTGCAGATCCGGCTCCTGGACGAGCAGGACGCCGAGGTCCTCGGCGGCAACGGCACCGTGAACTTCGCCGAGCCGCCGGCGGGGGTGACCGACATCGAAGCGGGAGCGATTCTCGTGTTCGACGTGCCGTTCCCGCACCCCGGCGCGTACCGTTTCGAGATCACCATCGACGGCGACAGGAAAGCGTCGGTGCCGCTCACCGTGAGCCAGCTGCCGGCTCCGCCCGCGGGCGGGAGCAATTGAGATGCGGCCCGCCCTGTGGCTCGCCGCGCTCCTCGTCGCAGCAGGGTGCAGCGACGCACCCACCGCCCCGACCGCGCCCGTCCGGGTCGATCTGTCGAGCGCCTGGCTGCGTGCCAGTCCCGGCGAGGTAGGGATGAGCGCCTTCGCCCTACTCGGCGCGGCGGGCGACGCGTCGGCGATTCCCCGGTTCAGAAGCCTGCTCGTAGCGCGCCATGGCCGGCTCGTCGCGGAGTACTACTTCGGCGGCGGCGACTCGACCACCCTGTTCGACGTGCGCTCGGTGACGAAGAGCGTCGTGTGCGCCCTCACCGGCATCGCGCTGCGCGACGGCGTGCTCCCCGGGACGGCGGCGCCGATCGCCCGCTATCTCCCCGCGGCCGACACGCTGGACTCGGCCGACAGCGCCGTCACCGTGCGCCACCTCCTGACGATGACCTCCGGCTACGCCTGGGATGAAACAGCCGGCCCTGACTATAACTCGTGGATCGTCGCGGACAACCACGTGCAGTACCTGCTCGACCGCACTCACGCGGCGTCCCCCGGCGCCACCTTCACCTACAACTCCGCGGCGGTGCACACACTCGGCGTGGTGCTCGAGGACGCGGCCGGGACGCCGCTGCCGCAGTACGCCACCGGCCATCTGTTCGGAGCGCTCGGCGTGCAGACGGTCGCGTGGGAGCCGCTCGACCGCGGCACCGTGAACGGCGGCTCGGGGATCGCGCTGCGCGCGCGGGACCTGCTGAAATTCGGTCAGCTGTTCCTGCAACGCGGCTGGTCGGGCAACGCGAGCGTGGTGCCGGAGAGCTGGGTGGACTCGGTCACCCGGCCGCGGTTCACCTGGCGCACCGCGGTGGGCCCGTTGCGGCAGGTCACCTACGGCATGCTCTGGTGGGTGTCCGACGCCGACCCGGCCGCTTTCTTTGCCTGGGGTTACGGCGGACAGTTCGTGTATGTCGTGCCGAGCCGGGATCTCGTGGTGGTGGCCACCACCGATTGGGTGCAGCTCACGGAAATCACTTCCACCGACCTCGCCGCCCAGGTCCTCGGTGTGATCGCCGACGACGTCGTTCCGGCCGCTCGCTAGCCTCGCTGGATGTCTAGTGGGAGCCCGGCGTCCATCAGCGACAACCCCCCATCCACCGCGATGACCTGGCCTGTGATCCAGCCCGCGTCCGCCGAGCACAGGAGCGAGACCGCGTTCCCGACGTCCGCCGGCGTGCCGAGCCGGCCCATCGGCGTCCATCCCTTGTCTCCCTGGTGCCAGTTGCGAATCATGTCCTGCGCGGCGTCCGGCAGCGAGTTGAGTACGCTGTCCTCGATCCACCCAGGGCTGATGGCGTTCACCGTGATGCCCCGCTTCGCGAGCGCCACGGCGAAGTAGCGGCACAGCGATTCCATGGCGCTCTTGGCCGCGCCCATGCCCACCCACGGCTGCCAGCTGCCGGTGCGACCGCCCGGCGCGTACGTGATCGCGACGATTCTCCCGCCCTCGTCCATCAAGGGGGATGCCGCGCGCACGGCCACCAGGAACGCCCTCGCCTGGGAGTTCATGGCCGTGTCCCATTGCTCCAGGGTGATGGTCATGGGTCCCTGGTAGAACTCGGGCACGTCGGGTCGCGCATTGCTGACGAAGATGTCGAGCTTCCCGAACTCGGTCTTCACGCGCGCAAACATGCGGGCAATGTCGTCGGGGCGGCACACGTCGGCCTGGATGACGAAGCCGTCGGAGCCGCGCTGCTTCACTTTGGCGAGGGTGTCCTTCGCGGCCGCTTCATTCTTGCGATAGTTGATCGCGACCTTCACGCCTTGTCCGGCGAGCTTGAGCGCGATGCCCCGGCCGATGCCGCGCGAGCTGCCGGTGATGAGTGCGTGCTTCCCGTCTTGCGCCATGACCCCTCCCGGTCGAGCCGTGGCGCCTAAAGATGCGGGCCGGGCGGCCCCCCGCAACTACTCAGGCATCATGTGCTCCGTCGGGATCGCGCACCGGGTAGGCTTTTACGATGCCGCGGCACTGTTGCACGAGATCCGGAAGAGCCGACCGCTCGACCGTGAATCTGAGCCGATGCTCCTGCGTCAGGGGATCGGGCGTGATGTCGACCACCAGCTGCAGCTCGCCCGCGCGGTCGGTCGAGCGGACGACGGCGGTGAGATTGGGCTCGTCGGAGGTGAGCGTGGCGACTCCCTCCGGCCGCTGGTGCAGTCGGTCGAGCGCGGCGGCCCAGCGCGCCAGGTCCGGGACCCGCAGCATCGGCCCCGTGGTCCAGATGGTCGCTCCATCCGCGGCGCAACGGACCGTTACGACGAGCCAGTTGCCCTCCCAGTAATCCTGCGCGTCCGGAGACCGCCGATCGTGCACCCACAGCTCGAGGCCCGCGACCTTCAGGTGGGAAGGGCCGAGGGAGTCGGGATCGGGGGAGAAGATCAGTGGGGCCACAGCCATGCAAGGACGCCCGCCGTGAGGAGCGCGTAGATCAGCCCGTCCACCGTGGCCTTGATGGTGGTGATCCAGGAGCGCCGATACCAGATCGACATCGGCCACAGCGCGAGCGTGTACCCGGCGAAGGCGGTCAGGCCGGCGAAGTGGAAAACGGCGCGGTAGCTCGCGCCGGGGGGCAGGGCGCTCCCCGCGACGCCCGCCGCGAAGATCCCGACCACCACCGAGAACAGGAACCATTGCGCGAGCTGCTTGCCCATCGCCATCGAGCCGCCCGGCATGACCGTGAACATCATGACCGGGCCCTTCTTGAACTTTTCGACGAACGCGGGCGATCGCATGTCCTGTGAGCTTTCAGGCCGGGGCATCATGTAGTCGCCGGGCGGGATGGCGAGCGGACGGAGGGTGTCCATCACCCGGTCCTCGTTCGGCACCTTGAGGTAATCGCTCTTGTGCCAGCCCGTGAACATGTGCAGGACGGAGCTCGCGAGGAAAACACCAACGCCGGACAGCAGAATCGGAAGCCACAGCGAGGTGAGCGGTGTCATGAAGCCTCCTTTGGGTGGCGCTTAAGGTGCGGGCTCTCGCGGTCGCAATCAAGGATCCGTGAGTGCCTGCCCGGACGCGCACAACGGGCACTCGGCCGGCACCCACAGATCGAATGGGACGCGCGTCACGGCCTCGATCGGCACCTCCCGCTCTGCGAAGTACGGCGACGCCGCGCTGCCCAGGACCAGCAGCGCCCCGATGACGGCGGGCTCGGCGCCGTGCCCCTGCAGCTCGGCGTAGGTAGCTCGGACTGCAGAGCCGGCGCTGATCGCGTCGTCGACAATGGCAAGGCGCTTGTCGCGCACCTGGCTCCGGGCAGCGTGCGGGAGATGATACTGCGCCTGGTACAACCCCTCTCCTTCCCCAGGCAGCACGCGCTCCGTGTAGAAGAACTCCGTTTTCAGCGCCGAGGCGAGCATCTGGGCGAGGAACGCGCCGCCCACGAGCGGCCCGCACACGCCCGCGACCTTATGCGGCCGGAGCGCTCGCGCGAGGCGGGTGACGAACGGACGAACGGAGGCCGGTTGGACGAACAGGCCCTCGAGATCGAGCCAGAGATTCGAGTGGTGTCCCGATTCGAGGCGGAAGTGTCCATGACGGGGTGACGCGAGGCTCAGGACGTCCGCGCTCACCCCCTGCTCCACATCACTTTTGATCCGCCTGCAGTCCCCGCTCTTCGAGCAACGGCCCCACCTCGGGATCGCGCCCCCGGAAGGCGCGGTACAAGGCACCCATGTCGCCCGTCCCTCCCCGCGACAGGATCATGTCGCGGAAGCGGCGGCCGTTGGCGCGGGTCATGCCGCCGTTTTCGGTGAACCACGCGTAGGCGTCGTCATCGAGCACCTCGCTCCACAAGTACGCGTAGTAGCCGGCGTAGTACCCACCGTTCCAGATGTGCGAGAAATAGGTCGTGCGGTAGCGCGGCGGCACCTCAGGCACGTCCACGGCGAACCGCTTCAGCGTCTGGGACTCGAACGCACCGATATCCGCCTGCTCCGGCCCCACCGGCAGGCTGTGCCACGCCATGTCGAGCAGGGCGGCGGCGACGTATTCGGTGGTGGCGAATCCCTGGTCGAACGTGCGGGCTCGCTTGATCTTGTCGACCAGGGTGCGCGGCATCGGCTGCCGGGTTTGATAGTGCTTCGCGTAATGGGCCAGCACGGTGGGCTCGAGCGCCCAGTGCTCGTTGAACTGCGAGGGAAACTCCACGAAGTCCGTCGGTACGTTGGTGCCGGTGAGTCGCGGGTATTCGACCCGCGTGAGCATGGCGTGCAGCGCGTGCCCGAACTCGTGGAACATCGTCTTCACGTCGTCGAAGCGCAGCAGGGCCGGCTGGCCCGGGGCGGGCTTCGGGAGATTGGCGACGTTGAAGACGACAGGCTTGGTGCCTAACAGGCCGCTGCCGTCGACGAACGTGTCTTCCCACGCACCGCCACTCTTGTTATCGCGCTTGAAATAGTCGCAGTACCAGAGCGCGAGCGACGTGCCGTCGGCGTCGAACACTTCGAACACCCGGACATCGGGATGGTATACGGGCAGGTCCGTCCGCTGCTTGAACGTCAACCCGTACAGCCGGTTCGCGGCGAAGAACACGCCGTCCTGCAGCACCCGATCGAGCTCGAAGTAGGGCTTGAGCTGCGACTCGTCCAGCGCGTACTCCGCCTTGCGCACCTGCTCGGCGTAGTACTGCCAGTCCCACGGGGCGAGCTTGAAGCCGCCGCGCTGCTTGTTGATCATGGCCTGCAGCTTGTCCGCTTCGCGCCGGGCCCGAGCGGTCGCCGCCGGCACCAGGTCGCTCAGCAGCTTGATCGCCGCGTCCGGGGTCTTGGCCATCCGGTCGTCGAGGACGTACGCGGCGACGCTCGGGTAGCCCAGCAGCTGGGCGCGCTCGGCGCGCAGCTGCGCCAGCCGCTTGACGATCTCCCGCGTGTCGTTCGAGTCCCCGCGTTCGGCACGGGTGGTCGACGCGATGAACAACCGTTGCCGCAGGGCCCGGTTCCGCAGGGAGGCCTGGGGCGGCTGCTGGGTGGTGTTCTGCAGCGACAGCACCCACTTGCCGTCGAGCTTGCGCTGGCGTGCCGCTTCGGCAGCCGCGGCAATCTCGGCGTCGCTCAGGCCCTCGAGCTCCTTCTTGTCGCCCACGACGACCGCCCCCGCCTTCGTCGCCCCGAGCAGCCGGTTCTGAAACTCGGTCGCGAGCTTCGACTCCTCCTGGTTCAGAGCGCGCAGCCGCACCTTGTCCGCCTCCGCGAGCAGCGCGCCGGCGCGCACGAAGTCGCGGTAGTAGCGCTCGACCAGGAAGGTCTGTACCGAGTCGAGGCCGAGATCGGCGCGCCGCTCATACACGCTCCTCACCCGGCGGAACAGCGCGTCGTTCAACAGGATCGCGTCGAGATGCGCGGCAAGCCGGGGCGCTTCCTCGGTCTGCACCCGCTGTAGCGTGTCGTCGGTGTTGGCCTGCGTGATCGCGATGAACACCTTGAACGCACGCGTGAGCAGCGCGCCCGAGCGTTCCAGCGCAACGATCGTGTTGTCGAACGCGGGCGCCGCGGTATCGGAGGCGATGGCGGCGACCTCGGCCAGCTGTCGGCGCATGCCCTCCTCCACGGCCGGCTGGTAGTCGGCGTCATGAATCCGGTCGAACGGCGGCGCCTGGTACAGGAGCGAACTGGCGCTCGCGAACGGGTTCGCGCTGCCGAACGGGGCGGCGCCGGCGGACGCGGGCGCGGACCCCCGGTTGCAGCCGAGCAGGGTCAGACACAGAGCGAGCGCGAAGCGGCGCTTAGGCAGTGGCATCGACGTGCCCGCGAACGTGCAGCGAGCGGAACAGCACGCGACCCGCCGCCGCTACATCCCGCACCGCGGTGTTGAAGGCGGCCTCATTCGCCTTCGAAGGAGCGTGGAAGCCGCTGATCTTGCGCACGAACTGCAGGGCCGCGTCATGCAGCTCCGTGTCAGTCGGTGCGTGATCCGGGTGTCGCAAACGCTTGATGTTTCTGCACATGATATCAGACCTTTCGTGAACTGGGCGGCTCCCTCAGGCTTTTCCCCCGAGCCACGCCGCCAGGACGAGACACAGCGCCACGGCGCTCGAGAATACCCCCGGGGCGATGAAAAAGTATTTCCAACTCAGGACCGCGACGCCGACCGAGCACATCGCCAGCGCCCACCTGAGGACCGGGAGGAGCATCGGGCGATCCCGGGGCAGGCCCCCGAGCTGCCACGCGAGCACCGCTGCGAACAGCAGGAAGACCGTCGCAAACAGCCCGAAACCCGTATAAAACTCCCAATATGTGCGACTGAACCCTTGAACGTCGAAACGAGTCGTACGCATCGCCCCCACGACGGCGTCCGCGCCCCAGCGGGGATCTACCTGGCGGAACCCCAGGGTGTGCCCGAGTGCGAACAGCACCAGCAGACCGGACGAGACTCGGTAAAGCAGGGACACGCTCATGCGCCGCTCCTTATCGCGCCGGCACGCCGTACCCGCGCGCCATGGCCGTCGCCGCCAGGACCATGAGGACCACGAGCACCGCCTGGACGAAGCTGATCCGCGCGAAGCGGCGCGAGCAGATCCAGTGCGGCCAGCAGCCATCGGATCGTCATGGTCAGTATGAATAGAAGTCGAACCCGGCCGCGCGCCAGTCCGCTCCGTAGAGCACGGTGACGAGTGAGTTCGGGGCGGGGCCGAGTCCTCTGGCGTAACAGATATGGACAACTTGCGTACCAAGTCGCGAGATACCGCGACCGTCCACGGAATCGCACCCCACGAACATCCAGCCCTGCGCGTCTTTGAGCCGCCGGCTGACGCTCCCGCGGAGGGCACCCGAGACGAAGGCCTTGAGCCCCGGCGTCACGCGGGCCGCTTCGGCTCCCGCCGCGATGTCTTGCAGCAGACGGTCGATGGCCTGCGGTGGTTTCTCCTCGGATGGCGCGCGTCGCAGCGCGTGCGGAGGGGTCAGTCGCGGCTCCAGGATCCCTGCGATCGTCGCCGCCATCGCCTCGGGCAGCGATTGCTCGAGGTTATCCAGCACGATCACGGTGAGGTCGAAATCGGGGTAGCGTTGGATGGCGGTTCGGAAGCCTTGCCAGGCGCCGCCGTGACCGATGCGGCGATAGCCCCGCTGTTGGCCGACCTGCCAGCCGAATCCGTAAGGGTACGTGCCCCCGCTGTTCAAGCGGACCGGCGTCCAGCTCGCCTCGAGCCCGGCCCGACTCGGGATCTTCCAATGGTTCAGCCCGATGGCCCATTGTGCCAGATCGCGCACCGAGAAATACAGCGCGCCGTCCGCCGTCGTGTTGAGGGACGGCGACACCCAGTCCTGATTCTTCAGCGTGTCGTTGACCAGGTGATAGCCGGCCGCCCGATTCGGAATGATGTCCGCTTCGGAGATGACACGGGTCGTGCGCATGCCGAGCGGCCGGAAGACGTGGTCGCGCAGGAAGTCGCCGTAGAACACTCCCGTCACGCGGTGGATGATGATCCCCAAGAGGACATAGCCGGTGTTGCTGTAGCTCCAGCGGTCTCCGGGCGTGAACTCGAGGGGTTGCTTGGCGGCGAGCGTCACGAGCTCGCCTTCCGTGTAGTCGCGGCGGGAGTCGAGCGTGCTGTCGGTATAATCGGCGATGCCGGAGGTGTGCGTGAGAAGATGCCGGATGGTGATGCCCCGCCACGCCGCCGGGCCGTCCGGGAGAAATCGCGTAATGGAGTCGTCGAGCGAGAGACGCCCCTGCTCGGAGAGCATGACGATCGCGGCGGCCGTGAACTGTTTCCCGACCGACCCGGACTGGTATATGGTACTGTCGGTCGCGGGCACGTGATGCTCCACGTTGGCGTACCCGTAGCCGCGGGCCAGCACCACGCTGTCGCCGTGGAGCACGGCGACCGAGACGCCGGGGATGCGGTAGCGGGCGACCTCCGTCCGGACATACCGGTCGATCGAGTCGAGGATCGCGGGCGTCTGCGCGGCCGCGGCGGGAGCCGGCCCGAGCAGGTGCCAAACCGTGGCCAGTGCGCCAGTCCTCATGAACATTGGCGGCCGAATTTGGATTGGGTCCTCGATGACGGTGTTACATTTGATTGTGCGCCCGCGTCGTCCGGATAGCAAACCGGCTGCCGCATGTGATCCAACGCTTCGCCGGTTGCCCGCGACCCCACGACGGAGTAAGCTCACCACATGACCGCTACGACCTCGTTCCCGCTCACCCGCACCCCGCGGGACCAGACCTTTCCGACCCTGACGCCGGATCAGATCGCCCGCGTCGCGGCGCACGGACACGTGCGCCCGATTCGGACGGGGGAGGTGCTGTTCGAAGCAGGGGATGCGGTGCGGTCCTTCTTCCTCGTCACGGCGGGTCAGATCGAGATGATCCGCCCGTCCTATCACGCCGAGACGCTGGTCGTCGCCCATGGACCGGGGCAGTTCACCGGGGAGGTCACCATGCTCTCGGGCCGCCGCGCCATGGCCCGGGCACGCGTGTCGGAGCCGGGCGAGGCAATCGAGCTGGACCGGGAACGCCTGCTGGCGCTGGTACAGACCGACAGCGAGCTCGGCGAGATCATCATGCGAGCATTCATCTTTCGCCGGCTGGAATTGATCGCCCACGGCTTCGGCGACGTCGTGCTGATCGGCTCGCGGCATTGCTCCGGGACCCTGCGGGTCAAGGAATTCCTCACGCGCAACGGGCATCCCTACTCTTACATCGATCTCGACGTCGATGCGGGCGTTCAGGACCTGCTCGATGCCTTTCAGGTCGGGGCAAAGGACGTGCCGGTGATGATTTGCCGCGGCGAGGTGGTGCTGCGCAACCCGACCAACGTCCAGATTGCCGACTGCCTCGGCTTCAACAGCGCGATCGACCAGACACATCTGCGCGATGTCGTCGTCCTCGGAGCGGGACCCGCGGGACTCGCGGCCGCCGTGTACGGGGCATCGGAAGGGCTCGATGTCCTGGTGATCGAATCGAACGCCCCCGGCGGGCAGGCCGGCACCAGCTCGAAGATCGAGAACTATCTCGGCTTTCCCACCGGCATCAGCGGTCAGGACCTGGCATCTCGCGCGTTCGACCAGGCGCAGAAGTTCGGCGCTCAGGTGATGATCGCTCGAGGCGCCCAGAAGCTCACCTGCGCGCGGAAGCCCTACACCATCGAGATCGCCGACGGCTCCCGCGTGCCCGCGCGTACGGTCATCATCGCGACCGGCGCCGATTATCGGAGACTCCCGCTCGACAACCTGTCGCGGTTCGAAAGTGCCGGCGTCTACTACGGCGCCACCTTCATCGAGGCGCAGGTGTGCCGCGGCGAAGAAGTGATCGTGGTCGGCGGAGGCAATTCCGCGGGTCAGGCCGCCGTGTTCCTGGCTCAGACCGCCAAGCGGGTCCACATGCTGGTCAGGGGCGACGGCCTGGCGGAGAGCATGTCCCGTTATCTCATTCAGCGCATCGAAGGGAATCCGACGATCGCGCTGCGAACCAGGACCGAAATCGTGGCCCTCGAGGGCACGAACCATCTCGAGCGGGTGCAATGGCGGGACAATCGGAAAGGGAGCACCGAGACTCATGCGATCAGGCACGTGTTCCTCATGACCGGCGCCGTTCCCAGCACCGAATGGCTCCGCGGATGCGTCGCGCTCGACGCGAAGGGATTCATCAAGACTGGACCGGGTCTGTCGCCCGAAGATCTCGCGGCGGCGCAATGGCCCCTCACCCGGGCACCCCTCCTCCTCGAAACCAGCCTGCCGGGCGTCTTCGCCGTGGGAGACGTGCGGGGCGGCAACGTCAAACGCGTCGCTTCGGCGGTGGGAGAAGGGTCGATTGCCGTAGCGTTCGTCCATCAGGTACTGCACGAGTAGAGGGACGATCATGCCCGACGAGCCTTGTGCGCACATCGCCGCGATCACGACCGTCCGGCACCCGAAGCGCCGGGAGTGCGAGGAGTGCGTGAAGATCGGTGCCCAGTGGGTCCACCTGCGGACGTGTCAGCAGTGCGGCACCACCCAGTGTTGCGACGACTCGCCCAACCGGCACGCGAGCAAGCACGCGCGGGCGAGCGGCCATCCGGTGATCGCGTCGGCGGAGCCAGGTGAGCGCTGGCTGTACTGCTATCCGGACGACGCCTTCGCAGAGTATTGACCCGTGACCGGCGTGCTCGGCATCCATCACGTCACCGCGATCGCGAGCGACCCGCAGCGCAACCTCGACTGCTACGTGGGATTGCTCGGCCTGCGGCTCGTCAAGCGCACCGTGAACTTCGACGATCCGGAGACGTACCATCTCTACTTCGGCGATGAGGTCGGCACTCCCGGGAGCATCATGACCTTCTTCCCCTGGCCCGGCGCCAGACCCGGGCGCCAGGGGACGGGGCAGGTCGCCGTCACGTCGTTCGCCGTACTCCCACGCGCCCTCGGATTCTGGGTCGAGCGCCTGGTGCGTCACGGCGTCCGGTTTGAGGGGCCCACGAAGCAGGTGATCTCGTTCAAGGACCCCGATGGGTTGATGCTCGAGATCGTGGCCCACGCCGGCGCCGAGGCGAGGCCCGCCTGGGGAGAGGCACCCGGGATTCCGCGCGAGCATGCGATCCACGGCTTTCACGGCGTGACAATATGGGCGGAGCAGGGCGAGGCCACCGAGCGGGTGCTCGTGGACACGCTCGGCTTCCGCCCCGTGCATGAAGACGGCACCACCCGGCGCTTCGCCGTCGGCGACGGTGGGCCGGGAACGCTGGTGGACGTCCGCTCGGTCGGCGGCTTCGTGCACGGCGCCGGCGGCGGTGGAACGGTCCACCACGTGGCGTGGCGCGTACCCGACGACGGCGCGCAGCTCCAGATGCGCGAGCGGGTCACGCAGGCGGGACTCGACCCCACGCCCGTCATCGATCGGAACTATTTCCACTCGGTGTATTTCCGCGAGCCGGGCGGCGTGCTGTTCGAGCTCGCCACCGACCCGCCGGGCTTTGCCATCGACGAGCCGGTGGCGCGGCTGGGCGAGCGCCTGATGTTGCCGCGGCAGTACGAGGCGCACCGGCCGCAGATCGAGGCCATCCTTCCGCCCATCCATCTTCCCGTTCCGGCGTCGGCAGCCACGCTGCTCACGAGCACCACGGGACCCGAGGACGTGAGCGGTGACGCACTCGGGTTCATCCACCGCTACATCCCGCCGGCCGCCGGGGCGGAGCTCGCGAGCAGCACGACGCTCTTGCTGCTGCACGGCACGGGCGGGGACGAGGAGGATCTCCTTCCCCTCGGGCGAGCCCTGCTCCCGGGCGCCGGGCTCTTGAGCCCGCGCGGCAAGGTGCTCGAGCGCGGCGCACCGCGCTTCTTCCGCCGCCTGGCCGAGGGAGTGTTCGACCAGGAGGACCTGGCCCGCCGCACCGAAGAGCTGGCGCAATTCATCGAGGCGGCCGCCAAGACGTACGACCTCGATCGCGACGGGATCGTGGCGGTCGGGTTCTCGAACGGCGCGAACATCGCCGCGAGTCTACTGCTCTCGCGCCCGGGGCTGCTGCGCGGAGCGGTGCTCTTGAGTCCCATGGTCCCGTTCGAGCCCGATGCACCTCCCGATCTGACCGGCACGTCCGTGTTCATCGGCGCCGGGCGCGCGGACTCGATCGCACCTCCCGAGCAGGCCGAGCATCTTGCCGAGATGCTGCGACGAGCGAGGGCGGCCGTGACGGTGCACTGGGAGTCGGGCGGGCATACGTTGACCGACGGCGAGGTCGATGCGGCGCGGCAGTGGCTTTGGCAATCAGTGGTGGAACGACCTCAGGAACGTCGGATGCCTATAGCGAAGGAGGACTGAGCATGGCTCTCGATCCACGGCAGGATGAGGAGCGGGCACGCGCCGCGGCGGAGGTCGCAGCCCGGCTGCGGCAACGCGGAATCGCCCTGACCGGCGCCGAGCGCCCTGACGACCTGGTGGACCTGCTCTCGGCGGTCGAGCGCTTCGAGGCTGTGGTCGAGGCGCACGGCGGGGACTTGATGGTGGACGACTTGAAGAGCTCGCAGCCCGACGACCGCCACTTCGTCGTCCCGCGACGCGGGCACGGCGAAACCGTCCGCGCGTACGTCGTCAGGATCGACGAAGCGGCGGCACGGCTGCGGGGCCACCCGCGCAAGCCCGACTAGCCGCCCGAGGTTCGGTCTATGGCAACCGGACCTGCAACATCTCGATCCGACCATCGTGCTCGCGGTTGAAGATCAGTCGCTGCCCGTCCGGCAGCCACTGCGGCCGGACGTCCGTATATGGACTGTTCACAACCTGCGTCACGCCCGATCCGTCGGCGTTCATCACGTAGATCTGATACGGGTCCGACCGGTTGGAGCTGAACGCGATGCGACGTCCGTCGGGAGACCAGCTCGGCCAACCGTCGAACCATGCGTCACGCGTGAGGTTTACGACGCCGGTGCCGTCGCTGTTCATCACCATGACTTCCGAATTGACCAGCATCCCCTCGCTCGACCGCGTGCGGAGGAGGCGCCGGAAGAGAATCTTGCCCCCGTCCGGTGAGAACGACGGAAACGTGTCCCAGTAAAGCCCGTTGTCGGTGAGCCGCCGGAGATCCGAGCCATCGACCCGCATGGTGTAGATGTCGTCGTTCTCGCCGTCGCCGCGGGTCGAGCAGAACACGATCATGCGACCGTCGGGCGACCAGCTGGGGTGACTGTCGCTCCCCGGATGGTTGGTCAGGTTGCGCAGCCCCGTCCCATCGGCCTGCACGATCCACACATCTTCGTTGCCGCCCCGTTCCGAGGCGAACACAACCTGCGATCCGTCGGGCGACCAGACCGGGGTCCGGTCCTCGCCGGCGCCGCTCGTGAGTTGCCGCAGGCCGGAGCCGTCGAGCCGGGCCACGAACAGCTTCGAGCCGCCCACCCGATTCGACTGGAAGACGACCAGGCCTTGGCGCGACACGTGTGGATAGGCGTCCTGTACGGGCAGGACCGCGGTGGGGGCGAAACCGGGCGCCTGGGCCGCGAGACTTTGGACCGCGACGACGAGCGTCAGGGCGGCGTGCAAGACCGGTCGATTGAAGCAGGTCATGAGAGTCTCCGCTGCAACGCTAGGGTTCGTTACGAGGGAGGATGCGGCAACAAGCCGCGGGCTCGCGCCGCCAGGTACGGAGCGACGGCCGTCGTGACGAGCACGAGCACCCAAATGCGCCCCTTGAGGACGTCATAGGCCGCCAACAGCTCCGCCCAAGGTTTGCCGCGGGCGCGGCCAAACCCGAACTCGAACGCGAGCGTGAGCGCGAGCCAGGCCAAGCCGACCGCGATCGTGTCACCGCGACTGGCCGGGTGGATCCATGGTATCGCTAGGAACGTGACGATCAGGATGCCCGCGCAGAGCATGCCGGTGCTCACGATGTGGCCTGGGTGCGGGCCGAACCGTGGGATCAGCAGGGCCTGGCGGAACCCACCGTTCGCCACGGCGACCAACAGCAAGGTGAACCAGATGATCAATGCGCGGAGTGGCATGCAGCTCCTCCTATGGAGTCGCGGCTGAAGCCGCGGCTCGGCCCTGCCGCTGAAGCGGCAACTGCACGCCCGTTTACGGGCAGATGCCGAGCCGCGAGTTCACTCGCGCACCTCGCGCGCGGCGCCCCCTCTACCGCCCCCACACCCTCTCCGCCTGCCACAGATGCCGGTGCTGATGCCGCGGCAAGATCGTAAAGCACGCGTATAGGTTGTACCGCACGCGCGCGTTGAACGGCGACGTCACGCGCACCTGAGAAAGGGGCAGGCCGTCCGCCTGGGCGAGACAGTCGAGCTGCGCCGCCTGCAGGCGATCGAATTCCTGGACGAGGAGCTCGGGGGCGGCCAAGCTCGATGGCAGGAACCGTGCAATGGTCTTGATACGGAAGCGAACCGGCGGTCCCATGGTCGCCCACAACAGCCAGCCGATGGGATCGCGCCGGTAGCGATCGGGTGGGCGCCGCTCCAGCATGCGGGCGCGCGACACCGCATGGGTCAACAGCGGCACGTAGGACAGGGACGTGAGGTTCAAATGCGCCACGCACTCGGCCACGGACCAGCGCGCCGGGTCGGCACGCCGGCCCCACCGCTCGACCGGAACCGCGCGCACCAGCTCGTGGAGCCGCGCCTGCGCGCCCTTGTATTCGTCAGCGACAAGCTGGAGTTGCGGATGCATGTACCTCCTTCACCGTCCTCCGCCGCCCTGCCTCTAGTTCACCCTTCCCTGCAAGCGTCGCAAGCCCGCCACCGCTGGAGCGTAGCCCGGCAGTTTGTCGACCGCCCTCCCATACTCCGCCACCGCGTCCAGCACCTGGCCCTTCTTCTCGTAAATCCGCGCCAGGTTCACATGCGGGAACTGCCGTGCTTCGTAGCGCGGCGCGTCGATCGCGCGCTTGAGCCACGGGATCGCGTCGTCCTCGCGCCCCAGCTCGATCAGATAGCAGCCGATGTCGTTGTACGGATTGCCGAACGTGGGATCCACCGCGATCGCCCGCTTGCACTCGGCGATCGCCTCGTCGTAGCGCCGCTCGAACGAGTACACCCAGCCCAGAAACGTGTGTGCCTCCGCCGTCGGCAGCTCCGCGAGCGACGCCTGATACAGGTGCACCGCGCCCGCCAGATCGCCCGCCAACTGGCACTGGTACGCGCGCTCGAATAGCTTTAGCGCCCGAGTTCGATCACCCACACGCCAAGCTTATTCAGACCTCACTGCCGTCGCCATCGCGCCGCCCCCGCCCCGCGCGCCCCCCGCGGTTCGTCAGCCTGCCGCTGCTCCTCCTGCTCGCGGCGGTCGCGCTCGGCTGGAACCTGAACGGCTACCGCCTCTTCGATCCCGACGAAGGCCGCAACGCCGAAGTGGCGCGCGAGATGGCGCATTCGAACGATTACGTCGTGCCGCACCTGGACGGGCTCCCCTATCTCGACAAACCGATCGTCTACTTCGCCGCCGCGGCCGCCATGATGGAGCTGTTCGGCCCGACCGAAGCGGCCGCCCGGCTGCCCGCCTACCTCGCGACGCTCGCCACGATCGGGCTGCTGGTGTGGTTCGCGCGGCGCCGCTGGGGCGAGGAGGCCGGCTGGCTCGCCGGCCTCGCCTACGCCACCATGGTGCTGCCGCTCGCCTACGCCCGCACGGCCATTTTCGACAGCACTCTCACGCTGTCCACCACCGCCGCCATCGTCTGGTTCGCCGACGAGCGGCCCGTCGCCGCCTGGGCCGCGCTGGCCGCCGGCGCCCTCACCAAAGGCCCGATCGCCATCGCCATCCCGCTGCTCGCGCTGGTCTCCCACGCGCTCGCCATCGGCACACCCGTGCGGCGACTGTTCCCGTGGCGTGGGCTCGCGCTGTTCGGCGCGATCGCCCTCCCCTGGTTCATCGTCGTCTCGATCAGGCATCCGGACTTCCCGGGCTACGTATTCCTGCGCGAGACGCTCGAGCGGGTCACGACGCGGAGCTTCCACCGCACCGCGCCGTTCTGGTACTACCTGCCGATCGTGCCGCTCGCAGCCTTCCCTTGGATAGTCCCGGCGCTCGCGCGGGTGAAGCACTTCCGCGCCACCTGGGAGGCCCGGCGTGACCCAGCGACCAGCGAGCCGCTGCTCCTCACGTGCTGGGTAATCGTGCCGCTGGTGTTCCTGTCGCTCAACCAGTCCAAGCTGCCGCAGTACGTGTTGCCGCTGATCCCCGCGCTCGCCCTCGCCGCGACGCGGAACCTGATGGCGGGCCGGAGCCACACCGCAGCCCGCGTTTACGCCGGCGTCTCGGGCGTCGCGGGTCTGGCGCTGGTGGCGCTCACGCGCTGGCTCCCCGCGCCCATCAGCCTCACGGCGGCGGAGAAAGTCGCCATCCCGCCGACCGCTGTGGCGCTCGGGATCGTGCTGCTCTGCTCCGCCGTCCTCGTCGGGCTCGGCGCCCTTACCCGCCGACCCCGCACCACGATTTTCGGGTATGCTGTGGTCGTCATGGCGATCCCGCTTCTGTCGGGCAGGCTCCTCATCGCGGTGGGGGAGGACCGCTCCTCCGCCGCCGTGGCGAGCGCCACCGCCGCGGCGCTCGAGCGCAGCGGCGGCACCGGCACCGTGCTCGGCGTCCTCGCCTATCCCCCGTCGCTCCCTTTCTATCTCGGCCGCCCCATCGCGGTCGCGACCGAGACGGGTCGAGAGCTCACGAGCAACTACATCGCCGACAACGTGGAGCGGTTCCGCTCTATCCCCGGCTCGCCGCTGCTCCCGGCGGGCTACTGGCGCGAGGCGTTGGCGCGCTGCCCCATGCCCACCGTGTTCCTGACGGGCGCGGGGCATCGCGAGGCGCGCGCCACCCTCGCTGCCGCGCTGCCCCTCCTCGCCGCCGACGACCACTACGCGGCGTACGGGCCGTGTCGACCTCACCCCCTGTCCCCCGCTCCGCACAACAACGCCCCCTCTCCACGACGTGGAGAGGGGGCGGGGGGGGTGAGGTAAATGTGCGGCATCTTCGGCGCCGTCTCCCTCTCGGGCGCCCCGCTCAAACACCCCGATTGCATCGCCGCCATGGCCGCGGCACTGGCCCACCGCGGTCC
>Ga0193755_1000090_pt1 | contig 24137 bp, 15 predicted proteins | sample H1a2metaG_FD_144921 | JGI IMG/M metagenome (GOLD analysis project Ga0193755, IMG submission 144921) | Soil microbial communities from a riparian zone of the East river system, Colorado, United States - H1a2 | ecosystem: Environmental > Terrestrial > Soil > Riparian zone | place: USA: East River...
GAGTCCAATGCCGCTGGATTCGCAATACCGCCCGATGTCGTGAATGTGATTGCCGACGATTTGGAAGTCGCTGGCGCCGGATGACGGGCTGACACCGTCGTGCCACACGTTGCGGATCTCGAATCCCTCGACCCGCACGAAGCTGGCGCCGAGGTAGACGCCGTTTTCCGCGCCGTTGGGCTGGGTATGACTGGTCTGCCCGCCGTCCAGGACGGCGCCCCACTGGTTGGCGGCCCGGAACACCACATAGTTCCCCGCCGTGCCACCGCGCTCGACGTCCAGGACGCTGCCGCCGCGTGTGTACAGGCCGTTCCGCACCACCACCACGTCCCCGGGGTTCACGAGATCGGCGGCGTGTTGGATCGTCTTGAACGGATGGGCACTGTCGCCGGCGGCGGCATCGTTGCCGGCGGCGGCGTCCACGTAGTAGGTCCCGCCGGAGCCCGGTGACGGAGGTCCCGCGGTCTGCCCGCACGCCCCGAGGCCCATGACGGCGCCGACCATGAGGGTGAAGCGCTTCACGGGAGTTTCTCCTCGGGGATCCGAGCCGGCGACGACTCGCGGGTAGTGTGACGGACGTATCGCCGATACAGCCGCGGGAACGCGCTGCGCGCCAGGCCCTTGAGCTGCCGGCTGAGCAAGGCAGTGCGCCACCCCCGGAACGCCGCCAGCTCGCCGATGCGCGCGGCGGGGGTCCAGGCCTTGGGCATGAACCGGCCCAGGATCCAGCATTCTCCCGCCGACTCGGGCCGGAGCACCGGCTCGGACGTGAAGAGATACGCGAGACCCGCGGCGCCGGCGGACCGGAGCACCAGGGGCGAGCTGTCGCCGCCGGGGACGGAGGCGGTGCGGCACGGCGCGCCGAGCAGCTGAGCGAGTTTGTCCCGGCTGACGCGCCACTCCTCGATCATCCGGTCCCAGGGTTGCTCCCGAAAGATGTCGGGATGGGTGTCCGAGTGGCTGCCCACGACATGGCCACAGCTGTGGAGGTAGCGGATCTCCGCGCCGGTGAGAAAAGTGCGTGAGCCGATGAGACCGGTGACGATGAAGAAATGCCCTTTCCATCCGCGGGCCGCGAGCGCGTCGCCGATCGGGACGGCGCTCTTTCCGCCGTCGTCAAACGTGAGCAGCACGTGCCGGCCGGGCCGGGTGAGATCGAGGTCGGTGACGCGCTCGGGCGGGCACGGGCCGGCGGCGATCGCGTCCAAGTCCCGGGCGAACGCCGCGCGCGTGTGCTTGTACGGCAGCGCCCCCGGGCGCTGGAAACCGGCAGTGGCGGGGTGATCGGTCACCTCGTGGTAGCCGAAGCTGGCGACGGCCAGGGGGGGCGTCATCGCGACAGCGGCACCGACGCGACCTGATGGGGGAGTCGCCGCCTCCCGAGGGCGCGCTGCAGCACGGCCGTGATGAAGCCCAGGCCGTAGCTGCAGTGCAACGTGGGGAACACCAGCAGCAGGGCGGCGGCGCAGCGCGCGCCGTGGCGCCGCGCAGCGAGGCCCGCGCAGGCCAGCGCGACGGCGAGGTAGGCACCCGCGATCGCGGCGAACGCGACGCGCGCCACCGGCAACCACAGGGCCGCCACGCCGGTCACGCCGAGCGCGCCGACGAACAGGCCGGGGACGAGCTGCCGGACGGTCATGATCTGGCCGACCTTCCACGCCGCGAGCGGCTTGAAGTAGCCGTACTGGTAGAACATGCGGGCCACCTGGCCGAGCGAGCCGCGCGCGTAATAATGGGACACGACCTCGGGAATGAGCATGATCCGCCCACCCTGCTTATGCAGGCGCGCGTTCAGCTCGTCGTCCTGATTGCGGACCAGCTCCTCGTCGAACACGCCGATGCGGTCAAAGACCGCGCGGCGATAGCACCCGAACGGCACCGTGTCCACCAGGCGTCGCTCCGCGGCGCCGATGCGGAAGTAGGAGTTCCCGACACCGAACGGATGCGACAGGCCGACCGCCAGGGCCCGCGCGAGCGGCGTCCCGTTCGCGGGGAGCGTCACCAGCACGCCGCCCACGTTGTCGGCCCCCGTCTCCTCGAGGGCGGCGACGAGCTGCGAGATGTAGGAGGGCGAATAGACCGCGTGCGCGCCCATCGGCATGATCACGTCGCCGCGCGCTTCCCGGATCCCGGCGTTCATGGCGCACGGCGTGATCCGCTGAGGGTTGTCCACCAGCCGGATGAAGCTGTGGCGGGCCGCGTACCCGGTCACGATCTGGCGGGTGCCGTCCTCGCTCAGGCCGTCGCACACCAGCACCTCGAGCCGATCCTTGGGATAGTCGCACCCAATGAGCGACTCGAGGCACGGGCCGATGTAGCGCGCCTCGTTGCGGCACGGAATGACCGCCGTGACGAGCGGCCGATCAGGAGACGGCACGGGGTGCCTCGACGGCATGCGCCGTCCTGACCGGCCGCATCACCGACCGGTACACGTCGATGACGCGCTGTGTCAGCAGACGTTCGTCCAGCTCCCGTACCGCCGCCCGCCCCGCCGCCCGGCCCCCGCGCCGCAGCACGCGCTCGAGCGCCGCGGCGATCGTTTCCGGACGCTCGTCGGCGCACAGCTCGCAGCCCGCGACGCCCCGCAGCCGGGTCGCCACATCGCCCACGGGCACCGAGACCACGGGCAGGTCGCAGGCGAGCGCTTCCTTCACCACGTTGGGGGAGCCTTCCAGCATGGACGTGAACACCAGCGCGTCGCAGGCGCTCATATAGTAGGGAATGTCCTCGTGCGGCGCGCCCCAGGCGACCACCAGCTGAGTGGGCAGCGTGCGGCCAAGCAGGTCCAGCGCCTGCCGCGCCAACGCGTAGCGCTTGCGCGGCCAGTCGGGGCTGCCGGCGAACAGGACGAGCGTCTGGTCGAGCGGGAGGCCGAGGTGGCGACGCGCGTCGTCGCGCGGGATCGGGCGGAACACCTCGAAGTCGAGCCCGGACGGGATCACGTGCGCCGGCACGCCGGGTGGGAGCTGCGCCTTCATGTGCTCCGACACGACGATCACCGCGTCGGCGCGGCGGGCGACCGCGCGCGACACCCGTTGCAGCAGCTTGCCGACGAGCGTGTAGCGTTCCCCGTCGCCGATCTCGCCCAGGAGATCGCAGCCCCGGAACGTGACGACCAGGGGCAGGCGCTTGGGATACGCCAGCAGGCCGCTCTGACCGAACTGCGCGTGCACGAGGTCGTAGTAGTTCCGCGCCAGACGGCGTCGCAACCGCCACCAGGCGGACAGATAGTTCCACGGGTTGCGGCGGCCCCGGAAGTGGAACACGTCCACCAGCACGCCCGCCGCCTGAAGGAACTCGGCCTGGCGCTTGATGAAGTAGGTCGTGCGCGGCTGGCCGGGCGTGGGCCAGTCGCTCGTGACCATGAGGACCCGAATCGGCTGGCTCATCGTCCTCCCGCCGCCACCACGCGGTCCGCGGTCGGCAGCGCGCACACCACCGCGCGGAACTTGCCGTTCGCACCGCGCGAGATCTCGGGGACTTCCTCGAGCACCACCTGCACCGCTCCGATGCGCTCCTGGAGCCGCTGCTCGATGAGGTGACGCGTCCCGACGCTGAATCCCGCCGCGGGCACGTAGCGCACTCGGATGCGGTCCAGCGCCTCCTGGACGATTTGGCCCTGACGCACGGGCAGACCGTACCACACCGGGTTGAACCAGGCGACCCGCCGGCCGTCCCGCGTCAGGAGGAGGTCGTTGGTGCGGCCGTCCACTGCGGCGAGGGCCGGGAGCGTGCGCCCGCAGGCGCACGAGCCATCCGACGCCCCGAGCCGCCCTGAGTCGCCGAGGCGGCAGCGGATGAGCGGAAAGTCGGCGTTCAGGAGCCCCGTGCAGATGAACTCGCCGAACTCCCCGGGCGCCGTGCCCCGCCCGTTCGCGAGCACCTCGATCATACCGACCTCGGGCCACAGATGCAGCGTCCCGGCCTCGCATTCGCTGGCCCACGCGACCGCCTCACTCATGCCGTACGTCTCGCGCACCGGGCACCCGAACGCCGCGGCGATGGTCTCCCGCTCCCACGCGGGCAGCGGTTCCGCGCTCGTGATCGCGACCCGCATGGTCACGTCGGTGCGACCGAGGCGCAGCACTTCATGCGCCAGGGCATACAACGAGGAGGAATAGCCGGCGAGATACACGATCTCGTAGCGCCGCAGGGCATCCAGGTAATGGGGGACCAGGTCGGGAGCGAGATGGTACGTGGACATGTAGAGCTGCCGCAGGGCGGCGTTCCAGACCCAGAACGGCGGCCGCCGGCGGGTGGCGGGAACCACGAGCTGCCCCCCGAGCGCGGCCCAACGGTCGCGGCGCGAGACGCCATGCCAAGCCCGAGTCCGCGCGACCGACAGGGCGTACAGCGACCGCATCGTCCGGTGGGTCCGCCATAGTACGAGCGGCTTACCCGTCGTGCCGCTCGTGTACTCGTTGAACATCCAGCGCGGATTCCGGTCATCCGCGATGAAGGCCGTGGGGTTTTCGCGCACCCGCTCGTTGTCGAGGATGGGCCAGTTCGCGAGGATCTCCCAGGACGCGTGATCACCCCGCCGGCGCCGCTCCGCCCACTGCGCGCGGTAGTACGGCACGCGGGTCGCGGCCCGGTGCAGCACGTACCCCAGCCGCTCCTGCCGCCACGCGTCCCACTGCGCCGCGCTCCAGTGCTCGCGCTCCTGGGCCTCCGCGACGAGACGCGGGGTCTCGCGACCGTAGCGCGACCAGCGCAAGTACCACCCGCGCAGCGTGGCCGCGAGCGAGCGAGCAGGCGACGGGAGCCGATGATACAGCCGGAGGGAGAGGTTGCTCAAGGGGCCCCCAGCACCAGTGCCGCGACGCTCTCCACCGCCTCCGCCGCCTCGCGCCCTACGAGACCGAGGCTGCAGGCCACGACCATGGCCGGCACCAGGCACAGCCGGGAAGCGACCCGCCATTCTCCCGCGCCGGCCGCGGCGGCGAGCTGTCGCCAGTAGAGGCGATTGCGGACCCGGAGGGTTGGGAAGCCATAGCGACCCGCGCGGAACGTCACGGAGCCCCATCCGTCCAGAGTGAGGCCGTGCCGCGCGTCCGACGGGAACAAGGGGCGGTCGTACAGCGCGTTGTGGATCTGGTTAACGTAGCCGAGGTAGCAACCCAAAGCGGGAAGCAGGCCCAGGTCACGGGACACGTTCACCACGTAGCTCCAATCGAGCCGCTGGCCGCGCACGATGGTGACGGTCGCGACCACATCGGCGAGCCTGAAGGACCGCCGGCCCGCCACCCGGGTCATCCCCTGGAGGATGAGCTGATCCTCGGGCGCCGGCGCAAAGAACTCCTCCCCGGCGTGTACGCGGCGGCGGCGGTGGACGAGCCCCGCCGGATACGAGTCATGTTCACCGACCAGCCCGAGACGCCCGTGGTGCACGTCGAGGGCGAGCCCGGACTCGCGCAGCCAGTAGAGCGCCGTCCCGGCGAGACGGTCGCGCAGGTCGCGCGCGCGCAGGACGGCCCCCGTCCCCTCGAGAATGATCGCATCGACCCCCGGCTCGCGCGACAACACCAAGAGATCGAGATCACCCCCCACGTCCGGGAAGTGCTGCCACGCGGTGGGAAACAGATGCTCCACTCCCGCTCGCGCGCACCGCTCGCCGACCAGGCGCATGACCGTGCATGCCTTCCGGGCTCGCTCGCGCTCCCGCTCCACTGCGGTCGTGAAGAACGCCGGCGGCTGCAGCCCCGCCTGGTCGAGCCGTGCGGCCAGGCGGACCAGCACCGTGTTCCGCTCCGCCAGCGCCAGCAGCAGGCGCCAATCGATCGTCGTGCCGGGGGCCGGGGAGCCGCCCTGGTCCAGCAGCAGTCGCAGGGCGAGCGCCGCGTGTCGTTGCTCGGCCGTGTGGATCATGCGGAGAGACGTGCCCCGACCGCCTGCTCGAGCGCGTGCCGCGTGGCGTCCAGGTCGGCGTTGGGCAGGACGACGGCGGACGGGACGAGAGGCGCGATGCGTCGATAGGCGGCGCTCCGACGGGCCAGGTAGGCCACGGAGTACTCGCCTTTGCGGGCGTAGGACTCCTCCGGGCTGACGTCCAGGAACACCGCGATGTCGGGCTCGGGCGTCAGTCGCTCGAGCAGCCGGACCCAGAACCAGCGGCCCTCGTCGGCGACGTCCACCAGCGTGTCGTAGAAGTAGCGATCGGTGACGAGCACCCGACCCCGCACGGTGGCCACGTAGAATCGGATCGCCAGAAAGATCGCCAGGTCCACCGGATAGAGCGCCCGGCGCAGCGGCTTGCTCCACACGATCGCATCCCGAATTCTGCCCACGAGTCCCCGGAGTCCGGCGGCCCGCGGACGCCCCGCCCAGCGCGGCCGGGGAGGCTCGCCGCCGTTGCCGCTGCCCATGAGACGCCGCACCCCGTCGCGAGCCGCGCGCAACAGGGCGTACGGCCCCACGCCGTCCGTCAGGTGCAGCACGGTCACCGGACGGTGCCGCCGCTCGAGCTCGTCCCGGAGCCAGGCGACCAGGGTGGACTTGCCGGCCCCGTCGAGGCCCGAGAACGAGATCACCAGGCCGCGGCGGCTCATGAGTGGGCCAAGGCGTGCGCGCGCCCGTCCGCGACGCCTGCGGCGAGCCGTCGCGTGGCGCCGAGGTGTTCGGCCAGCCGCGCGCCGTTGCGCCACATGTCGAACTTGTCCTCTACGCGCGCCCGCCCCAGACGGGCGAAGGTCTGCCGGAGGTCGCCGTCCTGCAGCAGTCGCTCGATCGCGTCCGCGAGCGCCCGCAAGTCGCGCGACGGCACGAGCAGGCCGCAGCGGCCGTCGTCGAGCGCCTCCGGGATGCCGGCGACGCGAGATGCGATCACCGGCGTGCCGAGCGCCATCGCCTCCCGCAGCACGTTAGGCAGCCCGTCGCCGAGGCGATCCGACGGATGCACGAGCACGGTGGCCTCGCTCATGGCCCGCTGTACGTCGGCAAACTGCAGCCACCCGCGAAACCGCACGCGGTGGGCGATGCCGAGCTCGGCGGCGAGCGCGCGCAAGGCGCCGCCCTCGGGACCATCCCCGACGATCTCGACCTCCACCTCGAGGCCGCGGTCCTGGAGCAGTCGCGCGGCTCGCAGGAGGAATGCGAATCCCTTGTCCTTCGCCAGGCGCCCGACGCCGATGATGCGCCGCGGCGGCCGCCCCTCCGGCTGGTACGGGAGCTGCGCCAGGTCGACGCCGTGGTAGCACACATGGACACGATCGGCGATGCCTGGAGCGGTGCGCGCGTAGTGCTCCGCGAGGTAGCCGCGGTTGAACTCGCAGCAGGTGATGACGGCGTCCGCGTACCGCAGCTTCTCCGCGAGGTACACGGGTCGCAGATAGAGGTCGGTGCCGGCGTGCAACCAGATCGAAAACGGGATCGGCCGGTCGATCAGCCGATGAAACAGATACGCGCAGGTCGCGGCGTAGTTGCCCCAGTAGGCGAGGACGTGATCGTAGCCGCTGCCGTTCCGCGCGGCCCAGGCCCACGCCTTCGGCAGGACGTACAGGCTTTTCGCGAGCGGCGCCGCGCCGTACGGCAGCGCCGCTGTCCCCACCGCCGCGGCCGCCCGGACCACCGTGCCGAGCTCGCGCGTCCGCCACGGGCGTGTGCGCGCGAGACTCTGCAGGAGGCCGAGGTGGTGCACACGGGCCCGCGGCACGACGGCCTCGCCCAGGAGGCCGAGGCTGTAGCGCCACAGCGTCCGGTCGAGCGGATAGATCGGGAAGATGTCCAGCTCGACGCCGGCTGCGGCGAGCGCCTGCATGTCGCGCTCGAAGAAGGTCGAGACGCGCGCCGGATACTTGCTGGTGAAGACGGCCAGCCTCATCGACCTTCGGCTCCCGCGCTCACCACGTGAGGTGGTGCTGGCGCAGCCACAGCTCGAGCGACAACACCATGAACACGCGCTGGTACAGGCCGGCCCGGCTGATACCGCCGCCCCGTGCGCCGTGCCGCGCCGCGCGGAACTGGCGCAGCCACGCCGCGACCTGCGCGATGTCGAGGAGCCCGCGCGTCCGCGCTGCAGGGGAGAGCAACAGATCGTCCAGCGCCGCGTGCACCTGCTCCGGGACCATCACGTCGAGCGGCACGGTGAAGCCGTGCTTGGGATGGGCGACCACGGGGCGGGGGAGCCAACGCGCCGCGAGCTCGCGCAGCACGAGCTTGCCCGTGCGGCCGTCGGTCTTCAGAGCGTGCGGCAGCGAGAGGCCCTGGGCCACGAGCTCCTCGTCCAGCATCGGCACGCGGATCTCGATGCTCGCCCGCATGCTCATCATGTCGACCTTACGGAGCATGTCCGACGGCAGTCCCACCACGAACAAGGTCTCCGTCAGCCGGCGCGACAGCTCCTCCAGATCGGACACGCCGGGCGGCTGGTGGCCGTTGAAATGGCGGTGCACGGCGAGGAGCCCTTCCCGGGCGGCGGGGAGGACCAGCGCCCCCTTCTGCTCTTCGGACAGGTAGTTGGCTAGGCCGGCGAGCAGCACCGCCGAGTCGGCCCGGCCGGCGTGGGCCAGGCGGACCGCCTTGCTGACCTGACGCCCCCAGTCCCGCGTCCACCGCGTCAGCCCGCGTCCGGTTGCCTGCGCCGCCGCAGCGACCCAGCGCGGCAGCTGCATGAGGCGCACCAATCGGTTGGCGCGCCAGAAGCTCGCGTACCCTCCGAACGCCTCGTCGCCCCCGTCCCCCGACAGTGTGCAGATGATGCCGCGGTCCCGAACGGCGCGGGAGATCCAGTACATCGGGAGGAAGCTCGTGTCCGCGAACGGTTGGTCGAAGTGCCGCAGCAGGTCGAGGATCGCGTCGGCCGTGAGCGCCGTATCGCTCAGGTCGATCGTGTGGTGGTTGGTTCCGCAGTGCGCAGACACCGTCAACGCCGTCGTGGTCTCGTCGTGGGTGCGGTCGGGGAAGCGCACGTTGAACGTCGTCGTCGGCTGGCCGGTGGCGCGGCCGTGCGCGGCGACGACCAGCGACGAGTCGATGCCCCCGGACAAGAGCGCCGCGACCGGTACATCGGCCACCGACTGGGCACCGACCGCTGTGAGCAGCGAGCCGGACGCGGCGGTCACGGCGTCGGCGAGCGTACGGCCCCGGTCGGGGTGCGCCGCGATCCGCTCGTACTCGCGCAGGTGATGTCCCTGGCGGCTGACGGTGAGACAGCTCCCCCGGGGCAGGGCCTGAATGTTGGCGAATCCGGTGGCCGGCTCCGGGATGTAGCCCAGACCCAGGAAGTCGTAGCAGGCCTGGCGATCGATTTCCGGCCGGAATCCCGGCAGCGCCAGCAGCGCCTTCATCTCACTCGCAAAGGCCCATTCGCCGTCCTGGACGGTGAAGAACAGGGGCTTGACCCCGAAGCGGTCCCGGGCGAGGAACAGCCGGCCGCGCCGCCGGTCGTAGATTGCGAAGGCGAAGATGCCTCGCAGGCGCGACACCATGCGCTCGCCCTCGTCTTCGTATAGGTGGACGAGCACTTCTGTGTCGGAGGTGCTCCGGAAGCGGTGCCCGCGCGCCTTGAGCTCGGCCGTCAGGGCGCGGTAGTTGTAGATCTCGCCGTTGTAGACGACCAGGACCGCCCCATCCTCGTTGCTCATCGGCTGCGCGCCGGTGGACGAGAGGTCGATGAGCGCGAGACGCCGGTGGACGAGGTCGCACCGCTCGTCCTCCCAGTGGCCCTCGCCGTCAGGCCCGCGATGTGCCAGCAGTGCCGACGCCCGGGCCGCCCAGCCGGGCTCCGGCGCCAGCCGGGAGGGGTGGAACCGGCCGGCTATGCCGCACATCGGGCAGCGGGGGATTCGGTCATAGTGTCGACGGCGGCAAGTGCAAGAGACGTACGCATTGCGTCTTCACTCAAGTTGTTCGGCCACAGACCGTTATGGACGACGGGCAGGCCCCGGCCGGCTCCCTTGTGGCAGTTGCGTTACAAGTTCGCCCCAGCTTCAGGCCGGGCCCGTGTGCTGACCGTCGACGGTATGCGCGCGAGAGCAGGGCGCCGGCGCCGGTCGTGGGGCGGCACGGGCGGCCCTGCCGGCGCGGGCGCCTGGCGCACAGCGAGGGCGTACGTCGCGCTGGCGAGCCCGTACGTGAGGACGAGCCAGAGCAGCTTGGAGGCGATCCAGTTGCCGCTCATGTTGGCCAGCATGACGCCGGCCAGGAGGGCCAGGGCGAGCACGCCATGGGCCCGGCGGCGCGCCTGCCAGGCGCCGCGGGCGCACAGGCCGACACCCAGGAGGAACGGCACGACGCCGAGGGCGCCCGTCGCGGTGAGTACCTCGAGGATCAGGTTGTGGGCGTCCCGACGGCGGCGGATGCGCTCGTTCAAGCGAATGCCGAGCTCGTACTTGTTGTTGACCGGCCCCCACCCGACGAGCGGTCGCTCCGCTGCCATGTGCATGAGGGCCGGATAAATGCGCTCCCGCCCGGCGAGCGCACCGTGCTCCAGCGCCTCCGCGAATCGCGCGCGCATCAGACCGTTGGCGTAGGTCGCGTAGACCAGAACGCCGATGGCCAGCGCCGTCACGGCGGCGTTGCGCACCCGGATCCACGTCGAGTGGGCGCGCCCGATGGCGAACACCACGAGGCCCAGGCCGAGCGCGACCAGCCCTCCGCGGGAGCCGGTATTCACGACGGAGACGCCGAGCAGGCCGAACGCGGGCCACAAGAGCCAGCGGCGGCGTACGAACGGTCGCTCCAATCCGTATTGGAGCGCGAGCAGCGCGATCAGGCCGGCCCCGAGGATCATGGCACTGTTGTTCGCGTTCTGGCCCAGCGCCGTGATGCGTTCGCCGCCGCCCCATTCCGTGCGGGCGGTGCGGGCGATCCCCAGGATCGGGAGCATGGCCCGCGCGACGCAGGCGAGGGCGAAGACGGCCATGGCCTCCCGCCCGATCTTTTCGGTGCGCATGAGGTTGTAGCCGGCCCACAACACGATCACGCCCTGGACGATGAGGAGAAACTGCTTGACCACCTGGTCCCAATAATCGGGCGTGATCAGCTCGGTGGCGACGTGGTCGCGGCCGTTGAGCGCGGCCGACAGCCAATACGCGTAGAGGTACGCCACGAAGCAGAGCAGCGCCGCCGGCTTCCGGGCGTAACACGCCCGCGGGTCGAGCAGCGTGGCGAACAGGAACAGCGACGCGGTGAGCGTCGGAATCTCGATCGGGAACGAGCGATCGGGGAACTCGAACGGGATCGAGCACACCAGGAGATAGAACGCCCACCGCACGACGGGGTTCAGGCGCGGCTCGCCGCTCACCGGATCCTCCGGACGAGTTCGCGCCCCCGCCGCAGCACGGCGGTGCGGGCGTCGGCGGGGAGGCCGATGGCGAGCGCCAGGCCGAACGCGAGCAGCGCGGTCCCGACGACCCCCACGACCCACGGGATCCAGTGCTGAACGAGGATCCGGTCGCCGAGATAGGCGGCCGCGGTAAACAGCACGGCCATGGTGGCGAGCGGCCGCGCGATGCTGCCGAGCGACGCCCGCGACGTCACGCTCAGACAGCGATGCACCAGGTACGGGTAGGCGATCGACTGGGTCAGCCGGCCGGCCAGGATCCCGGCGCACAAGCCGAGCACGCCGAAGCGGAGCGTCAACAGAATGCTCAAGCCGATGGTCAGCACCGCGGCCGCCACGGTCACCAGCACCCGCTGGCGCAGCTGCAGCGCCGAATCGATCACGTAGGCGTCGCTGCGGACAAACGCCGTCTGCGCCATGACGAACACGATGAGCAGGTTCACCCATGTGCCGGCGTAGTTCTGAGAGCCGACCCAGAGGCCGAGGAAGGAGCGGTTCCAGAGCAGGATCGTGACACCGACGGTCGCGGCAAACAGCCACGTGACCGACAGCAGCTCGTTCCGCAGCCCGACGGCCTTCTCGTATTGGCGCAGGCCGATCACGCCGCCGATGCCGGGAATCGCGCCCCCGGCCGCGAGGACGTGAACGTTGACCGCCATGCGGGCGGCGTAGCCGGTGAGCACGTAAGGGGTGACCGCCGCGGGGGAAAGGACCATGCCGAGGATGATCACGTCGCTCGCGAGCAGCAGTTTGGTGATCGCTTCGCCGGCGGAATACCACACGCTCAGGCCGAGCAACCCCCTGATCTCGGTGCGCGTGGGGCGGGCGACGCCGAACCAGGGGACATACTTGCGCACCACCCACCAAAAGCAGAGCCCCATGAGCAGGGCGAACGCGACCTGGGCGCCCGCTGCCCCGATCATGCCGAGCCCGACGTAGATGCCGCCCGCCACAAGCGCCCCGCCCACCAGCTCGAGCCCCGCCTGCAGCCCCATGCGCTTGTATCCGAGATTCATCCCGCGGAGCACGGATTCGGGCAACGACGCGAGGTTGCCGAACAACAGGCTCGCCGTGAGCAGGGCACAGGTCAGCCGGACCACGGGGACCAGCGCCGGCGCCACCTTGGTGATCGTCGGTGCGAGCCAGACGAGTGCGGCGCCGGCGGCGACGACGACCGGGAGGAACAACAGCCAGACGACCAGGGCGCCGCCGACGTAACGGCGCTTGACGGCGTCGTCGTCGCTCGCCTGCAAATTGGAGATTACGAGGCGCAGCGCCTGGGTGGGCCGGCCGTCGCCCGCGGTCATGTAGCCCGCGAGGCGGCCCAGCATCTCCCACACGCCGTACAGTGAGCGACCCAGTCCCCCGACCAGGATGGGCACGACGACCAGTCCGACGGCGACTTTCGCGCCGTAGTCGAGCAGCGACGCGATGACGTTCAGCGAAGCGCGCTGCGTCAGCGTCGCGGGGCGCGGCGCGTCGGCCAGGGGAGTCGCGATCCGCACGGCGTCAGCCACGGGGACGCTCCGCAAGCAGCTCGAGCACCGCATCGCCAAGACGGCCGGGGGTGGTCTCCGTGGTGGCGAGCATGACCGGCGACGGCCCGCCGGCGCGTGCCAGCCCGCCCAACACACGCTCGAAGGCGATCCGGTAGCGCGCCACCAGGTCGCGGATCTCCCCGTCCGCCATCTGGCGGAACACGTCGGCCGGCTTGTGCCGCCCGCGGATGCGCGAGGTGAGCACCGGCTCCGGGGCGTCGAGCAGCACCAGGCGATCGAGCAGGACGGCCCAGACCGCGTACGTGGCGCGCCACCAGGGTTCGGCCCGCCCGTTCTGGAGACGCGGATGACCGAACACGCGCAGCCAGCTGAGCGCGAATACGGGGCCTTCATCGAGCACCACGACACGAGCGCCGGCGACCCGGCGCCGGACGAACAGGCGCAGCGCATTGAGGCGAACGATCTGTTTCAGCTCCTCACGGGGCAGCGAGCGGGTCACGAGGCAGAGGCGGAGCAGCTGGGGGAGCGACCGGACGCCGCTCTCGAGCAGGAGCGCCCGGGGGAGGTTCCAGACGCTGGCGCGCACCACGTCGTGCCGCGCGAGCAATCGCTCCGCGAGGGCACTCTTCCCCACGCCCGCCGGACCCACCAGCTCGACGACAATCGGGCGCGACGCGCCGTTCTGCTTGGTCATGACGCCACTACAGCTCGCGCCACAGGATGGTCTTCAACTCGGCGAGCACGTCGACCAGCGGCCGGCTGGCATCCACGATGTGCACGCGCCGGCCGCTCCAGTCGGTATCCCACACGAGCTGGCAGCGGGCGCGCACGTACTCGGCCGGCTCGTCGGTCTTGCGCCGCACGGCCGTCTCGGGGTCGACGCGCAGCAGGACGAGGACGTCGGGGGCGAGAATGTGCCGGTAATAGCGGGCTTCGACCGCCACGAGCCACCGCCCCAGGCGCGTCCGGGCGAGCGGCACAAACGCGGCGAGCCGCGGCCCCGACAGCGTGGGATTCTCGGGCACGGGATAGCGCTCGCACAGCGCGATCCCGCCCCCCAGCGCGAAGCGCCGCGCGTTGAGGTACAACCGGTAGCGGTCGCGGGCCGTGCAGACGTCCCGCAGGGCGGCGAGGTACGCCGGCACTCGCTCGCGATCCTCGTCCGCCTCCGCGGTCAGGCGCAGCAGCCGCCCGATCCGGAACGCGGCGCCCACGGCGAGGGTGAGCAGCGAGCGGGGCGGGCGGCCCAGATGCGCGGTCAGGACGCCGAACTCGTCGGAGAGCCAGTCGGTGATCTCGCGCGCGCAGGTAGATTTTCCCGCGCCGTCGCCGCCCAGCAGCGCGATGACCGTCCCCCCGTGCGCGAAATGCTTGCCGCGTTTCCGGATGAGCTTGAGCCGGCCGCTCAGCGTGAGGAACCGGTGCATCATGCGGCTGAGCGTCAGCGCCAGCGGCGGCCGACGCGCATGCGGCAGTAGACGACGGTGCAGCTCGCGCCGCACCAGCAGCCGGCGCCAGCGGGGGTAGCGGGGACGCAGCGACGCAAGACACTCGTCGATGAACTGCGCGTCGAGGGTCGGGAGGTGCGTCGCCAGGATGTTCGCCAGCGCGGCGCGGTTCGCTCTGGCGAGCAAGGTGTCGAGCTCGACCTGGATCCCGTTCAGCCAGCGCGGCTGCCGCCGCAGCACCGTGTCGAGGGCGTTGTAGCGCTGCACCATCCGCGCCGCGAACGCGATGAGCTCGAACTCGGGTGCGGGGACCGGGAACACCGCCCCCGGCACCGCCGAGGCCAACAGCGGCTCCTCGATAGGGAGGCGGTAGACGGTGCGCCAAATGCCGCCGACCACGAGCCGGTAGTGCGTGTGCACGTGGATCAGCCGGCCCGTAATCGGGTCGAGACCGAAGTAGCTCTCGATGCCGGCGATCGCGCTGGCGGGCGGCGGGTCGGCGCGGCGGAATCCCAGCGCCCACAGCACGGCCGAGAAACGCGCCTCGGCGGAGCGGTGCACCAGGAGATCGATATCCCCTTCGCCGCTCATCCAGCGCGTGCGCTTCCAATTTCCCTTCCACTGGAGGTAGACGACGCGCTCGTGCTTCAGCGCTTCGCCCAGCCGCTCCACCAGCGACGTGGCGGCGGGCGAACCAGCGTGCTCGGCGGGCCGGGGGACGGCCGCCACTCGAGGGGCGGCGCTCAAGGGTACAGCCGCGTCACTGGTCGGAATATGCACATCTCGTTCTCTGCAGCAGGCGGCGTGCGCGCGGCGAGTATGATCGTATATGGTTTAATGACAACATCTTATACAACAGGAATTGGCCGTGCGAAGGCCGGATGTAGCAGCTGTGCCACATCCTTGGGTAACCGGCCTTACGCCGCGCTTTCGGGTGCGGCGCTCAATGACACGTGCCGCTTCCCGAATCCCCGACTCCCGCGCCGCCCGCTCGGACGAACTGCCAGGAGTACGAGCCGTCGCTCAGGGTGAGCTTGAGCAGCCCGTACACGCCGCTGACCTGCACCTCGCTGTTCGGGATGATGAGCGTGTTGGCCTGGTCCAGGCCCTCGCCGCCCGTGCCGACGATGATCTGGCGGATCCCGTTCACCGGGTCCGCCGCGCCGGCCGGCGTCTGAGGCGCGAACCGTTCGTAGTCGCGCATGTGGGCGTTGACGATCAGCTCGGCACCGGCGGCGTAGAGGTCGTCCCAGAACGGCTTCACCGAGTTCGTCGGTGAGAACGAGGCCGACGTGGTCGAGTAGAAGCGCGGGTGGTGGAACGTTGCGAGCACGCAGCGTTTCGTGGTGGCGGCGAGGTCGGCCTTGAGCCAAACCTCCTGGGCCGAGCCCAGTGCGGCGGGCACGAAGCTGGAATTGCTGTTCAGCACCACGATGTGCCATGCGCCGAGGTCGTAGCTGTAGTAGCCCTTGGTCGGATCGCCGGCGGCGGGGCCGAAGTAGTTGAAGTACGAGACGGCCGTGGCGCTTGAATCGTATTCGTGATTGCCGACCACCGGATACGTGCGGGCCTTGTGGCGGCCCCAGGTCGGGTCGTAACAGTTCTGGAAGTTGGCGGCCGTGCCGTTTGGATAGGCGTTGTCGCCGAGGGCCACGACGGTGCCCTGCATGGTGTCGAGCATCGCCGCCGTGGCCTCGTCGTTGGTGCGGTCGCACCGGGCGATGTTGCCGGCCAGGAGCATGGTAACGCTCGCGGGCGGCTGGCTCACGGTCACGATCGCCTGCCCGGCACCTGCCCCGCCGTCCTTGTCTGTCACCGTGAGGCGCAAGGTGATCGTGCCCGCGGCGGTGTAGGTGTGGCCGGCCGTGATGGCGCCCTGGCTGGTCTTGCTGCCCGTGGTCTGCGGCGTGCCGTCGCCCCAGTCGATCGCGTACGACCAGGGGGCGTCGTTCGCGCCCGGATCGCTGAAACCGGCGTTGAGCGTGACGGGGCTGCCCGCGTTCGCGGCCTGGTTGGCGCCCGCGTTGACCACGGGCGCGGCGTTCGCGACCGTCGCGGTCACGGCGACCGGCGCGCTCGCCGCCCCCTTGGTGTCAGTCACGGTGAGCGTCACGGTATAGCTGCCGTTGTCCGCGTACGTATGGCTCGGCGTGGCGCCGGTGCCGGTAGCGCCGTCGCCGAAGCTCCAGGCGTACGTAAGCGCGTCCCCATCCGGATCCGACGAGCCCGCGCCATTGAAGGCGACCGCCGCACCCTCGGAGCTCGAGTAGGGGCCGCCCGGTGCGGCCGTGGGCGGATGGTTGACCGCGGCCACCGCCACCGGCGTCTGCGCCGATGCGGCGCCACCGTCCTTGTCGGTCACGGTCACGCGCACGGTGTCGGTGCCGCCCGCGGCGTACGTGTGGCTTGCGGTGATCGCGGCCGACTGGGTACTCGTAGTGCCGGTGGTCTGCGGTGACCCGTCGCCCCAGTCGATCGCGTACGCCCAGGGCGCGTCGCTCACTCCCGCGTCGCCGAAGCTGGCGCTCAGCGCGTACGCGCTGCCGGCGGTGCCGGCTTGATTGGCCGGCAGCGTGACCGACGGGACCGCGTTCGCGATCGTCGCCGTGGTCGTGGCCGGCCCGCTCGCCGCCCCGGGCGCGTCGGTCACGGTGAGCGTCACGGTGTAGCTGCCGTTGTCCGCGTACGTGTGGCTTGGCGTGGCGCCCGTGCCGGTGCCGCCGTCGCCGAAGTTCCAGGCATACGTCAGCGCGTCACCGTTCGGATCGGACGAGGCGCTGCCGTTGAAGCCGACGGCGGTCCCTTCGGTGCCCGAGTAGGGGCCTCCAGGAGCGGCGGTGGGCGGGCTGTTCACGGCGGCGCCCGCGTTGTGGCACGCCGTGGTGCCGGAGTCGGTCGCCGTCCCCGACACGGGAATGAACTGCCAGCTGTACGCACTGCTCGAGAGCGTGAGCTTGAGGACGCCGTAGACCCCGCTGATGCGAACCTGGCTGTTGGGCCAGAAAACGGTGTTCGGGGCGTCCATTCCGCCGCCGCCGGCGCCGGCGATGATTTCGCGAATGCCGTTTGCGACGTCCAGGTTGCCGGCGGGGTCGGTCGGGGCGAACCGCTCGTAGTCGTGCATGTGGCCGTTCACGATGACGTCCGCATGGGCCGCGTACAGATCGTTCCAGAACGGCAGCGTCGAGCTCCCGGCCGAGAGAGGGCTCGTCGTGGACGAGTAGAACCGCGGGTGGTGCCACACGGCGAGGATGCACTTCCCGGCCGCCCCGGCGAGGTCCGACTTGAGCCACAGCTCCTGCGCGGAGCCCGCCGCCGTCGGAACGAACGTGTAGTTGCTGTTCAACATGACGACGTGCCAGGACCCGATGTCGAAGCTGTAGTATCCCAGACCACGCGGTCCGGCCGCGGCGCCGAAGTAGTCAAAGGTACCGTTCGCGTTGCCGAGCCCGTAGTCGTGGTTGCCGACCGCGGCGTAGGTGCGATAGAGGTGCCGGCCCCAGCTGGGCGCGTAGCAGTTCGTGTAGTCGGCCGACGCGCCGGTCGGGTAGGCGTTGTCCCCCGCGGTGATGACCGTCCCGGCGATGGTGTCGAGGATGCTCGCCGTCTTGCCGCTGCCGGTGCTGCAGTCGGCGATGTCGCCCGAGATGAGCGCGACCTGAGTGCCCGGTGCCACGACGCGTACCGCGACCGCATCCGAGCCGCTGCGCCCCGCGCTGTTGGTCACCGTAACGCGCACGCTGTCGAGGCCGAGCGCCGCGTAGGTGTGGCTGGCGGTGATCGGCGTGGACGCGCTCGATGCGCTGCCCGTGCTCGACGCGCCGTCGCCCCACAGGATGGAGTACGTCCACGGCGCGTCGGTCGCTCCCGTGTCGCTGAACGCGACCGACAGGTTGACGGCCACGCCCGGGTACGTCGTGAGATCGGGACCGGCGTTCACCACCGGGGTGGGCGGCGGGGGCGGCGGGGGCGGTCCCGCGGGGCCATGGCATGCCGTCGTACCGCTGTCCGAGAACTGCGTTCCCGCGATGGGCACGAACTGCCAGCTGTAGCTCCCCGTGTTGAGGGTGAGCTTCAGCACGCCGTATAATTGCGCGCGCACCTGGCTGTTGGGCGCGATCGTGTAAAACGACCACGTACCCAGCCCGCCGGTGCCGACGACGAACTCGCGGATGCCGCGGACCGTGTCGAGCGCGCCCGCCGGTGTCTGGGGCGCGAAACGCTCGTAGTTGCGGGTATGCGCGTTGAGCACCACCTCCGCGTCGGCGGCGTAGAGATCATCCCACAGCGGCTTGACCGACGCCCGGGTGGTGGACGTGCCCGAATAGAAACGCGGGTAATGCCAGTAGGCGAGCGTGCACTGCGCCGTCGTGGCCGCGAGGTCCGCCTTGAGCCACTGCTCCTGGGCCGAGCCCGCGCTCATGTCGATGTTGCTGTTCAACACCACGATGTGCCAGGTGCCGAGGTCGTAGCTGTAGTAGCCCTTGCTCGGGTCGCCGGCGGCCACCCCGAAGTAGCCGAAGTACCCGGCGGCGCCTGCCGTGCCGTATTCGGCCTCGCCGGGCGCCGGCCGGGTCCGGGCCTTCTGCCGGCCCCAGGTCGGGTCGTAACAGTTGGCGTAGTCGGTGCTCGCCCCGCTCGGGGCCGCGTTGTCGCCGGTGGTGAACACCGTTCCCGGGATCGCGTCGAGCAGCTTGGCCGTCGAGGTATCGTTGTGGTGCGCGCAGGAGGAAATGTCCCCGGCGCCCACGAGCGTCACCGCGCCGGGCTCGGTCGCGAAGCTGGGACCCCGTAGGGTGGTCGGCTCGGTGGACGTCTTGAGTCCCTGGTCGTCGCGGCAGGTCGTCAGGAGCAGGGCAGCGCCCAGCGCCGACGCGAGAAGACGCGCCGCCATGGGGAGCAGGCTGACAGACGGACGGCGGGCGCGGTCGGGCATTGCCATAGTCGGTCGCACGTTGCGTGCGCGCAACGCCCAGGACTAAGCCCTGTCGAAGAAACGGGTTAGCCCAGGACACGCCCCACGAGCCCCGTTGCTTGTTGTAACCCTGCTACAGCAACGCGGTTACGATGTTACGGCCCACTGGGGCTACTGCGAACCTTCCTGTCAGTGGCAGCTACCGCTTCCCGAGTCGGTCCCCGTCTGGCCTGCGACCGGGATGAACTCCCATGAGTATGAGCCGTCGGCCAGGGTCAGCTTGAGGACCCCGTACACTCCGCTGATCTGCACTTCACTGTTGGGAATGATCAGAGTGTTGGGCGCGTCGAGCCCGCCGCCACCCGTGCCCACGATGATCTCCCGAATCCCGTTGGTGGGATCGGCCGCGCCGGCAGGTGTCTGCGGCGCGAACCGCTCGTAGTCCTGCATGTGGGCGTTGATGATGAGCTCGGCGCCGGCGGCATACAGATCGTCCCAGAACGGCTTCACGCTGCCGGTGGGAAAGAAGGTGCTCGAGGTGGTCGAGTAAAACCGCGGGCTGTGGAACATGGCGAGCACGCACTGCTTGGTGGTCGCGGCGAGATCGGATCTGAGCCACGTCTCCTGCGGCGAGCCAGCGGCGGTCGAGACGAACGTGTTGTTACTGTTGAGCACCACGATGTGCCACGCGCCGAGGTCGTAACTGTAGTATCCCTGGCTGGGATCTCCGGCGACGGCGCCGAAGTAGCCGAAATACCCCAGGGCGGTGGCGCTCGAGTCGTAGTCGTGGTTGCCGGTCACCGGATAGGTCCGGGCCTTGTGCCGGCCCCAGCTCGGGTCGTAGCAGTTCTGGTAGTTGGCGGGCGTGCCATTCGGGAAGGCGGCGTCGCCGAGCGCGAAGACGGTGCCGGCAATGCCGTCGAGCAGCGCCGCCGTCGCCTCGTCGTTGACGCGGTCGCAGCGCGCGATGTTGCCGGCGCCCACCAGGGTAACCACCTGGTTGGCGGCGGTCACCGTCGCGGTCCCAGACCCCGACGCCCCCAGTCTGTCCGTCACCGTGACGGTCACGGTATGGGCGCCCCCGGCGGTGTAGGTGTGCGTCGCCGTGATGGGACTCGATTCGCTGCTCGTGCTGCCCGTGGTCTGCGCCGATCCGTCACCCCAATCGATGCCGTACGCCCAGGGGCCGTCGTTGACGCCGTCCGTGAAGGTGGCGTTGAGCGTCACCGGGCTCCCCACCGTGACGGTCTGATCGGGCCCGGCGTTCACGACCGGCGCCGCGTTCGCGATGGTCGCAGTAGTCGTCGCCGGCGCGCTGGACGCGCCGTGCGTGTCGGTCACCGTGAGCGTGACGGTGTAGCTGCCGGCTCCGGTGTACGCGTGGCTCGGCGCAATCCCGGTCCCCGTGCTCCCGTCGCCGAAGGTCCAGGCGTAGCCCAGCGCGTCGCCGTCCGGATCCGTCGAGCCGCTGCCATCGAAGGCGACCGCCACGCCTTCCGTGCCGCTGTAAGGTCCGCCCACCACGGCCGTGGGAGGATGATTCCCCGCCGGCGCTACGCCGTGACAGTGGGTGCTGCCCGAGTCCGTGAAGGTCTTGCCCGGGATGGGCAGGAACTTCCAGGTGTAGCCGTTCGAGTGTAGCGTCACCTTCAGCACGCCGATGGTGTTGTCGTTCAGCACTTCGGAGTTCGGCACCGGCGGGTGGGCCGAGAACAGACCGCCGCCGCCGGTGCCCGCGACGATCTCCCGGATCCCGAAGGCCGTGTCCGCCACGCCGTTCGTCGACTGCGGGGCGAACCGCTCGTAGTCGTGGTCGTGCCCGACGATGACCAGCTCCGCCCCGGCGTTGTACAGGTCCTGCCACAGCGGCGCCACCTCGGGGTGAGCCCCCTCGTTGCCGGAGCTGAAGAGCGGGTGGTGCCAATAGGCGACCGTGCACTGCTTGGTGCTCTTCGCGAGATCGGCCTTCAGCCACACCTCCTGGGCCGAGCCCACGTTCATCGCGATGTTGCTGTTCAGCGCGACGACGTGCCAGTTGCCCAGGTCGTAGCTGTAGTAGCCCTTCCCCGACTGGCCGGCCAACGCGCCGAAGTAATTGAAGTATCCCGCGGCGCCGGCGGTGAGGTAATCGTGGTTGCCGGGGACCGGCTTGGTGCGTGACTTGAAACGGCCCCACGTCGGGTTGTAGCAGTTCTTATAGGCGGTGCTCGACCCGTCGGGGTAGGCGTTGTCACCGTCCGCGAACACCGTGCCGGGGATCGTGTCCATCAGGTTCGCCGTGAGGGAATCCTGGTTCCTCGTGCAGTCGGCGATGTCCCCGGCGCCGACCAACACGTTGGGCGCGACCACCTTCACGGCCACGGTGTCCACGTCCGACGCGCCGCCGCTGTTCGTCACGCTCACGCGTGCGCTGTACGTGCCCAGCGCCGAGTAGACATGGGGAGCGCTGATCGGCGCCGTCTGAGTGGTCGTGCTGCCCGTGGTCGAGGTGTTGTCACCCCAGTTGATCGTGTAGGCCCACGGCGCGTCGGTCGGGTCGGGATCGCCGATGGTCGCCGACAGGTTGACCGTGTCTCCCGGGTTGCTGGTGAGGTCGGGGCCGGCGTTCACGGTCGGCCGTGCGCCGTGGCACGCAGTCGTCCCGTTGTCGGTGAACGTCTTTCCCGCGATCGGCACGAACTGCCAGCTGTAGCTCGCGTCGTCGAGCGAGAGCTTCAGGACGCCGAAGGTGCCGCTGTTCCGCACCTCGCTGTTCGCCCGCACGGTGCCGAACGGCGTGACCAGCGCGCCGCCGGTGCCGGCCACGAACTCCCGGATTCCGCCCACGGGGTCGGCGACGCCGGTCGGCGTCTGGGGCGCGAACCGCTCGTAAAAGCCGTAGTGCGCGTTCACCACCACATCCACCCCCGCGGCGTACAGGGCGTCCCACAGCGGGCGGATGTTGGCGTTGGGGTTGTCTTTGGAGTCGAACAGCGGGTGATGCCAGTAGGCCAGGGTGCAGTGCGCGGGGTGGGCCGCGAGATCAGCGCGCAGCCATTGCACCTGCGGCGACGTGGCCGTGGTCGGGACCAGCGAAGGGCTGCCGCTGTTCAGCACCACGATGTGCCAGGCACCCAGGTCGTAGCTGTAAAAGCCCTGCTTGGGGTCCCCGGCGGCCGCGCCGAAATAGCCGAAGTAGCCGCTCGCGTTGGCCGTCTTGTAGTCGATATCGCCGGCCGCCGGCCGCGTGCGCCCGAGGTGCCTTCCCCAAGTCGTCCCGTAGCAGGTGGTGTACTGGGTGGCGGTGCCCTTGTCGTAGGCGTTGTCGCCGTCGGCGAACACCGCGCCGGGGATGGTGTCGAGCAGGAGTGCCGTCGCGGCGGCGCCCGGCTGGCCGCAGGTGGCGATGTTGCCCGCCCCTACCAACGTGACGGGCGCCGTGGTCGCCGCGACGTCCGCGGTCGGCGTGCGTGGCACTGCCGTGGGGATGCGAAGTCCCTGGTCGTCCCGACACGTGGATACGACCAGGAGAACACCGAAGCTGAGAAGGGCGACGAGGACGCGGTTCATGTCCCGCGGGAAGGCATGAGCCGTGCCTCCCTCAGCAGCTATAAACGGACGTCGACGAGAGACCGGTTTGTAGCAGCCGCCTTACAGATGCGAAACGTGACGTTGCGGCGTCGCAGCGGCCGAGGTCTCGGAAACCAACCGACGGGCTTCCGCGAGCTCAGGAGGGTCCGCAAACCGCCGCCGACCCGCCAGCGTCGCGACGATCACCCACAACGTCCGTCCCACGATGCGCGCATCGTACGCCAGCGAGGCGTGCCGCACGTACACGGCGTCGAGCGCGAGCTTGAGCGGTAACAGCTGCGCCGCGTACGCCGCTTCGGGATCGGTTCCACGAAGGAACGCGTCCCCATGGGTCGAGCTGTAGATGCTTCCCGGGCTGGCGAGCCCCGGCCGCGCCGCCAGCGTCTCTCGTCCTAGGGCGTTGTAATGCCGCGCCACGATGGCGGGATCCTCGGGGCGCGGGCCCACGATCGACATCTCACCGCGCAGCACGTTGAACAATTGCGGCAGCTCGTCGAGCTTCACCGCCCGCAGCCACGCGCCCAGCGGAAAGACGCGCGGATCGCGCGGGCCCGTGATCAAGCTCGAGTCCGACCGGCGGCGCACGTGCATGGTGCGGAGCTTGTACATGATGAACGGCCGTCCCCCGCGTCCGACCCGCTCGGCCCGGTACAAGACCGGCCCGGGACTGGCGCGCCGGATGCCGAGCGCCGCCAGCGCGAGCAGCGGCGCGGTCGCGATGAGGGCGACCCCGGCGAGCACAACGTCAAGCAGGCGTTTGGCCGTCATGGAACGCGCGGCGGATGGTCATGAACACCTCCGCCGCATCGAGACACTGCTGGTTGCCCCAGGCCCGGGCGCGGTGTCGCAGCGCTTCGAGCGAGCGGGGGTGGGGATACGGCCGCACCTCGCTCTCGTAGCACGCCATCGCGGCCAGCTTCTGCTCGAGCGTGGCGGAGATGTCCACCCAAGTGTCGGGCACGAAGCGACGGGGAAACCCCCATTCGGTGCTGCTGGCGGTGTCAAAGGCGTACACCGCTTCGATGGAAGCTTCGGTGGGCCGGGTGGCGACGAGCACGGCCTTGAACAGGATCTCGTGATCGCGGTTGATGTCGCCGCCGTACTGGCAGTAGACGATCTGCGGCTGCACTTCCCGGACGATGCGCTCGAGCGGCGCGATGATCTCGGTGAGGGTGAGGGTATCCAGTCGCTGGTCCGGAAAGCCGAGCGGGCGGAGGTCGACGACGCCGAGGACGTCGGCCGCGCGGCGCATGTGCTGTACCTGGCCGACCCCGGCCGGTCCGTAGCGCAGCGATTCTCCCTCGCAGGCGATCACCGTCGTCACGGTATCGCCCGCCTTCACGTGCAGCGCGACCGTGCCCCCGCACCCCAGGAGCTCGTCATCCGGATGCGCCGCGATCACCAGGACCCGCTTAGGCACGCGC
>Ga0193755_1000091_pt1 | contig 24114 bp, 24 predicted proteins | sample H1a2metaG_FD_144921 | JGI IMG/M metagenome (GOLD analysis project Ga0193755, IMG submission 144921) | Soil microbial communities from a riparian zone of the East river system, Colorado, United States - H1a2 | ecosystem: Environmental > Terrestrial > Soil > Riparian zone | place: USA: East River...
GATCGGGCGACCGGGCCTCGATCTCAAGCGGCGCGAGCTCTGCACGGTAGCGACCACGGCGTTGCTCGGTACCAGCGAGCAGCTGCACTCGCATTTGCGCGGGGCGCTCAATACGGGAGCGGAGCCGGAGGAAATCGAGGCGGTGTTGACGCTGATTGAGGGGGATCTCGACGACGAGCAGCGACGGCTCGCCGATCAGCAATGGCTCGATGTAAAGCGGAGGACGCTGTGATTGCGGATTTCGGATTGTTGATTGCGGATTGATGTGACCGCCCCTGTGACGCGGGACGTGCTCCAACGGCGGATGCGGAGGCTCGCTGTAGAGACGATCGGGTTGACGAATGAATTGCCACGGACCATGGCAGCCGACGTTATTGGCCGGCAGCTCGTGCGGTCTGTGACCTCGGTGGCCGCAAACTATCGATCGGCGTGCCGCGCGCGCTCCCGGAAGGAATTCATAGCGAAGATGGGAATAGTCGAGGAAGAAGCAGACGAGACCGCATTGTGGCTGGAACTCCTAGAGCAGTGCTCTCTCGCACCCACCACCCGGCTCGCTCCGTTGTGCCGCGAGGCTGGAGAGCTAGTGGCGATCACGGTAGCCTCGATCCGAACGGCCCGAATGGGCCGCGGAACCGGTCGAGCCAATCCGCAATCCGCGATCCGCAATCCGCAATGTTCATAGACCGCGCCGTCGTCCACGTCGTCGGAGGCCCCGGGGGTGCGGGGGCGTCCTCTTTCCGCCGCGAAAAGTTCGTCCCCAAAGGCGGGCCCGACGGCGGGGAAGGCGGAGCGGGCGGTAGTGTGCTCGTGCGCGCCGACGTGAACCTCGCGACGCTCCTGGATTATCGCTATCGCAGCCAGTGGAAAGCCGAGCGGGGGCAGCACGGCAAGGGCAAGAACATGACCGGCAAGTCGGGCGCCGACCTCTACCTGCCGGTCCCACCCGGCACCGAGGTGCGCGACGCCACGACGGGTGAGCTCATCGGCGAGGTGCTCGCGGGCGGGGACACCCTGCTCGTGGCGCAGGGTGGGCGCGGCGGCCGCGGCAACGCGCGCTTCGCCACCCCGACGCATCGCAGCCCGCGCGAATGGGAGCCGGGCGAGTACGGCGAGGAACGACAGCTCGAGCTGGTGCTCAAACTGATCGCCGACGTCGGGCTCTTGGGCGAGCCGAACGCGGGCAAGAGCACGCTGCTCTCCGTCATCTCCGCCGCTCGCCCGAAGATCGCCGATTACCCCTTCACGACGCTCGAGCCGAACCTCGGTGTGGTGGCGCTCTCGGACCACCGGACGTTCGTCGCCGCGGATATTCCCGGTATCATCGAGGGCGCGCACGTGGGGAAGGGGTTGGGCCTCAAGTTCCTCCAGCACGTGGAGCGCACCCGGCTCGTCGCCGTGCTCGTGCCGGTGGACAGCCCGGACCCGCAGGCGACCTACGAGCTGTTGCTGCGGGAGGCAGCGTCATATTCGCCGGAGCTCGGGGCGAAGCCGCACGTCGTCGTTCTCACCAAGCTCGACCTGCTGTCCGCTCCCGGCTCGCCGCTCCCCGCGATCACGACGCAGTCCGGCGCGCCGGTGGTCGCGATCTCGTCCGTGACGGGAGCGGGCGTGCCGGAGCTGCTCGAGACGCTATGGCAGGCGCTGCGGGCCGGAGTCGCGACGAAGTAGCGGCGTACCTGGCGCTCGCGCAGGTTCCGGGGATCGGCGCCGCGCGGCTGCGCACTCTCGTCGCGGCGTTCGAGAGCGCGGCGGCGGCGCTGCACGCCCCGCACGGCGCGATCGCCGCGCTCCCCGGATTCAGCCGCGCGGCCGCGACGGCAATCCGCGCCGGCTCCCCGCGGGCGGGCCACGAGATCCTCGACGAGTTGGATCGCCTCGGTGCCTGCGTACTGCTTCCTGACGACCCCGCATTTCCACCCCTCTTGAGCGAGGTCCCCGATCCGCCCGCCCTGCTGTTCGCCTGGGGTGACCCGGCGCTGCTCGCGCGCCCCGCGGCGGGGATCGTGGGCAGCCGCGACCACTCGCCCTACGGTGCGGAAGCAGCGCGCCTCCTCGCCGCGGGTGTGGCTGGCGCGGGCGTGGTCGTCGTGAGCGGCATGGCGCGCGGCATCGACGCGATCGCGCATACGGCCGCCCTGGACTCGGGCGGCGCTTCGGTGGGGATCCTCGGGAACGGATTCGGCGTGATCTACCCTGCGGTGAACCGGGTGCTGTACGAGCGCATGGTCGCCCGGGGCTGCCTCGTCAGCGAGCTGCCGCCGGGCGAGCGGCCCCACGCCGGGGCATTCCCCAAGCGCAATCGTCTCATCTCCGGACTCGCCGGGGTGACCGTAGTGATCGAAGCCGCGCCCGGGTCGGGTGCGCTGATCACCGCCGACTGCGCGCTCGATCAGGGGCGCGCCGTCCTCGCCGTGCCGGGGCCGATCACGAGCCGCACGTCGCTCGGTTGCAACAAGCTCATCCAGCAGGGCGCGAAGCCGGCGCTCGCGGCGGGAGACATCCTCGAGGAGCTCGGGCTGCCGGGGGCGGCTCAGGGCACTGCGGAACGAGAGTCCTCGGTCAGTGCACCCGGACGGACTCCACCACCGGACCTGAGCGCCTTGCAGCGCTCGCTGTGGGACACTCTCCGCTCGGAGCCCAGACACGTCGACGTGCTGGTGGCCACCGCCGGAGCCGACACGGGCGCCGTGCTGACCGCCCTCACGGAGCTCGAGATGCGGGGGGTGGTGAAGCGGGAGCCAGGGATGCGGTTTGCGTTGAGGTGAATGCGGAATGTGGAATTCGGAATGCGGAATGTCAGACTTGGCTCGTTGACGCGAACGACCCTCCCTGTCGATTCCGCATTCCACATTCCGCATTCCGCACTAGGTTTTCTTCATGCGCCACGTCTACCTCCACGTCCCCTTCTGCCAGCGCCGCTGCTCCTACTGCGACTTCTCCATCGCGGTGCGCAAGCGCATCCCGGCGCGAGAGTATGTGGACGCTGTACTGCAGGAACTGAAACTCCTTGGGACAACTGACCCCGGGCGCCAGCCCGGGGGTTTCGGTGGCGAGACGTTGGAGACCTTGTACCTGGGCGGCGGCACGCCCTCGCTCCTGCCTCCCGAGGCGATCTCGGCCCTGCTCACGTCGTTGCTCGACGTCTTCCGTGCTATGTCTTCGCGTGACGCCGTTGAAGTGACGCTGGAAGCCAACCCCGAAGACGTGACGCTCGAACACGCGACGGCTTGGCGGCGCGCCGGCGTCAATCGCGTGTCGCTGGGCGCTCAGTCGTTCGATGACGGGGTGTTGCAGTGGATGCATCGCTCCCACGACGCGACGCGCATCGGCGACGCCGTGCGGGCGCTCCGGGCCGCGGGGGTCGACAACATCTCGCTCGATCTCATTTTCGCGCTCCCGGCGGAGCTCCGGCGCGACTGGGCGCGCGACCTCGACCTCGCCTGCTCCCTGCACCCGGCTCACCTCTCTCTCTATGGGCTCACCGTCGAGGAACGGACTCCCCTCGCCCGCTGGATCTCGCGCGGCGCCACCTCCAGGCCCGACGACGAGCGCTATGCGGAGGAGTACCTCTACGCGCACGAGCGGCTCGCCCGCGACGGCTACCGCTTCTACGAAGTCTCGAACGCCGAGCGCGATGGCCACCGCTCACGCCACAACTCGGCTTACTGGTCGGGCCGTGCCTATCTGGGGCTGGGGCCCGCCGCACATTCGTTCGACGGCCGGGTACGTCGCTGGAATCTGGGCGCGTGGGAGAGCTATCGGCGCGCGGTGGCCGCCGCTCTGCCGGCGGTCGAGGCCAGGGAGGTCCTGACCGAAGAGCAACGGGAACTGGAGCGCCTCTATCTCGCGTTGCGCACCGATGCGGGGCTCCCGCTTGCCGCCCTCTGCCGCCCTCTGCCGCCTTCTGCCGCCCTTTGGGTTGAGCGGGGATGGGCGCAGGTAAGCGAGGAGCGGCTGGTGTGCACGCCCGAGGGCTGGCTTCGCCTCGATGCCCTCATCCGCGACTTGACCGGCGCCGGTCGAGCGGTCTAAATTGTTAGTAGGTAATAGCTTGGGTGATATGGTAGCATCTCTGAACGACCGCGAGCGCCAGGTCCTCGAAGCCGTCATCGAGACCTACGTGGAAACCGCCGAGCCGGCGGGCAGCCGGACTATTTCCAAGAAGTTCGGTAACGCGCTCTCCGCCGCCACGATTCGCAACACCATGAGCGACCTCGAGGAAAAGGGGTATCTCTACCACCCCCACACGTCCGCCGGCCGCATCCCCACCGATCTCGCCTACCGCGTGTACGTGAACTCGCTGATGCGCCTGTCGCAGGTGTCGGCATCCGACTCGCACCACATCCGCGAAGAGCTCGCGGAGCGGAACGCCGTGGACCAGATCCTCGAGCGGGCGGCGCAGGTGCTCGGCGTGCTCACGAAAGAGCTCGGAGTGGCGGTGGGACCGACACTCGACGAGGCGGTGCTCGAGCGGCTGGAGCTGTTGCAGGCGGGGTCCGACCGGCTGCTGCTGGTGCTCACGGTCAAGAGCGGGGTGGTGCGCACCATCTTCGTAGAAGTGCCCTCGCTCATGGCACCCGAGATCGTCGTGCAAGTGGCGGTCGTCCTGAACGAGCGCCTCGCGGGGCTGACGCTGCACGAGATCCGCACGACCTTGTCCGAGCGGCTGCGTGATGCCGCGCCCGACGTCGGCTCGAGCGAGCTCCTGAACATCTTCATCCAGGAAGCGGACGACCTGTTCGACGTGCCGGCCACCACGGCTGCCGGAGGGGGCGTGGTGCTGGGGAGCGCACAGCTGCTCGCCGGCCAGCCGGAGTTCGCCACCAAGGAGCGGCTACAGGGACTGCTGGAGGTGACCGAGCGCCGGGATGTGCTGCGCGAGGCGCTGGCCAGGCGGCTCGGCCAGGGGCTCACCATCACGATCGGCAGCGAGCACCAGGATGCGACGCTCGCCCCCTTCACCCTGGTGACCGCTTCGTACCGGCTCGGCCCCCTGGCCGGTGTCATCGGGGTCATGGGCCCGACGCGTATGCCCTACGACAAGATCGTGGCGCTCGTGGATCACACGAGCCGTCTCGTGGGTGAGCTGCTCGAGTGAAGCGCGACTACTATACCATCCTGGGGGTCAAGCGCGACGCGGACGAAGGCGAGATCAAGAAGGCCTATCGCCGCCTCGCGATGAAGCATCATCCCGACCGCGTCGCGTCCGGAGAGAAAGAGGCGGCCGAGGAGAAGTTCAAAGAGATCACCGAAGCCTACGAGGTCCTGCGCGACTCCGACCGCCGCGCCACATACGACCGCTACGGCGAAGCGGGGCTGAAGAGCGGCGCGGGCTCGCGCGCCGGGGGATTCACCCACTTCGACCTGTCGGAAGCGCTCAACATTTTCATGCGGGACTTCGGCGGCTTGGGCGGGTTCGACGCCTTCTTCGGTGGCGCGGAGCGCGCCCGCCGGGAACGCAACCGCGGCGAGGACCTGAAGGTCACCCTGAAGCTCACACTCGCCGAGGTCGCCAGCGGCACCGCCAAAAAGATGAAGGTCCGCACTCTGGAGCGCTGCACCGCGTGCAGCGGCGCCGGGGCGGCGCCCGGGAGCAAGGCCAAAACCTGCGCCACGTGCGCCGGCACGGGCGAAGTGCGGCGCGCCGCGCGCTCGATGTTCGGACAGTTCGTGTCCGTGTCGCCGTGCCCCACCTGCGCAGGGGAGGGCACAGTGATCCAGCAGCCCTGCCCCAAGTGTCAGGGCGACGGACGCGTCCGCGCCGAGAAGGAGCTCGAGATCAACGTCCCCGCGGGCGTCGCCGACCATCACTACCTCACCATGCGGGGACACGGCGTCCCCGGGCCGCGCAACGGTCCGGCCGGCGACCTGGTGGCCGTGCTCGACATCGCCGAGGATCCGCGGTTCGAGCGCCAGGGCGACGACCTGATCTACGACCTGCCGGCCTCGTTCACCCAGGCGGCCCTTGGGGCGGAGGTTGAGATCCCCACGCCGTACGGGGACGCGACCCTCGAGATCCACCCGGGTACGCAGACCGGGGCCGTGTACCGCCTGCGCGGCAAGGGGCTACCGCGGGTGGGCGAAGCGGGTCGCGGCGATCTGCACGTGCGGGTACATGTCTGGACGCCTGTCAAGCTGACCGCGGAGCAACGCGAGCTGCTCGAGCAGCTCGCGAAGGTCGAGAGCAAGCCGCCCGCGGAAGGGCACACGGGGAAGAAGTTCTGGGAGCAGCTGCGCCAGGCGTTCGGACGCTAACTGACCCCGGGCGCGAGCGCGGGGTGAAAGGGGACCATGGCCGGAGGCTGTGTCTTCTGCAAAATCGCCGCCGGCGAGATCCCGGCCACGATCGTGAAGCGCGGCGATGGCATCCTGGCGTTCAAGGATATGAGCCCGCAAGCGCCTACGCACCTCCTCGTGATCCCGACGCATCACGTGGCAACGCTCAGCGAGACCAAGGATGCGGGCCTGCCGGGCAAACTGCTCGCCTTCGCGCGCGACTTGGCGCGAGAGGTCGGGATCGCGGAGCGCGGGTATCGCGTCGTGGTGAATACGAACCCCGACGGCGGACAGACCGTGTTTCACCTGCACCTGCACCTGCTCGGCGGCCGGCCGATGACGTGGCCGCCCGGATGAAAGCGACGGGTTGCCCCCGGCAATCGGCAGGGCTAAGTTTTTGTGTCCGTCACAGTTACCCAGAGGGTGAGAAGGCGGGGATCCTGGCCGACTCGCACAAGCACCGTCATTACGAAGAGCCGAGGGCCTGACGTGGCGAGCTTGCCCGAGCGGCTCCGCGCCGCGATGAACGAAGCCCGCAAACACCGCGATCAAGGGCGCACGCTCCTCCTCTCCACCATCCTCGCAGACCTCAAGAACCGCGAATTCGAGCTCCAGCACCCCGTCTCCGATGAAGAGGCGGCCGAAGTCGTGCGCCGCGGCATCAAGCGCCGCCGCGAGGCGGCCGAGCAGTACCGGGCCGCCGCGCGCGCCGACCGGGCCGAGGTGGAGCTCGGCGAGGGGAAGGCGCTCGAGGAGTTCTTGCCCGCCGCGGTCGAAGCCGACGAGATCCGGCGCGCCGTCCGGGAGGCGATCGCCGCCGGGGGGAAGGATCTCGGAAAGGTCATGGGACAGGTGATGCCCAAGTTCAAGGGCCGGGCGGATGGCAAGCTGGTGAACCAGATCGTCCGCGAGGAGCTGGCGGCGGCCGTATGACAGTCGGAGGAGGGGTCGCGCCCTCCGTGCTGGAGACACTCGAGTTCCCTGCCGCGCTGGAGCGGGTGGCGGCGCACGCCGCCGGGCCGCTCGGCGCCGCCCGCGTGACCCGCCGCTCCCCTGCCACCGGTCCCGATGCCATCCGCGCCGCGCTCGCGCAGGTGGCGGAGCTCGCCGCCCTCCTCCTGACCGACGACGGCATTCGCGCCGAGCCCGTCCCCGATATTGGCGCCCCCCTGGAGCTGCTCGGTGTGCCGGGGAGCGCGCTCGAAGGGGCTGCGCTCGCGCAGCTGGGGCGCGCGCTCGCGGCCGCCCGCGTGGTCGCGGGTGATCTGGCCCGTCTCCGGGCCGACGCGCCGCGCACCGCCGCGCTACGCGTCGATCCTCCCCCGAAAGAGCTCGAGCAGCGCCTCACCGTCTCGCTCGACCCGGACGGCCAGGTGCAGGACGGCGCGTCCCGTACTCTCGCGCGGGCCCGCCGCGCGGTGCGCGAGGCGCGCGCGCGTCTGGTACACAAGCTCGAGGCCATGCTCGCCGCGCTCGACCCCACGGATCGTGCGCCCGACGCGGCCGTCACGCTGCGGGAGGGCCGTTACGTGATCCCCGTCCGCTCGACCGCGCGCGCGCGCATCGGCGGCATTGTGCACGACGAGTCGGCAACCCGCGCCACCGTCTTTCTGGAGCCGCCCGAGGTCATCGAGCTCGGCAACGCGCTGCGCGCCGCCGAGGTCGAGGAGCAGCGCGAAGTCCTGCAGGTGTTGCGGGACTTGACGGAGCTCCTGCGCCCGCAGGGCGACGCGATCGCGGCGGCGTGGGAGATGTGCGTCGCGTTCGACGACCTCTGCGCCCGCGCGCGCTACGCGGTGGAGGTGAACGGCTTCCCCCCGGCGATCGGCGGGGGACCGCTCGAGATTCGGAACGGTCGCCACCCGCTGCTGGTGGGGGGCGAGGTCGTCGTCCCGTTCGATCTGGTCCTCGCCTCCGATGAATGCACGGTGCTGGTCTCGGGTCCCAACACCGGCGGCAAGACGGTGCTCATCAAGGCGGTGGGCTTGCTCGCCCTCATGGCGCAGAGCGGGATCATCCCGCCGATCGGCCCGCAGTCGACCCTCCCCGTGTTCACGGGCGTGTTTGCGGACATCGGCGACCGCCAGTCGATCGCCGCGAGCCTCTCCACGTTCTCCGCCCACGTCGCCGCCTTGCGCGACATTCTGGAGCGTGCCGGAGCGGGATCGCTCGTGCTCCTCGACGAGATCGGCAGCGGCACCGACCCCGCGGAGGGGGGGGCGCTCGCGACGGCGGTGCTACAAACCCTCACCCGACGCCGGGCGGTCACGCTCGCGACGACGCACCTGGGCGCCCTGAAGCAGCTGGCGGCGGAGACGGTGGGCATCGTGAACGCGTCGCTCCAGTTCGACGCCGACACCCTGACGCCGACTTACCGGCTGTTGAAAGGCGTGCCCGGACGGTCGTACGGGCTCGCCATCGCGCGCCGTCTCGGGATCGCGCCCGATGTCCTGGAGATCGCCGAGCGGGCCGTGCCCGGAGCCGAGCGGGCAATGGACGCCCTGCTCGCCACCGTCGAGGCCCGGGCGCGGGAGCTCGAAACCAAGGAACAGGAGCTCGCGGCACGCGACGCGGCGCTGCGCAGCGACGCGGAGCGGCTCGACGCACGCGCGGCGGAGCTCGCCGCGCGCGAGCGGGACGTGAAGGCTCGGGCACAGAGCCTCGAACGCGAGGCGCGCGAGCAGACCCGCGCCTACTTGCTCGAGGCGCGCAAGAAGGTCGAAGAGGCACTCGGTCGGGCCCGCGCCGCAGTGGACGAGGCGACGGCCAAGGAAGCTCGTCGGCTCGTCGAGAGAGCCCTCGAGGACACGGCCGGTGAGACGGCCGGGGACAAGGTCGGGGAGGGGTGGATGTCCCTCGAAGATCTGAAGCGCGCACGTCACGCGCCGTCACCGTCCGACCGTCCGGCGGTCCGCCCGTCCGCCCAGGCACCGGCCGTCAGTGCCGGAACGGAGATTTCCCTCATTGGTCTCCGCGTCTCCGAAGCCGAGCCGCTGCTCGTCAAGGCGCTCGATGGCGCCATCCTCGCCGACCTCTCCACGCTCCGCGTGATCCACGGCAAGGGGACCGGCGCCCTGCGCCAGCTGGTGCACGAGATCCTTTCGGCCGACCCGCGGGTGAAGCGCTTCGGCTTCGCCCCGTCGAACCAGGGCGGCCACGGTGTCACGCTGGTGGAGTTTCGCGCGTGAGCCTCATCCCCGACGACGTGATCGACCAGGTCCGCGAGGCGGCGGACATCGTGGGGATCATCGGCGAGCACGTCGAGCTCAAGCGCACCGGGTCTGATTTCCGCGCCCCGTGTCCCTTTCATGGGGGCACGCACCGCAACTTCGCCGTTATTCCCCGCAAGGGGATGTTCTACTGCTTCGTGTGCCACGCCGGCGGCGACGTTTTCACGTTCTTCATGAAGAAGCTCGGCATGGACTATCCCACGGCCGTGCGCGAGGTGGCGCGCCGGGCGGGGATCACGATTCCGGAGCGGGGCCCCACCGGCCCCGATCCCCGTGAGCCGCTGTACAGCGCCGTGGCGGCGGCCGCCGACTGGTTCGCCCGCCAGCTGCGGGAGAGCCCGGAGGCGCAGGTAGCCCGCGATTATCTCACCACCAGGCATCTGGATCTCGAGACCGTCCAGCCGCTCGGCCTCGGGTACGCGCCCAGGAGCAAGACGTTCCTCGACGCAATGAAAGGCTTGGGCGTGCGTGACGAGGTGTTGCTCGAGGCGGGTCTGTTGGCTAGACGGGAGGATGGCACCCTCGCGCCCCGCTTCCGCGGCCGGCTGCTGTTCCCGATCCACGACGTGCGCGCCCGCGTGGTGGGCTTCGGTGGCCGCATCCTCGGCGAAGGAGAGCCCAAGTATCTCAACTCCCCCGATACCCCGATCTTCCACAAGGGAAAGCTGCTGTACAACCTGCACGTCGCGAAGCACGCGATGCGCAAGGCGGAGCGCGCGATCCTGGTCGAAGGCTACTTCGATGTGCTCCGCCTTTCCCTCGCCGGGATTGAAGAGGTCGTGGCGCCGCTCGGCACCGGGCTCACCCCGGAGCAGGCCCAGCTCGTGAAGCACCACGCGCCCCACGTGATCCTGCTGTACGACTCGGACGAGCCCGGCCTGCGCGCCACGTTCCGCGCCGGCGACGAGCTGCTGCGCGAGGGCCTGCGGGTGAGCGTGGCGACGCTCCCGACGGGCGAGGATCCCGACACCCTCGGGCAGAAGAAGGGTGCCGTGGGACTCGAGGAGATTCTCAAGGACGCGGTCGATGTGCTGGAGCGGAAGATCCAGATTCTCGACCGCAAGGGATTCTTCGGCACTCTGCCGGGCCGGCGTCGCGCGCTCGATCGGCTGCTCCCCACGATTCGCGCGGCGAAAGACCCGATCACGCGGGAGCTCTACATATCCCGGGCCGCGGAGGCAGCCGGAGTGCGGAAGGACGTCTTGGAACGAGAAGCCGGGATGCGGGATGCGGGATGCGGGATGCGGCCCAGCACCACCCATCCCGCATCCCCCATCTCGCATCCCGTCCTCCCCGCCAGCGCCGAGAAAGCCGTCGTGCTGCTGATGCTGGAAGGCGAGCCGTGGAAATCCCGCGTCGCCGAAGCCGTCGACCCCGAAGAGCTCGAGTTCCCACCCTACCGCGCCGTGTTCGAGAGCGTGGCCGACGACGCGGTGCTCGCGCTCGACGACACGTCGGCCCGCGCCTACGAGTTGCTCAAGGCGGAGGGACTCGGAGGGCGGGATCCCAACGAGATGTACGAGCTGGCCGTCAACTGGCTGGAAGCCCGGCGACTCGAGAGAGAGATGGAGCGCTTGGACGATCAGCTCCCGTTCGAGACCCCCGATCGGCAGGCGTCCCTGCTTGCGGAGAAGCGTCGTGTGTTCGACGAGCTCCGCAAGCGTTACCCGCGGTACAAAATCGCTAAGAGGAGGAGAGGTGCACCCGGAACTTGAGCCGTTGTTGACGCTACAAGAGAAAGATCAGGCGGTGACGGCGACCGATGAGGCCCTCGCCGCGCTCGCCCCCGAGCTGGCGACGCTCGATGAGGCGCAGGCCGCGGCGGAGCGCGCCCTCGCCGTGGCGCGGGCGGGAATCCAGGCCGCCATGGACCGGCGCGACGAGTTGGAGGGCAAGATCGCCAACTATCGAACCATGCAGGATCAGCGGCGCCAGCGCCTCGAGTGGGTGCGGGGCGCCAAGGAAGCCTCCACCCTCATGGCCGAGCTGGATCTCGCGCGCTCGGTGCTGGCCAAGGAAGAAGCCGAGTTCATGCGCTCCGGCGACGCGGTGACGGAAGCGGAGCGCAAGGCCGCGGAGGCGGAGCGGGCGCTCGAAGAGGTGCGGGCGCGGCTGGCCCCGCTGCGCGAGGCGCTCGCCGGAAAGCGCGAGCAGATCGCCGCCGAGCGCGAACGGGCCTGCGCGGAGCGCGAGCGCGCCACCGCGGCCGTGGGCGCCAGCCTGCTGGCGCTCTACGAGAGGATCCGGCGCGGCAAAGCACCCCTCGCGCTCTACCCCCTGCATGGCGACGCCTGCGGCCACTGTTTCACGGCGGTCCCGACGCAGCGCCGAGTCCTGATCCAGCGCGGCGCCTCGATCGAGGCCTGCGAGGCCTGCGGCGTGCTCCTGTACGCCCCGGAATGATCCCCGCCCGCTGGGCGGTCACAGCGCCGCCCGATCCACGGCTCACCGCGGCCCTCGCGTCCGACCTCCACATCCCCGAGACGCTCGCCGCCATCCTCGTGCAGCGCGGCCTCGCCGCGCCCGACCACGCCAAGGCGTTTCTCCGCCCCGACCTCGAGCGACTCTCGGATCCGCACGGCTGGGCCGACATGCCGCGGGCGGTCGAGCTGATCGTCGCCGCGGTCCGCTCGGGTACCCCGATCCTGGTCCACGGCGACTACGATGTGGACGGGCAGTGCGCCGCGGCGCTCCTCACCCGCGTGCTCTCGAGCGTCGGCGGCCGGGCCCACGCGTTCGTCCCGCACCGGTTGCGCGACGGATACGATTTCGGACCGGCGGGGCTGGCGGAGGCGCGCCGCCTCGGCGCCGGGCTGATCATCACCTGCGACTGCGGCATCACCGCAGTGGAAGCGGTGCGCGCGGCGCGCGCCGCCGGCATCGAGGTCATCGTGACCGACCACCATCTTCCGGGCGATGAGCTCCCCCCCGCCTCGGCCGTGCTCGACCCGCGGCGCGCCGACTGCCCATCGGAGGAGAAAGACCTGTGCGGCACCGGCGTCGCCTTCAAGCTCGCCCAGGCGCTGGTGCCGGCGCTGGGGTTGTCTCCCCACCTGCCGCTCCACTTCCTCGACTTGGTGGCGCTCGCGACGGTGGCCGACGTGGTGCCGCTCACGGGCGAAAACCGCATCCTGGTGCGCCACGGGCTCAAGCTGCTCGCGGAGTCGCATTGGACCGGCGTGCGCGCGCTCGTCGAAACGGCGGGCCTCGCGGGGAAGCCGATCAAGTCGGGCCACGTCGGGTTCATCCTGGCGCCGCGCTTGAATGCGGCGGGGCGGATCGGGGATGCGAACGACGGGCTGCGGCTGCTCCTGTCCGACGATCCGCAGGAGGCGGCGGCCATCGCCCGTGAGCTCGAGACGCTGAATGCCCGGCGCCAGGCGCTGGACCAGCGCATCCTCGACGACGCGGTGGAGCTGGCCGAGCGCGTGTTGCGGCCGGAGGACCGGGCGCTCGTGCTCGCGGCCGACGCCTGGCACCCGGGGGTGATCGGGATCGTGGCTTCCCGGCTGGTGGAGCGCTATGGGCGGCCCACGTTCCTCATCGCCTGGGACGAGGGGAGCGAGTTGGGGCGCGGCTCGGGGCGGAGTGTCGCGGGGTTCGATCTGCACGCCGCGCTGCATCGCGTCGGGCACCATCTCGAGAAGTACGGCGGCCACACCATGGCGGCGGGGCTCACCATCCGCCGGGAGCGCTACGAGGCGTTTCGTGTTGCGTTTCTCGCCGTCGCGGGCGAGCTTCTCAGCCCCGACGACCTGGTGCCCGCCCAGCGGGTCGACCTGGAGCTGCCCTTGGGCCTCGTGAGCGACGAGCTGGAGAGGCTCATCCGCTACCTCGAGCCGTGCGGTGCGGGCAATCCGGCGCCGGTGTTCGGCGTGCGGCAGGCACGCGCCGTCGGCGCGCGGCGCGTCGGGACGAACCACCTGCGCTTTACCTTGGACGACGCGTCGGGCGTGCTCCCCGCGATCGCGTTCCAGTGGGCCGATGCGATTCCCGACCATTGGCTCGCCGAGCGGCTGGACGTCGCGTTCCGGCTGGAGCGCGATGAGTGGCAGGGGCGCACGACACTACAGGCCCGGGTCGCGTCGATGGCCCCGAGCCAATGAACGTGGGAAGGGGGCAGGGTTGGGGTTCATCCGCATCATCGCGGGTGAGTTCGGCGGCAGGCGTCTCAAGACTCCGGCTTCCGACAAGGTGCGGCCGACCGGGGACCGCGTGCGCGAGGCGTGGTTCTCCATCCTTCAGCGCCCGTTGCGCGGCGCACGGGTGCTCGACCTGTTCGCGGGCTCGGGCGCGCTGGGTCTGGAAGCGCTCTCCCGCGGCGCCGTGAGCGCGGACTTCGTGGAGATCCACCGGCTCGCGTTGTCGTCGCTCAAGGCCAACATCACGCTCCTCAAGGTGGATGAGCGGACGGCGGTCCATCGCGTGGACGCCCTCAAGTTTGCGGAGCAGCTGCACCCCGGGCAGTACGATGTCGCGTTCGCGGACCCGCCGTACGCGAGCGGGCAGGCGGCGCGGCTCGTCGCCCTGTTCCGGGTGAATCCGTTCGCGCGCATCATCTCGATCGAGCATCCGGCGGATCAGCCGATTCCCGGCGACGACACCCGGCGCTACGGGGATACCGCCGTGACCTTCATCTACGCCCCATGACGGCTGCCGCTCCCCGCATTGCCGTCTATCCCGGATCGTTCGACCCGATCACGCGCGGGCACCAGGACCTGATCCGTCGCGCCCGCACCTTCGCCGACCGCGTGATCGTCGCCGTGGCGGTGAACGTGGCGAAGCAGCCGCTCTTCACCCTCGAGGAGCGCGTGGCGTTGATCCGGCAGGCGGTCGATGATCCCAGCGTGGAGGTCCGCTCCTTCGAGGGGCTGCTCGCCGAGTTCGCCCGCGCAGCGGGGGCGACGGTGATCGTCCGGGGGTTGCGGGCGGTGAGCGATTTCGAGTACGAGTTCCAAATGGCGCTCATGAACCGCAACCTGGCGCCGGGCATCGAGACGGTGTTCCTCGTGCCGGCGTTCGATCTCACGTATCTGAGCTCGAGCCTCGTGCGCGAAGTGGCGCGCTTCGGCGGCGATGTCTCGCAGCTCGTCCACCCCGCGGTTCAAAAGGCACTCCGGAAAAAGTTCGGCAAGTGACGTTTCGCGACTCGGTGTACGAGCGGGCGCGTCGTGCGGGGCGCCGCATCGTGCTCCCCGAGGGGGCCGACGAGCGCGTGCGCGCCGCCGCGACGCGCATCGCACAATTGGGGCTGGGGACGGTCCAGCTCCTGGAGAGTACCGCGCCCCGCTCCCCGCTCCCCGAGATGGTTCGTCTGCTCCGCGCCCGACGCCCTGACAAGTTCTCGAGCGATGCGTCCGCGGCCGCCGCCCTCGAGCACCCCCTCACGTTCGGCGCCGCGCTGGTCGGGCTGGGCCGCGCCGACGTCATGGTCGGCGGGGCCACCTTCCCGAGCGGTGACACGATCCGCGCCGCGCTGTGGGCGGTGGGCGCCGCGCCCGGGATCACGACGGTGAGCGGTGCGTTCTACATGGTGCGGGACGACGCCGTGCTCACCTTCACCGATTGTGCGGTCGTGCCTGAGCCGAGCCCGGAGCAGCTCGCCGATTCGGCGGTCGCGGCCGCGCGCGATCGCCGCCGGATCGTGGGCGACGAGCCGATCGTCGCGTTCCTCTCCTACAGTACCAAGGGTAGCGCGGCGGGACCGCGCGTGGAGCGCGTGCGGCAGGCGCTCGCAAATCTGGCGCGGCGGCGGCCGGATTTCGCGTTCGACGGAGAGCTGCAGACCGACGCGGCCCTGGTCGCCTCGGTGGCGGCGCGCAAAGCCCCGGGCTCGCGCGCGGCCGGTCGCGCCAACGTGCTCGTGTTCCCCGATCTTGACAGCGGCAACATCGGATACAAACTGGTGCAGCGCCTGGGCGGGTGGGAGGCGATCGGGCCGATCCTCCAGGGACTCGCGCGACCCGTCGCCGACCTGTCGCGGGGCGCGACGGCCGATGATATTGTGGACACGGCGGCGGTCGCCGTCCTTCAAGCGGGAGAGCGGTCATGAGCTTCAGTCTCAAGAAGGACAAGCAGGGCGTGGTGGTGGTCGGTGTGGACGGGCAGCTGATCGTCGGCAACCGCCAAGAGCTGAAGCAGAAGGTGCTCGACACCCTCGAGAGCGGTGGCAGGAAGTTCGTCATCGACTTCACCAAGACCGGCTACATCGACTCCTCCGGCCTCGGCGTCCTGGTGTCGCTCTCGAAAAAGATCCGCGAGCAGGGCGGGGACCTCCGGCTCTGTGGCCTGAATGAAGACCTGCAGACGCTGTTCGAGCTGACCAAGCTCGACACGCTGTTCGCGATCGCGCGAACACCCGAGGAGGCGCTCGCCGCTTTCTAGCCGTGACCACGCCGCAGCCCCTCCGGGTTCGCCGCCGGACGACGGGAGGTGAGACCGAGATCGAGCTGTCGCTCGATGTGCCGAGCGACCTCGAGTACGTCGGTCCGGCGGTGGAGCTGATCGCTGACGAGTTGCCCGGCGGTCCCCTCTCTCCCCGCCGCATCCGGTTCAACTTCCGCACCGCCTTCGCGGAAGCCCTCGCCAATGCCATCGCCTATGGGAACCACCGGGACCCGGGACGTTTGGTGCGCGTACGCGTCGAGGTGGCGCGCGATGCCGTACGACTGCACGTGACCGACGAGGGCAACGGGTTCGACCCCACGGGCGTCCCCGATCCCACACTCCCCGAGCGCCTCGAGCGGGAGGACGGTCGAGGCCTGTTCGTGCTGCGGAGCCTGGTCGACCAGGTCGCCTTCAACGAGGAAGGAAACTCGGTGTGCCTGACGCTCCGGGCGGGCTGACGCGGATCGAGCGGCTGCTCCCGGTGCTCGAGCGGCTCGCCGGGGCGCGCCTGCGCCTGCGGCGGACGGGGGAGGACGGTCCCGCGGACGGATCGGCGCGGCTCGAGCCGATTCCCGAAGCCGAGGGGTTGTGGCTCGAGATCGCGAACGGGGGACCCGGGAAGGCCGCGCCCCCAGGCCTGGCAGAGGAGCTGGCCCAGGTCGTGGGTTCGCTGCTCGCCGCCGAGCGCGACGCCGTCCAGGTGGCAGCGGAGCTGTCGGAGCGGTACGAGGAGATCGACCTCATCTACACGATCAGCGAGATCTTGGGCCACACGATCCGACTCGACGAAGCGGCGGACCGGATCCTGCGCGAGGTATCGACCGTGGTCGGTGCCCGGCGCGCGACGCTCCTGGTGTACGACGCCGAGCAGCAGATGCTGCGTATCGTCGCCGCGCGCGGCATGGACCCGCAGGAGGTGGAGCCGATCGAGGTGGACGACCCCTGCTCGGTCGCCGCGCGCGTGTTCCGCGAGATGCGGATCGTCAGCTACGATCCAACCGACCCCATGGCCCCGAACCCCGGCTGCCCCGAGGGCCGGAACTACCGCGGCGAGGCCTTCCTCTCGGTTCCGGTCCTGTACGCCGCGCCGGGGGCGCGCGGCAAGCCGATCGGCGTGATCAACCTGACGGACCGGGCCGGGGGAGACGCGTTCACCGCCGGGGACCGCAAGCTGGTGGCCGCGATCGCGAACCAGATCGGTGCCGCGATCGAGAACGCACGGCTCGTGGCCCGCGATCTCGGCCAGCAGCGCGTCCTCCGGGAGCTCGAGCTGGCGCGCGATCTCCAGCTCAAGCTGCTGCCGTCGCCCGGCGTGCTCGGATCGCGCGTGGACGTCGCCGCACGCTGTCGTCAGGCGGAGTCGGTAGGCGGCGACTTCTACAACCTGCTCAACCTGCGGGCGGATCGCATCGGCGTGATGATCGGCGACGTGACGAGCCATGGCTTCGGCGCCGCGCTGATCATGGCGCTCGTGATGGCGGCCTCCGGTATCCACGCGGAATCCGCCGAAACGCCGACCGAGGTGCTGCGCCGGCTCGAGGAGTCGCTCGCCGATGAGCTCGCGAGCACCGAGATGTTCCTCACCGTGTTCTACGGCGTGGTCGACCCCAAGGTCGGACGCATCACGTTCGCGAACGCGGGGCACCCGCACGCGTTTCTCGTGTCGACGCGGACGGGTGAGGCGGTCCGGCTCGAAGCCACGCGCCCCCCGCTCGGTCTCGCCACCGCTCCGGGCGAAGATGCCGGGCTCACCTGGACGCGGCGCGAGGCGATCATCTGCCTTTTCACCGACGGCGTCGCCGAGGCGCTGGGGGGGGACGGGCCCGGTGAGCGCTTCGGCGAGGAACGCGTACTCGGCCATGTGGCCCGATTGAAGGACCGCCCCGCCCGCGAGATCCTCGAGTCGGTGCACGCCGACCTCGCCGGCTTCACGGGCGGCGCGCCGCCCGCCGACGACCGCACCGTCGTCATCCTCAAGGTGTGACCCCGGACAAGCGGCTCGGCCAGCACTTCCTCACCGACCGCAACATCCTGCAGCGGATCGTCGACGCGCTCGACCCCGCGCCCGACGACGTCGTGGTCGAGATCGGGGCGGGGAAGGGGAGCCTCACGGAGGTCCTGGCGCCCCGCGTGGGTCACGTCATCGCCATCGAACGGGACCGCTGGCTGATCTCCGAATTGCGAATGCGGAATGCGGAATGCGGAATTGATAGACTCTCAATCGTGCAGGGAGACGCGCTTCGCGTCGACTGGCACGCTCTTGCCATTCCGCATTCCGCATTCCCCATTCCGCATTTCAAAGTCGTCGGCAACATCCCTTACGCCATCACCTCTCCCCTGATCGACAAGGCCCTCACCCCGCCGCTCCCGGCGTGCATCGTGTTTCTCGTCCAGGCGGAGGTCGCCGACCGCATCGCCGCGCCCCCGGGGTCGAAAGCGTACGGCGCCCTCTCCGTGGGAGTGCAGGCCCTGTGTCGGGTGGAGAAGCTCCTCGCCGTTCGCGCAGGGGCGTTCACGCCGCCGCCCAAAGTCCACAGCGCGTTGGTGCGGCTCACGCCGCTCGCCCAGCCGCTCGTCGCGCCTGAAGAGATCGCGGCATTCCGCGCGTTCGTCACTGCCTGTTTCACCCGGCGTCGCAAGCAGCTGCGCAACGTGGTCATGGCGGCCACGGGGCGATCCGCCGCCGTCGCGGCCGCGGGGCTCGCGGCGCTCGGGCTGGATCCGATGGTGCGTCCCGAGATGCTGGCCCCGCAGGTGTTCGTGCGGCTCTTGCGTTGGAGCGCTCGATTGTGAAATAATTCACAATATGAGGAAGATCTCCGAGAGCACGGTGCGGCGGCTCTCCCTGTACCTCCGGTTCCTCGAGCAGTTCGACGCGCAAGGCCAGACCACCATCTCCTCTGCCGAGCTGGCCCGGCGCGGCGGCACCACCTCGGCGCAAGTGCGCAAGGACCTCTCCTTCTTCGGCTCGTTCGGCAAGCGCGGCCTGGGCTATTCCGTCCCCGAGCTCACCGCCCGCATCCGCGACATCCTGGGCTTGCGACGCACCTACCGCGTCGTGCTGGTCGGCGCGGGCCGCATCGGCAGCGCGCTCGTGCAGTATCCCGGCTTCCGCCAGCGCGGCTTCCACGTCGCGGCGATCTACGACAAAGATCCGAAGAAGATCGGCTCCCGCTGGAACGGCCTCGTGGTGCGCGACATCCGCCACCTCGACGCCGATCTCGCCAAGGAGCCCAGCGACATCGCCATCGTCGTGACCCCTGCCGACTCGGCGCAAGAGGTCGTGGACCGGCTGGTGCGCGCGGGGGTGAAGGCCATCCTCAACTTCGCGCCGGTTCAACTCGCGGTGCCCGCGGACGTGGCGGTGAAGTCGGTCAACATGGCGCTCGAGCTGGAGACGCTAAGCTTCGCTCTGGCAAATCGTTAGATTCCCGCCCATGGCGCGCGTTCACGTCACCACAGAAATCGGCCCCTTGCGGACCGTGCTGGTCCATACCCCCGGCCGAGAGCTGGTGGCGGTCACGCCCGGCAACCGCGAGGACTACCTCTACGATGACATCATCGACCTGGATCTCGCCCAGCGCGAGCACCGGCGGTTCGTGGCGGTGCTGGAGCGGTTCGCCCAGGTGTACGAGGTGCGCACGCTCCTGACCGAGCTGGTGGCGCGTCCCGACGTGCGCGAGTTCCTCGTGACCCGCGCGCTCGAGGTGGTGCCCTCGGACGCCTTGGCCAAGCAGCTTGCCGCACTCTCGCCGGAAGAGCTCGTCGGACTGATGATCGAAGGCGCCCTCGAGGAGGCCGGGCCGATCGCCCGGGCGCTCAACGAGACGGGCTTCGCGCTGCCGCCCCTCCCTAATCTCTTCTTCACCCGCGACGTCGGGATCGTGATCGGCGAGCACTCGATCATCGGCTCGATGCGCTACGGCGTGCGCTGGACCGAGGAGCTGCTCGTGAAGGCGCTGTTCCGCTACCACCCGTGCCTCGAGAACGCCGGAATCCTGTACGACGGGTCGGAAGAGAAGCGCAACAACTACACGCTGGAGGGCGGGGATGTGCACCCCGTCCGCCCCGACCTGCTGCTGCTCGGGTTCAGCGAGCGCTCGAGCCCCGCGGCGCTCGATCACCTGTGCGACCTCGTGTTCGAGCATTGCGGCGTGAAGGATGTGATCGTCGTGGTCCTCCCGAACGAGCGTACGGCGATCCACTTGGACATGATCTTCACGCAGCTCGACCGCGAGCTATGCTGCGTCTATCCGCCGCATTTCGTGGGGCCGGAGCGGCTCGCCGTGCTGCACCGCCGTAAGAAATCCAAGGGCGTTAAGGAAATGCCCAACTTCTTCGCCGCCATGCAGGCGGTGGACCACCCGCTCGAGCCGGTGTTCTGCGGCGGCTCGGACCGCTCGCTGCAGGAGCGCGAGCAGTGGTCCTCGGCCTGCAATTTCTTCGCCGTGCGGCCCGGCGTGACCGTCACCTACGCCCGCAACGAGGCCACGCTGCGGGAGCTCGAGCATTCCGGGTTCCGGACGGTGTCTGCCGTGAACCTGCTGACGGGAGAGGAGGGGCTGGATGACGGCGATCGCGCCGTGATCACGATGGATGGGAGCGAGCTGGTCCGCGGCGGCGGCGGCCCCCGGTGCATGACCCTGCCGCTCCGCCGGGATGACCTCTAGCCCGCCGTCCCAGTCCCTCGAGCATGCCCGCTTCGCCGTCGTGGACGTGGAGACCACCGGGGTGCGGGCTCTGAACGGCGGGCGGATCCTCGAGGTGGCGGTGGCGATCCTCGAGGGCGGAACCATCCACCTCGCCTTCGAGGCGTTGCTCGATCCCGGGGCCCCAATACCTCCGTGGGTGGTGCGCCTCACCGGCATCACCGACGGCCTGGTCGCCGGCCGCCCCCACTTCGGTGACGTCGCAGCCGGTCTCGGACAGGCGCTCGACGGCGGCGTGTTCGTCGCCCACAACGCCCGCTTCGACTGGCGCTTCCTCGCGGCCGAATGCGCCGCGAGCGGCGTCCCCGCGCCCGGCGGCAAGCCCCTGTGCACCGTCCGCCTCACCCGCCGCCTGGTGCCCGAGCTGCGCCACCGTGGGCTCGACCACGTGTCGGCGTTCTTCTGCGTCGACAACCCGGCACGCCATCGCGCCTTCGGCGATGCGCTCGCCACCGCTCACATCCTGCGGGCGCTGATCGGGCGCGCCCGGGAGCGGGGGGTCGAGACGCTGGAGCAGCTGATCGACCTGCATGACCGGCCTCGCCACCGTGCTCCACACAACGTTTAAAGTCGGCCGCTTGACCTGCCATGCCCTCGAAGGCGGTACCCAACGCCTCGACGGCGGCGCCATGTTCGGCGTCGTGCCGAAACCGCTGTGGCAGCGCCGCATTCCTGCCGATGAGCGCAACCGTATTCCCTTGGCGCTCCGCTGCCTGCTGGTCGAGCACGACGACGGACTGGTCCTCGTGGACACGGGGCTCGGCAACAAGGAAGACGACAAGTTCAAGGACATCTACGGGGTCGCGAACGAGGGGAAGGACGGGCGCACCCAGCTCGAAGATGCGCTCGCAGAACTCGGCCACGCCCCCGGCGACGTCCGCTGGGTGATCGACAGCCACCTCCATTTCGATCACGCGGGCGGCAATACCTACCGCGATCCGTCGGGCCGCGTGACCCCGAGCTTCCCACAGGCCCGGTATGTCGTGCAGCGGAAAGAGCTCGAGTTCGCCCGGCACACCAACGAGCGTACCGCGGCGAGCTACCTCCCGCCCAACTTCGAGCGGGTCCGGTTCACCTTCATCGACGGGGAAGCGGAGCCGCTCCCCGGGATCCGTTGCCTCCCGACGCCGGGGCACGTGCCCTATCACCAGTCGGTATTGGTCGAGAGCGGCGGGGAGCGGGTGTGCTTCCTCGCGGATCTCGTCCCGACGAGCGCCCACCTGCCGCTCCCCTGGATCATGGGGTACGACTTGGAGCCGCTCGTGACCCTCGAGTCGAAGCGACGGCTGTATGCACGGGCGGAAGCGGAAGGCTGGCTGCTGTTCTTCGAGCACGATCCCGCGGTGATCGCCGGTCGGTTGGGGCGTGACGGCAAGGCGTTTGCACTTGTGGACCCGCTCGTGGCGGGCTAAACTTAGCCGCGACAATACGGCAAGCGGGCGCCCGAGTGCGCCTCACCCGCTGCCTCTCCGGAAGTTGGGGAGTGCTCTAGGGTTCCGAGACGACGTGATCCGGAGTCGTGATCCGTCCTCCGTAACTACGGACGACGGCGAACGGACGACGGACGACGCGAAGCGGATTCCCGGGCAGCCGGAGTCCGCTTTTTCTTTCTCGTGGAGGAGAACAGCACCTGGCGATCGAAAGCCCGAACAACAAGGCGCCGCGCATCCGAGTCAACCGGCAGATCCGGATCAGCCCGATCCGCGTGATCGCCCCCGACGGAGCGCAGCTCGGCGTGCTGACCGTGGAGGAAGCGTTGGCCGCGGCGCAGGAGCGAGGCCTCGACCTGGTCGAGGTGGCGCCACTCGCGCGACCCCCCGTCGCGAAGATCATGGACTACGGGAAGTTCAAGTTCGAAGAGGCGAAGGCGGCGCGGGCGGCGAAGAAAAAGCAGCACGTCATCCATCTGAAGGAAGTGAAGTACCGGCCGGGGATCGACGATCACGACTTCGCGTTCAAGACCCGGCACGCGCGCGAATTCCTGCAGGACGGCAACAAGGTGAAAGTGACGATGATGTACCGCGGCCGGCAGATGGCCCACATCGACCTGGGGCGCGCGGTGCTCGACCGGGTCGCCAACGAGCTGAAGGACATCGCCAAGATCGAGCAGGACCCGAAGCTCGAGGGCCGCAACATGTCGATGGTGCTCGCCCCGAAATGACAACTGACCCCGGGCGAGCCCGGGGAGGACGAGATGCCCAAACAGAAATCGAAGCGCGCGCTCCGCAAGCGGGTGAAGCTGACGGGAACCGGTCGGCTGCGCCGTTACCACGCGTACAAGAGTCACATCCTGACCAAGAAACACCCGAAGCGGAAGCGCCACCTGCGCAAGCCCGCGATGGTGTCCAAGGCCGACGAAGCCCGCCTCAAGCGGCTGCTGATGGTGTAAGGAGCGATCCATGCCCCGCGTCAAGAGCAACGTCGCGCGCCTGAAGCGCAAGAACAAAATCATGAAGCTCGCCAAGGGCTACTTCGGCGGGCGGTCTAAACTGTGGAAGGCGGCCAAGGAGTCCGTCGAGCGGGCCCAGAAATACGCGTACCGGGACCGCCGCCGCAAAAAGGGCGACTTTCGCCGGCTCTGGATCACGCGCATCAACGCGGCCGCACGACTGCACCAGCTGTCCTACAGCCGCCTCATGAACGGGCTCCGCAAGGCCGGCGTCGAGATCAACCGCAAGGTCCTGGCCGATCTCGCCGTGCGCGATCCCGTCGCGTTTGAGCAGATCGCGGAGGTCGCCAAGCAGGCGCTCTGATCATGCGCGACCTCCTGGCAGCCCTCGCCGAGCTGCGGGAGCGTCTGAAGGAAATTCCGCAGGCGGACGAGCGCCGGCTGTCCGATCTCAAGACCGAGCTCCTGGGCCGTAAAGCCGGCGCGCTCACCCAGATCCTCGGGCGCTTGCCCAAGCTCGACCCGCCCTCCAAGCAGGCGGTCGGTGCGGCCGCGAACGCGCTGAAGCGCGACTTCGAGGCCGCCTTCGAGGCGCGCGAGCGAGAGCTCAAGCGCGCCGCCGGCACGGTTACGGGCGTGGACCTCACCATGCCCGGCCGCCCCGGCTGGCAGGGCGGGCTCCACCTCGTCACCCAGGTCGTGGACGAGATCTGTGAGATCTTCCGCGAGCTCGGATTCACGCGCGCCGTGGGTCCCGAGGCCGAGACCGAGCGGTACAACTTCTTCGCCCTCAACTTCCCCAAGGATCACCCGGCCCTCGACGCCCAGGACTCGTTCTATCTGAGCGGGGACGTGCTGCTGCGCACCCATACGTCGCCGGTGCAGATCCGCACGCTCGAGCGCTACCCGCCGCCCATCCGCGTCGTGATCCCGGGGCAGGTGTACCGTCGCGACCCATTCGATGCCTCGCACTCCCCGGTGTTCCAGCAGATCGAAGGCCTCGCCGTGGACGAGGGCATCACGTTCGTGGATTTCAAGGCGACGCTGGCCACGTTCGCGCGCAGGTTCTTCGCCCCGGACACGCGGGTGCGGTTCCGCCCGTCGTTCTTCCCGTTCACCGAGC
>Ga0193755_1000092_pt1 | contig 24104 bp, 19 predicted proteins | sample H1a2metaG_FD_144921 | JGI IMG/M metagenome (GOLD analysis project Ga0193755, IMG submission 144921) | Soil microbial communities from a riparian zone of the East river system, Colorado, United States - H1a2 | ecosystem: Environmental > Terrestrial > Soil > Riparian zone | place: USA: East River...
CCTAATTGTTCTCTGTCTCTGGCTGTTGCTCGCAGCGGCGACGCTGTTTCACGCTGCGGCTCCAGTCATTGCGAGGAGCGAGGACAGTTGCATCACCTGTCACCTGCAGCAGAAGGGCAACGCCGGCCAGGTCGTGCCGACCTATCAAACCAGCACGCACAGCCGTGTGCGCGTCGGGTGCAACGGATGTCACGGCGGGGACTTGTCACAAGCAGAAAAGACTAAAGCTCACGCTGGACGCTTCGTAGCAAGACCTGACACAGCAGCCACGCTCGAGATGTGCGGGAGGTGTCATCGCCAGCCGCTGGAGTTCTTCAAGGGCAGCCGCCACGTCGCGGCTCGGCCCAACGCGGGCCGGCTCGATTGCGTTGAGTGTCACGGCGTCCACGGCATTGGCGCGGCTTCGGAATCGTTTCGCTGGCCCGCATTCTGTGGCGGCTGTCACGGCCTGGAGTATCTGCCGCAGCTGCCGCGCCCATTCCAAGAGATGCTCGCGCTGGCAGATGATCTTAACGATGGGCTGCATCGATTGGAGCAGAAAGGGCGCGCGTCAGGCGAAGAGTTGACCCGGCGCCGCAAGGAGATCCGGCATTTGATCTCAGAGCTCGCGCACAAGACAGACAGCCGAGGCGGAGCGGATCGAATCCCTGGCATCCTGGAACTTGGCGCGACGCTCAAGCAGCAGATCGCGGCGGAAGAGAGGCGATAGCGATCGCTGCCTGGCGAACGCCGCCGCTAGTCGTGGCTGGCGGCTTGCGCCGCGCGGGCAAGAAGCGGTAGCGTTCAAAGTCTACCGGGCAGCTTCAACCTCGTTTCATATCAGCAGGCCTCGCCTGCATCGCTGATCACCTCAGCGGAAAGGAAAAAAACCATGTGGGTTCGCAAATGTTTCGCCGATCAAGAGAAGCCTATCCAGTCCCCCATACCGACTGAACTTTTTTCCAACGAAGAGTTCATTCCGCCGGCTCAGTCGCCGCAGCAGCAACGATGGGAAGCGCGCATCGGCGAGATGGCGGACCAGTGCGCAAAGAAACTTGGTATGTCGCGGCGTCGCTTCCTGCAAGGCACCGGTGGGATGGCGGTCGCGATGCTGACTTACAACGAAGTCTTCGGCAAGACTTATGAGGTGGAGCCGATTGAAGCGCTCGACCCGGCGGCTTACGCGGAGAAATGGCCAAAGACCGAGTTCATCTTCGACAATCAAACCCATCACGTCGATGTCGAGAGCCGCTGGTTTGAAGCAAGCGATGCGGGTCGCCAGGCAGCGGACTTCTTGCGCAACTTCCGCCCGCAGGTCAACTCCACCGCCGAGCGGCTGGCGCTGCTCAACCAGGCCCACTACATCAAAGAGCTGTTTATGGACAGCGATACGATGATGGCCATCATCAGCGGCGTTCCGACAGCCGAGTGGAAGGAGAACATCCTCCCGCCGGACAAGATGGTCAAGACTCGCGATGAGATCAACCAGATGGCCGGCAAAACGCCGCGAATGCTGAGTCACGGATTGCTCCGTCCGAACATGGGCAAGTCGGAGCTCGAGGAGATGGAACGGCAGGCCAGGACGCTCAAGATCAATTCGTGGAAGATGTATCCAGGCTCGTTGATCGGCGACGGCGCCTATTGGTTGGACGACGAGAAGGCCACCTACCCCTTCTGGGAGCGAAGCAAGAAACTCGGCGTCAAGAACATCTGCATTCACAAAGGACTGCCGCTCGGTTTGTTCAACGAGGAGCACTGCCATCCGAAAGATGTCGAGAAAGTCGCAAAGGATTTCCCCGGTCTCAACTTCATCATCTACCACTCGGGTTGGAATCCTACAGCAGGCGGCGGGCGTCGGCGTGAGGGCGCCCAGGCCGGACCGCAATACATCCCGTGGTGCTCAGAGTTGATAGATCTGGTCAAGCGGAACAACCTGCAGAATGTGTACTTCGAAGTGGGCAGCACCTGGAACGGTTTGTCCGGGGGGTTCGGTGGAAATGATGAGCCGGCTATGCACTTCCTCGGCCAGGTGATGAACCTTCCCGGCGGCGAAGATCGCATCATCTGGGGGACTGATTCGATCTGGGGCGGCAGCCCGCAATCACAGATCGAGCGGCTGCGGCGCTTCCAGATTCGGGACGACGTCGCCGAGAAGTACGGATACAAGAAGGTGACGCCCGAAATCAAGGCGAAGATCTTTGGGCTGAACGCCGCGCGGCTTTACAACGTTGATGTGAATGCCAAGCGCAAGGCGATTCAGACGGACAAGATCGCCGAGATGAAAGACGAGTACATGCAGACTCCACGTCCGAGCAACACGCAGTTCGGCTGGGTGTGGCGGACGCGCGGCCAAAGAGCCTAGGGCGAGCATCTGACGAATCGCGAGGCCGGCTTCAACTAGCACTGGGCAGCCTTTGGCCGTGCTTGCCCTCGGGCGCAGAGGCGCATCACAACTCACGAGTAAAGTTCTCGACATATTGCGTTCGAAAGGCTTTGACGGTCGCGGGGGGTCGCGGCCGCCAAAGCCCAGTCTGAGTCACGCGGGCCCAAACACCTCGCCGGCGGACGCAACACCTCTGCCGGTCGTGGTCAATCCGAACCCCAAAACTAATCGCTTGAGCCGAACAGTGACCGGTAGTAAGATAGCTATGAAACCGGGACAAGCTCCCAGCGGTTAATGATGGGCTAACGCCCCCCAAAGTAGAGCGCCCTCCTTTGGATGGAAGTCATGACGGACCTCTACGGTATTCTTGGACTCACTCCTCGCGCGACCTCTAACGAAATCAAGTCCGCTTATCGAAGGCTCGCGCGCAAGTGCCACCCTGACGTTTCGATGTCGCCGGACGCAAACGCCCGGTTCGTGAAGATCAACGAGGCTTATCAGATCTTGAGCGATCCGGATCGGCGTTGGGCCTATGACAACGGCCAGTATGCCGATTCGCAGCGGACGTTCTACGCATCGCGGCAGGCCGAAATCGTAACCAAGCAGCGGCACTTCGATCGCATAGTCGATGAATGGATGGCGCGCGAGCGGCAAGAAGCAGCGGCCCGGTCCCACGCGGTGCTGGTGGTCGTTCCTTTGTTTCTGTCGGCGTTTTACGTGATGGCTTCAAAGGCGACGTTGGCTCAAGAGCTCAACGTGATCGGTCGGGTCGTGGTACTTGCTTTGGCGCTCTATGGATTGATCTACCTGGTGAAGAACCTCTCGATCGTGCTCGCAAGATACACGTATCACGTCCCGGATCATTTGACGTCGGTTTTTGGCGAGGAGGAGACACCCCGCGACAAGGCCATCAGCCGGCGGGCCGGGTTGATCTTTCTCGTATGCGGATACGTGGTTTCGTTAGGACTGGGCTATGTTGTGAGCAAGTTCGTGCCCGGCCGCTACAGCATGACTAGCACGCTATTTGGCGCTTTTGTTTATACGCCGATAGCAGTGTTGATGGTCGGCGGCCTTAGAAGGATCGCCAACATCATCGACCGCCTCTGATCAGGAGGAGTCAGCGATCCTGATGTCCGGCTACTTTTTGAAGATCTTCTTCGCAAACCCACCGACATCTGACTTCCAGATGCTTTTGGCGTGCGCCGCCAGGCCTGTTGCCTGGACCTCGCGCTTTGCGATGCGATTGTCCGGGTCGAGAGACAACGCTTCCCTGAAGTAGTTGTTGGATTTCTTAGCTAGCCCGACTTCCTTGTAGAGCAAGCCGAGTTTAACCCTGATCTGCGCGTTGTACGGATCGAGTTCGGCTGCTTTGCTCAGATGCTCCTCCGCCTCGTGCCGCGTTCGCGGGTTTCGCACCAGGGCCATTCCAAGATGAAAGTGATAAGGCGCGCGGATGGGATCAAGCTTAACCGCTTCGCGCAGCATGTGAACGGCGCCGTGATATTGCTTCTTTTCGAACAACGCGCGGCCCTGGTTGTAGAACTGTTCGGCGACCTGGGCCGGGGTACCGACCGCTGTCCGAGTCAGCTGAGGCGATTCGCTGACGACGGTCTGCGCGCCAGTCTGTGGCAGTGGGTCGCTTGACGCTGTTTGAGAACCGGCTTCGTTCGGTTCTCCGTTCGCGTTTCGTTGCCCCGCAAGCGGACGCCTTTGCGATGGCGCATCGAGTTTGACAGCCGGCGAAGCCGATGAAGCTGATGGAGATTTCCTGATCCGCTCATCGTAAGCTGTGCGCTGAGCGTTGTCAGTCAACGTGTCGTAAGCCTGCGTAATGAGTGCGAACAAAGACTCGAGTTGGGTTTGAAGCTCGCCTTGTTCGGAGTGACGATGGCGGTCAGGATGAAACTTTTTCGCCAGGTGATAATAGGCTGCCTTGACTTCTGCAATCGTGGCTTGTCTGGATAGTCCGAGCACTTCGTAGTGGTCAGCCGAGGCATAGAAATGCAGTCTGCGTGCGACGTCTTCGCGCAAACGATCCAATGCTTCCGCGTCGACCTCCTGCTCCTCCGAGGAGACATCCCGATCGTGACCGAGAACTTTCAGAAAGCCGGCCGCGACAAGCGCGCAGACCGCACGATGCGCATCCGACTCGGGGATACCGGTGACCGAGCCAATCTCGCTTATTGAAGTGGCCGACTCGATACGTGAGAGTACGTAGCTCTCAAGTGGCTCCAGCCTTCCGGAATCCAGGGTGACTGTTCGAGCCTTTGCTCGAACCACCACTCCGTCCGGCGGTGCGAGTAAGTCGGCGATCTGCTGGTTGGCCGCAGCGTGCCGGGCGCCTTCGAGGAGAACATCAGCCGAAGTCATCTCGAGAGTGACATCGTGAGCCGCTCGTATTTTCGGATCAAAGGCGTAATCGCCGTCGGGCCACTCGAATAGCGAGCGGACTATCTCCATCACCAGGTCGCGCACCAGCTTGCGCATCTGAGCATCACCGAGCACGCCCATATCTACCAGAGTGGAGGGTATGCGATAAGGTTTCTCGGCTTGCCGTCTCGCGCGGTCGATCTGTTCTTGAGTGGCAATCTGTCCTTCAACCAGCTTGTGTTCGAGCTGTTCGTTCGGGAGATTGCTGATCGCGTAGACGGGCACACCCGAATCAAAGAAGAGAGCCTTGATCGCTTTTGCTCTCGACAGTCTGAGCAATCCACTAGCGTTGGTATGGGCGATTTCGCGGATTAAGTCCGCGACCAGTCTTTCACCGAGTTGTCCTTGCACGAATTACTTCCCTGGATCGGCGGGCATACGACGCGCCCGTTAAGGCGCTCGCTCTTTTATTGAATCTCAAGTGGAGGCAGTGCTGCGGACATTGTAGGGGGAAAGAAACAACCGCGCAAGAGTCTCCTACCCCACGCTCGGAAGCACGAGATTCGACCGGCTGGCTAGCACGTCAAATGTACGGTTTTGCTGCCTTAGTGGTTAGGCTCATAGGCCTTTTTGGTGTTCGATTTTGGCCGCTGCCGAGCGGAGAATTCAACTACGCCCATCCCAAGCGAATAGGAAGAGCGCGAAGCTGATCGCCATCGATGGACAAGAACGCAAAGCGACTTACGTGTCTCCAATCAACGAGGTCTCCAATCAATTGACTGAGTCCAGTCCAGCGGCTACCATGAACGCTCTGCTCGGCGCCAACTAAATCACTATGAGCGAACCTCGCCACACACCAGTAGACGGAGGAGTGCGACGTGGCGATGGCAGCCAAAAAGACTCGCAGCTTACCCCAAATCAAAGAATCCTCGAAGCGCTTGCTCGCATAGCTCAAGGTGATCTGAGCCGTGTGATCAACGCAAGTCACCTGGATCAGAATGGCACCGATCGGCAGTTGTTGCTGAATCTTGACGGGCTTGCGCGCCGGCTGCGTTATATCGTGGGGCGGCTCCAGCGCGCGGCCGATTCAATCGAGGCGGTGGTCGGTGAAGTGCTCCGGGGAACACAGACGCTTTCCGCGGGAGTGATCGACGAAGCCAAATCGGTCGAGGAAACTTCGACTTCCATCTCTGAGATCAACGCTTCGATGCATTCCGTGGGGGACAGTCTTCAAACGCTGGCCAAGCTTTCTCAGTCGACGTCAGCGTCCGTCATGCAGATGGCGATGTCGATCAATCACGTCTCGGAGAATGCGGATGAGCTGGCTCAGTTTGTAGAGGAAACCGCGACAGCCATCGACGACATGGCGGTAAGCGTTCGCAAAGTCGCCGAGTCGACTGAAGCGCTCGCCGAGTCAGCCGAAAAGACTGCACGCGCGATGGAAGCGATTGACAACTCCACTCAAAGCATCGGCGACTCGGTCAACGAGACCACCGTACTGGCCGAAGAGGTTGCCCGCTCGGCAGGCTCGGGCAGCCAGATCGTCGCCGAAACTGCATCGAGCGTGTCGAAAATCAAAGAAGCGATCGACGCCGCTACTGAGACCATCACCCGGCTAGGAAAACGCTCGGACCAGATCGGCGAAGTCACCCATGTGATCAACGAGATCGCGGACCGCACTCACTTGCTTGCGCTCAACGCGGCGATCCTGGCGGCGCAAGCCGGACCTCAGGGGCGCGGCTTTCGCATAGTGGCCGACGAGATCAAGGAGCTCAGCGAGCGAACTTCCGCTTCCACTCGCGAGATTGAAGAAATGATCAAGTCGGTTCGCGAGGATGTCGCTGAAACCATCGAGCGCGTCGCCGTCGGCGGGCAGCGCGCGGACGAGGGAGTCGATTTGGCGTCGAGGGCGTCGGTCCTGCTCGCGGAGATACGTGAGAAGACCAATGCCGCTTCGGACCGAATACGAGTCATCGCCGACTCGACAGCGATTCAGGCCGCGGAGAGTCACACCGTGCTGGAAGCCGCTGACCTGGTACGGCAGCAAGCGCGCGGCATCGAGCGTGCCACCAGCGAGCAAGCGCTTACCTCGCGGCAGATCGGTGAGCGAGCGATTCACATGAGCGAGCTGACCGAGCAGGTTCGGCGCGCAACGGGAGAACAGGCGAAGGTCTCTCGCTACATCGCGGATGCAATGGAAGAACTGACCACCGTGGTCGAACAGATCCGCTCCGCTTCCGACGAACAGTCTGCCGGCGCCGATCAAGTCTTGCGCGCGATTGAAACGATAAAGGAAGTGGTGGACCGAAATCAGGCTTCGATATCCGGGATCAACAGCGCGGTAGATCTCCTGGTGCGCGAAGCCGAGCTGTTGAATCGCGAGGTCGAGACGTTCCAGTTGCCTGCGCCTGATCGTGGCGGCCATCTTCGATTCGCATTGCGCACGTCGCAAATGACGCTCGATCCCGCAACGATCTCCTCTATCTCGCGGGTCGAAGTGATGTCAAACATCTTCGAGGGTCTGGTCCAGTTTGGCGAACGCGCTGAGATACGGCCGGCCATAGCTGAACGATGGGAGACGTCGCCCGACGGCCGAGTCTACACGTTTCATTTGCGCGATAGCGCCCGCTTCCACAACGGCCGCCGAGTGCGAGCCGACGATGTGAAGTACTCATTCGAGCGCCAGATCCGCCAAAACGAAGCTGCGGCCGCCTGGGTGTTCAGGCCGATCACCGGGGCCGAGCAGTTCATCTCCGGCGAGAACGACTCCGTTACGGGTATCAGGATAGTGGGCGAGCAAGTCGTACGTATCGAGCTTGCCCAACCGGTCGCATTTTTTCTCTCAACGCTGTGCATGGACTACGGCTATATCTTGCCACGTGAGGAAGTCGAGCGGCCGACGTTGGATTTTTCCAGCCGTCCCGTCGGTTCGGGTCCGTTTCGAGTCGTCGAGCCCGTGGTTGGCAAGGAAGTTCAGCTCGAGCACTTTTCCAACTATTGGAACCCCGAGCAACCTTATGTGGATCGATTGACGGTCGGCTTCGGAATGACCTCGGATGAAATTTTCGACGGGTTTCTTCAAGGCGGGTTGGATTATGTCAGCGACCTGCCGCTGACTTATCTGAACGAGTTGAAGGAGCGCTCGGCGGACGTGCACATTCTGGAAGCCTTGCAGCTTCAGACGCGGATGCTTGTCTTTGATTGCGAGCGGCCGCCGCTAAATGATCGGCGGGTGAGGCAGGCGATATGTTTTGCGATCAATCGCGAGCATTTTTTGCAGCAGGTCTACGGAGGGATGGCTGAGTCCGCGATAGGTCCGATCCCGCCAGGGATTCTGGGATATCACCCTGCCGAGCGCGCCTACGAGCACGATCCGGCGCGCGCCCGGGCTTTGCTGGAGGAAGCCGGATATGGCGGAGGCTTCGAAACTGAGGTCTGGTGGCCGCAATCGGTCAACAGCGCTGTCGAGGGTTTGAAAGACGACCTGGCCGAAGTTGGCATCCGCGCCGAGTTTCGTTACGTCGTGGCGGAAGAGATGCGTCGAGCGCTCAAGCTTCGTATGGTTCCGATTGCCGGCAGAGATTGGTACGCCGACTATCCGGACCCGGATAACTTCACCTACGTTTTGTTCAACTCACGCAATCGCGATTTGTTTGTCGGCTCTTATTCGAACGAAGAAGTCGACCGCTTGACCGATGAAGCGAGGTCGGTGATGAACCGCGAACAACGTGAAGGAATCTATCGGGAAGTGACCCGCTTGCTGCTCGAAGACGCGCCGTGCGCCTTTCTTGCGCACCGCCGAAGCTTTGTAGCGCACCGGGCTGACCTCGAAGGGGTTACCTTGCACTTGCTGTCACCGTTCGTTTCGCCGAAGGACCTATGGTTTGCGAAAAATGGCGAACGACCGTAGCCTCCTCCAAAAACAAAGGGCGGCTCCGGGCCGCCCTTTCACCCAATCTCATCCGCGCGAGCCAATCACTTCAGATTCTTAAGCTCATTGATTCGCGCCCGCACCGTCCGAACGTAAGTTGTTACTTCCCAATCGGTGAAGCCACCAGCACGGAACGCATCCGAGAGCTGCTTATCCGAGAGCCGTCCCAACAGGTTCCCCATCCAGCGTGCGTTCTCGACTGTCACTCCTTCGAGCGCCTTCGGGTCCTTGCCGTGGTAGTTGAACACGACCTGGCCGTTTCGCACGCCCGTGACAAATACCTGGTCCGTGTAGTCCCCCGCCTCGCCCTTGGTTCCCGCGGGAGCGCTTGCAAAACCGGGGATCTTCCGAAACGCGGATCCGGTTTTTCCTAACGTTCCGCCCAGATCCGAAACGTAATAGATCTGTTCGTTCTTGTCGCCACCGCTCTTCTTTGTCGGATGCACGACCTTGTTGTTGCTGTCCTTCAAATCCCAGTTGTTTAGCAATGCCATCAGCGCTTTCAATCCTTGAAGCTCGCGAGAGCTTCCGAAGGGATTTGAATGCCACGACCAGATCCCGGCGTCTTTGAAGCCATCGTCTCTTCGCTTGAAGCGCACATCCCAAACATCAAACCCGCCTCTGCCTTCGATGTGGGTCTTCTTCACAAAATAGTCGGTATCCACATGATAGCCGGCTGCCCAGACGATCCGCGCAGCAGTCGGCGCGGGTCGCGCTTCGGCACCGAACTTCACCTGCCACTTGCGGCCGCGGTCATCGTCCACATTGATTTTCTCAGAAGTCCCAGACTTCACGCGCTCGACAAAGGTGAATTTGCCCTTTGGGTCAGGAGCGCCTTCCGCACCGCCGGGACCATTGAACAAGTCCCGGCTCTCGATATCGGCCGGTTCTTCCCACAGGATTCCTCGTCCTCCTCCTGTATCGGCCTTGTCTGCCTTCTGGTCGTCTTTCTTCTTATCCTTTTTGTCCTTCTTTTCATCGCCTGTTTTGTTCTTTTTCGCCTTGTCCGCCTTGCCGCTGTCCTGCGTTGCAAGATAAGCACGAGCTGGCGCGACTGCGGCAGAGCCAACAAACACGCAGATTATTGCGAGCGCGCAGACTATTCGATTTCGGATCATTTGCGGTCTCCCTCAATTCGAAGATGGATTTATCGACAAAGTCAACGTGCAGATTATATTCGTTGGCCAAGCGTGTGCAAGCCGATTTCACAGTGCAAAACGAGAAGCGGGTTGGAAGAAGGAGGACGTGAGGCTCGGTTGGGAGAGAGTCCTGCGGGGTTAGGCACAGCCCCGCACGCCGTTGTGCGGCAGGGCTCCCAATCGCCGGGCGTACGGATCAGAAGCGAGACAGACTCGGGATGAGTGTCTCGCTCCTGAACCGTGACACCGGTGTCTCAGTTGGCGCGCTCGACCCAATCGCCGATATTGACCTCGGCGGTAGTCCGCGTAATCATCGCGACCGACGAGTTCTTCTCGACCTTGATCACGATCAGTTCGCCCAGAACCTTACGTGGTATTGGCGGACGCTGTCGCAGTACGTCCTTGCGAAGAGCACGCGTCGCCTGCACTGACACGTCGCCGCCCTGGTAACGCTCGCTTTCGTAGCCGTCGCTTCGACGATTAACCACGTTGTCTTCAGGAGTATTAGTGACTCCTTCGCGCGAGCCGATCTCGCGGTATATGGTGAAGTAGTCACCGGCGTGCACGCTATCGTCGTTGCCGAGGTCCAGGAAGACCAGGCGGTTCGCCGAGAGATTCTCGTGGTAGCCGGGCGACATTACGATTTGACCTTTGGTTCCCCCCGACCCCTCGCTGTACCGAGGAAGCGGCCGCGCGTCGCGGGGTCCTGGTCCGACGTACTCCTGATAGGGTTTGAGCAGATCGCCGAACTCGATCGTGTCGCACGATACCGTTATCTCGGCTGTCGAAGTCTGGTCCTGCACTTCGACCACTCTGAGCAGGCCCAGCTCGCGAACGTAGTAACCCAACCGCTTCTTGGTAAACGGGTGCTTCACTTCGCCGATGGGCCGAATGATGTAGTAAACCGCTCCAGGCTGCACCCCGGCGCCTCGTCCGTGGTTGAGAAAGACTACATCGCCCTGTGCGAAAGTGGCCTTGATGTTCTCCGTCTCGGCGCCGATCACTTGCAGGTCTTCGCGAGGCGCGGACTCAGCGATGAAGCCCGTGCAGTAGAGGTCCGACCTCCGTGCCACCTGGTCTGACGGTTCCACCTTTGGCTGCTGAGCTAAGACTACTTGCCATGCGGACGCGAGAAACACGGCGATCAACGCAATGGCCAAACGGGCTTTACCTCTCATTGCATCTCCTTGGGGAAGTGGTGGGGATCTAGCAGATTGCTGTCAGGGGCAGGCTGACTCGACTGGCCCGAAAGTACCAAAGTCCAGTAGGCAAGTCAATAATAAAGGCCGCCTCGCGCGTTCGCTTTGTTGTTGATCGATAAGGTGATTCTCTAGCGGGCCGGTGCGCTGATCAGGAGAGCCCCACTCAGGGCGCTAGTACACCAGGACCTCGGCTACAAATCGCTTGACAGCCCTTCAAATAAGGCGATAATGGCAGGCAACCGCTTAGGTTGGTTTCATATCTTGGAATAGTTAGGCAGTCAACGCACTCGCTAAGAAGGTGGACGAAAGCGAGTTCTATTGGTTTGATCGGGCATTAATCCTTCAGGAAGCTTGTAGCTTAGTCTGCCGACTATTCACTGACACTGCTCACACAAGTTCGCGCGCGCTGGTGCGCTTCTTCTCATTAGGACTGCCCCGCGAACCAGGCATAGGAGGGAACAAGTGGACGAGTATAACGACAAGGTGCTGCGCTGTATTGACTGCGAAGAAGAGTTCATTTTCACCGCAGGAGAGCAGCTCTTCTTCGCCGACAAGGGTTTGAAGAACGACCCCAAGCGCTGCAAGCCTTGCAAGAGCAAGAAGAACGATCGTATCGCCGCCAACATGCACTCATTTGGTCAACCCTTCCCACGCGAGCGGGTTGAGGTGTCGGTCAGATGCGCGTTGTGCGGGATCGAAACCACCGTGCCGTTTCGGCCAACTCAGGGGCGTCCTGTTTATTGCCGCGACTGCTTTTTGCGAATGCGAGCTTCGACGGCTGAAGTTCATGCGCCGCTCGCTTAGGAGTGCCTGTTTGTTTTCCGTTCCAACAAGTTGATTCACGTCTGCGACCCTGAGCCTTCCGGCTCGGGCTCGTTCAGGTAGTCGCGCACCTTCTTCATGTCATCCCACACCTCGCGTTTCTTGTCTGGTGAACGCAACAAAAAAGCCGGATGAAACGTGGGCATCACCTTCACTCCGTTCAGCTCGCGCCACTCACCCCGAGCCCTCGAGATCGGCTCGCGTGTTCTCATCAGGCACTGAAAGGCCGGCGAGCCGAGCGCGACAATCACCTTCGGCTTGATGAACGCGAGCTGGCGGAAGACGAACTGCTCGCACATCTCGACCTCGTCTCGCTCGGGTGTACGATTCCCGGGAGGGCGGCACTTGACGACATTGGCAATGTAAACGTCCTCGCGTTTCAATCCGATGGCCGCAATGATCTTGTTGAGTAACTGCCCGGCGCGTCCGACGAACGGCCGGCCGGTTGCGTCTTCTTCAGCACCCGGGCCTTCCCCGATGAACACAAGCTTCGCGCGAGGATCTCCTTCGCCGAAGACGATAGTTTTGCGATGCTCGTGAAGCTTGCAGCGCTTGCAGTCGCCAATGTCCTCGCGAATCGCTTCCAGAGACGCGTCCCGCGCCTGGAGTACGGGAAGTGAAGGGCTTTTTGAGTGGGATTTACCCGCTTCGCTGGCGAGGCCGAGGTCACCGAACAGCGCTGCCTGGCCGGACGGCACTTCAACTGGATTCATCGGACGATCTGAGACAGCCTGACTCGTCTCACTCACAGGCTTTGAGGCGGGCGGCGGCTTCAGGGAAGGATTGATGACTGGCGAAGCCTGAGCCGCCGAACCGGCTCCAGACGCTGTTTTCATCACGAGAGCCGAGCCGCCCAAGTCGCTAAGACCGATGTCGCGATAAAACTTTAACTGCTCCACGAGCTGCGCCGCGATCTCCGCAGCTTCCTCGGCTATTTTGTTCGACATACCACGGCATTCTCCGCTACGCCATCCGGAGGGTCAAGCACGGGTTCCACATACCCCAGAGAATCAAACCAGCGAGCAGCGATTTGCTTGTGACCGCGTGGCCGCTATAATCACTCATTCATAATTCTTGAAACACCGCACGCTCACTTGAAAGGGTCAAAACGTATGCAGCCATTGGTCGGTATAATAATGGGCTCCAAGTCTGATTGGGAAACGATGTCGCACACAGCGCACACGCTCGAGTCGCTAGGGGTTGGGTTTGAAGTCCGAGTGCTGTCAGCTCACCGCACTCCCGATCAGTTGTTCGCTTACGTCGAGTCGGCTGAGCAACGCGGGCTTGAAGTCATAGTAGCGGCGGCGGGCGGAGCCGCGCATCTCGCAGGCGTCGCCGCCGCAAAGACATTGCTTCCGGTGCTGGGCGTGCCGATGGAGTCAAAATCGTTAAAGGGCATGGACTCGTTGTTGTCTATGGTACAGATGCCCGCGGGAATCCCGGTGGGGACGCTCGCGATCGGAAAACCGGGAGCGATTAACGCGGCGCTGTTCGCGGCGGCGATCCTTGCGGGCAAGCACCCTGAGTGTCGGGAGGCGATCCGCCGCTACCGTGAAGCCCAGGCTCAGGCGATTCTAGCTCAACCCGATCCGAGAACAGAGTGATTCCGCCCTCTATCAGGAGGCGCCCAAACCATGGTTCTCAGTCAGGGGGTTCTATGAACAAGTCACAGTACGTGTCGACCGTTGAGAATCATTTCTCGAGTAAGGAACCAATCGTCCGCGAAATCTACAACCGAGTGTTGAAGGCAATTCGGGGAATTGGCTCAGTTATTGAAGAGCCGAAGAAGACTTCGATTCACCTTGTGAATTCCAGCGCGTTGGCCGGCGTGGCGACTCGCAAGGATTCCCTTATCCTTACCCTCAAGAGCGGCCGCAAGCTCACAGGCCCTCGTATTCACAAGAGCGAGCAGGTGTCCGCGGGCCGGTTTCATCATGAAGTCAAACTCAGGTCTCCCGCGGATGTTGATAACGAATTGGTCGGCTGGTTGAGGGAAGCCTACGAACTCAGTTCAAACCGGCGGAGCGGCTGAGTCGTACGTCGCGAACTCACACCTGACAGAACAAAGCTACGCGAGCTATTTGGACTCCGCGATTTCTGACCTCAGGAACTGATCGAGAAGCTCGGCGTACTTACCGCTGCGTTCAGCTATCTCGTCGTCGGTCTCCTTCATCTCTCGCCTAGACTGATAAAGCTCGTCCGCAATTTGAAGCGCCGAGAGTATCGCAACACGAAGAGAGTCGACCGTCATACTTGCGCGAGCGATCTCGTTCATTCGCTTGTCAACGTACTCGGCAAGCTCGTGTATATACTCTTCTCCGTGGTCGCTTCGAAGATTGTAGGTCTGGTTGTAGATTACGACCTTGTAGGATGGGCTCGGGTTGTTATCCATAAACTCGTCGCGGTTCCCAGGTTTTTCAATATCCGTATGAGGCTTTGAGATTGCGCGTCAGGTTCGCTCGGTGTTAAGACCGGCTCACCCTTTTGCCGCTTCCGCCTCAGGGTCGATTCTTGCAATCGTGTCGAGCATCCCTTCGACTTTGTGCTTGATTTTGTGACGCTCGCCCAGCAGTCGCTGAAGCTGCGACTCGAGCCGTTCCTTGTCGCCCCTCAGTTTGTCCACCTGTCCTCGAAGATTCACAAGCTCATGCTCGAGAGTCTCGCGCTGCTGCCGCTCGCGCTTAATCTGCTCAATCGTCCGGTAGATTTTGTCCTCAAGGTGCGAGAACTTCTCAAGACCGTAGTTTCCGCTCACCGAATCCTCCATCAATAGCACGGACCAAACACAAAGTCACAAAGGACACGAAGACCCACACAAGCCATACCTTTGTGGTTCTTTGTGCCTTTGTGTTTTGTCACGCGTCACCTACCTAAGCTCAGCGCCGAAGCGTTGCGTCATCAATTCCCGAACTCGCTCGTGCATCGCCGCGATTTCCTCATCAGTGAGTGTGCGGCCCTCACCTCGATAAGTTACGCGAAACGCAAGCGAGCGGAACCCATCGGGCATCGCTTTTCCCTTGAAGGTGTCGAAGACCTGCACCGAAACGATCTCGCTCACTCCGAGATCGCGCACCGCTTTCTCAATCTCGCCCCACATAACCGCATCGGGCACGAGCATCGAGACATCTCTCGAAGAAGCCGGGAGCCTCGGCAGCGCACTATACCGGATCTGATCGGCTTCAAGCGCGAGGAGTTTCTGAAACTCAATCTCGCCTACGAAAACAGGCTGGCGGAACTTGTAGAGAGAGGCCACTCGCGGATGCAGGCGACCGAATCGCGCGAACCCTTCTCCTTCACGACTGAGCGCCGCCGACTGTCCAGGATGCAGGTATTCTACACTGGCTCGCTCAATTGTAAAGCCTGAGACGTTCACCGCCGACAGCACCGTTTCAATCGCTCCCTTCAAGTCGTAAAAGTCGGCGACGCGCGGGCCTCGCCAGTCATCGCGAACGGCGGGACCTGAAATCGCCAGTGCGAGCATCTCGCGCTCATCGGGCCGCGCACCTTCTTTCTCTGCTTCGAACACGCGGCCAACCTCGAAGAGCTTGAGGTCGCGGGTTCCCTGATTGAAGTTGTGCTGCACGGCTTCAAGCAAACCGGTGATAAGCGAGCCTCGCATCTCGGTTTGGTTCGAGTCGATGGGATTCGAAAGCGTCGCGGTGGGCCGGCCCCTTGGTCGAAACAGCCGGTCGCGCTCGCCGTTGACGAAGCTGAAAGAATACGCTTCGTCAAACCCGAGCGCGGTCAGCGCGGCGCGAACTCCGCGGCGTCGGCGTTCGTTCGGCAGGTACGTCCCTTCGCCGCTCCACGCCGGCAAGGTTACCGCCACCTTCTCATATCCCGTGTGGCGCGCAACTTCTTCGACGAGGTCTTCCTCTCGCGAGACATCTATGCGAAAGGAAGGCGGCACGGCTCGCAAATCCTTCTCGCCGGCACGCAGCTCGACCTCGAACTCGAGCGCTCGCAGGATATCAGCGGCGCGTTCGATTCCCACCTTCAAACCTGTGAGCCGCTCGACGCGCGACTCACGCAGCGGGACCGGATCTCGGGTGATTGGAGACGGATAAACGTCGATCGCACCTCTAAGCACCTGGCCGCCAGCCAGTTGAACGATCAGCTCGGCCACGCGAGCAGACGCTCGAAGCTGAGCATTGAAGTCGGCCCCCCGAGCGAACCGATACGAAGCTTCGGTGTCCAACCCAAGCATGCGAGCTGTCTGCCGAATCGACGCGGGATTGAAGTAGGCGCTTTCGATCAGGACGTCGGTGGTTCTCTCGTTGATCTCTGTTTCCTCGCCGCCCATCACGCCCGCCACCGCCACCGCACGATCGCTGTCGCAGATCACGAGTTGATCAACCGAAAGCTCATGTGTAGAGCCGTCAAGAGTGTTCAGTGTTTCGCCCGGAAGCGGACGGCGCACCACAATCCGCCGCCCGTGCAGGAGGTTCAAGTCGAACGCATGAGTCGGCTGACCCATCTCGAACATCACATAGTTAGTGATGTCAGCAATATTGTTGACCGAACGCTGGCCGATTGCCTCGAGACGATCGACCAACCATTTCGGTGAAGGACCGACCTTGACGCCGCGAACGATCCGGGCGGTGAATCGAGGGCACAAGTCGGCCGCGACAACTTCGACCGACGTTACCGTTTCGATGGCGGGGTCGATCTCTTCGAACGACGGCTCTCGATGTTTGCGCGATGTGCCGCACACTATTGCCGCTTCGCGAGCGATGCCCAGGTGAGAAAGGCAGTCGGGTCTGTTCGAGGTGAGATCAAACTCGAGAACGTGATCGTCTCCGGCTGACTCGATCGAGTCGACGGCGAGACCGGCCATGGTAAGCCGCTCGGCCAGCTCCTTCGGCCCCGGCGTCAATGGGACGTGCTCGCTCAGCCAGTTGTAGCTGATCTTCATGTCGTTCGATGCCTCTTTTTCCTAATCCAGAGGTGGTAGTCCGGAAATGAGCGCGCGATTCGCACGGCTCGATCAAGCAAACTGTTCCAGGAAGCGTACGTCGTTCTCGAACAGCAGCCGAATGTCGTCGATGTCGTACATCAATCCGGCCATGCGATCGATGCCCAACCCGAAAGCAAAGCCCGAAAACTCTTCCGAGTCGATTCCGACCGTCTCGAGCACGTTGGGATGCACCATCCCGCTTCCTCCAAGCTCGATCCAACCAGAAAACTTGCACACCCGGCATCCCGACCCGTTGCAGACGTAGCAGCTGAAATCGACTTCGGCTGAAGGCTCGGTAAACGGGAAGTAGGACGGGCGAAACCGAGTCCGCAGGTTCGGCCCGTACATCATCTCCACGAACTTCTGGAGCGTTCCCTTCAAGTCGGCTAGCGTGATGTTGCGATCGACGTTGAGCCCCTCGAGCTGGAAGAACATCGGGTTGTGCGTCGGGTCCGGCGTGTCGCGGCGAAAGACTCGACCGGGTGCTATCACTCGGAGCGGCGGCTTTTGCCGTTGCATCGCGTGAATCTGCACCGTCGAGGTTTGCGAGCGAAGTGCAAGATCGCCCGAAACATAGAAGGTGTCTGCGGAGTCGCGAGCCGGATGACCCGGCGGAATATTGAGCGCGTCGAAGTTGTAGAAGCTGGTCTCGATCTCAGGCCCGTCCTCGACCGCGTAGCCCATCGAAACAAAGACATCTTCAAGCCGCTGGCGAACAAGGGTCAATGGATGGAGATGACCGCGCGGAGGACGGGTCCCGGGGAGCGTAATGTCGATCCGGTCGCGTTCGAGCGACCGAGTCTCGGCATCTGCAGCGAAGCGCTCGCCGAGCCGCGCGATCTCGGCTTCGACAAACGCGCTTAGTTCATTCACGTCGCGGCCGAAACTTGCGCGTTCGTCTGTCGACAGCGATCCTACGCGCTTCTTCTCAGCGGCGATCAGACCGGACTTTCTGCCGAGGTATTTGTCTCGCAGCGCGCTGAGATCATCGGCGCTGGAAACGGCGGCAAGGTCTTCCGTGAATCGCTCGCGAAGCTCTGCAAGCTTTTCGTCCATACGAGAAGGGCCTTCAGCGGTCAGCGAGCAACGCGCGTGCGATGCTCGCTAAAGGCTATGAGGTCACGCTGCAGTAGCCGTTCGGCGAGACTCGAGAGCTTGTTTTGCTTTGCTCGAAATCTCCGTGAACGCAGTCGGTTCGTTTACCGCGAGGTCCGCTAGGACCTTGCGGTCCAGCGTAATCTCGGCGAGTTTCAAGCCGTGCATGAACTGGCTGTAACTGAGCCCGTTGGCGCGCGCGGCAGCTCCGATGCGGACGATCCATGTTGATCGGAAGTCGCGCTTTTTGAGCTTGCGGCCGGTAAACGCGAAGTTGAGCGATCGCTCCACCTGCTCCTTCGCGTGACGATAGAGCTTGCTCTTTGTGCCGCGATAGCCGCGTGCAAGCTTCAGGATTCCTTTTCGTTTTTGTAAACGCTTATTTCCACGTTTCGCGCGAGGCATAGTTCCCTCCCTAGCCGGCAGCCGGTGACTGGTGGAGTCTCAACGAACGACCACTTGCAACCCGACTACCGACAACTGTTTTATGATTGCGTGCTATTTGCGACCGTACGGAAGCATTCTCTTTGTTGGCTTCTGATCGGCTTCCGCCACCAAGGCGTCGACATCCAGATGCCTTTTTCGTTTGGTGCTCTTTTTCGTCAAGATGTGGCGCGCGAACGCGTGTCCGCGTTTGACCTTGCCGGTGGCTGTTAAACGGAATCGCTTCTGGGCGCCCTTGTGCGTTTTTAATTTTGGCATGAGTCCCTCCTGCGTATCTATGAAGTCTACTTCTTCTTAGGCGAAAGCATGATGAACATGTTCATACCTTCAAGTTTGGGTCTGACCTCGACAACACCCGCTTCGGTAAGGTCCTGCTCGAGCCGTTGTAACAGCGTCAGACCGAGTTCCTTATGAGTGATCTCTCGTCCTCGAAAGTGGACCGTCGCTTTTACCTTGTCGCCGTCGTGCAGTATCCGCACCGCGTTGTTCTTCTTGAACTCGTAATCATGCTCGTCGGTGCCCGGGCGAAACTTGATCTCCTTGACGGTAATGAAGGTCTGTTTGTGCTTGGCCTCTTTCTGTTTCTTCTTCTGCTCGTACTGCCATTTGCCGAAGTTTATGATGCGGCAAACCGGCGGCTGAGCTTGCGGCGCGATCTCGACGAGGTCCAAGCCCTTGCCGCGAGCGATCTCGATTGCTTGCTGCGGGGTCATTATTCCGAGCTGCGTGCCTTCGTCGTCGATGACGCGAATCTCACGGACTCGAATACGCTCGTTCACGCGAACGGACGGAACGCGATCCCGCCTGTCTCGAAAGCCTCTTCGCTGAAAGCTGCTAATGTTGATCCTCCTCGCCAGCGCGCCCCGGCTGATCCGCGTGGCCGATCCATCGAGTCTCCGAAGGACTCGATAGGTTCAGCTACGCGCGATAGCGCTCGGCCAACCGCTGGAACCTCATACAGTCAGAGTTGACGTTCTACCAATCTGGTCGGATCTTACGTCAGCGCCTTCGACATTGCGCGGCTGAATCGAGCCGCTCATTCCCTTCGGCGAAGGTCTTATCGAGCTGACGTAAAATAACGATTCTCAGCTCCCATTGCTGCTGTGAGCCGAGGGTGCGATGGTAGGCGCGTGCGGATTTGAACCGCAGACCCCTACCGTGTCAAGGTAGTGCTCTACCCCTGAGCTACGCGCCTACTAAATTCAAGCCTCAAAACTAACAGAGCGATTCAAACACTGTCAACCTCGACGCATGTTGCTAATGCTGTCTCTCGATTGGTTTTGCGAAAGGAAGCTTGCGAAGAAGCATTCCCGTCACGTTGCCGGTTTGCTTGCGCCGCCGGCTTCACAATAGACTTGCCGTTATTATTCCGAGGCTGAGGAGATTGCTTTGAACAAGATCGAACGCGTCACTTGCGCGCTTAAGGGCGAGGAGGTCGATAGGCCGCCCTTCGGCTTCTGGTATCACTTCGGGCTTCAGCACATGAGAGGCCGCAAACACGCCGAGGCCGAGATAGATTTCTACCACGCCTACGATTTGGACTTCCTAAAAGTGATGAACGACTATCCGTATCCGCTGGCACGCGGTCTGGACGCATTAGAAACCGAAGAAGATTGGAAGCACCTCGAGCCGGTCGCGGGGAGTCACGAGTCTTGGAAGGAACAGCTCGAGGCGTTGTCGATCATTCACGATGCGATCGGCAACGAAGCTCTGTTCATTGAGACGATCTTCAGCCCGTGGACCACCGCGCGCCGGCTTACGCGGACCGGGCGGCTTAACGAAGTACGGCTCCGGTATCCCGAAGCGCTGCTTAGCGCGATGGACGTGATATCGACTTCGCTCGCGGCTTATGCAATAGAAGCCGTTGCCAACGGCGCGGCCGGAATCTTCCTGTCGCTTGGCGCCGCAACCGACGATGTGATGACCGTCGAGGAGTATGAAATCTGGGGCAGGCCGTTTGATCTCAAAGTTCTTGAAGCGGTGCGCGAGGCAGACTTCAATGTCTTGCACATTCACGGCAAGCGAATCCATTTCGATGCTCTGATCGACTATCCGGTAGCTGCGATCAATTGGTCGCACTTCGCGACGGCGCCATCGCTGAAGGAAGGGAGAATGCGATCTGGGAAGACCGTTCTCGGAGGAATCGATGAAGCGACCGCAGCGCATCTATCGCCGACAGAAATAGAAAACCAGGTCGCGCTGGCGCTCGCCGAAGTCGGGACGCGCGGCTTGATAATTACTCCCGGCTGTTCGGTCCCGACCGACACGCCGGTGCGAAGCCTCCGTGCTGTGAGATCTGCCCTTGAGAGAAGAAGTCAGAATAAGAATAAGTAGGTGACGGATTCCCGTCGGCGTGAGTTTGAGTGGAAATGAAAAGGGGCCGCTAGCCGGCCCCTTGAATCTGTCGAAGACTTCTCGCGATTCCTATGAAGCGATTGCGGTTCCGTCCAGAAACGCCCGGAGCCTTCGCGAGCGAGACGGATGACGCAGCTTTGCCAGGGCTTTCGCTTCGATTTGTCGTATGCGTTCGCGAGTCACGTTGAAGTGCTTGCCGACTTCCTCGAGTGTGCGTTCTTCACCTGACTGATCGAGCCCAAACCGCATCTTGATGATTTCCTTCTCGCGCGGTGTCAGCGTAGACAACACATCCTCGGTCAGCTCGCGAAGGTTATTGGTTATCGCGGTCTCCGCAGGATTGGCCGAGCGACGGTCCTCGATAAAGCTCGCGATCGTCGTCTCCCCGTCGTCACCGATTGGGGTCTCCAGCGAGATCGGCTGCTGAGCGATCTTCAGTGCCTTTCGTACCTTCCACGCAGGCATATCAACGCGGCGAGCCAATTCCTCGTGAGTAGGCTCGCGGCCAAGCTCCTGCACCATCAGCCGCTGTGTGCGAAGGATCTTGTTGATCACTTCGACCATGTGGACTGGCACTCGAATCGTGCGGCCCTGGTCGGCAATCGCGCGAGTAACCGCCTGGCGAATCCACCACGTCGCGTATGTAGAAAACTTGTAGCCGCGCCGCCAATCGAACTTCTCAACTGCCCGCATCAACCCGATGTTGCCTTCCTGAATCAGGTCCAGGAAGTGTAGCCCTCGATTGATGTAGTTCTTGGCGATCGAGATGACCAGCCGAAGATTTGCTTCGATCATCTCGCGCTTGGCTTGTTCGACCTCGGCCTCGGCAGCGATGATCGTCTGCTGCGTTCGCTTTATGTCAACGGCCGACGCCGCGTATCGCCGCTCGATCTCGCGAATGGTCTTTCGAAGTGCGCGCTGCTGACGCTTGAGCTCAGTGACGTCCTTCTTCCGCTTCGACTCGAGCGCGCGCTCGACCTTGTTGAGTTCGGTCTCGGTCGAACGAATCTGTTTGACCACCGCGGCGATCGCCTCGGTGAATCGCCGGCGCATCTCGGCGCTGAATGTGAACGCCCGAACGCGCTTGGACATCTCTATCAGTTGATGAGCGTACTGGCGGCGATACCGCTTCAGCTTCTTCGATGTCTTTGGCTCGACTTCGATCTTGCCGGACAACTTCACGATCTTGTCGTGAGCCTTTACGATCTCCTCAAACTCGGCGGTTACGTGCTGGCGGATTTCCTCGCGCTGCTCTTCCAGCGCCTCCTCCGCTTCGGGATCGGTAGCGACATCCACGATGTCCTGCGGATTGATCTCACCTTCTATTAGCTGATTGTAGAGTTCATCTATCTCCTCGATCGTTATGAAAGACCGAGAAAGCGCCTTGTAGATTCGCTTGTTCCCGCGCTCGATTCGCTTCGCAATGCGTATTTCGTCCTCGCGAGTCAGCAAGGGCACTGAACTCATCTCACGAAGGTACAAACGCATTGGATCGAGCGACTCGTCCTTGCCAGGTTCGAGGTCGACATCTACGTCGTCAGCAGGTTCTTCGGGGGTTTCGGGCGTTTCCTCTTCTTCTACAACAACCGACTCCCACAGTGATCCGGATTCGTCTTCATCTATCTCGGCGACAATGCGCTCAATGCCGCCAGCCGGACCGAAATCCTCCTGCGCCTCGTCGGGCGAGGTTATTAGAATGTCCTTGTCCATCCTGCTCTTCATTCCGCCTTTCGCGATCCGCTTTTGCCGGTCCCCACTAAGAAGACGCCTCTACAACCCAACTAGTTACAGCTGAAGCGCTCCATCAATTGACACTTAGGATTGCAATCTCTTAGCATTAGGCTTTAACTTCACATAGTACAATAAAATGCGCGAAGTATCTAGATGCAAAGGGATAAGTGAGGGATGTTTTGCCCGAATGTCCGCTTAAATATTACAAGCACTCACACTTATTCTTAGCAGGCCGTTCGTAAGGGTTCGGTTTGTCGGCTGAGACCGCTAAACCGGATCGTTTACGGGCTCGCAACTCCAGCGCTCAAGCAGTCCTTTGGATCAAGCTTGCGAATATACGAAATAAACACTCGTTTCCAGGGCCGTACCTTCGAAGACGTCACCGAGTCCGGTCTGATGCAGCTTTCGCAGCTTGGTTTTGATTGCATTTGGCTGATGGGTGTCTGGGAGCTCAGCGAGGGCGCTCGGCGAATTTCAAAGCTGGTCTCCGACGACTTTGAAGGCTCTCCCTACGCTGTCCCTATCTATAAGTTCAACAGTGACTTAGGAGGGAGACGAGGTTTCCGATCTCTCGTCGGACGAGCTCATAAGGCGGGGCTTTCCGTCGTCGTCGACTTCGTCTCGAACCACATGGCCCTGGACTCGCCCTGGATCGATAAGCACCCTGAGTTCTTCATTCGAAGCAACACCCGAGTTCGCAAACAAGCCACTAGCGACTACTTCCTCCACAAATCAGGCGAGGTGATCGCGTTCGGCCGGGATCCTTACTTTCCACCCTGGCACGACACGTCCCAACTCGACTACACCTGCGAAGCGCTTCGGTCTCAAATGATCGACGAACTGAAGTGGATCAGCCGATTCGCCGACGGCGTGCGGTGCGATATGGCTATGCTTGTGCTGCGCGACTACATCAGGCAGCAATGGTACCCGCTTGTTTCAGACGAAGAGTTTGACGAGAGAATGCCGTCGGAGTTTTGGGGTGAAGCCATCGCATCAGTTAAGGCTGAGAGACCGGATTTCAAGTTCGTCGCGGAGGCTTATTGGGACAAAGAGCCTAAGCTTCGCGAGCTGGGCTTTGACCTGACTTACGAAAAGAAGCTGTATGACGGTCTCGTAGCGCGAGACGCCGGCCGCGTCGGTGAGCGTCTCTCGCTCGACCTCCAATCGCTGCGCTCGTCGCTGTCCTTTATCGAGAACCACGATGAGCCACGTGCTGCGGCGGTTTTCAGCTCCGCGGTTAACCTTGCTTCGACTGCTTTGATCCTCGCGCTGCCGGGTTCGGTTCTGATTCACGAAGGCCAGATGGAGGGCAAGCGAGAAAAGCTGCCGGTGCAACGAGTGAAGCCGTTAACCAATGAGCCGCCGGACCTCAAGCTTCGAGCGGCTTATGAGCAACTTCTAGAAGTCACCTCCCAACCGGTCTTTCGCGACGGTGACTTCCAGACTTTCAACGCCGAGGCGTTTGGCGTGATCGCCTTAATAAGGAAAGACCTCGGACGTGTCGTCGCGTACATCGGCCAGGTCTCTGACTCGTGGCACACGTTCGACTCGGTGCCGCTAAACGTCTCGGCTATCGCTCGCGCGGCCGGCGCGGAGCAACAGGTTCGACTCAAGAACCTTCTTGCCCCAACCTCAAAGATCTTAAGAGAGCAAGGCGGCGAGTTTCGGGTCCAACTGAAGGAACTGGGCATCGACA
>Ga0193755_1000093_pt1 | contig 24078 bp, 28 predicted proteins | sample H1a2metaG_FD_144921 | JGI IMG/M metagenome (GOLD analysis project Ga0193755, IMG submission 144921) | Soil microbial communities from a riparian zone of the East river system, Colorado, United States - H1a2 | ecosystem: Environmental > Terrestrial > Soil > Riparian zone | place: USA: East River...
AGCTAATGCTCAGCAGGACCAGGACCAGCAGCAGAACCAGCGCAAGCGGCATCACGAGTCGATGGCACTCCAAATCGGAACAGTGCTGCCACGGTACAACAGGACCCGGAGGATACGCCTGGGTCCCGCGACCGTCAAGACCGGACCGTGGACGGGTGCCACCCATTCGGGTGGGCGGACGCGCTCACGCGCGCGTAAGCTGAATCAGCGTGATCTCCGCAGGTGCGCCCAGGCGCAGCGGTGGCCCCCAATAGCCCGTCCCCCGGCTCACGTACAACCACATCGCCTCCAGCCGGTGGAGTCCAGCGACAAACGGCTGGAACAGCCGCACCAGCAGGTTGAACGGGAAGTACTGTCCGCCGTGGGTGTGCCCCGACAGCTGCAGGTCGTACCCAGCGGCCCGTGCCGCGAACGCGCTCTTCGGCTGATGCGCCAGGAGCACCCGCACGTCACTCTCCGGCGCCCCCGCGACCGCCGCCGCGGGATCGGAGATGTGCCCGGGGAGGCCGCGGCTCGAGAGGTCCGTGACTCCGGCAAGGACGATCCGGCCGCTGCCCCGGCGGATCAGCTGGTGTCCGTTGACCAGGGTGTTGAAGCCGAGCCCTTCCAGCTCGCGCACCCATCCGGCCGCGTCCCAGTAGTACTCGTGATTCCCCGTGACGAAGTATTTCCCGTGCGGCGCCCGTAGGCCGGCGAGCGGCGCGACCTCGTCGCGCAGCGCGGGCGGGAACCCGTCGGCTACGTCCCCGGTCAGGGCGATCAGATCGGGCTGGAGGCGGTTGGTCGTGTCCACCACGCGCTCCACGAACTGCCGTTTGAGCGTCGGGCCGACGTGCAGGTCGGAGAGCTGCGCGATGCGGAAGCCTTCGAGATCCGAGGGAAGCCCCGTGATCGGGACGTCCACCACACGCACCATCGCGGGCCGCCGCGCCCGCCACAGACCGATCAACAAGACGGCGACCGCACCGCCCACGACCGCCAGCTGAAAGCCGCCGACTCCGAGCCAGGCCCGCACATGCAGCGCATCTCCCGCCAGCGCGAACACGATCAGCAGCGACGACAGCCCCATGGCGGTGAAGCCGGCGATCTCGAGGCCTCGCTTGGCCGGCAGCCGCTGGGTCCGTCCGGCGAACAACGCCACGAACGGCGCGAGGATGAGGAGCAGGATGCCCACCCAGCCGAGCAGGCGCCAGGCAGGCGCCAGCGGCGTCTGGGCGAGCAACCGCTGCCCCACGTACACGTGCAGCATGGTCCACAGGGTGGCCACGATGAGGATGGCGGCGATCATGCCCCGGGGCCGGCTCACGCTCGGATGCTTCGTTTCAGTCTCCATGACGAGGGTAACGCTGACTGGGCTCGAGATGTTGCAGCGCAAGCTCAGTACCGCACGCCTTTGCGGATCGCGAGGCCCCAGCGGCTGCCGGTGAACCCCTTCCCGAAGCGGTATCCGACGGCGAACTCCGCCACATCGCCCCGCACCGCGCGGGTCGGTCCGATCCGCAGCGACATGCCCACCGCGCCACCCAGACGGGCTGGCTCGTCCGCGTACCAGGCTCCGCCATAGTCGAGGAACGGCGCCACCCCGACCCCCATGAGGCCCCACAGGTCGTCCGCGACGAGCAGCCGATCCTCGAGGGCGAGCCACACCCTGCGGGTTCCGGTGAACTGGTGGATCCCGAAGACGCGCGGCCCGTTCTGCGAGTTCCACAAATCAAACTCGTTGCCGGGTTTCGCGCGGCGCAGTTCGGCGCCCTCGACGTGGAGAATCAGTGTCTGGTGGCGGAGGTTCTGGCTCGCGATGGTCAACGCGCCCGCCACGCGCCCGGAGTCCGGAACGCCCCCCGTGAGGACACCGTTCGCGGCCGCCCACAGCACAGCGAACCCACGCCGCCATGGCGCCGCGAGCTGCGCGCTCACCTCCGGCCCGACGCCCGCCTGGCCGGAGGGATACCCCCACGCGCGGGGTGCCGCCCACACACCGACGTGAAGCACCTGCGACACATCCACGTCCTCGCGCCGGGCGTAGGAATTGAATCGCTCGAGCACTTGGAAGCGCACATGCCCGACGTCCATTCCCGCACCCACCGTGCCGAACACGGAACGGGGGAACACCGTGGTCCCCTCGGGCGCAAAGTCCTCGCGGCGCCACTGCCCTGCGAGCCACAGCCGCACGTAACCTGCCGAGGTCGCGTGCGGGGCGAACCCTGCCGCGATCCCCACGCGCAGGGCGCGGCGCTCCACGATCGCGCTCGTGTCGCCGTCGCGGAACACCAACACGCGCTCTGAGGCCGCTTCCCCGTCGGTCGTGAAGGCGCGCCGTGCGGCGGTCTCGTAGAACGGCACTCCCACCAGCCAGGTGCCCCGATTGCCGTCCGACTTGTTGCTGTACTTGGCCTGCAGCCAGCCACGGCGCGAGAGGAAGTGGGGGTTCACGTGCCCGAGATCGAACGTGCGACGGTCAGGCGTCTTGTTGTACACGGCGGTGAAGGACGTCGCGGTGCCCAACAGGTTGTCTTCCACGAGGCCGACCATCCAGGTGACGTCGCCGCCGGCGGACGAATAGCCGATCTGCGGCTTGGTGCTCCAGCCGTCGGTGGTGGCGACGCGGAGCGCCAGACGACCGTCGAGTCGCGTCGTATCGATCCGCACGCGACTGAAGACGTTCAGGTTGCGCAAGGCCCGCTCGCTCTCGGCGACTCGCGCCGAGTCGTAGCGGTCCCCGGGATTGACCAGCAGCGTGCCGCGGATGACTCCCGCGCGCGTGCGCGCGTGCAGCCGGTTCGCGAGCCGGGCGATGAAGCTGGGCGCGTCGGCCTCCTGGAGATCGAACACGTTGCGGTTCACAATGATGATCGTGTCGATCGTGACGGCGGGCGATTGGCCGGATAGTCGGACGGGCGGACCGGCGGTCAGGAGTGCCGCTACGATTCCGACCGCCAGTCCGACTGTCCGCCAGACCGCGCTACTTGAGCAAGTCAATGCGCTGGTGCAGCGAATAGGTCACGTGGCGAGCGGCGTCGTTCCATTCGGCAAAATACAGGGTCGCGTCCACACGCCCGGTGATCTGCCGCAGCCCCCGCGTCGCGAGTGTGAACGTGCCTCGGACCGAGTCCGGCTTCAGAGGACGACACAGGCAGGTCACGGTGGCGTAGGCGGGAAGGCGCGCGGGCGGGGGACCAAGCGCGTATGGGACGTTTTGGCGCAGGTCACGCACGTTCCCCAGGTCCAGCGCGAGGGTGAGCGAGTACTCGTCTCCTTCGCCGACGGCGGGGTTGAAGTCGTATCGCGCCAGGCCCACGTCGTGGCCGCCGTGCGTCGTGTCGAGCGCCATCCGGACGAGCGTGAGGGCGGGGTCACCCTCTACGACCACCCGCCCGTGCCATTCCCAGCGGGCGAGGCTCTGGAGGCCCAGGGTGTCGTCGGGGCGGGAGACGCCATCGCAGGCGAGGCACACCAACAGCAACATCGTCAAGCAGAGGCGTCGCGCGACGACGTTGCACAAAGACGTCCAGCGGAGGCGGGAAAAGGATGCCACCGTCAGTAAGGCTCCCTCCTATCGTTCGCCATGACGCTGCGCGCCTATGCTCGTCGGCTGTGGGTACACGAAGTCGCCGTGGAGGTCTCCGTCCGGGTAGCTCGTTTGAGCAGGACGCTATCCGGACCCGGAGCCGCGACGCGTACGGACCAACTCGTCCGGGCGGCGCTCTCCGTCAGCTCAAACATAGCGGAGGCCTGTGGCCGGGGCACCGTCCCGGAATTCCGCCAGTTCCTGCAGTATGCTCGGGGGTCGGCTCAGGAAACGCTGACGCAGTTACGGGTCGCGGCGGCGCTCGACCCGGTCCATGCGCGCGCCATTCACGAGATCGAGGGTCGAGTCGCCCTCGTCATCAAGACGCTCGGGCGCTTGATCGCCCACCCGCCGCCGGACAGATGACGACGCAGGCCCGTACTTCGTCTTCGTGTTACGTCTTTGTGCTACGCCTTCGTGCTACGCCTTTAGTATTGCCCCAGATATCGATTCAACTCCCACTCACTCACCTGCCCGATGTACTCCTGCCACTCCTCCCGCTTCGCCTCGAGAAAGCGCTCGTAGATGTGCGGCCCGAGAGCGTCGCGGACGACGTCGTCCTTTTCGAGCATCTCGAGCGCCTCGTGCAGGTCGCGCGGCAGCTCGTCGATGCGGTACTTGCGCCGCTCGCGGAAGCTCATCGTGAAGATGTTCTTATTGACCGGGTCGGGCGGCGTGAGCTTGCGCTCGATCCCGTCGAGCCCCGCCGCGAGCTGCACCGCGAGCGCGAGGTACGGGTTGGCCGACGGGTCGGGCATCCGGAGCTCGCAGCGCGTGCCGATCCCGCGCCGATCCGGGATCCGGACGAGCGGTGACCGGTTCCGCATCGACCACGCCACGTTGGTCGGCGCCTCGTAACCCGGAACGAGTCGCTTGTAGCTGTTCACCAGCGGATTCGTCACCGCGCAGAAGCCGCGGGCGTGCGTCAGCAGCCCCGCGACGTACTGGAACGCCGTGTCCGACAGCTCCCACTTTCCTTTGGGATCGTGGAAGGCGTTCTTCTCGCCCTTGAAGAGCGATTGGTGCGTATGCATCCCCGAGCCGTTCTGCCCGAAGATCGGTTTGGGCATGAAGGTCGCGAGAAACCCATGCCGATAGGCGACGTTGCGGACGATGAACCGGAAGGTCGCGAGGTTGTCGGCGGTCTCGAGCGCCTCGGTGTAGCGGAAGTCGATCTCGTGCTGGCCAGGTGCGACCTCGTGATGCCCCGCCTCGACCTCGAACCCCATCGAGACGAGATCCTTGATGATGAGGCGGCGGATCTCCTCCGCACGATCCACCGGCGTCTGGTCGAAGTAGCCGCCCTTGTCGTGGGTGTCCGTGGTGGGGTCGCCGCTGGCATCGAGCTGGAAGATGAAGAACTCCGCCTCCACCCCCGCCATCATCCCGTAGCCCAGTCCCTTGGCCTTGGTGATCTGCCGCTTCAGGGCCTGGCGGGTGCAGCCCGCGAACGACGAGCCGTCGGGGTTGTAGATGTCGCAGATGAGCCGCGCGACGCGCCCGCCCTCGTCGTCGTACGGAAGGACGCGAAACGTCTCCAGGTCGGGCTTCAGCACCATGTCCGACTCCTCGATCCGCACGAACCCCTCGATCGACGAGCCGTCGAACATGATGTCGCCCTCGAGCGCCTTCTCGAACTGGCTCTCGGGCACCTCCACGTTCTTGTTGATGCCCAGAATATCCGTGAACTGGAGCCGCAGGAAGCTGATCCCCTGCTTCTTGCAGACCTCGAGGAGGTCGCGCTTGGAGGCGCCGGTGGCTTTCGGGGCGGTGGCCATGGAGTCGATGATAACCCTGGGCGGCAGAAAGCGGCAAAGGCGGCAACGGGCCTTACTGCGCCCGCTACCGCCTTGCCGCCCTTTGCTGCCCTAGGTCAAACGTCGTAGTACAAGAAGAACTCGTACGGATGCGGCCGCAGCGCCACGGGATCGACTTCCTTGGCGCGCTTGTACGCGAGCCACGTCTCGATCAGGTCGGGCGTGAACACCCCGCCCTCGAGCAAGAAGGCGTGGTCCGCCTCGAGCGCCGCGAGCGACTCGTTCAGGGAGCCCGGCGTGTTCTTCACATGCTTGCGCTCCTCCGGCTCGAGGTCGTACAGGTCCACATCCATCGGCTTCGGCGGCTCGATCTTGTGCTTGATGCCGTCCAAGCCCGCCATGAGCAGCGCCGCGAACGTCAGGTACGGATTGCTCGAGGGATCGGGGGCCCGGAACTCCACGCGCTTCGCTTTGGGCGACTTGGAGTACACCGGGATGCGACAGATCGCCGAACGGTTACGCTGCGAGTAGATCAGGTTGATCGGCGCCTCGTAGCCCGGCACCAGCCGCCGGTAGCTGTTGGTCGTCGGGGCCGCGAACGCCAGCAGCGCCGCCGCGTGCTTGATCAGCCCCCCGATGTACCAGCGCGCCGTGTCCGATAGGAGCGCGTACCCCTTGGGGTCGAAGAACAGGTTCGTCCCGTCCTTCCACAGGCTCATATGCACGTGCATCCCTGACCCGTTGTCCCCGAACATCGGCTTGGGCATAAACGTCGCCGTGTAGCCGTTCTGGTGACACACGTTCTTCACGATGTACTTGTACATCATCAGCTGGTCGGCCATGCGTCCCAGCGTCCCGAACCGCATGTCGATCTCGGTCTGCCCGGCCGTACCCACCTCGTGGTGGTGCACCTCGACGTCGACACCCGACGCCATCAGCGCCAGCATGATCTTCGAGCGCAGGTCCTGCAGCCGGTCCACCGGCGGCACCGGGAAGTAGCCCTCTTTGTGCCGCGGCCGGTGCCCCAGGTTCGGACTCCCGTTCGTCCCCGAGTTCCAGATCCCCTCCTCGGAGTCGATGTGGTAATAGCCCTCGTGCGCGTTCTGGTCGAAGCGTACGGAATTGAAGATGTAAAACTCCGCCTCGGGCCCGTAGTACGCGGTCGTGGCGATCCCCGATTTGACGAGGTACTGCTCCGCCTTCTGCGCCACGTAACGCGGGTCGCGCGAGTACCGCTGGCCCGTCACCGGATCGGATACATCGCACGTGAGCGACAGCGTCGGCACCTCGAGGCACGGATCGACGAAGGCGCTCGCCGGATCGGGGAACAGCAGCATGTCGCTCTCGTTAATCGCCTGGAACCCGCGGATCGAGGAACCGTCGAACCCGATCCCCTCGGCAAACAGGTCTTCGGTCATCTCTTTCAGCGGGATCGAAAAGTGCTGCCAGGTACCGGGCAGGTCGGTGAACCTCAGGTCCACCACCTGCACGCCGGCCTCCTTCGCCTTCCGCACCACGTCTGCGGGCGACATGCCCGCCGCCGGCTTCGCCGGGGTGGATGTGGTTGGCTCCAACGTCGCGGTCATAGAATCGGTCTCCTAGAACGGTCCTTGAGCGGGGAACGCACAGACGATGCCACGAACGAAGAGGTCCCGGGCATGCGGGAAGGTACCGGCGGTGTTGCGAGGTGTCAACCGTTTCGTGTCACCGACGCAACAGACATGCTCCGAGTATGCTCCACACGGCCCGGCGCGTGCGGGAGTGCGAACGGAAACGTGCAGATCGTGCAATGTTCTCCACGCACCGCGTCAGCCATCCAGGGCCGCCACGAAGTGCCACAGCTCGACGGCCGAAAATTCCCCGAAGCGCTCCTGCACCTCACGCTCCGAGAGCTCGAGAAAGATCCAGCTCGTGGTGCGACGGCGCTCTCCGTTCACGAAGTGCACGCGCCCCCGGACGGCACCTACTTCGACGTCGGGCTGCATCTCGACGAACACCTCCCACCGCTCATCACCGCGCTTCAGCTCGCCCATGTGCTTGGCGCGGTCATGTCCCGGGAAGGTGGCGCTCATGGGGTCCGATCGTGGCTCACGCGACTACACTACGCTGCCTCTCAGATTCCTGCCAGTTAGATTCCGGCCTCAATGAACTGTCACGCGTGCGGAGCGCCTCTCGCCGCCACAGCGCGGTTTTGTCACAAGTGTGGTGCCCAGGTGGCCGGCCTGCACACGTCCGGGTGGCGGGCCGGCCTCCCCTGGGGCGTGGCCGGGGCGGCGCTGGGGGCCCTGCTTACCGTGCTGGCGCTCCGGCTTGGCGGCTCAGCGGGAAGCGGGATGCGGGATGCGGGAGGGGTGGAGAAGGAGCCGCCTCCCGCATCCCGTATTTCGCCTCCCGATATCTCGCAAATGTCCCCCGAAGAGCGCGCGACCCGGCTCTACAACCGGGTGATGATGCTGCACACGCAAGGCAAGGCGGACAGCGCGGAGTTCTTCCTGCCCATGGCGCTCCAGGCGTACGAGATGCTGCCCGCGTTGGACGTGGACGCCCGCTACCACGTCGGGGTGCTCGAACTGACCGGCGGCAACGCGGCGGCGGCGGTCGCGCAGGCGGACACCATCGGCCGGGCCGTCCCCACGCACCTCTTCGGATTCATGTTGCGGGCCCGCGGGCTCGAGCTCGAGCGGGACACCGCCGGGGCACGACGCGCGTATCGCGACTTCCTCAAGCACGAGGCGGCGGAGCGTGCGCGCCAGCGGCCCGAGTACGGCGAGCACGCGGAGAACCTCGATGCGTTCCACGGGCAGGCGACGGCGGCGACCGCCGGAAAGACGACGCGTGGGGGCTAAGGGCCCGCAGACGATCCACCTGGCGCACAGCCCGGACGCGGACGACGCGTTCATGTTCTGGGCCCTCGCCGCCGGGAGGATCGACACCGGCGACCGCCGATACGTGCATGAGCTCGGTGACATCGAGTCCTTGAACCGGCGCGCCCTCGCGGGCGAGCTGGAAGTGACGGCCGTGTCGCTGCACGCCTACGCCTATCTCGCCGATCGCTACGCGCTGCTCGCCCACGGGGCGAGCATCGGCGACCGCTATGGGCCCCGGATCGTGGCCCGCGCTGCGCGCCCCGCCGATCCGCGCGCGGCGCTCGGTGCGGGGAGCGTGCTCGTCGCGGTCCCGGGCGAGCTCACCACGGCGTTTCTGGCGCTCAAGCTGTACCAGCCGGCGGCGCGCCACGTCGTCGTACCATTCGATCAGATCGAGGAGTACGTGGCGGCGGGCCACGCGGACGCGGGGCTCCTCATCCACGAGGGGCAGCTCACCTACGCCGACCGCGGGCTGCACCTCTGGGTCGATCTCGGCGAATGGTGGCACGACGAGACGGGCCTGCCGCTGCCGCTCGGTGGCAACGTCGTGCGCCGTGACCTGGGAGACGCGCTGATGCGCGACATCGCGCGGGATCTCAAGGCCAGCATTCAGTACGGCCTCGCCCACCGCGCCGAGGCCCTCGCGCACGCGACGGCTTACGGCCGCGGCCTGGACCCATCGCGCATCGACCGGTTCGTCGGGATGTATGTAAACGCGTACACGGTGGACTATGGCCCAACCGGCCGACAGGCCGTGGCCGAGTTGCTCGCCCGCGCCCAGCGGGCGGGCTTGCTCCCGGGGCCGGTGCAGGTCACCTTCGTGGCAGGTGAGTGAAGGTTGTGGAGGTTGTGGAGGTCAGGACCGCCCCGGCCTCCATCCATAAGGAGGACCGCCGTGGCCGATGTGACGGGTCCCGTCCAGATCCTGGTCGTGGACGACGAGGAGCCGATCCGGAACGCCCTCAAGAAGTTCCTCACGCAACAGCAGTACGAGGTGTACGCGGCGGGCACCGGTGACGAAGCCCTGCAGCAGCTCCGGCGCCACCGCATCGCGCTCATGCTGTGCGACATCCGGATGCCCGGCACCAGCGGGGTCGACCTCGTGCCGCAGGCCATCGAGATCGAGCCCGAGCTCGCGATCCTCATGCTTACCGCCGTGAACGACGCGACCAGCGCCGCACTGTGCATGCAGCGGGGCGCCATGGACTACCTCACGAAGCCGATCGAGCTCGCCGATCTGGGGCGGGCGGTCCAACGGGCGCTCAAGCGGCGCGAGATGCTGCTCGAGAACCGCCAGCTGAACCAGTGGCTCAAGGAAGAGGTCAGCACGCGCACCGCCGAGCTCCAGCGCGAGCGCATGAAGCTGGAGCGGCTTTCGATCGCCACCCTCGAGGCCCTGGTGAACGCCCTGGAGGCGAAAGACCCCTATATGCGGGGGCATTCGGCCCGCGTCGCCGACCTCTCCGCCACGGTTGCCCACGAGCTCGGCATCCCGGAGGAGGACGTCGAGCACGTGCGGGTCGCGGGCCGGCTGCACGACATCGGGAAGATCGGGACACGTGAATCGGTCCTGAACAAGCAGGGTGCGCTCACCCCCGACGAATTCGAGCACGTCAAACAGCACGTCGTCATCGGGTCCCAGATCCTCGCGCCGCTCTCGCACCTTGGCGACATCATCCCGGCAGTGCGCCACCACCACGAGCGCTGGGATGGCACCGGCTACCCTGACGGGCTGCGCGGCGAGGAGATCCCGATCGGCGGCCGCATCATCGGCGCCGCCGAAGTGTTCGACGCCCTCAGCACATCGCGTGCCTATCAGGAGAAGATGAGCCCCGAAAAGGCCGTGGAGCGGGCGGCCGATTTGTCGGGCACGGTACTCGATCCCAAGGTCTTCGAAGCACTGGCCTCGGTGGTCGCGCGGCGCCGCACGCTCGTGTTCCTCGACGAGGGTGGCACAGCGTCCACCTGACCGGTTCCGTTCTCGTGCTGATCGCCGTCACCGGTGCCACCGGGTTCGTGGGACGGCACATTACCACGGTGCTGACGCGCCGAGGACATGTGGTCCGCGCGCTGGTGCGTGACCCGAGCCGATCGCGGGCCCTCGAGCGCGTCGGCATCGAGCTCGTCCCCGGCGATCTGGCTGACGCAGCGGCCCTCACGACGCTCACGCGTGGCGCGAGCGCCGTCGTGCACCTGGTCGGCATCATCGCCGAAACGAGTCGCGCCACCTTCCGCGCCGTGCACGTCGAGGGCACCCGCCGCGTGATCGAGGCCGCGCGCGGAAGGTGGGTCGAGCGGTTCGTGCACATGAGCGCCGTGCGCGCGCGCGACGAACCTGGCGCGACCCCCTACCATCGAACGAAGTGGCACGCCGAGGAGCTGGTCCGCACTTCGGGTCTGTCGCACGCCGTCTTCCGGCCGTCGATCATCAATGGCCCGGAGAGCGCCCCGATCCGCACGCTCGCCCGGCTGCACCGCTGGTCCCCTGTCGTGCCGGTGTTCGGCGACGGTCGCTTCCCCACGCAGCCCGTCTGGGTCGAGGACGTCGCCCTCGCGTTCGCGTTCGCCGTCGAACAACCCGCGCTGGTCGGCGCCTTCGAGCTGGGCGGACCAGAGGTCCTGACCTACGAGGAATTCCTGCTCGCAATCGGGCGGGCCGCCCGCCACCCCCGCCCGCTCGTGCACGTGCCGCTCGCGCTCGCGCGGGCGGCCGCCGGTGTACTCGACCTGCTCGGCGCCGCGGCGCCGCTCACGAGCGATCAGCTGCAAATGCTGGTCGAAGGCAGCGCCACGCCCGCGAATGCCATCGAGTCGGTGTTCGGCATCCGGCCGGTCCCCTTCGAGCAGGGGTTAAACCGCTATCTCGCGCCGGGTCGAGGATGAACGTCGTACGGTGCGCGCTCCTGGCAGGAGGGATCTCGCTGGGCTGTACTGCCGTGTGGGCGCAGGGTGGCGAGCCGGACTCCGTGGTCTACGTGCTGTCCGCCGCCAGCCGGTTCGAGGTCAAGACGGGCAAGGCGGGGCTGTTTGGCTTCGCGGGCCACGCGCATGTCGTCCGCGCCCGCGGGTTCGCGGGTCGGGTCGTTTACCACCCGAACGCGCCCTCCGAGTCGCGCGTGGAAATTGTCGTGCCGGCGGACAGTCTCGACGTCCTCGCGCCCCCCGACACGGCCGAAATCCGCAAGGTCACTCAAGCCATGCGGATTTCGGTTCTGCATGTGGACGAGTACCCAGTGATCAGCTTCGTCTCCACGGGTGTGACCCCGACCGTCGACGGATTTCAGGTCCAGGGCAGGCTCACTCTCGCCGGGCAGACCCGTGAGGTGAGCTGTAACATCCGCGCCGAGGTCGGGACGGACACGCTGCGGGCGACTGGCGGTTTCTCTGTGAAGCAGACGGATTACGGCATCAGGCCATATCGCGGCGGACCCGCCGGCACCGTTCGCGTCGCCGATCGCGTGACCTTCAGCTTCGAGGCGGTGGGGATCCGCTCGACCGGGCCATAGAAAAACCAAACCCGGGGCTGACAACTCCCCGGGTTGGCGGTCGGGCGAAGTGGCCGTCACACTTCGGCCGCGACACTTGCGCGACGCTCTTTCCTGATACGGCTGCCTCGGCGGGATGTTTCACTTCCCCGCCCGGCCGGTTTCGGACTCCACCTCGTTTGATGCCCATCCCCCGGGATTGGTTGCATGCGCAGCTACCACCGCTTCACCCTCCCGAGGCGCGACACCGTGATGGTCGCGGCGCGCGTTCCTCGTCGCAACACGACCGTCGTATTGGATAGTCCCCATGCGAGACCGATCGGGTCGAAGACGACGATTGGGGTCGACACCTCGAGTGCGACGCCATGCCGATCCGGGCCCGGCCAGCGATGCAGGTCTTCCCACGAGTCCTCCCGCCAGCGGTCGATTCGGAGCGAGTCGGCGGCGATCACAGCCCGACTGCGGGTGCCTTGCATGACCGCCGCACTCCGAGCGACGGCGAGCGCGGTGATTACCTCCTGGGCCGCGCTGTCCACGGCGATCCAGTCCCGGAGGCCCGCCAGACGAGGCAGTGTGACGGCCGTCACCACGGCGAGAATCGCCAGCACGACCAGCAGTTCGGCGAGGGTGAGGCCCCGGCGCATGGGCCGGAAATAGGGGGAGAAGGAGCTGCTCGAGCGGCATCCGAACCATGCGGCGAAAAGCCAGAAAACGCGAAAAGTGCGGCCTAACGGAAGGAGCCCGAAAACGCTATGTTGTGAGCCGGCCGCACGTTGCGATGAGGCATGGCCCCTGCCCTAGTGTGGAGTCGCCAGCTAGCCAGCCTCACATCGGAGACATCAGGAATGCCGGTTTCGCGTCTGAAGTTCGAATCGCTGCCACACGCGATCTTCCTGCAGCGGGTGTCAGGTCCGGAATCGGCCACCACGTTGGAAGCGCGCCTGGGGCAAGGTGCGTTTCTCGCGCTGCGGCTGGTGGACCTGCTCGCACCGGACCGGGCTCCGGTTTCGAAGGACGCTTTCCATTACCAGTGGGTGGCGACCGATCGGTTCTGCCGCGAGCTCCACGCCGCGGCCACTGAAGGCGCGCACGTGCACGGGATCGCCGAGAGCGCGGCGGACTCCTACCGCCTCGGGGACATCCAGCTCATCTCGCCCGCGCTGTTCGCCTACGCGCACTTCCTCGAGGCCGAGCTGCGGCTCGAGGAAGCACTCGACGTGCTCACCACGCTGCTGGTAGTGGTGGGGAACCGGCTGTCTTCGACCGACGCGGTCGCGGCGCAGCTGCGATTCGCGCGCGTGCACCGCAAGCTGAACCAGTTCGACGAGGCGGACGCCGCCTACGCCGAGGCGGGAGAGCTGGCGACGCTGGCGGGCGACGGCTATTCGGCGCTGCTCAGCCGGATCGGTCGGGCCAACACGATGCTGGGCCGCGGCAACCTCGCGGACGCCGAGCGCCGGCTCCAGGGGGTCCTCGCGGACGCCCGCGCCGCCGGCGAGCGCGACGTCGAGGCCCGTGCAGAGCAGGGCATCGCGGCCGCGTTCTACTACATGGGACAGTCCGCCGAGGCGATTCCGCACGCATGGCATGCGTTCCAGCTGTACGAAGAGGACGATTCCCAGCTTCGCGCTCTGGGTGACGTGGGAACCATGCTCCTCAGTCTCGGCGATGCGACCGGTGCGGAACGAGCCCTGGCAGAGGTGTTCCGCCGCGGCCGCGCCCAGGAAACCGTCAGCAACGCCGTGATCGAGTTGATGCACTGCGCGTCGTATCGGCGGGATCACGTCGGGTTCGCCCGCTGGCGCGAGCGGTGCGAAGACCGGCTCGCGGACATGCCGCCCAACATCCGGGCCGACTTCTACCTGAAACAGGGAATCGGCCAGGCGCGATTCGGCCGGTACCGCCGCGCCGACGTGCTCTTGAAGGAGGCGCTCGCAATTGCGGGCGGCGCCGGGCTGCATGAATTCGAGTTCCGGATCGAGCGGATCCTGGCGGGGCTACCGGGTTGCCAGCAGGCCATTGCTCAGGAAACGCAGCTGGCGACGGAGCCAGTGGTGCAAACCGCCGAGCTACGCGAGGTTTCCGAGTCCCTCGCGCAGCTCGGTGGCTGAGATGCCTAGTGGCAGGTGTTGCTGTTGTTGATGTCGCAGCCGTGACGGGGGCCAGTAGCGTCGGCACAGGCGACGGTGGAGAGAGCGAACGCGACGACGAGTAGGGTGAACAGGGCGCGAATCCGGGACATGTGACCTCCGAAAACCGGGTGTGGAGTCGACGCAACAGGACACCACAACCTGGGTGCGGAGGCGTCCGGATTTTAGGGCGTTTTTGCGGCACGTTAGGGCGATTTTGCGACATTTAGGGGTTTTGGGGGATTCATGCTCGTATTAGCCGCCGTCCCCGACGTCCAATTTCACAAACTCCGCCGGGCTGCGGGCTCCCGGTTCATTGTCGCGCAGGTTTCAACTTGGGACGATGTGCTGACCGCCATCCGCGGTCGGCCCGTCGAGCTGGCGGTGGTAGACCCGCTCCTGTCGGGACACGCGCGGTCCCAAGAGATCGAGCGGCTGCGGGTGTTGTTCCCTTCGCTCCCCCTGATGCTGTACACCACCCTCACGCCCCGCACCGCCGGAGTGCTCCTGGCGCTGGGCCAGCGGGGCATCCAACACGCGGTGTTCGCCAATTACGACGACCACCCGAGCCGGTTGCGGGAAGTGCTGGGCCAGGAGGAAGCGCGCTCCTCGTCCCGGCAGCTCTTGGACCAGCTGGCCGACGCGCTCGCGCCGCTCCCGAGCGAGCTGCGCTGGGTGCTCGAAGAGGCCCTGCGCTCGCCCGGCGAAGTGCAGACGGTGGGACAGGTCGCGGTGCGCGCGCGGGTGGACCGGCGGACCTGCGAGCGGTGGTTCACGCGCGTGGGGCTGCCGTCGCCCCGGCACTTCCTCTCCGCGGCGCGGGTGCTGTACGCCCACCGGCTGCTGCAGGACCCCGGCTTCACAATCGAGGACGTGGCGAAGCGGCTGGGCTACGCACAGACCAAGACCCTGCAACTGCACGCGCGCGCCTATCTCGGGCTCACCGCCGGAGAAATGCGCCTGTCCCTCGACTCGAGCGAGGCGTTGGCGCGCGTGGTCCAGCGCTTCCTGACGCCCCAGCAGGCCCGGGCCTCCGCCTCGTGAACGCCGCCCCCCGCACCATCCTCGTGGTGGACGACGAGGCGCCGCTGCGCCGGGTGTTGGAGCGCTCGCTCTCGCGCCACGGCTTTCGCGTGATCGGCGCGGGCTCGGCCGAGACGGCGTACGAGCTGCTCGCAGCCGAGGAGCCCGACGCCCTGCTGCTCGACATCCACCTGCCGACGATGTCGGGGCTCGCCCTCTATCTCGCCATCGTGCATCGCTGGCCGGCATTCGAGGGCCGCATCGCGATCATGACGGGGGACGCCGACGCAGACGAGGTGCGCACCTGGCTCGAGCGGCACCAGTGCGTCGTGATTCGGAAGCCCTTCAATCTGCGCGAAGTGACGGATTGGCTGACCGCGGTGTTCCGGATCGGCGAGGAGCGCGCGCGGGGAGGAGCCCAGGCGTGACGGGAGCGTCGCACGCCGAGCCGCTGCACACGCTGCGGGAGTATCGCAACCTCGCTCCGTGGAACCTTCACGATCTCGCCGCGCTCGTGGGGGCCGTGCTCGATGCGTCCGCGATCACACCGATCAATGCGGCCGCGCGGGCGCAGCCGAGCGAGCGGACGATCCGGTTCTACGTCACCAAGGGCCTCGTAAGCCCGCCCGAAGGGCGTGGCACTGCGGCGACGTATTCCTACCGTCATTTCCTCCAACTCCTGTGGATCAAGCTGCGGCAGATGGAGGGGACGACGCTGGCGACGATCATCAAGGAGATGCAGGACCAGACCGGCGACGTGCTGGAGCGCCGGGCCGCGCAGGCCCTGGGTGCCTCGTTACCCGTGCCGGACCGGCTGGCGCTCAAGAGCAAGGGCACGCCGCCGCGCGGGAAGTCGGGACGGGCGTTGACGGCCTGGCTGGCGCGGGACGCCGGGCGGGACCCCGAGAGCCCGAGCTCCTGGCACCGCATCCCGGTGGGGCGGGGCGTAGAGCTGCACATCGAGACGGCCCACCCCCTGGCGCGCCTCGGGCCCGAGGACGCGGCGGTCGCCGAGGCGGTGCGGCAGGCGCTCGCGAAACTCCTCCCATCGGCAAACGCGTAGGGTCGACTCACTTCGGAACGGAGTTACCATGGGCTCGATCATTTTGCTGGTTGTCTTGGTGGTCGTGGCAGCGTGGCTGATCGGCGCGTATAACGGGCTCATCTCGCTCAAGAACCAGACGCTGAACGCGTTCAAGCAGATCGACGTGCAACTCAAGCGGCGCCACGATCTGATCCCCAACCTGGTCAACGCGGTCAAGGGAGCCATGGAGTTCGAGCGATCGACGCTCGAAGCCGTGATCCAGGCCCGCAACCAGGCGGTGAAGGTCAACGCGACCGGGCCCGAAGGCATCAAGCAGATCAGCCAGGCGGAGAACGCCCTGTCGTCCGCGCTGCAGCGTCTCATGGTGGTCGTGGAGCAGTACCCCCAGCTCAAGGCCACGGGCAACATCGGCCAGCTGCAGGAAGAGCTCACGTCGACGGAAAACAAGGTGGCGTTCGCACGCCAGCTCTACAACGACACGGCCACCCAGTACAACACGAAGCAGCAGCAATTCCCGACCAACATGGTCGTGGGGCTCGCCAAGGCGCAGCCCGCCGATCTGTGGGAAGTCGAGGATCAGGCCGAGAAGGCCGTGCCGCAGGTCGATCTCTCGATGAAGCCGAAAGTGTGAGCGACGACACCTCGCTCAACCTGTTTCAACAACAGGAAGCCAATCGCCGGCGCACGGTCCTGCTGGTGATTGGCTTCGTCGCATTCTTCGCATGGCTCGGGTTCGGCGGGGACTACATCTACTACCTGTCCACCCGGGACGCGCCGAGGACGGCGTACCACCACGTTTTCCCGTGGTTCGGGATCGCGCTCACGGTCATCGCTCTGCTCACGGCCTGGTACGCGTACGCGACGGGTCCCGAGAAGGTGCTCTGGTCCACCGGGGCGCGCCCCATCGTCGACCCCACCGATCCACAGGAAAAGCAGCTGGTCAACGTGGTCGAGGAGATGGCGATCGCGTCCGGCGTCCCGCGACCCCGGATCTGGATCGTGGACGATCCTGATCCCAACGCGTTCGCGACGGGCACCGATCCCCTGCACGCGCACCTCGCGGTGACCCGGGGCCTGCTCGACCTTTGCAGCCGCGAAGAGCTCCAGGCAGTCGTGGGGCACGAGCTCGGGCACGTGAAGAACCTGGACGTTCGGTTGATGACGCTGCTCGCGGCGCTGGTGGGGGCCGTCGCCCTGATGCACGACGGCGCAACCCGCGTGCTGCGTGGGGGCACCAATCTGGGCGGCGGCGGCGGGGGAGGGTCCCGCGGCGGCGGGAAAAGGGGCGGCGCGGGCCCGCTGCTCGCCGTCCTCCTCGTGGTGTGGATCCTCTCATGGATCCTCGCACCGATCATCACGCAGATCCTCGCGCTGGCGGTGAGCCGCAAGCGCGAGTACCTGGCCGATGCCATGAGCGCGCAGTTCACCCGCAACCCACTCGCGCTGGCGAGCGCGCTCCAGAAGATTGAAGGCGCGGTCGCGCCGACCGCGGCGATCAAGCGCGGGGCGGCCCACCTCTGCATCGCCGACCCGCTGGGACGGCGCCTGACGGCGCGCGAAGGTCTCTTCGCCGACGCGCTCGCGACCCATCCGCCCATGGCGAAGCGCATCGCCATCCTGCGCGGCATGGGATACGCCCAGCTCAAGAAGGAGGGAGGGGGCGTCGCGTGACCGGGTGGCTCGGACGTCGGGCCCTCCGCACCATCCACGAATTCCGCACGCGCCTGGCGCGCTACCACCTCCAGCACGCCCGAGCCGCCAAGGCGGCCCTCGCCGCCGATCCGCTCGTCGAGACGGCGGTCTTGCGCCACGCACAGGAGCACTCGCTCACACACGCCGACGTGCGCCGGCGGGTCGAGCAGTACGTCGACGAGATCGTGCCACAGCTGAACATCCTGTCCTACTACAAGATCGGCTACAACCTCGCCAAGATCGTCCTCAATCTCCTGTACCGCGTGACCGTCGACTACCAAGACGAGGCGGCGCTGGAGCGCATCCCCAAGCGGGATGTGGTCGTTTATGCCATGAACCACCGCTCCAACGTGGACTACGTCGTGGTCGCCTACGTGCTGGCCTATGGCGCGCACGTGAGCTACGCGGTGGGCGAGTGGGCACGTGTGTGGCCGCTCGAATACGTGTTCAAGTCGTTCGGGTCGTATTTCATCCGACGCGGCTTCCGGGAACCCTTGTACCACACGGTGCTCGAGCAGTACGTGCGTCTGATCACCAAGAACGGCGTGACGCAAGGCTTTTTCCCCGAAGGGCGTCTCTCGCGCGACGGCCGGCTCGGCCCGCCGAAGCTCGGACTGCTCGATTACGTCTGCCGCACCGTGCTCGACCCCGCCTTCGATCGCGACATCTGGTTCGTCCCGGTCGCCATCAACTTCGACCGGGTGCTGGAAGATCGCGCTCTCATCCGCGAGCTGGTGGACGAGCGCGACCGGCCCCGCCGCCTGGCGCAGCTCTGGACCGTGGCGGCCTACGTGGGCAGCAATGCGGTGCGGCTCGTCACGGGGCGGCTCAAGCGCTACGGTCGCGCGGCGGTGAATTTCGGGACGCCGATCTCGCTGAAGCAGTGGCTCGCGAGCGCACCTGGCGTGCTCGACCTCCCGAAGGAGCGGCGGCTACCCGAGCTCGAGAAGCTCGCGGCGCTCCTGATGGAGCGCATCGGCGCGATCGTCCCGGTCACGCCGGTGCCGCTCGCCGCCGCGGCGTTGTTGTCGTTCGAACAGACGGTGATCCCCAAAGCGGCCGTCCTCGAGCGGATGGAGCAGCTGCGGGACCGGCTGGGCAACGTCAACGCCAAGGTGGTGCGCGGCGGGACCCGTATCCCGGAGGTGTGGGACCGCGCCTGGCGGATGCTCCGGATGCGGCGGCTGGTGGTGGAAGAGGGAGACGGCCTGATCGTCCTCCCCCGCGGCCGGCCACTGCTCGAGTTCTACGCCAACTCGATCGCGCACCTGCTGCCGATCCGCGGCCCCCGCGTCCCGTTCCACAAGACACACGAGACCGAGACCGACCTGCCCACCCTAAAACGCGAGAAGCCGCGATAGGTGCAAAAGCGGCGTCGAGCTAAGGCGTCACGCAACGACGTCACGCGACACCGTCGACACGAGACTTGCGACGGCCCGTTCCGCCCGATTGATCTCGTCGATCACGCTGAGCAGGAGCTCTCGCACCACGAACTCGCCGGTCCCAAGCCCCGCCAGGCGGGCGGCGCACCGAGCGGCGGCGAGGGCCTGCGCCACCTCCGCGAACTCGGCTTCGCGCCGCCGCGTGGCCGCGTGCAGCATCCGGTAGGTCGGGGACACGCCGGGGAAGGTAGGCGCGCGCGCGGCAGCCGAGTCACCCTTTTCCCCCGCGCCCAGTCGCTTTTTAGGCGAGCTCCGACTCGAGCTTGAGCAGCCGCCACCCGGTCACCATTGCGCCCAGGAACAGCACCGGGAGCACCTGTAACCCCTGCAGCGCCAACCCGGCCGCGACCGCATTCTCGGGCGCCACGCCGAACGGCAACAGCCCCACGACCAGCGCCGCCTGGGTGACCCCGATGTTCGCCGGCGTGGGCCGCAGCAGCCCGCCCAGGTTCACGACGATCAGGGCCGTGAATGACGCGGCGAGCGACACCGGCACGTGCGTGGCGCGCAGCACGAGGTGATACGTGGCCCACTGGGCAGCCCAATTGTAGAGCGCGAGGGCGGTGGGCCACAGCAGCCGGCCGCCCGTTCCCATGGTTCGCAGCACGGCGAGCCGCGACCGGAGCGATGCCGGCAACCGGTCCGCGAGCGACGCCCAGCCGCGCCCCCAGGCGAGCAGCAGCACCACGACGAGCGCCAGCCCCACCCCGCTCTGTACCGCCCGCAGCCACGGCTCGAGCTGCAGCACACCTGGCGCCATCACGAGAAACAAGGCGAGGGCCAGCCCCTCCGCCACACGGGTCCACACGACCGACGCCACGGCGGCGCCGGCCGGCACGCCACCCCGCTGCACGATCAGGTGCACGCGCGCGGCCTCGCCGGCCACCGCGACCGACAGGTCGTTCACGGCCGCGCCGACCAGGTTCGCCTCCTGGGCCACCCGCCAGCTGTGGGGCGCGACGGGCTTCAGGATCAGGTGCCAGCCCCACCCCTTGGCCGCGAGTGACGAGAGGTTCACTGCGAGTGCAATGACCAGAAGCCACCGATCGGCGTCGAGCAGCGCCGCAAAGGTGACCTCCCACGGGAAGCCGGTGAAGAATTTCAGCGCCAGACCGACGCCCACCAGGGCGAGGAGCCATCCCAGCCACCGCCCGGCCCGCGATTTCACGCGACCAGGTCCCCCAGCGGGCGGAAGGTATAGCCCGCGGACCGCGCGTCCGCGACGATCCCCGGGAGCGCGGCCGCGGTGCGGCCCCGGTCGCCGTGCGGATCGTAGCCGTCTCCGTCGTGCAGCAGGATGATGGCACCCGGCCGAAGCTTACGGCGCACGCGCGCCCGGATCTCGTCCGCCGAGACGCGGGGGTCCGAGTCCCACACGCCGAACGTCCATCCGAACACCGTGTAGCCGAGACGTCGGGTGGCGACGCCGACAAAGGGGTTGCGGTAGCCGTGAGGCGCGCGGAAGCTGCGCGGGATCCGGCCCGTTGTGTCGACGATCAGCTCGTGGGCGCGCTCGAGCTCTTCGCGGATCTGGCGCGGCCCCCGAAAGTGCAATTTCTGGTGCCGAAGGGTGTGGTTCCCGACCTCGTGTCCCGCCGCGGCGACCCGTTGGGCGACCGCCGGAAACCGGCGGACATGCTCGCCCACCAGAAAGAACGCCGCGGGCACGTCCGAGGCCGCGAGGGTCTCGAGAATCGGCTCCGTGGCACCAGGGTTCGGGCCGTCATCGAAGGTGAGGTAGGCGACTCGCTCCCGGGTGGGTGCCCGGCCGACCGCGCGCCCGAACAGGAAGCTGTTGGGCTCGTAGGTGCCGTAGGCCCATGCGCCCAGGGCGGCACCGGTAGCAACGAGGGGGAGCAGCATGCGGTCATAATAAACACGAAGCCCCCGGGACGGCACGACAGGCCGCCCGGGGGCTCCGCACATCGGTTACCCGGAGCCGGGGGATTGCTCCCTCCGTTCTTCATCCTGCCGCCGCCGGTTGACTGATGCGTCGCTCGGTAGGGCGAACAGGAGCTCCGGCTTCCATCCCCAAGCAGCCTGGCCGGGCTGCAAGGTTCACCGATGTGGGTGCTGCGGGTCAGATCGGGTCGCGGACCGACCTTCCGCACTGCACGTCGAGGCACCGCGTCGACGTGGATAGGGCACGCGACTGGCCCTATCTATCCGAGCCGGAGAGCCTGCTCCCGGATCGCCGGCCGCCTGAGCCCTTGTTTGCGTCGGCGGCCTCCCCGGAATTTCCGCTCGGACCCGTCTTGAAGGCGTAGTTGAGACACCAGGTCCCGACCCTTCCCTCCAAGCCGCGTGACATCAATATAGGGGCCTCGAAAACCCGCGCAAGTGCCGATGTTTCTTCGGGTTAGCTCACTTGCGTGTGCATCGCATGTGGACGGTAACCTGGCCCTGCATCTACCATTGCCGCGCCCATCCACACGATGTGGAGTTGTGAATCAACACGAACGGCAGCTTTGTGGAGGAGGCCTCAGCCGTCCAGGCCCACTTCGCAGTAGGTGTAGGGGTCTTCGGCGTGGCGGGGTAAGAACAACACGCCAGCGCTCCCGGTGGCGAACCAGCCGGCGAGCATCTGGGTGGAGCTGGTTTCACCTGCGGGCTCGGCGAACACCGCCTGCAGCCATCGGCGGATGTGGCGCAGCTCGGGTGCGCGGCGGCCGAGCATCGAAATCACGGCGCCCAGGCCGTGGGTCGCGCGCAGGAAGTGCGCGATCGCGTGCACCCGCTGCGCGAAGATGTAGGCGCGCACGCCGGGCTCGTCGTACAGGAGCGTGCCCTCGTACGGATCGGCGGGGGGGGCGTCCATGCGGGGCCCGAAGTAGATGAAGACGCGCTGGTCCCCATCCTTGCGCTCCACTACGGCCGCGGCCGCATCAGCCCCGAGGCGGGCCGCGTGAATCAGGTCGTCCTGCGCGAGGATGCCCACCGCGCCCGTCCACTCGATCGCGGCGAGCCCCTGGTCGAGCGGGCAGCCGACCGCATCGTCGTAGGCGAGGAGGCGGGGCGCCTCGCCCGCGCGCAGGAAGAAATGCGCGAGCGCATCGGCGCGATCCTCGAAAGTGCGGGTCTGGCGCGAGGTTGCGGGAACCATCATTGTGACATTATAACCAGGGCTTCCACAGGCTAACAGAGGATCATTTGATGCGCTGCCTCGCCGTGTTGTTCTGCATCGCCACTTCGCTCGGGGCGCAACAGCCCGAACCGCCGCCTGACTCGGCTCGCGCCGCACCGGAATCGGTGCCGCCGTCGCCACCGCCGCCCGAGACGCTGGAGCAGAAACGTTTTCTCGCCGGCCTGCGCACGGCGACGCGCGGTATCGCTCAGCTCAAGGACGGCATGAGCCGCGTCGCGCGCGCCGGGACGCGCGATTCGGTGGCGCAGCGGCGCGCGGGACGGTTTCTCGCCGGGTTGTGCGGCTCGAGCCGCGGGTTCCTCAAGCGGGGGCGCCCCCACATGACTCCCACCGTGTACGAGGACTCCGTTCAACTGAAGGCGCGGCGGCTCGTCACGCAGGTGGACTCGATGATCAAGTACACGACGACGTGCGAGGACAGCGCGGGGGCGACGCCCAATGCGACGGTGGTCGGACTGGGTAAGCGCATGAAGAGCTACGACGCGGCGCTGCGCGATTTCCGCGTGGCGATCGGGCTGCCGGTGAAAGAGGACACGTCCAAGACAGCGAAGCGACCCTAGGTGCCTTGATACTGTCGTTATGGTGACGCCAGGCTGGGCTGGCGCAACCGCCGGAGCGCCTGACATTTACTCTATTGACACGGGTGACACCCATTCCTACCTTTGGCCCCGGTTCAAGCAATACGTGGCACCGTCACCGGTTTGTCTGCGCACCGCGAGGACCACTTGTCTCGCGGTTTTTGTTTGAGCCCGTCTCTGGTCGCGGTGACCAGGGTCGAACATGTCCGGGGCAGTGCCCCTTAGTGCTGAGGTTCAAACGGTATGGCAAAGGGTAAGGTGAAGTGGTTCAACGACGCGAAGGGCTTTGGCTTTATCGCGCAGGAGTCGGGTCCCGATGTGTTCGTCCACTTCACGGCGATCCAGGCTGAGGGCTTCCGCAGTCTCGCCGAGGGCGATACGGTCGAATTCGAAGTCGCCCAGGGTCCGAAGGGCTTGCAGGCGCAGAACGTCCGCAAGGTCTGAGCGGCAGCGATGTTAACCGAAGCGGGCCCGGGTATCCGGGCCCGTTCTCGTTTCCGGCCTGTATATTGGGTGATGCGCTCGATCCGCACCGCGCTGCTGCTCACCGCGATGCTCCCGGCCACCGCCGTCCCCCAGACGCCGCCTGGCCCGGCCCGGCCCACCCTCTCGGCGCCGGTGTACCGCGGGTTCACGCCGGGCATCAGCTATCGGGCGTTCTTGGAGCGCGCTCGGACCCTCGCGGACTCAGACGTCGTGCGCTGCCAGACCTCCCCGCGCACCGCGCAGGTCATGGAGTGCGGTGTGGTGATCCGCGGTCCGAATGACGCCTCTCGGTTCTATCTGAGCGCGCATTTCGTCGAGGGAAACGCCGACGTGGTCGCGTTCTACGACTCGGCGGGCTTCGGCGACAAGCGCGGCGTTCCGCTGGTCGACCGCACCAAGAAGGAATTGACCCGCCTGTTCGGCCGGCCGCGGCCGATCGGGAAGAGCGGTTGGGAGTGGCGCTACGGCCGGCGCGCCGTGCGGTTCAACTGGCGGGGGCGGGGCACCGCCCGCTGGGTGTCCATCACGCTCATGGATAGGGACGTGATGGACCGGATCAGCGCGTACGTGAAGCCGCCCATCCGCAAAAAGACCTAGCCGGCCCGAACCAGCCGCTCGGCCAACGCGGACACACCGCGCGCGGGGCCGAGCTGATCCAGCCAGCGAGGCGGGATGCTCGCTTCGCCGTCCCGCGCACCCAGCAGTGCGCCCGCGACGGCGGCATTAGTGTCGGTGTCTCCACCGGCCTCTGCCAAAAAGATGAGTGCTTCCTCGAGGGAGGGGCGGTGCATCGCGCACCAGAAGGCGATTTCCACGCAGTGGACCACGTAGCCGGCTTCCCCACCCACACTGATCGGCAGG
>Ga0193755_1000094_pt1 | contig 23911 bp, 22 predicted proteins | sample H1a2metaG_FD_144921 | JGI IMG/M metagenome (GOLD analysis project Ga0193755, IMG submission 144921) | Soil microbial communities from a riparian zone of the East river system, Colorado, United States - H1a2 | ecosystem: Environmental > Terrestrial > Soil > Riparian zone | place: USA: East River...
CGACGATCAACCACTGGCGATCGACGATACGCCGGCGGGGGCAGGCGGCACGACCATCGGACCGGGGGGAGGCGGGCGCCGCTCGGGGGCGATCGACTTGAGCCTGGACGGCGTGGTGACCGGGGGGGGCGACGAACGCGGATCGCTCGTATTCGCCGACATGGATACGACGCCGACGAAGCCGTCGATCGAAGAGCTCGAGGGGCGGGTCGCGGATGACCCGGACGATCCCGAAGGGCACCAGGCGCTCGGCGAGGCGCTGATCGAAGCGGGCGAGCGGGAACGGGGCGTCGAGGAGCTCGACCTGGCGACGACCGGTTTCGAGACGCGGGGGAACCTGCCGCAGGCGCGGGATCTGGTGGACGAGATCCTGCGGCTCGATCCCAACAGCGTGCGGCACCGGCAGAAGCAGGTCGAGTTCGCCTTCAAGTCGGGCGACAAGGCGAAGCTGATCGACGCCTACGTCGAGCTGGCCGACACGCTGCTGCGGAGCGACCTCCCCGACAAGGCGCGAGCCGTCTACAAGCGCGTCGCCGAGCACGATCCCGCCAACGAGCGGGCCAAAGCGGCGCTCGCGATGCTCGCGCCGGTGGCGACACCGCCGCCCGAGCCGCCGCCGAAGCCGAAAGCGAAGGTGCGGGACACGGAGGGCAAGACCGCCGCTCGAGACGCGAAGATGAAGGTGCGGGACGAGGCGGCGGAGGCGGGAGACTTCGTGGACCTGAGCGCGATGATTCTCGACGAGGACCTCCCCGCGCGCGACACGCGGATGAAGATCGCCGACGAGGAGCCGACGGGGGATGAGGAGCGGGACTTTCAGGAGATGCTGGCGCGCTTCAAGCAGGGGATCGACGAAAACATCGACGAGGGCGACTTCCAGGCGCACTACGACCTGGGCGTGGCCTTCAAGGAGATGGGGCTCTTCGACGAGGCGATTGCCGAGCTGCAGAAGGCGCTGCGGGCGCCCGACGGCAAGCTGAGGAGCTCGGAGGCGCTGGGGGTGTGCTTCATCGACAAGGGCGCCTACGTCGTGGCGGAGTCGATCCTGCGGCGCGCGCTCGACCTGCCGGCGTCCGGTGACCAGGAGCGCCTGGGGATCCTGTACTGGCTGGGCCGCGCGCTCGAGGAGCTGGGCAAGCGGGCAGAGGCGCGCGAGCTGTACGGCCGGGTGTTCGCGGTGGACATCCGATTCCGGGACGTAGGTGAGCGCTCGAAGGCGCTCGCCAAGGCGAAGTAACGTGAGCCAGCAGGTCGTTCCGATCGCGCTGCGAGACCTGCAACGGCCGGTGGCCGGGGAGCTCGAGCGCGTCGCCGACGAACTGGTGCGCATCATTGCGGCCGACTTCCCGATCATCGCCGACGTGAATGAGCACTTGGTGCGCATGAAGGGGAAGCTGTTCCGCCCCACGCTCCTGCTGCTCTCGAGCCAGGCGGCCGGCTCGCAGGACCCGCGGGCGGTGACGCTCGCCGCCGTGGTCGAGCTGATTCACCTCGCGACCCTGGTGCACGACGATTCGGTCGACCACTCCGTGCTGCGGCGCGGCATGCCGACCCTCAACGCGCTCTTCTCGCACCAGGTCGCCGTGATCATGGGCGACTACCTGTACTCGCGGGCGATCATCGAGCTGGTCCGCCTCGACGATCGCGAGCCGTTGCGCGTGTTCGCCCGGGTGACGAACGAGATGACGATCGGCGAGATGCGTCAGCTCGAGGCCCACGACAAGCTCGCATACAGCGAGGGGCAGTACGACCAGCTCATCCGCGCGAAGACGGCCTCGCTCCTGTCCGGGGCGTGCGAGGTCGGCGCGCTCCAGGGGCCGGCCGACTATCGGGAGGCACTGGCCCGCTTTGGCATGCGACTCGGCATGGCCTTCCAGATCGCCGACGACCTGCTCGACTACACCGAAGCCGAGGCGGTGACGGGGAAACCGTCGGGGCTCGACCTGCGAGAGCACAAGGTGACCCTGCCGCTCATCGCGGCGCTTGGCGATATGCCGCCCGCCGACCGCCGGCTGGTCGCCGAGCTGATGGCGGCGCCCGAGCCGACCGATGCGCTGGTCGCGGGGGTGGTGCGGTGCGTGGCGGCGGCCGGGGGCCTGGACTACGCCCGGCGGCGCGCGCTCGAGCTGGCCCAGCAGGCGGACGCGGAGCTCGACATCCTGCCCCCCTCGCCGGCGCGCGACGCCCTGCGCGACAGCATTGCTTACGCCGTGGAGCGGCGCAGCTAGCCCGTGGCGCAAGGCCCGCGCAGGCCGCTATTTTACCTTGGCGTGCTGGCCACCGGCTTCGTGCTGGGCGGCTTCGTCCACTCGCTGCTGCGACGCTTCCTGCCGCAGGGGCCGGCGAAAGAGATCTTCACCTGGGCGGTGACCCCCACGCTGGGGCCGGTCCATATGGACCTGCTGGTGGTGTCGATTACTCTCGGGCCGATCGGGCTCGACGTGTCGCTGCTCGCGCTCGTGGGAGTGGCGATCGCCTACTATGTCGCCCGATCGATCTTCTGAAGCGAGGCGCGTTATGTTCGGGGACCTGTCGTTCAGCCATATCCTGATCCTGCTGCTCGTGCTGGTGCTGGTCTTCGGTGCCAAGCGGATCCCGGAGATCGGATCCTCGCTGGGGCAGGGGATCAAGGAGTTCAAGCGCAGTCTCAAGGACGCCACGAGCGACGACCCGCCGACCACGCCCCCGCGCGGCGTCCAGCCGCCTACCTCGAGCCCCCTCTCGTCGGGCGACCCGAAGCGCCTGAGCGACTAGCTCCCGCTGGCGACCGTGGGTCGGAACAGCTCGGTGCGGCGATCCACGATCTTGGCATCGGCGCGCAGCGCCTGAACGAACTGCTGTAGCCGCGCCTGCTCGACGGGCCGCAGCAGCGCCTCGCGCTGCTGGTCCCGCTGTTTGAGCCACGCGGCGGAGTCGGCGCTGGCCCGGGCCAGGACCTGCAGCATGAACCTACCCGTTTCGTCGGCGATGACGCCGCTTCGCTCACCGCGCCGCAGCCCGAAGGCCGCTCCCAGGACGTTCGGATTGCGCGCGAACTCCGCGGGCGCGGTCACGCGCGTGAACGGGCCCAGCTTCTCGACCCGGTTCCCCCGCGCCCGGCCGGCCGCGAGGAGATCGGCCGCGTCGCGCAGCGCCGCGGCGGCCTGCTCCGCCTGTTGGCGCGCCACGGTCTTCTTCTTTTCGTAGCGTGCCGCGTCGAGCACTCGGGCACGGATGCTCGCCAGCGGCGGCACGCCGGCCGCCTCGAGCGAATCGAGCCGGAAGACGTAGCTCGCCCGCGCCGCGTCGATTACCGGGCTCGTCTCGCCCGGTCGGGCCTCGAACGCCCACACGCTCACGTCCGGTACCGTGGACCCGCCGAGCGTCAGCCGCTCCCCTTCGATCAGCTTTGGCGCGCGGGCGAGCGGGAGGGTCAGGCGGTGCGCGGCGCTGTCCAGCCGGCTGCCGTCGGTCTGGTCCGCCGCCAGCCGGTCCAGAGTGTCGGTGCGCGCATCCACGACGTCCAGATGCGCACCCTGGAGCTGGACCGGAACGAGGATGTGGCGAACGCGTACCGAATCGCCCTTGGCGGCCTCGATCCGGATGAGGTGCAACCCGAACTCGGTGAGCACCGGCTCGCTGAGCACCCCCGGGGCGAGGCGGCGCACCGCCGCGGCGAACGGGGGAACGAAACCGGCGCCGGTACGCTTGGCCCACCCGAGGTCACCGCCCCGCGAGCCGGTGCCCGAGTCGGCGGACTCCCGCTTCGCGACGTCCTCGAACTTGGCCTTGCCTCCCGCGATCTCGGCCCGCAACGCGCGGGCGTGCGCCAGGGCCGCGGCGCTGTCGGCGGCGTTCGGGACGCGCGGCAGCTCGACGTAGCTGACCCACGCGGCCGCGGGTCGCTTGAAATCGGCCTGGTGCGCGCCGTAGTAGCGCTCGAGCTCCGCGTCCGACACCGGCGCGAGCGAGTCCGGCACGTCTTCGGGGTGGACGGCGAGCAGCGCCACCGTCACCGATTCGTGTTGGTCACGCCAGATGCGCCACAGCTTCGCGTCCGACGTGTAGACGTCGGCCGTGAGGTACTCTTCCAGTTTGCGCTGCGGCAGATAGTCGCGGTACAGCTGCTCGACCTGGGCGGCGAACTCCGACCCGGCACTCGAGATGTAGCGCTGCCACTTGGTGATGTCGAACTGACCGTTCGTCTGGAACGTCGGGTCCTCGAGCACCTGCTGCATGATCTGGGGTGGCGGCGAGCTGCGTGCGGCCTGGACGATCTCGTCGTCCGAGACCGTGATGCCGAAGCGGCGATACGCCCGCTCGAGCAGGATCTTCTGGATGAACTGGTCGGCAACCCGATCTTGCAGCTGCCGCTCGTCCTCGCGGGTCAGCCGCCCGCCTCCCTGCTGCCGGCGGTATTGCTCGAGGCTCGCTTGATACTGCTGCTGGAACGGCTGGGAGCGGACGATGGTGCCGTCCACCTTGAGGACCACGTCTCTTCCGCCGCCGACGATATCGGTGATTTGTCCGTAGGCCATCCAACCGATGAAGCTGATGGCCACTACCCAGAAGACCGGCTTGGTAATCTCGCGCATCACGCGCATCATATCAGGCAAGACTCCTACGAGAGCATGTGAGAAGGGGCCTAAGTCTAAAAACGACAACGCGAAAACTCAAGCGAGTGAGCACGATTCCGATTGACAGCGCGCCCGAGCAAACACTATCTTTGTCCAACTCCCCCAAGCACTTAGGCGTGGCCTACACAAGCGAAATAGAAAAGCTGGAAAAGCGGTGGGCGGAGAACCCCAAGGGACGTAACTTCGCCCCCCTGGCCGACGCCTATCGTAAGGCAGGAGAACTAGATAGGGCCATCGAGCTGTGCACCGCCGGCCTCGAGCGGCACCCCGACTACGTCAGCGCGCACATCGTCTTCGGGCGCTGCCTGATCGATCAGAAGAACGACGCCGGCGCCTCCGACGTGTTTCGCAGAGTCCTTCAGCTCGATCCCGAGAACGTCCTGGGGCTCAAGATCCTGGCGGAAATCGCCGAGCGTAGCGGCCGGTTTGACGAGGCGGCCGAATGGCTCGGCCGGCTACTCTCGGCCGATCCGATGAACGGCGACGCGGCGGAGCACCTGGCGCGGGCCAAGAGCAAGGCGGCTCAGGCGGCTCCCGCGCACGCCCCCTCCCCCGAGCCGGTCGCGCGATTCGTGCCGGAACCGGCCCCGCCCCAGCCCCACCGGGATTTGGGGATCGAGCACGTCTCGGAGGAGCCAACCTCTCCCTCGCTCGACGTAAGGGGCGCACCCGCCGACATCGAGACGTTTGACGGGACGCTCGACTTCAACGCGGTGGCGCACAGCGCCGCGAAGGCAGACGGGATCGAAGTGCAGGAGGAGGTGGAGCTCAAGCCCCAGGACCTGGTGGTCGAGGGGCTGGCGCAGACGCAGTACGAGACCGGGATGTTCGGTGCGCCGCCCGATGCGGCGGAGCAGGACGACGGGCCGACGATCGATCTGCCGCTGATCATGCCGGACGACGTGGCGGAAGCCGAGCCCCCCGCGGCGCCCGCAGTCGTCGACGAGGCGCCCCCCGCGCCCCCCGCTCCGGCAACCCAGCGGGCGCCCGCCGTCGCGGGGGCCGCCGGTTCGGTCGGCGCTCAACCGCCGGCGGCGGTGGCCCTGTCAGACGACGATGGCGCAGCCGATACGGCTGCCCTGTCGCGCGCCGAGCCGGTGCTTACCGAGACGATGGCGGAGTTGTATTTGCGACAGGGTCATCAGGAGGACGCCCTGCGCGTGTACCAGGCGCTGCTGGCGAAGCGGCCCGCGGACGCACGACTGCGGGGCCGGGTGGAGTCCCTGACCGGGAGGGCGGGGACGACGGATGGGGGACGCGAGACCGGTGAGACGGTCCAGGTCTTCCTGAAGCGCATTCTCGCCGGCCGACCGGGAGCGCCCGCGCCCCAGCCATTCGGTCCACCGGCCAGGTCGCCGCTCGACGATGCGTTCGCCATCGCGCACTCCGATCCCGAGCCGGACCCCGTGTCGGAGGTGGTCTCCCCGGGCGAGGCAACCCGACCGGCGACGGACAGCATCTCGCTCGACCAGGTGTTCGGGGACGAAGGCTCGCGGAGCTCGAGCGCGGCGCCGGAGGCCACGCTACCCGCGCCGCCCACGCCGTCAGCGGCTGCGCAGGAGACCGGCGGGTTCTCCTTCGACCAGTTCTTCAGCTCGACCGAGCAACCGGCGGGCGGCGGAGAGGTCGCACCCGCGTCGCCTCAGCCGCCGGCGCGCAGCTCGGGCGGAAGGCTCCGGCCGCCCGTCGAGGACGAGGGCGACCTCGATCAGTTCCAGGCCTGGCTCAGGGGCCTCAAGTCCTAGTGCACATCGCCGTGCTGAACGGCCCGAACCTGAATCTGCTGGGGGAGCGAGAGCCGGAGCTGTACGGGCGAACCACCCTCGCGGAAATCGAGGCCAGCACGCGCGAGCAGGCGCGCGGGCTGGGCATCGAGGTGTCGTGGACGCAGACGAACCACGAGGGCGAGCTGGTCGATGCGATCCAGCGGCTCAAGGGAAAGGCGGACGGCCTGATGATCAATGCGGCCGCCTTCACGCACACGAGTCTCGCGGTGCGTGACGCGCTGCTCGCGGTGCGCGTGCCATTCGTCGAGGTGCATCTGTCGAACATCTTCGCGCGCGAGCCGGAGCGGCGCCGCTCAGTGCTCGCGGACGCCGCGGTGGGGATAGTGGCCGGGTTCGGCGCCGAGAGCTATCGGCTGGGACTCGAGGGTCTGGTCGGCTTTCTCCAGGCCCGCCATGGCGGCTGATCGGCGGCGCGCGCGGCAGGAGGCGCTCGTCCAGGCGTTGGAAGCGGAGGCGCTGGACGGGCTGGTCGTTACGTCGCACGCCAACATCCGCTACCTCACGGGGTTCTCGGGCTCGGCGGCGGTCGTGGCGGTCACGCGGGCCGATGTGCTGCTGGTGACGGACTTCCGCTACGATGAGCAGGCGCGGGCGGAAGCCGCCGCGGTGGCGCGGGTCGAAGTCGACAGCACCAGCGTGTGGGACCGCTTCTTCAAGGAGCTCGCCACGCTGGGGCCGCTCAGCTCGCTGGGCTACGAGGCCCACGCGCTGTCGGTGCACGATGCGGAGCGGTTCGCGCAGGCGGGGAAGGCGTGGCGCTGGATGTCCACCACGGAGCTGGTGGAGCGGCTGCGCGCGGCGAAGGACGACGGCGAGGTGGCGGCCATCCGCAGCGCCGCGGTGCTGGCCGGCGAGGCGCTACGCGAGACGTTCACGCAGGTGCGCCCCGGCATGACGGAGCTTGCGATCGCCGGGGTGCTCGAGGGGACGCTGCGCCGGCTGGGCAGCGAGGGCCATCCCTTCGCGACCATCGTGGCGTCCGGACCGCGCAGCGCGCTGCCGCACGCGCGCTCGAGTCGGCGAGCGGTGGCGGCCGGAGAGTGGCTGCTGCTAGACTTCGGGGCTCAGGTGGACGGCTACTGCGCGGACATCACCCGCACCGTGGTGGTGGGGGCGCGGGCGACCGAGCGCCAGCGGGTGTTGTACGGATTGGTCTGCGAGGCGCAGCAGCGGGCGCGTGGCGGCGTGCGCGCCGGCATGACCGGGCGGGACGCGGACGCGCTGGCGCGCGACCCGATCACGGCGCGCGGGTTCGGCGAAGCGTTCGGTCACTCGCTCGGTCACGGGCTCGGGCTCGAGGTGCACGAAGCGCCGCGACTCTCGAAGACCAACCCCGATCCCCTGCCGGCGGGCGCGGTGGTCACCATCGAGCCGGGCGTGTACCTCCCCGGCGACGGCGGGGTGCGGATCGAGGACGACGTTCATCTTGCCGCAGCGGGACCGCAGCTGTTGAGCGACGGCCTGACGGACCTCTTGGAGCTCGTGTAACTTTGGGAGCCATGAACCTCGACATCATCGCCCAGCTGGTGCAGATCCTGAGAGAGGCGCCCGAGCTGGGAGCGATCGAGGTCCGCCGGGGTTTGTTCGGGGCCTGGTCGTCGGTGCGGGTGAGCAAGGCCGGGCACACGACCAATGAGAGCGGCCAGCACGTGGTCCTGGCGCAGTCGCACGGGGCGGCCCCGGTGGCGGCTCCCGGCTCCCCGGTCGCGGCGCCCGCGGCGGCGCCTCCGTCTCATCTGGTCGAGATCAAGTCTCCCATGGTCGGGACGTACTACTCGGCCCCGGAGCCCGGCGCCGAGCCGTACGTCAAGGCGGGGAGCCGGGTCGCGACGGGCCAGGTCGTCTGCATCATCGAAGCGATGAAGATCATGAATGAAATCGAGTCCGAAGTCGCGGGCGTGGTGCGGGAGGTGCTCGTGGAGAACGCCCAGCCAGTGGAGTTCGGACAGCTCCTCTTCCGGGTGGACCCCCATGCCTGAAGCACCCCAAGCCGGACAAGCGACCTTCAACTTCAAGGCGGCCATCACCCACATGGTCCAGCGCAACGCGTCGGACCTGCTGCTCAAGGTGGGTCGGCCGGCCACGATCCGGGTGAACGGCGAGCTGGTGGCGCTGGACTCGTCGCCGCTCAAGCCGGAGGAGTTGAAGTCGCTCGCCGAGCAGATCATGACCCCCCGTCAGGTCAAGGAGTTCGCCGAGCACAAGGAGGCGGACTTCGCGATCGGCGTGCCGGGCGTGGGCCGGTTCCGGACCAACGTGTACCAGCAGCGCGGGACGGTGGCGTTCGCCTTCCGGGCCATTCCGTACGAAGTCAAGACGATCCACGATCTGAACCTGCCGCCGGTGCTGGAGGAGATCGGCCTGCGGCCGCGGGGTCTGGTGCTGGTCACCGGCGTGACGGGGTCGGGAAAGTCGACGGCGCTCGCGGCGATGATCAACCACATCAACACGAACCGGCGGGTCAACATCATCACGATCGAGGATCCGATCGAGTTCCTGCACCGCGACAACCTGGCCAACATCTCGCAGCGCGAGGTCGGGAACGACACCCTGTCGTTCAACGCGGCGTTGCGCCACGTGCTGCGGCAGGCGCCCGACGTGATCCTGATCGGCGAGATCCGCGACATGGAGACGCTCGACACGGCGCTGAAGGCGGCGGACACCGGGCACCTGGTGTTCTCGACGCTGCACACCACCGATGCGACGCAGACGATCAACCGCGTGATCTCGTTCTTCCCGCCGCATCAGCACGACGAGGTCCGGCACCTGCTCTCGACCGCGTTGCAGGCGATCGTGTCGCTGCGCCTGGTCCCGCGCAAGGACGGTCAGGGGCGGGTGCCGGCGTCCGAGGTGCTGATCAATACCGCGGCCGTGCAGGAGAACATGCGCGACCTCACGAAGTCGCTCAGCATCCCCGACCTCATCGCGCAGGGGTCGGTCCAGTACGGCATGCAGAGCTTCGACCAGTCGCTGTTCATGTGGTACCAGCAGGGAGCCGTCAGCTACGAGAGCGCGATCTTCTACGCCACGAACCCGAGCGAGTTCGCGCTGAAGGTGTCGGGCGTGGACTCGGGCGAGAGCCAGGCGTTCGGCGGCAGCACGGCCGCGGCCGGGCTGCGCGGCGACATCACACCCTGATGTTCAAGAAGGTGCTGATCGCGAACCGCGGGGAAATCGCCCTGCGGGTGATCCGCGCGTGCAAGGAGCTGGACATCCATACGGTCGCCGTCTACTCGGAGGCGGACCGGGACAGCCTGCACACCCGGTTCGCGGACGACGACGTGTGCATCGGCCGGGCGCCCTCCCGCGACAGCTACCTCAACATCCCGCGCATCATCGCCGCCGCGGAGATCACCGGGGCCGACGCGATTCACCCGGGCTACGGCTTCCTCGCGGAGAACGCCGAATTCGCCGATATCGTGCGCACGTCCAACATCACGTTCGTGGGCCCGAGCGGGGACCAGATCCGGCAGATGGGCGACAAGGCCGCCGCCCGCAAGCTGGCGCAGAAGCTCAAAGTGCCCACGGTGCCGGGCTCTCCCGGGCCGGTCGAGGACGCGGAGGCGGGACTGAAGATCGCGGAGAAGATCGGGTTCCCGGTGATCATCAAGGCGGCGGCCGGCGGGGGCGGGAAGGGCATGCGGGTGGCGCAGGACGACGAACAGTTCCCGCAGGCGTTCTCGCTCGCGAAGCAGGAGGCGCTGGCGGCGTTCGGCTCGGACGAAGTGTACATCGAGAAGTACCTCGCCCGGCCGCGTCACATCGAGATCCAGATCATGGGCGACACGCACGGGCGCATCATGCACCTGTGCGAGCGCGATTGCTCGGTCCAGCGGCGCCACCAGAAGCTGATCGAGGAGGCGCCCAGTCCGGCCGTCGACCAGACCCTGCGCCAGGACATCGGCGACGCCGCGGTGCGGCTGGCCGAGGCGATCAGCTACGTGGGCGCGGGGACGATCGAGTTCCTGCTCGACGAGGACGGGTCGTTCTACTTCATGGAGATGAACACCCGCATTCAGGTGGAGCACCCGGTCACCGAGATGTGCACCAATTTCGACCTCGTGAAAGAGCAGATTCGCGTCGCCGCGGGTGAGCCGCTGTCGTTCGTGATGAACGGGAACCGGCTGCGCGGCCACGCCATCGAGTGCCGCGTGAACGCGGAAGACCCGTACCGCAACTTTCAGCCGAGCCCGGGCACGATCACCGTGTACCACCCGCCGGGCGGTCCCGGCGTGCGGGTCGACACCCACATCTACGCCGGCTACACGGTGCCGCCGTACTACGACTCGCTTTTGGCGAAGCTGATCGTGCACGGCAACAATCGCGCGGAGGCGCTCGCCCGCATGCGGCAGGCGCTCGACTCGTTTATCATTGAAGGCGTGACCACGACCATCCCCTTCCTCGGTCGGGTCATGCGCCATCCCGATTTCATCGCCGGCACGGTGGACACGAAGTTCCTCGAGCGCGAGCCGCAACTCCTCCAGCCGCCCACACCGGTATGAGGATCGACGTGCACTTTACGCCGGCCGGCGTCGGGGCGGCGGATCTCGCCGGCCGGGGCGTCGTCGTCATCGACGTGCTGCGTGCCACGACGACCATCGTCACCGCGCTCGCCAACGGCGCCAAAGCGGTGATTCCCGCGGCGACCTCGGAGGAAGCGGTGCGCCTCGCCTCCAACCTCGAGAAGGACGGCGTGGTCCTCGCCGGCGAGCGGCGCAGCGTGAAGATCGAGGGGTTCGCGCTCGGCAATTCGCCTCGGGAGATGACCGCGGCGGCGGTGGCGGGAAAGACCATCGTGCTCGCCACGACCAACGGCACCCCCGCGCTGGTCGCGACGCAGGGAGGTGACCCTGTGCTGGTCGGCGCCCCGGCGAACTTCAAGGCGCTGGCCGCGCGCGCGCGGGCGCTGCTGGCCGAGCGCGGCAACCTCGTCATCGTGTGCGGTGGGCGGGACAAACAGTTCGCCCTGGAGGACGCCTATACGGCCGGCCGACTCATCAAGGTCATCCGGAAGGGCATCCGCAAGCTCGGCCTCAACGACGCCGGCCTCGCCACCGTCGCCCTCATCGACCAGTTCGCCGGGTGGGACGAGGCACTCGAGGGGTCCGAGGCCGCTCAGCAGCTCGTGGACTCAGGCCTGGGCGAGGATGTCGCCTTCGCCGCTCAGGCGGACCGCTTCGGGGTCGTCCCCGTGTACGCGGACCGCCGCATCACATGAACCGCAAGGCGCGCCAGGAGTTGATCGGCATCGGCGCCCTCGCGGTCGGGCTGTTCCTCGGACTCACTCTGTTGCGGCTGCCGATCACCGGGAGCTGGGGCGACGAGATCGGCTCGCGCCTGTGGCGTGTGCTGGGCGTGGGCTCGGTGCTGCTGCCCGTGCTCGGCATCGGTTGGGCGCTGGCCGCGTTCGAGCGGCTCGGGAGCCTGTCCGCCGGGCGGGCGGCGGCGCTGGGCGCGGGGCTGATCCTGCTGCTCCCGTACGGCATCGGCACCGTGACGGGCGCGAGCTTTCCGCCGGCGTACGCCGCCTGGAGCCCGACACAGAAACTGGTAGGGTTCGTGCCCGCCGTGCTCGCTCACGGCGTGCATCAGGCGGTGGGGACCGCGGGGGGGACACTCGTGGGCCTGTTCGCGCTTTCGGCGCTGGGGATCCTTACGGTAGGCTGGCATCCCCTGGTCGGGCTGAGAACCCAGGAAGTGGCCGGCGAAAAGGCCCGGGGTAAGGCCGGGGAAGGGGGAAAGGCGAAAGATGAGAAGCCTGAAGTCAAGCGAACCGACCGGCTCGTCCCCGTTCCCCCTTTCCCGAAATCCCGGAAGCTAAAGACGCCACCGGAGGTTAGACCGGCCGTCATCCCCGCAGGTGTGTTGATCCCCCCCATCGATCTCCTGCACCCCGCTCCGCCCGAAGACGGCGACGCCGGGCTGGCGCAGATCGAGCAGATGGGTCGGAAGCTGATCGAGACGCTGCAGACGTTCCGGGTCGAGGGCTCGATCGCCGGTCGAACCGTCGGGCCGGTGGTGACGCAATACGAAGTGGCGCCCGGCCCCGGCGTGAAAGTGGGCCGCATCGCGGCCCTCGCCGACGATCTGGCGCTCGCGATGCGCGCCCCCTCGCTCCGCATCGTGGCGCCGATCCCGGGGAAAGCCGCCGTGGGCATCGAAGTCCCGAACCCGATGCCGCGCATGGTGCACGTGCGCGAGCTGATCGAGGGCGCCGAATATCATCGCCCGACGCGCGCCCTTCCGATCGCCCTGGGCAAGAACCTCGAGGGCGAGCCCGTGGTCGCGGATCTGGCCAAGATGCCGCACCTCCTGATCGCCGGCGTCACGGGGTCCGGGAAGTCCGTCTGCATCAACACCATCATCACGAGCCTGATCTACACGCACCCGCCCGACAAGCTCACGCTGCTGATGATCGATCCCAAGATGGTCGAGCTCTCGATGTACGCGGCTCTGCCGCACCTCGGGCTGCCGGTGGTGACGAACCACCACAAAGCGGCGAGCGTGCTCAAGTGGGCGGTGTGGGAGATGGACCGGCGCTACCGGCTGCTGCACGCCAACCACGCCCGCAACATCGTGGACTTCAACAGGAAGGTCGAGGAGAAGAAGCCGCTCAAGGGCCCGCGCGAGACGCTGGCCACACAGGCCGGCATCCAGAAGGAGTTGCCGCTCGACGGCGAATACACCGGTGGGATCTTTCCCTACATCGTGCTCATCGTCGACGAGCTCGCGGACCTGATGCTCACGGTGCAGGGCGAGATCGAAACGCCGCTCGCCACACTCGCGCAGAAGGCTCGCGCCATCGGCATTCATCTGGTGCTCGCCACCCAGCGTCCGTCGGTGAACGTCATCACCGGGCTCATCAAGGCGAACTTCCCGTGCCGTATCGCGTTCCGTGTCTCGGCCAAGGTCGACAGCCGTACCATCCTCGACCAGAACGGCGCGGAGACCATGCTCGGGAACGGGGACATGCTGTTTCTCCCGCCCGGGAAGAGCGAGCTGCTCCGCGTGCAGGGGGCCTTCATCTCGACCGACGAGACCGAGCGGCTGATGGACTGGTACAAGGCGCATGCCGCAAAGGCGGTGGCGGCGGGTACGAGCATCGACGAGCAGGTGACGGCGCTGGAAGAAGCGGAAAAAGCGGGGGACGACGGAAGCGGGAAGGGCGAGGAGGGCACTCCCGGCGAGCGCGATACGCTGTTCCGGCAGGCCGCGGAAGTCTGCATCCAGAATCAGCTCGGCTCGACCTCGCTGTTGCAGCGGCGCATGAGCATTGGGTACGGCCGGGCCGCCCGGATCATCGATCAATTGGAGCTGGCCGGGATCCTCGGACCCGCGAACGGGTCGAAGCCGAGGGATGTGTTGGTGGGACTGGACGAGCTGGATGAGATCTGTGGCAACGCCTAGTGCGGAATGCGGAGTGCGGAGTGCGGAATGTAAAGGGGAGCGTCGCTCGGCGATCGACCTTCCATTGCCACTCCGCATTCCGCATTCGTAAGGCACCGCCGGCATAATTTCGGTTACGTCGACCGCGGGCGGATCGGTAGTTTGCATCCGTGAGAAGCGGCGTCAGGAGCGATCCGGCGGACTGGAAGGACGAGCGCCACCGGCGGGGGATTGCCGGGGAGGAGCAGGCCATCCGATACCTCCTGTCGCGTGGATGCACAATCGTCGCGCATCGGTTTCGGGTGGGGCACACGGAGATCGACCTGATCGCGCGCCAAGGCGACCTGGTGACGTTCGTGGAAGTGAAGACCCGGCGGGGCAAGGCCTTCGGGAGCCCGCTCGAGGCGGTGACGGGGGCGAAGCGGCGCGAGCTCGTGAAGGCAGCGCGGGTGTGGGTGGACCGTTTCGGGAAGCCGGCCGACATCTACCGCTTCGACTGCATCGCGATCGTGGACAGCAAGCTGGAGCACCTGGCTGACGCGTTCCGCCCCGGGTGGCGATAGCCGGGGCTTCGGTGTATATTCGGGCCTCACCAAACGAGGCTCCCAACCCATGTCGAGGACACTCATGGCGGCGGACAAGGAAGTCCCCCAGCTCTCGGACGAGCGCAAAAAGGCCCTCAACCTGGCCATCACCCAGATCGAGAAGACCTGCGGTAAGGGCGCCATCATGCGGATGGGGGCCGATTCGCCGCGGGTGCGGGTGGAGGTCATCCCGACGGGCGCGATCAACCTCGACGCGGCGATCGGGATCGGCGGCATTCCGCGGGGGCGGGTGACGGAGATCTTCGGCCCCGAGTCGAGCGGCAAGACCACGCTGGCGCTGCACGTGGTGGCGAACGCCCAGCGTCTGGGCGGGGCGGCCGCGTACATCGATGCCGAGCACGCGCTCGACGTCGAGTACGCCAAGAAGCTCGGGGTGGACATCGACAACCTGCTGGTTTCCCAGCCGGACACGGGGGAGCAGGGACTCGAGATCACGGAGATCCTGGTGCGTTCCGGGGCGGTGGACGTGGTGGTGATAGACTCCGTCGCCGCCCTTGTCCCGAAGGCGGAGATCGAAGGCGACATGGGAGACTCGCTCCCGGGTCTGCAGGCGCGACTGATGAGCCAGGCGCTGCGCAAGCTGGCGGGGGCAATCAATCGTTCCCGCACTTCGGTAGTCTTCATCAACCAGCTGCGCGAGAAGATCGGGGTCATGTTCGGCAACCCCGAGACGACCAGCGGCGGGCGGGCGCTCAAGTTCTACGCGTCGGTGCGGCTCGACATGCGGCGCATCGGTCCGGTAAAGGAGCGGGAGGTGGTGATCGGCAACCACGTTCGCGTCAAAGTGGTGAAGAACAAGGTGGCCCCGCCGTTCCGCCAGGCCGAGTTCGACATCATGTTCGACGAGGGGATCAGCCACGAGTCGCTGCTGGTGGACATCGCGGCGGAAGCGGGGATCATCGAGAAATCCGGTGCGTGGTACGCGTACGGCAAGGAGCGAATCGGACAGGGCCGCGAGAACGCGAAGCTGTACCTCAAGGACCACCCGGACCTCGCGCTCGAGGTCGAAGCGAAGGTCAAGGAGCATCTCGGGGTGAAGCCCGTCGCGGTGGCGGCCGATGAGGAGGCCTCTGCCCCCGAGGAGTGAGTGCCGACTCTCACCGCGCTCGCCCCCGATCCGCGCCAGCCGGGCTATCGGCTGGTGGAAGTGGATCGGGGGCGATTTGCTTCCCTCCCACTGGAGGCGCTCGAGCCGCTGAGCCTCCAGCTCGGGGCGGAGCTGGCCCCCGCGGTACTGAGCCGGCTGCGCGAGCTTGCCGATGTGGAGGCTGCCGAGCGAGCGGCGTTGCGGGCGGTCGCGCGCCGGGCGCACGCCCGGCAGGATCTGCAGCGGCGCCTCGTGAAGAAGCAGCACCCGCCGGCCGCCGTGGAGGCGGCGCTCGAGCGGCTCACCATCCGCGGCCTGCTCGATGACCACCGCTTCGCCGAGCAGTACGCCGCGCTGCGCGCGACGCGGGGCAAGGGCCCGGCGCGCCTCCTCCGCGATCTGCAGGCGCAGGGCGTGGAGCGCCGCACGGCGGAAGACGCGGTTCGCCGGGCACTGGAGGAGGAGGGGATCGACCCCGCCCTCGAGGCGCGCGCCGTGGCGGCGAAACGGGCTCGGCAGCTGGCCGGTCTTCCAGCTCCGGTGCGCAAACGCCGCTTGCTGGCGTTCCTGGTGCGCCGGGGCTATGCCGGCATGCAGCTGAAGGAGCTGGTGGAGGAGCTGTGCGGGTAGGCGGGTGGCAGAGTAGCAGCAGAGGAACGGCTTCCGGATCACGTGAGTGGAGATTATCGCGGAGATTGTCCCGGGATTTCGAGCCCCTCGGGCTCGTCGCCTAAGTATCGACTCACCTTTCAGTTGAGTCGTAGGGGCGGCTATATTCCCCCCCATGACCTCCACTGAAATCCGCCGCCAGTTTCTCGAGTTCTTCAAGGCCCGGGGGCACCAGGAAGTCCCCAGCTCTCCCCTGGTCCCGGCGGACGACCCCACCCTCCTCTTCACCAACGCCGGGATGGTGCAGTTCAAGCGGGTATTTCAGGGGCTTGAGCGGCGGCCGTACACCCGGGCCGTGACGTGCCAGAAGTGCGTGCGAGCGGGCGGGAAGCACAACGATCTCGAGCAGGTGGGCCATACCGCAAGGCACCACACCTTCTTCGAGATGCTCGGCAACTTTTCGTTCGGAGACTACTTCAAGAAGGAGGCCATCGAATTCGCCTGGGAGCTGGTGACCGGGAAGAACTGGCTCGGCATTCGACCGGACCGGCTGTACGTCACCGTGCATCACACGGACGACGAAGCCCGCCGGCTGTGGACGAGCATCACCGGTCTTCCGGACGCTCGGGTCTACGGCCTCGGCGACAAGGACAACTTCTGGCAGATGGGTGAGACGGGTCCGTGCGGCCCGTGCTCGGAGATCCTCGTCGATATCCGGGGGAAAGGGGAAACGGGAAAGGGGAAGGGGACCCTCAGTCTCGACGAATTCGTGCGCTTGAGTGAGGCGGGGGAGCTACTCGAGATCTGGAACCTGGTGTTCATGCAGTTCGATCAACAGCCCGACGGGTCCCGCCCCCCGCTCCCCGCTCCGTCGGTCGACACGGGCGCCGGCCTCGAGCGCCTGGCGGCGGTGATGCAGCACGTCCCGTCCAACTACGACACCGATCTGTTCGCCCCGATCATCGAGCGCGCGGTGGAGGTCGTGGGAAAGAAGTACGATCGGGGACCGGGTGGCGCCTCATACCGGGTACTCGCGGACCATGGGCGCGCCGTGGCCTTCCTGCTGGCGGACGGCGTTTACCCCTCGAACGAGGGACGCGGCTACGTGCTGCGCCGCATCCTGCGCCGCGCCGTGCGCCACGCCTGGCTGCTGGGCCGCCGCGAGCCGACCCTGGTGCATCTGGTGCACACGGTGAGCGGTCTGATGGGAAGCGTGTACCCGGAGCTGGTCCAGAAGCGCAGCCACCTGGAATCCGTCACCCGCGCCGAAGAAGAGCGCTTTTTCGACACGATCGATGGCGGGCTCGAGCGGCTCGAGCAGCTGCAGGGTGCCAAGACCATCTCCGGCGCGGAAGCATTCAAGCTGTACGACACGTTCGGCTTCCCGATCGACCTCACGCAGCTGATCGCCGGCGAGCGCGGGCAGACGGTGGACGTCACCGGGTTCGAGCACGAGCTCGGCAAGCAACGCACCCGCTCGCACGAGGCGCTGGAGCGGAGCAAGACGGCGCACGGGGGGAGGGTCGCCGTCCACGTGAAGCGCGGCGGCGAGTGGCGTACCGTCAAGCCCAAGGGCAAGCAGAAGTGGATCGGCTACGATGCCACGCAGGCCGAAACCGACGTACTCAGGTTCCGGCAAGCGAGCGATGTGGTGGAGGTGGTGTTGCAAGAGAATCCGTTCTACGCTGAATCGGGCGGGCAGGTCAGTGATACGGGGCGGGTGAAGGGAGAGGGGTGGACCCTCGACGTGGAGGGCGTGGAAAAGGTGGACGGCGTGAGCGCCGTCGTGGGCCACTTCGCGGACGAGTTCGAGCCCACGCCGGTGGTGGCCCAGGTCGACGAGCCACGCCGCAAGAACATCGAGCGGAACCACACGGCGACGCACCTCGTGCACGCCGCGCTCCGCAAGGTACTCGGCCCCCACGTGCGCCAGCAGGGCTCGGTCGTGGCCCCCGAGCGGCTGCGCTTCGACTTCGCGCACCACGGGCCGGTGGACGACCCGACGCTCGCCCGGATCGAGGAAGAGGTGAACCGGCACATCTGGGAGAATCTTCCGGTTACGACGCGCGAGATGAAGTACAAGGAAGCGATCGCGGCCGGGGCGATGGCGTTCTTCACCGAGAAGTACGGCGACATCGTGCGCGTCGTCGACGTGCCGGGTGTCTCGGTCGAGCTGTGCGGCGGAACGCACGTGCCGACCACCGGTCAGATCGCCTTGTTCCGATTCACGCACGAGACGGGCGCGGCCGCCGGGGTGCGCCGCATCGAGGCGGTGACGGGGCCGGGGGCGTACGCGCTGATTCGCAAGCTCGAAAGTGAGCTCGACCAGGCGGCGGGCGCGCTGCGGACGCAGCCCGAGCATATCGTGCGGCGGATCGAGCAGCTGGTGGAAGAGAACAAGAAGCTCGAGAAGCGCGTCGAGGAACTGCTGAAGACCGGAAGCGGGAAACCGGAAACGGGAAACGTGGAACGCATCGGCGACGTCGAGCTCCACATCGCGGACTCCGACCTCGAGGACCGCGATCAGATCGGGCTCGTTATGGACGCGTTCCGCTCGAGCCACAAGCGCGCGATCTCCGTGCTGTTCACGAACAGCGAGCGCGCCGGCGTGCACGTCGCCGTCACCGACGATCTGGTACAGCAGGGGGTGAAGGCGGGTGACATCGCCAATGCGATCGCGGCGATCTCGGGCGGGAAGGGAGGGGGCCGGCCGCACTTCGCCTCCGCGGGCGCGGGTGACCCCGCGAAGCTGGGTCAGGCGCGGGCCCAGGTCCGGGCGATCGTCCAGGGGTTGCTCCGGCGATGACCCGACGCGAGGTACTCGCCTGGCTGGAGGCGCGCCGCCCGGTCCCCCCGGACGCGCTACGCGCGGGCCTCGAGGCTGCCGTGGCCGACGCGGAGCTCTCCCCCGGCGCGCCTCTGCCGGACCAGCTCGCCCTCCTGGGACGGCGCGTGCTGGGGCGGGTGGCGGGTCGGCCGGCCGCCGGGCGCGAGTTGGCGCTCGACCTGCTCGCCGCCGACGCCTTCATTACCTACGCGTTCGAGGCGCAGGCCGAAGTGGACGCCGCCGGGCTCGCGGCACTCGCCGAGCGCATCGCGGGGAGCGAGCAGTGAGCGGATTGCTCGAGCGGCGTCCCGGCCTGCTGGTGCTGGTGGACCCGAGCCGCACCACGCCGGCCCAGGCTGCGGAGGTGGCGCGCGCGGCGGGTGAGGCGGGCGCGGCGGGAATCATGATCGGCTCGTCGTTCGACGGGACGCAGAATACCGAGCTCGTCGCGCGGGCGATTCGGCAGGCGGCGTCCGGGCTCCCGCTGGCGTTGTTCCCCGGCTCCGCGCTGCAGCTCACCGCCGAAGTCGACGTGGTCCTTTTCCTCTCGCTCGTCTCCGGACGCAACGCGCAGTATCTGATCGAAGAGCACGTGCGAGCGGTTCCCTTCCTCACCCGTCATCCCGTCGCGACGCTGTCGACGGGCTACATCCTGGTGGACGGAGGCCGGGTGACGAGCGTCGAGGCGGTGAGCCAGACGCGACCGTTGCCGGCGGACAAGCCCGAGCTCGCCGCCGCGCACGCGACGGCGGCGCGGCTGATCGGCATGCGGGCGATCTATCTGGACGCGGGGAGCGGCGCGCCGCGCCCCGTGGCCGCGGACGTGATCCGGGCCTGTCGCGCGGCGGTACCGGAGCTCACGTTGTTCGTGGGCGGCGGGATCAGGAGCCCGGCCCAGGTGCGGGCGGCGCGCGCCGCGGGGGCGGACTTCGTGGTCGTCGGGACCGCGCTCGAGGAGCCGGGTGCCTCGGTCGCGGACCTGCAGGCGCTGGTGCAGGCGGCCGTCGAGTGACGCCCGCCGAGCAGGCCCGCGCGGGGCTCACCGCCCTGGCGGCGCTGGCGACGCGGGTCGGGGAGGAACACGCCGGGACGATCGCGGCGATCGCCGACACCTACATCACCGCGTTGCGCGCCGGCGGGACGCTGTTCTTCGCCGGCAACGGCGGGAGCGCGGCCGACGCGCAGCACATCGCCGCGGAGTACGTGGTCCGCTATGGCCACAACCGTCGACCGCTGCCGGCGGTCGCCCTGACGACCGACACGTCACTCCTCACCGCCTGCGCCAACGACCTGGGGTACGACGAGATCTTCGCGCGGCAGGTCGACGCGCTGGCCCGTTCCGGGGACGTGCTCGTCCTGCACTCGACGAGCGGTGAGAGTCCCAATACCCTCCGCGCCGCCCAGGCGGCTAAGGTGAAGGGTGTGAAAGTGGTTGCGCTGCTGGGCAAGGGTGGTGGGGCCTTGAGCAGTCTGGCAGACTGCGCTCTCATCGTGCCTTCGGATGAGACGTCACACATCCAGGAGCTGCACCTCGCCGTCGAGCATATCGTCTGTGCGATGGTCGAAAACGCGCTGGGGCTGTGATTTCTCTCGACGGCAAGCGCGCCTTCGTCACGGGTGGAGGGCGGGGCATCGGGCGCGCGACGGCGCTGATGCTGGCGCAAGCGGGCGCGGCCGTCGCCGTCGGCTATCGGAGCCGCAGGGCGGAGGCGGACGAGACACTCGCGGGGGTGAGGCGGTTGCGCCGTCCGGCGATCGGCGTCGCGGGCGATTTGGGTGATCCGGCAGCCGCGGGGCGGGCCGTCGACGACGCGGTCCAGGGCCTCGGAGGGCTCGAGCTGCTGATCGTGAACCACGGCATCTGGCCGTCCGACGAGGTGCCCGTGGCCGCCATGACCGACGCGCAGTGGGACGCGACCCGGCGCGCCAACCTGGACAGCGTGCTGTACGTCTGCCGCGCCGCCATTCCGCTCCTCCCCGACGGCGGGAAGATCGTGCTCGTCTCGTCCACGGCCGGACAGCGGGGCGAGGCGTTCCACGCCGACTACGCGGCCACCAAAGGCGCGGTCATCTCGTTCACCAAGTCGCTCGCGGTCGAGCTAGCCCCGCGCCGGATCAACGTGAACTGCGTCGCCCCGGGTTGGGTCGATACGGAGATGTCGGCGACGCCGTATGCGAAGGAGGCGGGCAGCGGGAAGCAGGAGATCGTGCGGACGATCCCGCTGGGCCGCGTGGCGAGCGCCGAGGACTGCGCGGGGCCGATCGTGTTCCTCTGCTCCGACCTGGCCGGGCACATCACGGGCGAGATTCTGAACGTGAACGGGGGGAGCGTGCTCTGCGGATGATCGTAGGCATCGGCCTCGACGTCGTGGAGGTAACGAAGGTCCGCGAGCTGCTCTCCGGCCAACCGGCGTTCGAGGAGCGGGTGTTCACGGCGGCCGAGCGCAGTGACTGCGCCGGGCGCGCCGACAAGGCGGAGGCGCTCGCCGCCCGGTTCGCCGCCAAGGAAGCGTGCTTCAAGGCGCTGGGGACGGGATGGAGCCAGGGGGTGTCGTTTCTGCAGGTCGAAGTGCAGCGCGGCGACGCCGGCGCGCCCCGCCTCGCGTTGATCGGGCAGGCCGCGGAGCGCGCGCGCGCGCGCGGCGTGAAGCACCTGCACGTCAGCCTCACCCACAGCGCCGGCGTGGCCGCCGCCGCCGTGATCCTCGAGGGATAACGAAGGGCATGGGCTTTCCCGCCCGCCTGCCGATCCCCGATGCAGTCTTGAAGATCGCCCAACAACTGGAAGGCGCGGGCTACGAGACGTGGTGCGTCGGGGGGGCGATCCGCGACAACCTGTTGGGGGTCGAGAATCACGACTTCGACTTGACGACCGCGGCGCCACCCACGGAAGTGCGCCGGCTGTTCAAGCGCACGGTGCCGGTGGGAATCGAGCACGGCACCGTCGCGGTGCTCGACCGGCAGAATCGCCAGCATGAGGTCACCACGTTCCGCAAGGACATCAAGACCGACGGCCGGCACGCGGTCGTGGAGTTCGGGGTGTCGTTGATGGATGACCTCGCGCGCCGGGACTTCACGATCAACGCCATCGCGTATCACCCGATCCGGCACGAGTGGCGCGATCCGTTCCACGGCGCAGACGACCTCGAGCACAAGCTGATCCGCTCGGTGGGGGACGCCAACTGGCGGTTCCAGGAGGACTACCTGCGGATCCTGCGGGCGCTGCGCTTCAGCGCGCGGTTCGAATTCCGGATCTACCCGCGGACCCTCGAAGCCGCGAAGGCGAACGTGCAGGGGTTGGCGCAGCTCTCCGCCGAGCGGGTGAGGGACGAGTGGTTCAAGGGGATCGCCACGGCCAAGCGGGTCTCGAAGCTGTTGACGCTGTGGATCGATGTGGGGGCGGCGAGGATATGGCTACCGGAGATCCGAAAGACGGGAAACGGGAAAGGGGAAGCGGGAAACGTGGACAAACTGCCGCGCGATCCCGTTCTCGTCACCGCATACTTGGCATCGGATCCGGCCTCGCTCCTGACGCGGCTCAAGAGCTCCAACAGGGACATCGAACGGGCACGCGCGATCGGGGCGTGGCGGGACAAGTATCCCGATCCGAGACACCTGGTCGAGGTTCGGAAGTGGCTCTCGCAGGTGGGTGAGTACGCGGACGACCTGCTGGTCCTGCTCCCGGGCCTCGACGTTTCCCGTTTCCCCTTTCCCATTTCCCCGCTCCCGAAGGTCGTGGAGTCCATTCGGGCGGCGCAGGACCCCCTGACCGTAAAGGATCTGGCGGTGAAAGGCGACGACCTCCTGACCGCGGGCGTGCGGCCCGGGCCCGAGGTGGGAGAGACGCTCCAGCGGCTGCTGGCGGAAGTACTCGAGGACCCGACCCGTAACACGCGCGACTACCTCCTCTCCCGTGTCTAACGCCCTCGGGTACGCCCTCATAGCCGCGCTCGGCAACGTCGTCGGGGCGCTCGCGGTAACGCGGCGCGCGGCGCGCGAGCTCGCCCTGATCGAGCATTTCGTCGCGTTCGGCGCCGGCTTCATGCTCGCCGTGGCCCTGGTGGAGGTGTTGCCCGAGGCGTTCGCCCGCTCGGGCACCGCGGCGCCGGCGCTGGTCCTGGCAGGCTACCTCGCGGTGCATTTCACCCAGCACACCCTGACGCCGCACTTCCACTTCGGCGAGGAGACCCACGCCGTCAACCGGGTCGCGGGCACTTCGGCGCTCGTGGGGCTGCTGTTGCATACGTTTTTCGACGGCGTCGCCATCGCCAGCGCGTTTCTCGTGCGCCCGGCGCTGGGCCTGATGGTGTTCATCGCCATCTTCCTCCACAAGCTGCCGGAGGGCGTGACGGTGTCGAGTCTGATGATGGCGGGCGGGCGGACGGGCGGGCAGGCGATCGGCGCCGCGGCGATGCTCGGGGTCGCTACGCTGGCGGGCGTGGTGCTCACGGACCAGATCTCATTCCTGGTCCACCATGGGCTGGCACTGTCCGCCGGGGTGACGATCTACGTGGCTGCGTCGAATCTCGTCCCGGAATTTCAGGGTAAACCCGGCTGGAAGCTGCCTGGCGCTTTCTTTGCGGGGGCGGCGACCTTCTACGTGACCAAGGTCGTGCTCGAGAGGGTGTCGTGATCGCCCATGTCTGACCCGACGTTGTTCTCCCGATCCGCGGAGCCGCTGGCGGCGCGGATGCGCCCGACCACGCTCGAGGAGTTCCTCGGCCAGGAGCACCTCCTCGGGTCCGGCAAGCCGCTGGGCGAGCTGATCCGCCGCGGCGACGTCGGGTCGTGCATCTTCTGGGGGCCGCCCGGCTCCGGGAAGACCACCCTCGCCCGCCTCGTCGCCCACTACACCGACCGCCACTTCGAGTCGTTTTCCGCGGTGACCGAGGGCGTGGCGCGGGTGCGGGAAATCATCAAGCAAGCGGAAGAGCGACTCAAGTACGAGGGCCGCGGCACGATCCTCTTCTGCGACGAGATCCATCGCTTCAACC
>Ga0193755_1000095_pt1 | contig 23889 bp, 13 predicted proteins | sample H1a2metaG_FD_144921 | JGI IMG/M metagenome (GOLD analysis project Ga0193755, IMG submission 144921) | Soil microbial communities from a riparian zone of the East river system, Colorado, United States - H1a2 | ecosystem: Environmental > Terrestrial > Soil > Riparian zone | place: USA: East River...
CGGTCGAGAATCCGGGCACGCTCACAACTCGAACATCGGACGTGTACTTCTCACCAAACAGCGCCATTGCTCCGGACTTGAGCGCTTCTTCGAGCGGCTGTATCTCGGTCTCGACTAGGCGATTTTGCAGGACTTCGTTGTTCACCAGCCGCTCGATGTCCGCGATCTCGTCTTCAGTCAGCGGCGCGTAGTGAGTAAAGTCGAATCGCAACCGGTCCGGCGCTACAAGCGAGCCGGCTTGTTTGACGTGAGGCCCGAGAACCTCGCGCAACGCCGCGTGTAACAAGTGAGTGCCGGTGTGATTGGCCCGGATGCGGCGCCGGCGCTCGCCGTCAACCCTCAACTTAACGGTATCACCTGTCTGAAGTCTGCCCCGATCAACCTTCAATCTGTGAAAGTGATAACCCGTAACCGGAGCGTATGTATCTTCAATCGTACCAAGCGCAGGATAGGCAGAGAGACTCTCTATAGCTTCAAAAACTCCGGTGTCACCGATTTGGCCGCCAGCTTCAGCATAAAATGGTGTCCGGTCAAATAGGACCTCTCCCGTTTCACCCTGATCAAGTCTTTCGACCAAATCATCTCCCTCAATGATCGCGAGCACCTGCGCACCGGTCGTTTCTGTTTCTTGGTATCCACTGAATGCTGTCTTTCCAGGCGAGCGGTAAGCAATAGCACGGTCATAAATCCCTCGCGTTCGGCGTGCTGACGAAGCTTCGGTCATCGAGGGCGCTGTCTGCTGCTGAAGCTCGCGCAGCGCGGCGTCGAATTGCTCATTGAACTCTTCTTCGCTGATCTCTGTTCCGTGCTGAGCCAGCACTACCCGAATCAAATCCCGCGGCACTCCATAGGTGTCATACGTTCGCGCAAGCTCGATCATCGGCGGCGCGGCCGGAGTGTAACGAGCGAACAACTCGGCAAGCCGCGGCTCGCCGACGTTTAGTATCCGCGCAAAGCGTTGCTCCTCACCTCTCACCGTCTCCTCGATCAGACGCCGCGACGCGACAAGCTCGGGGTAGGCGTCCGCCATCAACTCGATGACGAACTCGGTGACGCGGTAAAGGAACGGAGGCTTGAGCCCCAGCTCTTTTGCGCCGTGATAGATCGCGCGACGCATGATCTTGCGCAGCACATAGTTTCTTCCGACGTTGCCCGGTGCGATGCCGTCTGCTATCGAGAACGCGGTCGCGCGAGCGTGGTCGGCGATCACCCGCATCGACATGCCTTCAGGCGATTCGTACACGTATTGCTTGCCGGAAAGCTCAGCGATAAAGTCGATGATCGGTTTGATAAGATCGGTGTCGTAGTTCGATTTGACCTTCTGAATGACCGCTGTCATCCGCTCGAGCCCCGCGCCGGTGTCCACGGAAGGAGCGGGCAAGGGTTCGAGCTTGTACTCGTTCTCCGAAACCCTGGATCGGTTGAACTGCATAAAGACCAGGTTCCAGATCTCCATCGTCGTGTCGTCGGAACCGTTGACCAATTCGGGCCGGTTGAACTCGGGATCCTCAGGGTTCGGGCCCTGGTAGTAATGAATCTCGGAGCAGGGACCGCACGGACCGGTCTCGCCCATTTGCCAGAAGTTATCCTTTCGCCCGAATCGAAGTATTCGCTCGGGCCGCGCGCCTACTTGTTGCCAGTACCTGATTGCTTCCTCATCCGGGCCGACTTCGGCATCTCCTTCAAAAACCGAGAACCACATTCGCGCCGGGTCGAGCTTGAACTCGTTCACCAAAAGGTCCCACGCGAAGTAGATAGCTTCTTTCTTGAAGTAGTCGCCGAATGAAAAATTCCCGAGCATCTCAAAGAACGTGTGATGGCGGGCAGTTCGGCCTACTTCATCAAGATCGTTGTGCTTGCCACCGGCGCGGATGCATTTCTGCGACGAGCAGGCGCGCTTGTAGTCGCGAGTCTCGAGCCCGAGAAACACCTCTTTGAACTGATTCATGCCCGCGTTGGCGAACAGGAGCGTCGGATCATTTGCCAGCAGGAGCGGCGAACTCTTTACCACTCGATGCTCCCTGGCGGCAAAGTAGTCGAGAAACTTCTGTCTTATTTCAGATCCAGTCATATCAGTCGTCTTTTCCGTTCAGTTTTTAAAACTGAATTATAGCAAACGTGGGCGGGAGAGTGGCATAGACTTTGAACTGTAGAGTCTCGGATAGTCACACGAAGCCCGTTAGCGGACGCTTAGTCGATCTGTGTCTAGCGAAGGGATGCTTCTTCGTCTTTCACACGGAGGAGGTCCAACAGAAGACTGATGTTGCTTGGAGAATTGATGGTACGTTGGAAGTGCGTGGCGGATTTCCTGAACTCGAATGTTCCTTCGACTGCATTCAGGAGCATGCTCAGAGCCTCCGTCCCGATCTCGGCATCGGTTACGGCTCCGACAATCTCGCCTTCATTGAAGTGAACCTCTCCCTTTACCGACGCAAGCGCGATCGTGAGGATTCCGGTAAGCCGCGAGTTCTCGATCATCTGAATCACATCAAACAGGGTTATGACGGTGAAGCTCCCGAGGAACAGTTTCTGAGCGGGAGGTCCGGGGCTCGCGTTCGAGCCGTGCGGCCAATCATCGGCAGGAGTAGATCGGGGTTCTCCTTCGATTACGAGCCCTATCGCAGCGGAGTGCTCGGGCGCCAGGCGTACAAATCGGACACCCATGCCGCTTTGCGGCATGGTGTAGCGCACTTCGGCGCTGGTACGGATTTTTGTTTCGCCTGCCTGGAAGGTGAGAGTGAGCAGGGTGCCCGGCGCGAAGCAGGTCGTCGAATCGACAAACGCGCCTGACAGGCTTAGATCCGAGATGCGTGTTGTCACGCAAGCGGAGCCGGCGGCTTCGCATTCGGCTTCACATTCGAGCTCGCAAACGTAGCTTACGCGTTTGGCGTTGCGCCTGTCTCTGCCGTGGCCCATCAGAATCCCAGTTCGGAATAATGAATGATGGATGAATGAAGATCATTCGTCATCGATGGATATTCGTCTGAGGGCATCAAGCTTGCGAATGATCAGATCGAACTCGAAGCCGAGTCGCGCAAGGTGGTCGAACATTCGTTTGGTATCGCCGCGGTCGTCAGGCCGGCCGTGAGTGCGAATGCGCTTTTGAATTGCTCGCTCGATCAAGTCATCTTCGCCGCCGTCGAACGCCTGGTCGAGCGCGCGCTCGATCGTGTTGCGATCGAGCTTCTTCAGCGCAAGCTCGCGCGCCAGCCGGGCTCGTCCTACCGGCTTCACGCTAAGACGATGGCTTGCGTAGCTCTCGGCAAAGCGGGCATCGTCAACGTAACCCATTTCTTTCAAACGGCGAATGCACTCATCGATGAGGGTTCGATTCGCCCACGGTTTTTGGATCAATCTCTCGCGCAATTGCATCTCGGTTCGAGGGCGGGCGGCAAGCATTTTCAACGCGGCTGCAGTAACTTTCTCCTGGTCCTGCTTTCCGTTTGACTGCCTGGTTGCGCTCGAGGCGGGGTCGCGCGAAACGCGGTTATAGTCCGCGCCTCGGCGGTTTATCTTGTCACTTGCTCTGTTCCTTCTAAAAGCCAATTGACGAACTGTTTTGTTTCGGGCTTGGTCGCATCGAGCGGACCGGTCTTTTTTCGAGCGCGCTCCATATCGTCGCGTCCCTGATCGGCCGCCGACCTCACTCCTGACACTCTCAATCGGAACTCGTCGGGGTTGGTCGCTCCATTGAGCGCCTCTTCGTATGTTATCAATCCGCGACTGTACAGATCAAACAGCGACTGATCGAAGGTCTGCATACCGTACTGCGAGGTCCCTTGAGCGATTGCGTCGCGGATCATCGCAGTCTTCTCGGGGTGAATGATGCAATCACGAATATAAGGCGTCACGATCATCACTTCAACCGCCGGGACGCGGCCCTGAATGGCTTCGGCCGCCCGAACGAGACGCATGGAAATAACCGACTTAAGAACGCCGGCAAGCTGCAAGCGAATCGCGCGCTGTTGATGCGGCGGGAAGACCGACACTATGCGGTTTATGGTTTCAGTCGCGTCGAGCGTGTGCAAAGTCGAAAGCACAAGATGTCCGGTCTCGGCCGCGGTCATCGCGGTTTCTATTGTTTCGTAGTCGCGCATTTCACCGACCAGGATTATGTCGGGATCCTGGCGCAACGCTCCCCGCAACGCTTCCGAGAAACTTCGGGTATCGACGTCAACCTCTCGCTGATTCACATATGACTTTTTGTCTCGGTGAAGAAACTCGATCGGGTCTTCGATAGTTACGATGTGCCCGGTCCGCGTGCGGTTCATGTAGTCGATCATAGCCGCAAGCGTGGTCGACTTGCCCGATCCGGTCGAGCCGGTCACGAGAACAAGACCGCGATTCTCATCGGCGATCTTTTCCATCACCGTCGGCAGCCGCAGTTCTTCGGTAGTACGGACTGTCGTCGGAATGACCCTCAACACCATGCCTACCGTGCCCCGTTGTTGAAAGATGTTGCAACGGAAGCGGCCGAGCCCCGAGACTCCGTACGCGATGTCGATTTCTGAATTCTCGCCGAAGCGTTGCTTCTGGCGGTTGTTCATTATCGAGAACGCCATGTTGAGCGTGTCTTCGCCTGACAGCCTCTGGGCTTCGACCATTGGCTGAAGCTCGCCGTTGATCCGCATGAAAGGAAAGCTTCCGGCTTTGATGTGAAGATCGGACGCGCCCTTGCTGCATGCGATGGTGAGGAGTTGATCGATACTCGGTGACATTGGCGCTTGCCTCGCAAAGCTTGTCAGCTTGGTTCTGGAAATTACGCGGGGACAGCCGCGACGCTTATCGCGACTGGAGCGGAGCGCCCGACTCAACACATGTCACGCAGGAAGTCGGGCTTGCGTCGAACTGCGAGGGCATCTTTGAGAACTTGAGGGGGTTAAGCTCAGCGGGTCGTATTATAAGCGCATCCGCAAATCTGCGGCAACAGTAATTAAGTTGGGGGATAGCGGAGGAGTCGTCCGATCCGATCGCCTCAAGGCGTTTGACCCCGCGCATCGCTCATCCGGTGCGCCCGGGCGTCGTAAACTTGATCTCGCCCTCCCCGGAAACCAGCCGCACGATCCGGTAGCCGCTAAAGCCCGTTGCCCGGTTGCCGTCATACTCAAACTCGAAGACACCACGCTGCTTCGGCGCAAGCTGAGCCGGATTGACTGCTACTTTTCGCGCTTCCGGAGGCGCACCGTTTCCGCGCTCGAGTGACACCTCTACCGACAAGTTGCTTAGCGTCTCTTCGGAGATGTTGTCCACTGCACCGCGCGCTTTGACTATGTTTTTGTTAGCGTCGTTGCGCGCGGGGAAAACCCTCGCTTTGGGTTGGTCGACCGCTGGAGGCGGGTTCGGGTCGATTCCGCGAGCGCGCGCGACCATCGCGTTTACTCGCGTGTTGACGGATGGCACGAACAGGTATGCCCCGATCGCTCCACCGAGCAACAGGATTACGACTGCAAGCGTGATCGTTCCCCCGTGACCCCCGCCGCTGTCAACGGCTTTCCAGGGGTCCGAGAGATCGCCGATTCCCGCGCCGTCCTTTGGCCTCGTTGGCTTTCCAAACACAAGGGGCGCGTCAGAGCGTCCGGCTGGAAGTCCGAGTATCGAGCCCGAAGTAAATCTCAACGCGGCGCTGCCTGCGCCCGCCCGAGCGACGACAGGATGCTGTGCCTCGACAGATAAGTCTTCGGCGACAGGAGCGGCCGGCTGTGGGGTCACGGCCGGAGTCGATGCGAGTATCTGGGTGCGCTGCTCGATCCGGTCCGAAGGCGGCACGGGCGGTTGCACGCGAGGCTTGAGCGGTTCGATGTGTGGCGTATCCCAATGCTCGCGATGAACGATAGGAGTGATGCTGGGCGGTTCGAATGGCGCGCGCGGTGGACGCGCATCGACTCGTGCGGCTCCGAGCAGTTCGGTTTGGGAAGGAGGCCTTTCGGGCTTGGCCGTTTCGCTCGGCGGCGGAGCTTCATCTGGTTGTTTGGGTGACGCCGCTGCAAGCGTGGCTTCGACTCCCAAAAGACTCGTGGACGAGGGAACCTTGTCACTCGCTTCGAATCCCGATCGCACATGATCATAGACCGGACTCGGCTCCGGCTTAGCCTGGTTGGTCAGGGTCTCTGGTTCGTGCTCCGCGCTGGAAAGGACTTCGGTTGGGCGGTGAGAAATCTCGGTGATCGGTGTGGGGGCGAACGTTGGCGACTGGTCGCTCTTCAATTCCTGAGTTGCCGGTCGATTCTCAGCCGCGGGCTGAGAATCGAGTGTCAGGGGCGCGATCGGAGTGGGCTGCGTTTGATCGCTGGCCTCTGATCTTTCGTTGTCAGCGCCGGCAGTCGCGACGGAGCCCTCTGCTTCTGTGTTCGAACGGGTCCCTGTTCGATCTATAGAGGGCGCGACGGCCCCGAACAGGCTTTGTTCGGGGCGGTCCCATTCGTCTTGCGCTTCCTTCTCGGTGCTTTTGTATCGGCGAAAAAAGTAAACGAGCAAGGACAGGCCAACCAGGAAGACAAGGACTGCGCCCGCTATAACGGTCTTCGAAAGGTGGGGCGGCGCCGCTTGCGCTTGAAGCAGAATAAGCAGTATCAAACTCATCTTTACCAAAGCCGTTCTTTCCTCCTACATCTCTGCTGATGCGGCGTTCGTCGTTGCGAGTTGGCCGATATCGGCCAGCGCATCGAGGATAATCGCCTCTTCGTCGGCAGCTACAGTGCGCAAGTCGAGCAAAACGCGATCGCGTTCGGTCCGCGCGATGATCGGGACGGAGTGCCGCCGAAGTCGCTCTTCCATTGAAGCCGTCGACCGCTCGCGGTGTTCGAGCGCGACAAGAACGGTTGGAAGTTTCACCTCGGGCGCCGAGCCGCCGCCAATCACTGATTCGCCATCCTCACAAGAAGCCTTTACGCGTCCGCTCGTCCTCGCCGCGACCGCGCTGCTAAAACGCGCCGCTCGCTCCTGGATGTCGTCCCATGAGGCAGCGATAGCGCGGATGACCGGCACTTCGCATACTGCGACGCCGCGTTCGTAAAGCTTCAAGGTTGCCTCGAGCGCCGCATAAGTCAGCTTGTCCACTCGAAGCGCGCGCATCAACGCGTTCTTTCGCACTCGATCGATGATCTCGCGAGAGCCCGCGATGATTCCGGATTGCGGACCGCCCAGCATCTTATCCCCGCTGAACGAAACAACCGAAACTCCGGCCTTGAGCGATTCCCCGACGACCGGCTCGCCGGTCACGCCGTACCGAGAAAGATCGATCAGACACCCCGAACCGAGGTCTTCGAACGAGGGAATGCCCGCTCGCGCCGCCAGTTCCGCGACCTCTTGGACCGAGGGCCGTTCGGTGAACCCGATGACCCGGTAGTTCGAAGGATGCACGCGCAGAATGAGCTTCGTCTGCTCGTTGATCGCGCTCTGGTAATCGGAGATACGAGTGCGGTTAGTCGTTCCGACTTCGCGCAAGCGCGCCCCGCTTTTTTCCATCACGTCCGGGATCCGAAAACTCCCGCCTATTTCGATTAACTCGCCGCGCGACACAATGACCTCGCCGCCTTCCGCGAGCGTGTTCAGCACAAGCATCACGGCCGCCGCGTTGTTGTTTGCGACAACCGCGGCTTCGCTTCCTGCCAGCCGCGCGAGGAGGTCCTGACAATGCGACTCGCGATATCCTCTCTGGCCGCGATCGAGGTCATATTCGAGATTGGAGTAGTGAGAACCGGCGGCGGCGAGCGCCTCGATAGCGGCTTGCGAAAGCGGCGCGCGCCCCAGGTTTGTGTGGATAATGACGCCGGTCGCGTTGATCACTCTGCGCAGCGAGTTGGCGGTAAGACTTGCCGCGCGTGCTTCGAGGCGCCGCTCGATCTCGGAAGGAAGATCCAGAGTCCAAAGTCCAAGGTCCGTGTCGGATTTTGGACTTTGGACTTTGGACTTTGGACCTTGGACTTCAATCTCGTGCCGCATCTGCTCCAGGATGTCGCGCAGCAGGTTGCGCACGATGTCCCGATTCAGTTCTGCCGCCAGCCGCTCGGCCGCTTCCCCGGCAAGCAGCCGGTCAATCGACGGCAGCGATCTGAGCAGTTCGTTACTCATGTGATTTCTGTTGACACCCCTCAGTGCCTGCCGTACATTCTAGCACATCCCCCACGGCCCAAACATAAGTCCTCGAATCGAGACTCACCCGTATGGATGCGAAAGTAATCAATCCGATTGATCAGGATTTGGATCGCCTCGAACAAGAGATTCGCCGGTTGAAGGTTGAATACGACATCTTCTTCAACGGCGGCACTGTTCGCCCACCTTACGAGACCAAGGGGCGCGTCGAAACAGCAATCAAGCGCGTTTACGACATGCGCGGATTGGCTTTTGGTCAGCGATTCAGATACAACAGCCTGGTCGCCCGCTACAACGTAATGCGCGAGCTATGGCGGCGCCAGACGCAAGAGCGCGATGAGAGCGGCCGGCCACCTACCGTTGAAGCTCACACAGCGCTTCGCGAGCACACAACTGTCATACGCTGCTACGACCCGCGACAAGAGCCGGAGAAGGTCAGTGAGCTTTACGATCATTTGATTGCGGCAAAACGAGAGTGCGGCGAGCGGATCGGCGCGCTGAGCCTCGAGGTATTCACTCAGTTCCTTACTTCTCGCGCCTACACCATCAAGAGTCATCTGGCGACGACAGCCGTGGATTTTGTTGTGGGAGTGCAAAACGGTAGCGTGAGATTTACGGCGAGGGCTGTTAGAGAAGGGGAAGGTTAGCTCAAGTATGGTTTCTCAAGCTAACCCTCCAACCTGGTTACCTTTTACTTCTGGTTAGTTCCCTTTTCCTTTCAGTTTTATTTCAACCGTTGGGTTGTTAGGATCGGAGCTGTTGATAGTCAAAGAGGCGCTGTTCTGGCCCTTGTTCTTTGGCTCGAACAGCACTCTCAATTCAATGACTCCGCCCGGCTGTAGAACCACCGGCGACGCCACAAATCCCTCCATCCGATAGTTCCTGTCATCGGACAACAGAATTGAGTTGATGGTGAGTGATCCTCCACCCTTGTTGGCGATGGAGACTGTGGCCGCGCCGCTTCGGTCGTTCACGGACGAGGTGCTGAAGTCCAGACGTTTCGCGACCACGTCAATGCTCCCGGCCCCGCGAGCGACACAGTTTGAATCAGCGTCGATAACTACGATGTTAACCGAAGACGTTCTGGTGTGACCGAAGCAATCGGTTGCTGTGAACGAAACAATAAACGACTCGCCGATTTGCGCCGCCGTTGGCGTGAACGTGAACATATCAGCGATCAGGCTAGCGGCTCCCAAGTCAGGCATCCCTGACGCGGTCATCGAGACTGGACAGCCCGCGATTTGAGACAATCCAGCAACCGCGAAGCTCAGGCGGTCGACCATTTTCAGCATGATTGGACCGGGCGGAATGCTGACGATCGGGTCACCCGGACTCGCCATTGATACCACCGGTGTGATGTCGACGATCGCTGTTGACTCCGCTCCATGGTCGTCTCTGGCACCGAATAGTGCCACGATACCTTGACCCAGCTGAGCGGCGCGCAATTGATCTGCGCCGGGCGAGAAGCTGAACCTGCCGCTGGCTGCATCAAAGGAAGCGTTCGGCGGGAGGCACTTAGCCGAGACAGTTACCTGATCACCGTCTTGGTCGGCGGCCTTGACCAGGAATTCAAGACTTTGACTTATGGCAACCAGAGGCAAAGGGGGAACGCTAATTATTGGGGCATGGTTACCGCAGGGATTGGTTTGGGGAACGGGCGGGCCTACGGCTATCGCAGCAATTGCGATTGTGCCCAGTCCTGCGCCTGACGAGCATCCTCGATTGTCAGTCGCCGTAAGCGTTATGTTGAAACTTTGATTTGCCTGCGCCAAGGATGGCGTAAAGCTCAAGGTTCCGCTTGCCGTGGGCGCTCCTGTAGCCGGATTTGGTGTGAACGTTGCCCCTGATGGCAGGTTAGTTGCGGTCAAGGTGACAAGGTCCCCATCGGGATCCGTCGCAGATACGCCAAACGCCATTGCCTGTCCGACCTGGGCTGAATGGTTAAGTCCGCCAGAGACGGTTATAGTCGGGCAGTTGTTGCCGCCGCCCAAGGGAATAACAGCGATGTTAACCGTCACGGGGGTTGCAGTTGCTCCGCTGCAACCATTGTTGTCAGTAGCCGTGAAGATCACGTTGAAGCTTTGATTCGCCTGACTAGCTCCTGGCGTGAAGCTGAAGATGCCAGAAGCCGTTGGCGTTCCGGTGACGGGATTAGGAGTGAAGCTCGAGTTCGCAGGCAAATTTGTAGCCTGCAACGTTACCGTGTTGCCGTCAGGATCAGTCGCGCTTACTTGGAACGTCAACGTCAGTCCTACCGCTATGCTCCGCGTGGTGCCGCCCGTGACTGTGATAGTTGGGCACTGGTTTGGTGGCGGCCCTAGCGTCACCGTGATCTGTACTGTAACCGGCGTGGCAACTCCCGCGCCGCATCCGTTGTTGTCGGTTGCGGTGAAATTCACGTTGAAAGTTTGGTTCCCCTGTCCCGCCGCTGGTGTGAAGCTGAACGTCCCTGTCGCGGTCGGCGTGCCTGTTGCAGGGTTAGGAGTGAAGCTCGAATTAGCAGGCAGGTTTGTTGCCTGCAACGTTACCGTGTTCCCGTCCGGATCGGTTGCGCTTACCTGGAAGGTCAGCGTCTGTCCAACCTGAACGCTCCGTGTGGTACCGCCAATGACCGTGACAGTCGGGCACTGGTTTGGCGGTGGCCCTTGCGTAACAGTTATCTGCACTGTCACCGGGACAGGCACGCCTCCTGAACATCCGTTGTTGTCGGAAGCTGTGAAGTTCACGTTGAAGGTTTGGTTCGCCTGGCCTGCGACTGGAGTAAAGCTGAATGTCCCTGTTGCGGTTGGTGTTCCCGTCGCCGGGTTCGGATTGAAGCTCGAGTTCGTGGGCAAATTGGTCGCTTGCAAGGTTACTGTATTGCCATCGGGATCGTTCGCCGAAACCGAGAAGGTAAGCGTCTGGCCTACCTGCACACTTCGCGTCGTCCCTCCTGACACAGACACTGTTGGGCAGTTGTTGGCCGGACCCGCGGTGAAGTCCACACCGCTCGTAGCGGATGCGACAATGACATCTGCGTTGAGTGATATTTGACCTGCGACCGAACCGCTCACGTTGAGGTGGATGTAGTTCACCGTTAGCGAAGACGTCGTTACTCCGTTTCCGCCCGGAAACTGCTCGTTGAGGACCAGAGTTCCACTCACCGGCACGTTGACTGGCAAGCCCGCTATGATTGCCGTTACGGATGCATTGATGGCGATCGTGGTGTTAGGAGCGAACTCCGACTGTTCCTGAAGAACGCCGCTGATTCTCAACTGATTCAGGAAGGAGCCGGTGTCTGTGCTAGTAGCGGAGGCACCATTGCCGTCGCTGGTTGACTTGGCTCGTACTGTTGATGCCGTAACCAATCCGTTCAGAATGTTGAGATTGTTTACGGTTGAGCTGCTTTCCGCGTGCGCAGCGGACGAAGAAATGGTTCCCGATGTCGTATTGACGACCAGGCCGGTAGACAAGACGGTTAAGACGCCGGGAATTCCAAGCTGGACGTTGACGCTCGCCACTTGATTGGTCTGTGAGCCTCCCTGCGGAGGAAGGGTGACCGGAGCCACAGTAGGCACGGAGACATTTGCCCCCACGCCCAGGACGGTTGCGGTCACGTTGACGCTGGCGCCATTGGCATGCCCGCTTACACTGTTAACCGCAGCCTTGGGCGTCAGTTCACTTGCCGCCATCAGCGCTATGGCTGTAACGACTACTACGAATACTCTAAGGTTGGTCTTCATAATGACTCTCCTTCTCCTCTTCATTCACGGTTCATCTTCTGGAAGTTACGGACACGAGCGATGCGTGTATTCTAAGAAACCGAGACCCGGGATTCCCCGGCGCCGTCTTGTTTCGCAATGGCGGCACGCCAGCGCCTCTTTGGACAAGTAAGTCTTTGATGCCGTTGAAAACAGTTTTTTCGAACTCTTCCTCTGGGGAGTTTCGAGTCTCAGACAGCGTGGTACGAATGCGGCGGCTGGTGAGGCTCCTCTTTGGGAGGCGGAGCGTTCGTCGCCGGGAAAGTATGGGGCAGACTCAACGTACTTTCACAATCAACTGATCTGCCCTTGCGTACCTCGAACTGTCCTAGCACCCTCTCTTAGACTTCTGAAACGTTACACCAACTCTGACGCCGAGAATATCAGCGAACGACCAATTATTTTGTGAGAAAAGATATCCTTGGTTGGTAGGACAAGTCCCACGAGCGTGATCAACGTCCAAGATATCCGGAGAACTTCAAGGATGAAGTTGTGATAGGCGAGTCGTTGAAGGCTCTTCAACCGAGAAGGTGATTCTCAATGGCGTAGTGAATCAGGTCGGCGTTGTTCTTCATATTCATTTTTTGAAGGAGGCGGGTGCGATACGTACTGATGCTTTTGACACTCAAGGCCAACGCAGCCGCGATCTCTTTTACCGATTGCCCAGAGGCTATCAATAACAGAACCTGATACTCCCGGTCGGAGAGCTTTCCATGCGGCGGCTTTTCGAAATCGATTTCGAATTCAAACGCCAGTCTCTCAGCGAGAGACGCGCTGATGTACTTCCTGCCCGTTGAGACTGTTCTGATCGCATCGACCAACTGTTCCGGGGCGGTCTCTTTGGTGAGATAGCCGGATGCGCCGGCCTTTAGTACCCGCAGCGCGTACTGCTCCTCGGGGTACATGCTTAAGACCAGCACGCGAAGGCCCGGTCGCTCGCTTCTCAGCTGCTTTAAGGTGTCAAGTCCGTTGAGACCGGGCATATTGAGATCGAGTAGGACCACGTCCCAGTTACTCGCGCGAACTTTCTCGAGCAATTCGTTTCCGTTGGCTGCTTCCCCCACCGCCGTAAGGTCCTGAACCTTGGTAAGTATTTGTTTGAGACCCTCGCGCACGATTGCGTGGTCGTCGGCAATAATTATCTTGACCATTGACCTTACTCCGTTGTCTACCAGTGCCCGCGTTGTCGCTTTGATTCCTTATCCGGTCTCGCAGGAGCGCTCCCGGTTTGGGATCCTTGATCGAGCGGAATCTTCACGCTCATGTCCGTTCCCTTGTTAGGCGTGCCGCTGATTTCAACAATCCCTCTCCAAAGGCGAGCCCGCTCTCGTATGCCGATGAGACCAATCGAATTGGGATCCCAAATCTCCCTTTCGGTGATTCCTTTTCCGGTATCTTTCACCTTCAATCTCACGTAACCTGAGGTCTTCCCCAACTCAACTGTGACTCGGCTAGCATGTGCATGGCGGACGACGTTGGTCATCGCCTCCTGAAACATGCGAAACACATCAGTTGAAAGGTTTGGATCGAGAGTTATATCTTCCGGCTTCGATGTAAACTTGCACTTTATGCCCGTCCGATTTTGGAAGCTCGCTATCTCCCATTGAATTGCCGCCGAGAGCCCGAAGTGATCCAGCACCGGTGGCCGCAGTTCTGATGAGATCCTCCGCACTGCCTGGACCGTTGTTTCAACTACTTTCAGCATGAAGTCGACTCTTTCCATCAGCGGCTGCGGTTGTCCAGAGAAGTGTTCGCCGAGCCAGAAGAGGTCCATTTTCAAGCTGGTCAGATAGCCTCCTAGTTCATCGTGGACTTCGCGTGCGATCCTGATTCTCTCTTCCTCCCGCACGGATCGCAGGTGGGCTGACAGCGCAAGCAGTCTCGCGCGCGACGTCTCGAGCTGTTCCTCCGCAAGCTTGCGTTCTGTTATATCCATCAGTATTCCCTCTACCAGAAGCGCCTTGCCATTTCCCCCAAGAAGATTTGTGTTTGCAAGTACCCAGACCGCACCGCCATCCCTTCGCCGAAGCCGCAACTCGATATTGCTAAGATTACGCTTCTCCTTTAGCCGGCTAACAAACGCTCTCAGATCAGCGCGCTCGAAGAAAAGGTTGGGCGCAGCCGAGTTCACTACCTCCTCGCGCGAGTCGTACCCGAGTATTCGCGCGAAGGATTCGTTGCAATCGAGCACGCGCCCGTCCAGTCTAGCCCGATACACTCCGGAAAAGCTGCGCTCGAATAGCGAGCGATAGCGCTCTTCAGATTCGCGAAGTGCTTCCTCGGCACGACGGCGTGCGGTGACATCGCGGACAGCAGCCAGACGCGCAGGCTTGCCGCCATTTAGACAGTTCTTGGCCGACACCTCTACGTGAAAGATGCTCCCGTCTTTCCGGCGCCCTAGTGCTTCATAAGGCTCTTCGACGCCCGACGATATCTTGGAATAGACGAATGCCTTTTGCTGGGCCGCAGTAAGGTCCAGAACATCCTTGCCCAGCAGTTCTTCAACGGAATACCCGTACATGTCTGCGTAAGCCCGGTTTACATCCACTATTACACCGTCCTGGTGCACGACCACGCCCTGAAATGCGGAATCGGCGAGACCCTTATATCGCAGTTCGCTCTCACGAACAGACGCTTCTGCGTGTTTGCGCTCGGTAATATCCTCCGCGATTCCTGCGATGCGGTAGACCTTCCCTTGGTCATCCTTGATCGGGAAAGCGCGATGACGAATCCATCGAACGGATCCATCCGGGCGGATGACGCGAAACTCCTCCTGTTGGTAGTGGCCATTGACTTGATCTTCCAAAATGCGCAGAACTCGTGCGCGATCCTCAGGATGAACCGGCATGACAAAGGACCGCAGATCCCGATAAAAACTCTCGCAAGACTGCCCCCAAACGGTCTCATATGCAGGGTTCACATAAATCAATTCTGAAAGCTGTGCGTCGACCATCCAAACGACGTCCTGAATGTTCTCAGCTAACTGCCTAAATCTCTCCTCGGTTTCGCGCAACGCTCTTTCAGCCAGCTTTCGGTCGCTGATATCTTCTACGGTCCCTTCATAGTACAGAACGGCGCCATCGTCGCCTCGGACCGCCTTTGCGTTTTCCCGAACGAATATCTCGGTACCATCGGTTCTCATCCACGCGGATTCGAGGCCGGTAATTTCACCTTCGCGGTGCAAGATTTCTTTGAACATGCTTCGCGGATAAGTCGACCTTGACTCGCCCTCTTCCAGGTTACGCGCTGCGAATGTGTTGAAGGAAGAGAATCCCAGCATGCGGATCAACGCCGGGTTTGCCATTAGGATCCGACCATCCGGAGTGTTGCGATAAATTCCGATCGGTGCGTTCTCGAAGAACTGCTTGTACCGCTGCTCACTCGCTTGTAGCGCTCGCTCAGCTTGCTTCCGTTCGGTGATGTCCATAGCGACGCCGATCATTCGCACCGGCTCGCCGGAAGCATTGCGGTGTACCTCACCTCTGGTTGAGACCCAATGAATAGTTCCATCAGGCCAGATCACGCGGAACTCGACCCCATGGCCCGCTCCTCCGTTGAGTGAGTACCGCACGGTTCGATCTAGTAGGGCCCGATCTTCGGGATGAGTAGCCTCGAGGACCGCCTCGTATGTTTGATGGCTAGCTCCTGCAGGCAGGCCTACGATCGGCCCAAGCTCGTCGGAGTACTTCACCTCATTTGCCTTTATGGTCCACTCCCATGCGCCCATGTGCGAAGCAGTGTAAGCCAGTCTCAACCATTCTTGGCTTTCCCGCAAAGCTCCCTCAGTCCGCGGGCCAGCCGAGCTGGATTCAATTCGGCCTGGACGGCGTGAAGCAGTTTCCTTACGCTCTCGGATCGGTCTCATTTGTCCTTTCATGGGCACAACGTGAGGAGTTTCTCGTTTCAGGGCGAACGGGCTTTCCAGATGTGCGAAGGGTGATCCTCTTGGGTTGAAGTTTCCTTGAACTTGATTGTCCGCTGCAGAGGTACATACCGTTCTAACCTCTTATCCTCTGGCTATGTGACTGGGCTCGGTTTCGGTTTTCTGTGAATTGTGTTTAAGGGCATAGGGGGACGCCAAAAGACCTTGCCCAATGGTAGCGGCGGCGGCGACTTGGCAAAACGCTCAAGTGGAGGTAAGCATTCTAAGTGCCGTTGAGCCGCTTAGTACCGTCGAGAACAACGACAGCTTTCGCGAAAAATAGCAGTCTCTAGCGAACAGAATCGTGTGAAAGGTCGACCGATCTCACATTTTTTGTCATTGCCAGGCCTAGGTGACAAAACTTGGAACTTTGGAACTATTATGCTGCTACACAAACAAAGGCCCCGCTCCTGAGAGCAGGGCCAGTGCGAGCGTAATTCATGCGCCTGAGTTTTGATGCTCACAGCCTCTTTACTGCTTCGGCCTGCGGTCCCTTGGGGCCCTCGACTACTTCGTACTCTACGGTCTCACCCTGTTTCAAGGACTTGTATCCCTCATCTTGAATAGCCGAGTAATGCACGAAGACGTCGGCGCCTCCCGGCTGCTCGATGAAGCCGTAGCCCTTGGCATTGCTAAACCATTTGACCTTACCCTGTGATGTTGACATCCCTGGAATCCTCCTCCTCGAAGTGTTTCGATCTCGGGTCCTTGCCTGATTCACGTCGCGCGGTTGGATCGGTCCAGTTTTCGCCGCCGTACCCTGGCAGACTTCCACGCCGGGAGCAATGCTGAGAGCGCAGCTTCGCAAAAGGAGGCTCGCCGGTCGCGAGCTTCTCTCTCGCGGTTTTTCTCAAGCTTTGACGACGTGCTGCTCAAGCCTTTTCCCGACCGCTCTGAGTGAATGTTAGTGACTGTTTGCGAAGTGGGCCGCATCGTAGCTCAACACCAAATCAGTGTCAAGACGAACATCACACGCGAACATCAGAGGCAACGCCGCCTCGTCGCTAAATAAGAAACGGACATATGATGCGCGAACATCTCACCGGTTCGTCCGCTTGTTAGTACTCAAGCCCGTTGCTAACATCGCCGCGTGAAAAGGGGTGATTCTGCGGCGCAATTGATTCCGGCGATCGTTGGACCGACCGCGTCAGGCAAAAGCGAGTTGGGTCTGAAGCTCGCGCTTGCCTTCTCGGGCGAGATCATCAACCTCGATTCGGTTCAGGTCTATCGCGGCATCTACATCGCCACCGCAAAAGTTCCGGCTTCCGAGCGCCGCGGCGTGGCTCATCATCTGATCGATATCGCCGAGCCCACTCAGAACTTCACGGCGGGCGATTACGCCCGGGTCGCCGCCCAAACGATTCGCGAGATCGAGGCTCGCGGGCACTATCCTGTACTGGTCGGCGGGACTGGCTTTTACTTGCGTGCCTTGATGCGCCCACTGTTTGAAGGACCCGAAACTCACCCCGGACTTCGCAACAGGCTAGTGGCACTGCGGGATGAGCGCGGCGCCGAGCACCTTCATCGGATTCTCAGTCGCGTGGACGCGCAGGCGGCAAAGGCAATCAGTCCGCGGGACTGGACGCGCACCATGCGCGCCCTGGAAGTCTACTTTCAGACCGGGCGAAGAATCTCCGAAGCGAGAGCCGACGCTCCCTCGCCTCCCGAATTTGCCGCGCGGATTCGCGTGATAGCACTAAACCCTCCGCGCGATGAGTTGTACGCGAGGATCAACGCCCGAGCCGAGCGGATGTTTGCGTCCGGCCTGGTCGAAGAGGTTGAATCGCTGATCGCTTCCGGCGTGCCGGCGTCCGCAAAAGCGTTTGGAGCTCACGGCTACCGTCGAGTCGTGGAGTATCTGGAAGGGAAGCGGTCGCGGGAGGACGCGCTGAACCAAATGAAGCTCGACACGCGGCACTATGCCAAGCGACAGATTAGCTGGTGGCGCTCGTGGCCCGATGTGAAATGGATCGACCGATTCGGTGATCAGTCGGAAGCCTTCGAAGAGGCAATCGACTATCTGAACGCTGTTGGCGGTTCAACTCCATAGGAGTTGGATGTAGGGTGCTGAGGCGAACTCTCGCGGGATGTCATGCCTTTAGGATTTCGAGTACCGACTCGTCCAATCCATAAGCTTCAAACTCTGTTTGCTGCCGGTTCAGCAACCATCGGAGCGCGTCCGCGACTCGCCCGCGAACTCGAGGCGCCTGGCCGCTTGACTCAGCCACGCCGTTCACCGCCAGCGTTAAGGCTTTCGTCAGCCCTTCGACAAACTCAGCAGGACTAACGTGCCCGACGAAGACAATCTCTCCCGCCAGGTACTCGAACTCGGGACCGAACGGATCAAGGAAGGGATATCGGTCAGCGACTTTCAACTGCCCGGCGCGGAGATGGATTGGAAACGTACTTCGATGCTCGACCGACTCGATGGCCTCTTCGATGGTCCTGGCGATCTCAGCCATCAGCCGTTTGACTTCGGCCATCACCTCGGCCTCGCTGGCGCGTTGCAAGTCGGCAGCCGCCTTAAAGTCGTCGCCGACAAACAAGAACTCGTCCGGTTTGCGCTCGTCTCCCTGGTCACCGGCGGCGCCGGCTTCTAGTGAGTCTGAGCCGTACAACCCCTCTCGAGTCTCGTCGCCAAGCGCCTGACTGGAAGCGTCGCCCGCAGCGAGTTCTTCCTCCGCGTCAGGTTCGCTAGCAAGTCCGAGCACCGCGAGCCTTGCTTCTTCCAGTTCGGCGGCGCTTGGCGGCACCGGGTCGGGAGGCGACTCGACCTCACCTGCAACGTCCTCAATCGTGCTGAAAGGTGAGTCCTCAACCGAGATCGCCTGGAACGCCGCCTCAGCAGCCATCACCGCCCGGACGACTTCGTCTTCAGAATGGCCCTCATTGTGCTCTTGCTTTACGATCGCGGCCGCGCCGAGGTCCGCGCTTTCGCGCGCGAGTCCCGGTGGTTCGATCCATTGATGCTCGATTTGCGAAGGTTCAGCGGCGCGGGACGATTCATCCACGGTATTGAAGAGTACATCGAAGGCGCCTCCGGCGCGGTTGAAGTCGTCGATAACGCTGCGCAATTCCGCATTCAGCATTAAGTCAACACTGTTAGCCTCGGCCTCGCGCCGATCGCCGTCAGAGGTCATCACCAGACAGCGTTCGCCGTTTAGATGGATTAGAGCGCTCAGCCCGCTCTCCGATTCGACTTCAATAAACCACTGTCTATCGGGCTCGCGTCCGAGTTTCCAAAGCATTTTTTCGAGGTCCGCGAACTCGGAGCTCAGCCTCGTGTAGAGCGGTTGAGCGTTTATTCGCCCTGCAATCGCGCTGGCGGTCGCCAGGGAATAGCTGTAGACGGAGACACGGCCGCGCTCGAGTTTAGCTCGCGCCGCAAGCTCGGCAACCGCAGGCGTGAGAACCGTTCTGGCGCCGCCGGTTTCGCTGTTGAGTCGAGTCTCAACCGTGGCCGCCACCGTGCCGCGCGAAATGATGACGTGACTATCGGTATCGCGCAACACCACTTCGACCACGCCGGTGAAGCCGCCCTCACACAAATCCGCGACCAGCGCTTCTACAAGCACATAGCTCGTCCCGAGGTTCTCGTGAATGGCTCTTCCCTTCGGTATGAACATCGGTAGTTGCCAGTTGTCAGTTGTCAGTGGTCAGTTGTAGTAATCTGCCAAAATGCCTGCTGGCAACTGGCAACTGGCAACTGACCACTGGTCACTGCTTCTTCACTGGTCCTTTGAATTTGCCCTTTTTGATTCCTTCAATGATTCGATTCGCATGATTGCGCGCGATTAGAGCTTGCGTGTCGTCGCCTGCGATCAACCGAAGCGGCGCAAGCATTCTCTCGGGCTCGGCCAACCGCTCGAGCCGCAAATCGTTTTCAACTGCTTCCAACCGCCCCGGCAAATCGAGCGGTTGATACTGCTGAGCCGTTTCCATGTCAAACACGTGTATCTCCTGAGTCGCGATGCCGCGAAAGATGTCGGCCAGCTCGCGAATCTCGGTGTTAAGCGTGTAGTTGAAACGGATCGTGCGGGAACGCTCGCCTTGCCGCGCCGAGATGCTGATCCACCCCAGATGCGAGAAGTCCTTCTTGTCTTGATAATCCGCGTCAGTAGTAAGGAACTTAGCCGCCTGGCATAACTGCCGAACTCGGGCCAGGGTGGCGGGCATCAGTTTGAACTTGAGGTCGACCATCTCGTCGGACTCGCCACGCTTGAAGCGCAACTCGCCGCTGCCGTCAGCGGGCAGGTCGATCTCCATCAGCGGAATGTGGAATCGGGCATTCTCGAACTTGTAAGCAAAGCTCACGCCCGCGGGGATGGTCCCGGCCTCACCGTTCTGCGCCGCCGCCCGATCGCCGGCCCTTGCGGCGATCAGCAACAGAAGGAGTCCAGATGAAAGCCGAATCGCGCTCATATCACAAATACAAAGCTTAAACAGGGATGGCCGCGCGCACAAGACGCCCCCGTGAGTCGGGTCTTCCTCGTGCGCGCAACCATCCCTGTTTTGAGACTTCGTTATTCGAACTTGACCGAGACCAGCTTGGAAACGCCGGGCTCTTCCATCGTGACGCCGTACAGCGCTCGCGCCGCTTCCATCGTGCGCTTGTTGTGAGTTATGACCAGGAACTGAGTGTCGCTGCTCATCTCAATCACCTTGTTTGCGAACCGGCCAACGTTGATCTCGTCAAGCGGCGCATCCACTTCGTCGAGTATGCAGAACGGCGAAGGCCGGTACTGAAAGATCGCAAGCACAAGCGCGATGGCGGCCATCGCTTTCTCGCCGCCCGACAACAGCAGCACGTTCTGCAATCGTTTGCCCGGCGGTTGAGCGATCAGATCGATGCCCGACTCGAGCACATCGTCTTCGTCGATCAGAATCATCTCGCCGCGCCCGCCGCCGAAGAGCTCGACAAACATGCGCTGGAAGTTCTCGTTGATGTGCGCGAATGCGTGGCGGAACCGCTCGCGCGAGCGGCGGCGAATCTCGGCGAGCGCTTCCTCGGTCATTCGAATCGAGTCGAGTATGTCGCGGCGTTGTTCGCTAAGGAACTTGAATCGTTGCTCGGACTCCTCGAGCTCTTCGAGCGCCATCATATTTACCGGCCCCATCTCGTCGAGCTTGCGCCGCAGGTCATCGAGGCGAGCCTTTGAGGCGTCAGCATCAGTCGTCAGCCAGTTGCCAGTTGCCAGTTCCGTTCCCGCGGATGACTCTGATTCGGGCTGGCCCTCGTCATCGGTTGAAGGGATATGAGGCCTCTCAATATCTTCCAACTGATGACTGGCCACTGACAACTGGCCACTGATTTCCACACTGGTCACAACGTCTTCAAGCGACATCGCAAGCTCGGAGAGGCACGTGCGCGCCAGATGCTCCGCTTCGGATTCGATCCTGGCCCGTTCGACTTCGAACTGGTTTCGCCGGTCGTGCGCCGCCGAAGCCGCCTGGCGCATCTCGCTCAGCATTGATTCGAGCTCGTCGGTTCTTGCGCGGGCCGATTGAAGATCTTCGCTCGAGGCATTGATCCGTTCGTTGAGCGACGCGCCTTCGGTTTCGAAGCGCACCAGCGCGGTCTCGGCTTCGGTCTGAGAAGTGGTCAGCTCTTCGATGCGCCCGTGGCTTTCGTACAGCTCCAGGCGGTTGCGGTTGATACGAGCGTTCAACTCCTCGGTCTCGCTTTCGATTCGCCGCATCTCGGCCCGCGCCGCCTGCAACCGCTCGCCAAGCGCCGCAGCCGACGCGCGAGCGCCGGACAATCGCTCCGAAAGGTCCTCGGCGAGCGCTCGCATTTCAGCAAGGGACAATTGAGCCTGGTCGAGCGATGCTTGCAAGCTCTGGCGGGAAGCTTCGGCTGCGGCCAGCTCCGCCGCGACTTCATCGCTGCGGGTTTCATGCTCGCGCTTCTCCCCGGCAGTCTGTTCCAACTCGATCTCGACGACCCGCACGTGCTGCTGGGCTCGTTCAAGGTCGCGGGCCAGGCCTTCGAGCTGAGAGCTGCGCGCGGCAGCGGTCTTCTCGTGTTCTCGAAGCTCAGCGTCGAGCGCTGCCGCCTCGCCTTCCATTCCTGCGAGTTTGCGCTCGGCGCTGCTCATCTCGCCGGTCAACCGCTCTTGCTCGAGGCCGAGCGTCTCAGTCTGAATCCGCAGTTCCCTGATCTCGCGCTTCAACCCGAGGAGCGAAGTCCCGCGCTGGCCGGCCTGCGCGCCGGTCACGATCAAACGTCCGTTGACGACCATCTCTCCGTCCGACGTGACGTAGATTCGAGACTGGTTCTCTAGCGAAAGCTGCAGCGCGGCTTCGAGGTCGGGCACGACCGCGGCGCCGCATTTCTCGGGGAACGCGTGTTCGACGACGTTCTTGATTTCGGGTCTCAGACCCAGCAGATCAATCGCGCGGAGGACTTCGAGATGAAACTGCATAGGCGCTTGCTCGGATGCGGAGTCGAACACGCGGCCTCTGTCGTCAACTTCGAACATCGAACGCCGGCCCCAGTCACCCGGAGCATCGTCGCTCAGCTCGCTGCTTTCGTCGTCTTCGCGACCGTCGGAATCCGGCGCGTCTTCCTCTCCGCCGTGCAAGCCGACAACAAGAAACGCGCCGCGGCCCAGTTCTTCGCTCTTGATGTAGTCGACGCCGGCCAGCGCGTCGTCGATCGTAGGAACCAGGACCGATTGCAGCTCGCGACCGAACAAGCTCTCGATGAGCGCCTCGTACTGCTTATCGACTTCGACGAAATCTGCGAGCGTGCCAAGCGCGTTTATTCGCGCGGCTTGCTCGGGCGATAGCACCTGTTGAACCGCGTCGGAGTAGTATGCCCGGTGCCTGTCGAGATCTTCGAGCGATGCGAGCCTGTGCTGAGCCGCGACCCTCTCGACCTGTGTCTTCTCGAGCTCCGTGCGGCGGGCGGCGCGCTCGTCGCGTAGCGTGATCACTTCAGCGGCACGTTCGGCTATTCTTGCGGTCAGCGCTTCCAACCGGCGGCGGCCCTCCTCGGATTCACTTTCGACTCGGGAGTTCTCCGCGGCGGCTTCGTCTCGCCGTGCAGCCGCGCGTTGGAGTTCAGCTTGAAGCGTTGATTGTTTCAGCTCCAGCCGCTTGAGCGAATCCTGAATGCTGGCGCCGAGGTTGCGCAGCCGTTCGGTTGCGCCGATCTCCGAGACCATCCGCTGGCGCATTCCTTCGATCGCCACTTCCGCCGCGCGCAATCGCGAAAGCTCTTCCTGGTATTCGCTGTCGCTTGCCAACAACTCGGACTGCGCGGATGCGAGCTCGGATTCCAGCGCGCGCAGACTTTCACCTCGGCGCCTGGCTTCTTCGTCCAGCAACAAGAGCCGCGAGTCAAACGCCTGTTGATCGCGATTCAGTTCTTCGATTCGCGCGCCGAGTTCCTTTATCTGTTGTTCTTCGAACGCCCGTCGATTGCGCACGCGGTCCGCTTCAAGCTCGAGCGACGCCGCCTGTTCGCGCAGACCCGAGAGCAGATCTTCCGCCGACCGCGCGTGAGCCGAAACACCGCGGTGCTCGGTTTCGCGCTCGGTGAGTTGCGAATCAAGCTCGGCTTGATTGCGCCCGGCTTCTTCAAGCTCGCGTGCGACACGCGCGTTGGCTTCGTTGAGTCGGTAGTGATCAGCGGTGAAGACGACCTTCATGAGAGAGCGCATCTCTTCGCGAAGGCGGCGATAGCGGCGCGCCTTCTGGGCCTGGCGTTTGAGGCTGTTCACCTGTCGTTCGACTTCGCTGATGATGTCGTTAAGCCGGGTGAGGTTCTGTTTGGCCGATTCGAGCTTAAGCTCGGTCGCCCGCTTTCGCGATTTGAACTTGGTGATGCCCGCTGCTTCTTCGATCAGCCCGCGCCGGTCCAGCGGTTTTGAAGAAAGTATCTGACCGATGCGGCCCTGCTCGATGATCGCGTAGTGCGCGCCGCCCAGTCCGGTGCCGGCGAACAGATCCTGAACATCGCGCAGCAAGCACGGCCGGCCATTCATCAGGTAGTCGCTGTCGCCAGTTCGATAAAGCCTTCGGCCTACGATCACGCGCTCGCCCGCCGAAAATGCGACCTGGCGGCGCTTTGGCGGGCGCGGCGACCGGCGCTTCTTCTTTTCCGCGCTGTCGGCTTGCGTGTCGGTCTCA
>Ga0193755_1000096_pt1 | contig 23795 bp, 24 predicted proteins | sample H1a2metaG_FD_144921 | JGI IMG/M metagenome (GOLD analysis project Ga0193755, IMG submission 144921) | Soil microbial communities from a riparian zone of the East river system, Colorado, United States - H1a2 | ecosystem: Environmental > Terrestrial > Soil > Riparian zone | place: USA: East River...
TCGGCTTACTCGCCGGAATCGTCTCAACCGGATCAAGTAGCTCAGTATCCGTGATCGCCACGTAGTCTACTCGGGCAACCGGTTCCGACTCGATCACCGTGCGCATCGAAGCGATCAGCTTCGCGCTGTCGCGTTCGCCGCCGCTGTAAGTCGATCGGCAACGCTCGAGAGCGCGCCGCAGCACCGTCGCGGCTTTGCGCTCTTCGGTGGAGAGGCCAACGTTGCGCGATGAAAGCGCAAGCCCGTCCTCTTCCCGCACAGTGGGTCCGACCACGATCTCGACTTCCATCGCAAGTTCGCGAACCATCCGCTTGATGATGATGATCTGCTGCGCGTCCTTGCGTCCGAAGAACGCGAAGTTGGGATGGATGATGTTGAGCAGCTTGTTCAGCGTGGTGGTGACGTTGCGGAAGCGGTCAGGGCGGCTCGCGCCTTCGAGCTTGTCGCTCAACTCTTCGACGACTGTCAGGGTCAGTGTCCCTTCAGGGTTTAGGTCTTCGGTCGCCGGAGCGAAGAGGAAATCCACTCCTCGAGTGAACGCCAGCTCTGCGTCGCGCGCGAGATCGACCGGGGATCGCCCGGCATCTTCATCCGTCGGCGGACCGTGGCTGGTTAGAACAGAGACGATTACCGTGTCGCACATCTCGCGGGCCGCGCCCATAAGCGACAGTTGCCCCTCATGAAGCGAACCCTGAGTCGCGACCAGTCCTATGCGCTTTCCTCCGCCGCGCAGCTCGCGCGCGATGGAAGCCATTCGCGGAATGCGGGTGATGATCTCCATGACTGCGGTTAATTATAAGGATGCGCCGGAGGTTTGGGAATCAGAGCATGCAACAGGGCCGGTCGGGAAAAAACAGACCGGCCCCCTGCATCCAAAAACAGAACTCAGCGGTTAGTTCACAGGCTTGGTAAAGCTGAATGGCGCGGATTCAGTTCCGTCCGGGTTGCGAACAAACAGCGTCACGGGGACTCCGGGAGTGATCTTCTTGCCGGCCTTCTTGCACTTCAGCAGGTGCGAAAAGTCGTCCTCGTTGGCGGTTTTTTGTTTCTCGCCATCCAGGTAGACTTTCGCATCCATCTGGAAGTTCTCACCGGTGACGTATAGCTTTTTGCCGCTGGTTTCGGCGCCGGTGATTCGGGGCGCGGGAGCGCTCGAGCCGTCTCCTGCAATAGTGAAGGCAGCGGTCACCACTTCCACCGCGTCACCCGACTTCTTGCCTATTTTGACTCGCAGCCGCGCGTTTGAAGTGGGCGTATTTGGAATCGTCCAATCGTAGCTGGTAACTGACGTGTCGGTCGTAAAAAGTATCTGATTAGTTATCGGAAACGTTGCGCCATCGTCGGTCGAGTAACGAAGCTCGGTGTTGTCGATGTTCGAGGGATTGGTTGTGGTCCAGTCGATCGCGAACACCGACCCGGCTTCAAGCGTCAGTCCATCCGGCCGGGTTTCAAGCGACAGCGTTACCAGCGTTGTCGGCGAATCAACCAAATTGGAGCTGGTGTAAATCCAATCGTCGTCATCCTGGACACCGCTGTTGTTGGTTGCGTTGCCGGCTACGTAGAATCGTACCGTCCCGATGTCGGTTGCCGGAGCAGTCCACCTCAGTTGCCAGGTTCGGCTACCAGGCAACGCCGACATCGTGCCGCCCTCGGTATGTTCGATGTACTGTCTCCCGCCCACTCCAGTCTCGGAGAGCACCTTTGTATTATTGTCCACTGAGGCGAGCGTGCCAGCCCGCTTGCCTAACTGATCGAGCGCAGTCAACTGGAACCCATATCGAATCCGGCTGTTCTGCGCGGTTGTGACTGAAAAACTGTAAGTCTGGCCCGGTTGGTAAACCGCTGGAAGCCCATTGATTCGAACGCTGCCAGGACCCGTGTCAACAAGGTGGTGATCGTGGCAAGCAGTGCAGTTCCCAAGGTCATTCGGCGCGTTAGTATAGCCTGGCTCCGGCCCCTCGACAGATGCATATGCGACGATGCTCGCAAACAACACCACGACCGCGACCTTTAGCTTCTGCTTGGCGTTAAGGTTAAACATCTTTCCTTACAATCTTGTCCTGGTCACAACCGGTCCGAGAACCCGCCTGTTATCTCTCACCGTTGTTGTTCGCCTTATCCAAGGAAACCAACATCGGAGTTCTTGAACTGCGAGCCCAATATCGAGCCGGCATCGGCGTTCAGCCACTTGCTCAAGATCGTCGCGTAGACTTCCCGGAAATCGACCTTGAACTTCAGATTGCGCGCGCTGTCGAGATCCGTCAGCGACGGCTGCTCACCGTAGAGCTTTCCGCCCTGGACCGGGTTGCCAACTACAAACAGCTCCGAGGATGTTCCGTGATCGGTCCCGTGCGAGGCGTTCTCATTGGGTCGGCGGCCGAACTCGGAGAATGTCATCAGCACAACGTTGTCCGCAAGCCCGTGCGCGGCCATGTCGTCGTAGAATGTCTTGATCCCAAGCGACAGCGCCTTCAGCAATACCGCGTGCTGGCCTTTGGTCTTGTCCGTGAAATTGTCCGCGTTCGTGCCGATTTCTTCCGAGTGATGATCGAATCCGCCCAACTGCACAAAAAGCAGATTCGCCTCCGGGATGGTCGTGACAATCTGCGCAACCATCTTCAGAGCATTGCCAAACTGAACCGCCTGCGCGGAAGGCTGGTTGTTAGTCGGATAGGTCGCCCCGGGTGTGTAGGTCTGCACAGCTTGCCGGAGTTGCGCCGACCCGGCCTCAGCGTCGAAACCCGCCCTCGCTACTGCGTTGATAAACGTGTCTGCATCGAAGCTTCGCGAGTTCGTAGACTTGAACGTGTTCAGTTGATTGTTTCTGTCACCCGCGTTTCTACCGTCGGTCTGATACTGATAGTTGATAAACGGGTCGGCCCCGTTAGCCGGCGCGATGTTGGGGACCACCACTTGTTGGGCAAAAAACGCTTTTGGCAGCGAGCCGCCTATCGATATCGCCGATAAGCTGGATTGGCCGAGCAGTTTCTGATCCGCATATCTTCCTAGCCACCCATCTCCCGCCCCCGTCGTGTTCGCAGTCATCCAGATGTCGGTCGAAAAGAAATGCGAAAGGTTAGCATTCGGGTAACCAACTCCAAGGACGACAGCGACCTTGCCCGCATCGTATAGAGACTTCATCTCGTTCATCGCCGGATTCAACCCGAACGAGCTGCCTCCAAGAATGGTTGAAGCGCCGTTCGAGTCCTTGAGTTCCGTATCCTTGAATCCGAGAGTCGGCCGCAGGCTGAAATAATTTGCGTCGGTGTAAGGGATGACGGTGTTGAGTCCGTCATTCCCGCCACTCTGTTGAATCACCACGAAAATCCTGCGATTGGCCGGCGGCTGGCCCAGCGCGCTGCCGCCCATCCACAGCCTGGGCATCACCAGACTGACGGTTACCGCTCCCGCGCTTCGCTTGATGAATTGTCTTCTGTTTATCGGCATGGCACTCCTCCTAATTCAACTGGAACTCCGGCAGGCACATGATCTGGTGAACAAGTCCGCGAATCTTCTTGTCGATCGTCGCGTCATCGTTTGTGAAATCCACTGGCTGCCCATTGTCGCCAGTCTCAAGATAGGTCTGCAGCATCTTGCGCGTGCTGGTTCCCGGGTTGAGCGGCCCTAGAACGGAGAAGAACTTCTTCACCGTCTTCTTCGAATTGCCTTTTGTATAGCCTTTGAGCTTGTCGTTTGATACGGACACTCCCGGGTTGGTGGTGTTCCGATTCGTCGCAAAGATGTTCGTGTAGTTGAAGCGTTCGAGCATGCTTGCGGTGTTGACCCAGCCAAGATTGGAGTCGAACCCCGCGACGTCGGGCGGAGCAAAAATATCCTGGCCCATGTTCCGCGCGGAGTTCGGAGGAACCGAAGAGCCACCGCGGTTGTTAGGAGTGCCTGGATTGTAACTTGCTCCGAGCATGCGAACTGCTCCAACCACTAGTTCGACGGGCTGCTTGACCAGCGAGAAAAACGCCCTCTCGCTGAAGAACTCATCCGAAACGAAGATGGCGCGCACAAGCTCTTTGATCGAGTGATTGTTGTTGATGTAGACCTTTGAGAACTTGTCGATCGTCGCCTTGTCGGCACTGCTATTGGTCACCGGATAGACGAAGAAGTTGAAGAGCTTCCAGGTGAGGTAGCGCGCAGTCGCCGGTCGACCGCTGATTATCGTAATGACGTCCTGCCCGCTGAAGTTCGATTGCTGACCGTAGATGGTCTTGGTCCCGTTGTCGTGCTGATTGGCGTTTAGCTGGAAATTGAACGGAGGCCTCCTCACATAGTTCCAACCAGTGAACGCTCGCGCGACTTCCTTCACGTCTTGCTCGGTATAGTTTTGGTCGCCGGTGACTTCGCAAGGGAATTGGCGCGCAGCAGGCTGTTCTGATTGAACATGAAGAAGTCCTGCACCTTGGCGCTCGATGTCGCGAAGTGGTTGTGCCAGAAGAGGGTGAGCTTCTCTTCAAACTGGCGTTTCGTGGTGAACATTCGCGTGTACCACCAGCGCCTGATCTCGCCGTTGTTGATGTTTTGCTGATCGCTGAAGTCGAAGCTCGAGGCGAGCAGACTATCCATGGCTGAGTTGTTGATCTGGCCGAAGTTGATAAGAAAATCAACAGCGGCCTCCCGCCCGCGAGAAGCAAGGTCGTCGATCTCATCGGGCGTACCGCCGAAGCCAGCCCGCCTCAGCAAGTGTGCCGCTTCGTCAAAGCTTAGAAGTGCCATAAGTTGCCCTCCTCCTTACGTCGAATCCGGTGGCCCGGCCGCCAGCGGTCGCTATCTTGAACTTCTCGTGTAACAACGCTTCGAAGCTGAATGACGGGAACTTCGCCTATCGGGGGATCATTCGTGCTCGGTTTCCTCGTCACGCTTATTGCTGAAGGGATCAGAATCAATCCCGCCACATCAGACTCGCAGCGGATGGCGAAAGTCTGAAAAAAATCCGCTTCTTACTCAAGTCCATCCACCGCCGACCGCTTGAGATTGCGCTCCCACTGCGCGCGGGTAGAAAAAGCGGTTGGGGAGATCGCCCGCTGAACAGCAAGGATTCCGTCCAGGTGATCAATCTCATGTTGCAACAGTTCCGACAGGCCGCCACTGGCTTCGATCACGCGCCGGGCGCCTCGCTCGTCGAGATACTCAACCCGAACTTCCGCGGACCTCCGCACGCGCACCATCAAATCAGGAAAGCTGAAGCAATCATCCCAGAGTTCTATCTGATCGCCGCTTGTCCATGCGATGTGAGGATTGATGAGCGGCCCGCAAAAACCGGCCGGCTGCATACGAATGAAGATGACGCGCTTGAGTGCGCCAATCTGGGGAGCAGCTATCCCTCGGCCAAACCCGGTCGCTTCACGAAACGCGGACAGCGTCTCGCTCAAGTCACGAATGACCGACTCTGTGTCGAGGGAGGAAGGATCGTCCACGGCAAGGGATTTCTGCCATAACGTCGTATCGCCGAGCTGTAGAATCTCTCTCGCGGGCATAGAAGTCCACCGACGTGTTGCGTCTGCCGTGTATGTTTCTGAGTTCTAACTGACGCGTATTATAACGTAGCGGTGAGGGCTGACAAAGACTCTCACGAGCTGTGGCAGTAGTCGCGGCGGATTCAGGATAGTGAGTCTTCTCTGCGTCGGGCTCTGCGTCTCAGCGTCTCTGCGGTTAGCAGGTTTCGACGCCTGTCTAACCGCGTAGACGCTGAGACCCAGAGATCAGGAGTCGAATACGATAACAAACTAATGACTGCTGACCACGGACTGCTGACTACTGGGTCCTCAACCTAGAAAGCCGACGTTTGCATACTGCGCGCCAAGCACCGCCTTCGAGTCAACGTTCAACCACTTGTCCAGAATCGTCGAGTAGACACCTCGAAAGTCGGTCGTGAACTCCGGGTTCCCTCCATTGCGGTCCAACACCGAAGCTGCCAACGAAGGCTGCTCGCCATAGAGCCCGCCGTGCACCGGATTGCCGATCACCAACACCGGCGCCGCCGTTCCGTGGTCGGTGCCAAACGATGCGTTCTCACCCGGCCGCCGCCCAAACTCCGACCACTGCAGCATCACCACTTCATCGGCGAGGTTGTGCTCTTGCAAGTCGTCGTAAAAAAGTTTGACAGCTTGTGAGAACCAGCGCAGCAGGAGCGCGTGATCGCCGATCAGCTTGTTGGTTCGATCGTTCCTGTTTCCGATCTGATCCGAATGATTGTCAAAGCCGCCCAGTGAGACATAAAGCAGGGACGCTTCTGGAACGGTAGTCATTAGCTGAGCGACCATCTGCAAGCCGACCGCCAGCGGATTGTTTGACGGGTAAACAACCGATGACGAATAGCTATTCACCGACCTTTGAACTTGCTGAGCGCCTTGCACTGATTCAAACGCGGTGCTGTTTATTGCTCCAAGAAAAGTATCCTGCGGAAAGGAGCGGCTTGCGTTTTCGTTGAACGCATTCAACTGGTTGGCGTAGTCACCCGAGTAGCCCGGATCGGCAAGGAAGTTGTAGAGCGAAAAGTTGATTATGCTGGGAACGACGACCTTGCTTGCGCTTAAGCTCTTGGGCAGATCGAGGCTGCCAATCGAAACCGCTGAAAGACTCGGCGCTCCGACGAGCGCGAGGTCGGCGTACTTGCCGAGCCACCCACGGCTGCCCAGCCCGCTTGTATCGGCGGTGTGCCAGATGTCCATCGCGAGAAAGTGCGAGAGAGTTTGGTTGGGATAACCGGCTCCGAGCACGATGGCGACCTTGCGCTGGTCGTACAGGTCCCTGATCTCACTCATCGCGGGATGAAGACCAAACGGCCCGTCGCTCAGGATGGTCGAGTGCCCATTGCCATCTTTGAGTTCAGTTTCTTTAAACGAAAGCGTTGGCCGCAAGGCGTAATAGCGCGAGTCGGTGTATGGAATCACGGTGTTGAAGCCGTCGTTGCCGCCAGCCAATTGTATGACGACAAACTTGCGATTCGGGTTGAACGAAGGTTGGTCGGCGCGAGCTTCGCCGAGCCAGAACTTCGGCAAGACCAGCCCAACCGTCACCATCCCGGCGCTTCGCTTGATGAACTGTCTCCGAGTGACTGGCATTTCAACTCTCCTTCTAGTTCAACTGATACTCCGACAAACACATGATCAGGTGAACCAACCCGCGCACTTTCTTATCTATCGTCGGATCGTCGCGCGTAAAGCCGATCGCGTTTCCCCGATCGTCTGATTCCAGATAAGTCCGAAAAGTGCGGGTCGTCGCGGAACTGACGTCGAGCGGCCCAAGCACGGAGAGGAACTTCTTCACCGTCTTCTTTGAGTTCTTCTTTGTGAGAGACTTGAGCCGTTCGTGCGACAGCCACAGCCCCGGCGCTTCAAGGTTTTGTGTTCGGTTGATCGCCAGAAGATCGCCAAACGTGAAACGATTGAGCAGAGTCGACGTGTTTATCCAGGACAGGTTGAGTCTCCAGCCCGCGACGTCGGGAGGATTGAACAGCTCCTGCCCCAAGAATATCGAGACCGCCGCCAGAATGTTCGCGTTCTCCTGATTGCCGCTGGTTCCGGGATTGTAGCGAGCCCCGAGCGCGCGGATTGCGCCAACTATCAGCTCGACCGGCGATTTCACGAGTGCAAACCTCGCACGGTCGCTGAAGAACTCGTCCGAAGTGAAGATCGCTCGCACAAGCTCCTTGATCGAGTGGTTGTTGTTCAGATAAACACCGGCGAACTTTTCTATCGTGTTCTTGTCGGCGGCGCTATCGGTCAGCGGATACACGAAGAAGTTGAATAGCTTCCACGTCACGTAGCGCGCAGTCGCGGGCCGCCCGCTCACTATGCCGATGATATCAGCGCCGTTGTAGTTGCTCTCCTTACCGTAAACCATCTTGGTTCCATTGTCGTGTTCGGGAGGATTCTCAATGAAGCCAAAACTGTATGGGTTCGGATCCAGGCGCGGGTGAAAGAACTTCGATCCGGTGAATGCCCGAGCTATCTCTTGTACATCCTTTTCAGTGTAGTTTAACTCGCCGGTCACGACGTCCCGGATCCCCATCGTGAACAACTCCTGAAGCTCGCGAGCGAAGTTCTCGTTGGGCTTTCCGGCAACGTTGGTGACGCCATCCAGCCAGATCAGCATAGCCGGGTCTTGCGCGACTCTCAGTAGCAAGTCATCGAATTTGTCCAAAGCGTGACTGCGAAGCGTAAGGTTCTGCACGTACATGAAGATGTCGTCCACCTTCGAAGCGGCGGTCGCGAAGTGGTTGTGCCAGAACAGGGTCATCTTCTCTTCAAACGGTCTGCGGGTATGAGTCATTCGCGTGAACCACCAGCGCTCCAGCTCACCCCTGTTGAACTTCGTAAATTCGGTCGGGTTCGAGAAGTCAAAACTGCTTCGCAACAGATCGTTCAACTCCGTGTTGTCTGTTTGTTGGTAGTTGATGAGAAAATCGACCGCCGCTTCGCGCCCGCGCAAGGCGAGTTCGTCGATCTCCTCAGGGCTTCCGCCAAGACCCGCGCGCCTCAACAGGTGGGCCGCTTCATCATAAGAGAGACTTGCCATAGACGAACCTCCCACACGCTTGATCACCAAGAGTTCGAACCTCGACGCCGTGCCTTCTAGCGGATTAGTCGCTCTGGCAGCTCAAACATATGACACAGCCAAAGATCGACAGTGACTTTTGGAACTATAGAACAAAGGTCTCGAGCTCGCTGACCATTCTAGCCCACCGACGGATTCAGTCAACGAGGAACCGATCGATTCTCGAATAATTTCGCTTCGCGAAATCTTCCAACTGGGGATCTTACTTCGGCGGGTTGCCGGGAGGGATACTCGGGGCGCGAACCACGCTTGTGAGACGCTCGGGGGCTCGTGTATCCTAGTTTGGCTTGAGCGTGGTCTCAAGCCTCATCAGAGAGTTCGCAGCAAAGGAGACCGGTTGTATGAGCGCTACGGGTACGTTCGCACCAGCTAAACGACGCGAAGTCGGAGGCTCGCTGCGAGGACGTTGTGAAGTAAACGGCAGCCCGCGTGATTGCCGGGTTTTCAATCTGACCGACGAGACAGGATTCGTCGAGAGTTTTGTGCCGGCGGTAACGGGATCGAAGGTGCTGCTGCGTTTTCAACTGCCAAATGGGCACGAGGTGAGTACGAACGGCGTGGTCAGCCATCACGAGTTTAAGCGCGGCTTCGAGGTCGTGTTCACGGCAATCTCGACTGCAGACCGCGAGCAGATCAACAGTCTCGTGGGTTAAGGCTCAGACTCTGACCAGATTCACAAGCCGCTGAAGTTCTCAGTGGGCCAGATTGTTCGGTAAAAGGAAAATCAAAAAGGGTGGCCGCGGGGCCACCCTTTTTGATTTGATACAACCCGATCTTGCTTACTTCTTGGTGTCGTCTGCGGAGGTAACCTGAAGGTTGTTGCTCACAAGCGTCATGCCCGTAACGCGCTGAAGATCAGCCAGCGCCTTGTTGTAGTCGGTAAGCGCTCGCACTTCGGTGCCTTCGGCAACTGACAGGTCGGTCTGCCGTTGTAAGACGAGAAACGTGGTTGACAGCCCAGCGCGGAATTTCTCCGTCTCGCCCTTGAGCTGAGCCTCAGCCGCGATTCGGCCAGCCTGAGCAGCCTCGAACCTCAACCTCGCCGCTTCGACCGCCTGAAGCGCGTTGCGAACGTCGATCTGCACGCCCTGAACCACCTGGCGCTGTCGGGCATCCAGTTGACGGGATTCGGCCAATGATCGACCGAGATTGCCTTCAGCCGTGCGATTCCTCCACGGAAAACTCAGACGAACGCCAACCTGATAGGTCTTGAAATCCTGGCTGAACAGATTGTTTAGCGCCTGTCCGTACCCTCCGATGAATCGCTCAGGAACCGATTGACCGGTTAAGGCTGACGGGGCGCCAGCCAATCCGTTGTTTGTGTACAATCCATATAGATCCACCTGCGGCTTCAGTTGATTCTGGTAATAGCTGATGTCCAGGTTTTTCTGCTCCGACTGAAGTCTGATCTGATCCAGCTCGGGCCGGTTCTTGAGAGCCAGCGCGGTCGCATCGTCGAGCTTAAACGACTGCATGCTAAGCTGCGGTTTGTCACTCGGCTCAATCGCGGCGTTCCACAGCTTGTCATTGGACTCTTTTATCAGCAGCGCCTTCAGCACGTTTTCTGCTGTCGTTATGCCCTGGAGCGCCACGATCACATCTCCCTTTCGGGATTCGAGAGCGGCTTCAGCGGAACGCAGATCGATCGGGGGAAGCGTCCCGGCTTCGACCATCTTCCGATTGTTCTCTAGCTGCGTACGCGTAAGCTCGACGGACTTGCGTGCGATCTCCTCATTTCGAATGGCGAAGACCAGATCCCAGTATGCGCGCTGAACCTGATTGATAATCTCGATGACTCGCTGGCGGAACTGGCTGTCGGACAGGTCCAGCGTCTTCTTGGCTATCTGAATCAAGCGGCGGTTCAAATCAATCTTGAAGTTGCGTAGCAGCGGCTGAGTGAAGCTCAAAGTCAGGGCCGGGCTGTATTGCGTTGAAAGCGTGGAGGCGGTTGAACTGGTCTTTGTCCGGTTGTTGTCGAACTCAGCTTGCCAAAAGCCTCCACCTCTCTCGATGTACTGATTTGTGATCAAGTTCCATGCAACTGACCGGTTTGTAAGAGAAGCAGTCGTCCCGCCTCCGCCAAACAGGCTCGCGACTGGTATTGTCTGGCTGCGAAAATTGACGTCCGCGCTCGAGACGATGTCGTAGACTCCCCTCAACGAGTTCAGGCTGAACTGGGAGATTCGCACTCCCTGCCGGAACTGCTCAATGTCCAGATTGTTCTGAAGCGCGAAAGTAATCGCGTCCTGAAGCGAGAGCGGAGCTACTTCTCCCGGGTTTATGCCGACTCGTTGATGACCGACTTCTGGAGAGAGCGCCAGCGGCTGAGTGATAGGGTTCTGGGTTTGCGCGCTCGGTTGAGGGTTCTGCGCGCTTACCGGAGTTGTACCAACCGCCTGGCGCGCGACCACGCCATCCTGCGCAAATGCGCCGATTGGCGAGGCGGCTGCAAAAACCATGATTAGCGACCAAACCGCAATCGCACGGCTCGAATCCAGAAATCTTCTCGTTAGTGAACTCATATGAAGTCCTCTCAAAACCAGTTTTCAGACTTGTGCTCGTGTTATTTTACTTCGTCTCTAACACGCCAAGTCAAATGCAAAGGCTGTTCTATCGGCAGTATGGTTAGTCAAGTTTCAGATACGACCCCCGTTTGTGGGTCGTTTCATCTATCTCGCCCTCCTGCCCCGGTTCACGGGCGCACACATTGAACGTCAATCACTGTGCCACTATTAACAAGGCACTAACTGGACGAATAGTGCGACTTAAAGAAAACGGGCGATCCCACGCGAGCATTGGTTCTGCCCACTTGTGGGATCGCCCCTTCCCAAAACTGGAGACGATCTATGTTGCTCGCGGAAGGTCACAGTCGCTCTCGTGATCGCGGCGGCAACAAACTTATTTTTCCGTTGCGATTACTTGCTGATCACTTTTGCAACGGTGTTCTCGAGCACGAGCGCCGAATCCTTCCCCTTGAACTCGATGCGCTTGAGTTGGAATGAGCCGTCGGCCTCTTCCGAATAGATCACCAACGTACCCGGCGCAGCCTTGTCCAACTTGGTAACCTTGTAAGTCGCCGAGAGAATTTCCCGCTTGCCCTGCAGAATGACCAGCTCATCCTTGCCCTCGACGTACCGCAGCGCGTATTCGCCTTTCGGCAAAACCTGTCCGCCTACTTTCGCGTCGCGCTTGAGCACGATCGAACGGTTAATCTCTTGCGCGTACGCCGTAGCCAAGCCAACAACCATCGCCAACGCCAGAACCAAAGAATTAATCCATCGCTTCATATTCGAACTCCTTTCAATGTTTCGCCACCTACCGGTTTGGAGGCTTCCGAATACTCCTTCAGTGACCCTCCAACAGACTCGTCGAGGAGCTATCCTGCGACGAAGAAAAACCTTACGCGCAAGCCAGCTTTCTGCTTCTGGCCCGCGTCCTGGGGGCTCCACAGGACCCGGCGCAGCAGCCGATGCGGCCTATCGGTCTGCATCAGAGACTGCGCCAGGCCGTGGAGTTCTTCCCTTACCCGCCGGGAAGAAGACCGCTGCACATCCATTTTTAGATCGGCACTAGCCACCATTCGTTTCATTCGCTTCAGTATTGGTTTACGGTCCTCGCTATGTTAACAGTTTGTACTACGTTAACAGTGTTAAGCTGAGTTCCAAAAAAATTTCAGGCCTTTAGCCCGTCAATCAAAACGTCAATCATCAGATCAATTAGCTTGTCCTTGTTGACCCAGGGGAAGTGAGGCTTGGTTATCAGCAACGACGTAATGCCGTGACCGCCCGCCCACATCAACTGAGTCAGTGCATCGACGTCTTTGTGTCTGAATAGCTTTTGCTCGATGCAAGCTTCAACATTAGCGCGTAAATGCGAGTAGCAGCGCATCCCCATAGAGCCTTCGGGTAGATTCTCAAAGCCGAGGTGAACTTGCGGATGGTTGATAAACGTAACGCGGTAATGGTTGGGGTACTTGAGCCCGAACTCAACGTAAGCTCGGCATCCGCGTTTTAGCGATGCGATCGGATCCGTCTTCTGCCGGCTGATACCCTCCATCCGCTTCGCTAGCTTGGCAAACGTTTCCTCACAGACGGCGAACAGCAGCGAGGCCTTGTCTTCGAAGTAGAGATAGATCGTGGTGGGGGAGTACTCGATCTTGTCGGCTATCCTGCGCATCGAGACGTTCTCATAGCCTTCCTTCACGAACAACTCTCGCGCAGCGTCAAGGATCACCTGCCGTAGCGCCTCCTTCTCGCGTTCGCGTCTCTGTTTTGGACCCCGTGCTGTTTGGGTATTTAACATCGTCATATCACTTAACGCCGTTAAGCATACTACGAGTTCCCGTTCCGTTCAAGTTTTTTTTCGACGCCCGGGCACGTGGACACCCGGTTGCCGACCCATCTTTTGCTCTGCTACTGTGGCCGAACTATGCCTACTCTTCAATTCCTCGGTGGTGCCGGAACGGTCACCGGTTCGAAGTTTGTACTCGAAGCTGGTGGAACGCGGGTGATGATCGACTGCGGACTCTTTCAGGGTTTGAAGGAACTGAGGCTGCGCAATTGGGAAACGTTGCCGATAAACCCGGCGTCGATCTCGCGCGTCGTCCTCACCCATGCTCACATTGATCACACCGGCTACCTGCCGCGGTTGATTCGCGACGGGTTTGCAGGACCGGTCCACGCAACAAGCGCCACCGCCGACCTGTTGAAGATAATGTTGCCGGATTCAGGCCGGCTCCAGGAAGAAGACGCTGAATATGCCAGCCGGAAGGGGTTCTCGAAGCACCGTCCGCCGCTGCCTCTTTACACCGAGCGGGAGGCAAACGCGGCGCTCAAACACGTTTCACCATCGAAATACGAAGCCACCGTTCAGTTGAGCAAGGTCATGACCGCACGTTTTATTCCGGCCGGGCACATTCTCGGATCGAGCTTCGCGGCTGTAGACATAAGCGAGAAAGGCAGCCCGTCCATGAAGGTCTTATTCTCGGGCGATCTTGGGCGCTACAACCAGCCAATCCTCAACGATCCTGCCCAAGTGCTCGAAGCGGACTACTTGCTCGTGGAGTCGACGTACGGAAACAGGCTTCACGATCGCACAGACCCCAAAGAAGAACTCGCGGCGATTATCAATCGCACGGCAGAGCGAGGCGGCAAGATCATCATTCCAGCTTTCGCCCTCGGGCGCACGCAACTGTTGGTTTATTACCTGCGCGAACTTGAAGACGAAGCGCGAATTCCGATTCTACCGATCGCGGTCGATTCGCCTATGGGAGTAGACGTCACCCGTCTCTACTCCCGCCATCACGAAGACCACGATTTCGACATGGAACGGCTCGAGAACGTTAAGCGGAATCCGCTTGCGACTCGAAACTTCGGTTTGGTTCAGGGCCGGGCGGGATCCAAGGCTCTTGACGCCCAAAAGGGTCCGGCGATCATCATCTCGGCGTCGGGAATGGCTACGGGCGGCCGCGTCCTGCATCACCTCGCGCAGTACCTTCCCGATCCGGCCTCAACGGTGATCCTTGTCGGTTATCAAGCCGCGGGAACACGCGGCAGACGACTGCACGACGGAGAGAAGGAAATAAAGATTCACGGTGAGTGGGTCTCAGTTAATGCGCAAGTTGAGAGCATGGGTAGCCTTTCGGCGCACGCGGACTCGGGAGAGATAATGCGGTGGCTGAAGGGATTCAACCGTCCGCCTCGCGCGACATTCATCGTGCACGGTGAAACCGACGGGTCGCGGGCGCTTCACGAGAAGATTGTGAACGAACTCGGGTGGAACGCCATGATTCCAACCCACGACGAAGTCGTCGAACTGGTTTGACGGCTGGGCCTGTGATACACGCGATAAGAGAACGCAGCCGGACGGCTTGCGCGAGCCTGCCATTGGAGCGAGTTCACTTCTTTTGGTTCTTGTTCTCGCCCTTGTTATCGTTTTTCTTGTCCCCGCTTCCGAAGACCTTTTTGAAGAAGCCTCCGATTCCTCCCTTTTTCTCTTCCTTCTTTTGATTGTTGTTCAGGTTTTGCGCCGCGGACGCGGCCGGCTCTTTCTTAGACGGGTCAGCGGTCTGCGCCGCGGCGGTTGGCTGCTGTGGAGCTTCCGGTGTGGCAGTGACGGGAGTAGAAGGGATAGCTGCGTTTTGAGGTTCAGGGGTCTGTTCGTTTCGGTTGGCCCGCGAGCGCGCGGACTTGTCGAGGTTGGCATTCGAATCGCCCGGAGACCCACTCGCTCGAGCGGCATCTCCAGCAGGCGCAGCCGGGCTGTCCGACGGCGCGCCAGTCTGCGCGCCGGCAGGGAGGGCTGCCGGAGCTCCAGAACCAGATCCGCCGTCCTGGCTGGCAGATTCAGGGGCCGCCGGTTCAGCCGTTCGCGACTCGCGAAGCGCAAATGCCGCGGCCGCGATCAGCGCCACAAGTACGAGAGCCGCAGCCGCATAGTGTTTCCAGTTGAGTCGAGCGAAGAGCGATGTTGACGCGCTCGCCGCACCCGATGTCTGTGGCCTCGCGAGCCCGCCCACTGTTGAACCACTTGCCTGAGCGGGTCTGGTTTCTCTCCCCACATCGCCGGGCGGATGAGTCGGCTGAGCGGACCCTCCCAGGATCTGGGTAGCGCCCGGATACGGCTCGGACAGCACGGTTTCCTTGCCAGGCGTTTGCTCCGCTGTAGGAGTCGGCGGCGGTTCAAGCATTCGAGTCGTCGGCGCTGCGTAAGGAACCGTTGTGCCAATGACGCTCGTCGACGCGTTCAAAGTGCCTAGCAGTGCCGCGCGCAGTTCGCCGGCCGTTTGCGGACGCGCCCCCGGCTTCTTCGCCAGTGCGCGCATGATCGCTTGCTCGACGGGCAACGGAATTTGCGGAAATAAAATCCTCGGCGGCTTCGGCGCGTCTTCCACCTGCGCTCTCATCAGCTCAAACTCGCTGTCGCTTTCAAACGGCACCCGGCCGGTAAGCATCTCGTAGAGGAGAATACCCAGCGAGTAGATGTCCGAGCGAGCGTCGGCAGCTTGCCCCCGAACTTGCTCGGGCGCCATGTACTCAATCGTGCCGACGATGTTTCCCTGGCGGGTCAGCCTGGCCGCACCAAGCACTCGGGCGATGCCGAAGTCCATGACTTTGATCGAGCCCGCATCAGTGAGCATGATGTTCGCCGGCTTGATGTCCCGATGTATTATCCCCATCCGATGCGCGTGGTCGATGCCTTCCAACGCCTGGCAGAAAAGCGCGATCGCGCGATTGCAGTCGATCGCTCCAAACTTTCTGATTACCTCATCCAGCGTATGCCCGCGGACGAACTCCATAACCATGAAGAAGTCTTCGCCTTGCCGGACGAAGCTGAACAGAGTTGCGATGTTCGGATGGTTGAGCTTCGCCAATGTGACTGCTTCAGAACGGAACCTCTCGACAATCTGTGGCTGGCTTGCCAGCTCCGGTTTCAGCATCTTGATGGCAACTTCTCGTTCGAGCATCGTATCGATGCCCTTGAAGACGGCCCCCATCCCGCCTTCGCCAATCTTTTCGGTTATCTTGTAACTACCGATGATGTTGCCGATCATGTGCTTCTCGCTCCTTACGGACCAACCTCAGAACAAGGTCGAAACGACAGGGTGATATTATCGCGCTCGCTTCTCTTTTGCGAAACCAAATTCCTTCATCAGGAGAAGAAACCCGATCAGGGTAACAAACTGGAACAGCGCGTTTTGATTGGTGCCTGCTCGCGCCGGCGAGTGGCGGCGGCGGTACTTACCATGGGACTGGAAAGAGAACCCAGGACAGCAACAGCCCGATGCCGAGAAACGAACCGAATATCTTGAGCCCATGAATCAGACGCTGGCGAGTGGTGTCGGACTTTGGGTCGACCGCAGCCAGCACCACCGCGGCGATCGCGGCGTACAGCGACATCATCAGCACGTGCATCAGCGCTTCCTCCCGGCCGCTATGTCAAACGCGTCATGAACAACAAGGTAGTTCAGCAAGCCGGCGAGAAACATGAACGTATTGCCGTACTCGAAGGTCGCGGCTTCAGGATGCGGTCTTGTTCCAAAACCGAAGGCGTACGAGACCAGATAGCAAAGCCCGGATCCGATCTGCGCCAGGAACCAGAGTACCGTAATCAGATCGAAATGAAAGGCTGTCGGCGGCTCTGCTGCAGTCGGCCAAAAAAGTCGTCCATCGAGGCTGAGCCCAAGAACAAAGGCGCCGGTAATCGTGATGAAGAACAGCGCCGCGCGTCCATAACGCCCCAACAACAAGTGGCCCGCGCCCGGTACCAGCCACGCTCCGACTACCGCAGCCGCCCGGCGCGAGAACGAGACCGGCCTGGGCTCATCAAATGCGAAACTCCCACCGGCGTAGTTGGGCGCGATGTCGTTTGTCAATCCGTCTCTTGGTTGCAATATCCGCTCCTCTGCGAGTGCCGACCAATTCTAGGTGGCGGCCAGAGAGAGTGTCAACCGGCGGCTTTCCCGGCGGCTTTCCCGCGGTCAGGCGTCCCGGATGCCCGAAAGCCTAATGCTTGATTTGACCACCCTCATCGGATATGATGACCGCATCGAAACACAGAAAGGCACAGAGAAAACGCGAATGACGAGTCTCGTGGGCGTTGTCTCACGAATCAACAAGGCTAGTCCCCCAGCGGGATGATTGAACCCAGCTAGCTGGTTACTCTCCCGCCGTGACTTCAAGGAGGTGCACGATGGGAGAGCGAAACACACATCGCCAGGCGCTAAGACTCAAAGCCGAAACGCTAACCGAAACGGAAATCGCCGAGGTTCTCGACTACATCAGCATCATGGAGTCTCTGCGCGAGCAGGCGAGCAAGCCCGACTTGTTTGACGATGAGTTGATGGCTCTTCTGGTGGACGCTCTCGAGAACCGCCGCGCTCGCGTCGTCACCGAATGGGACCGAGTTAGAAGACGGGCCGACGGCGCGTCCGTGTTCGCGGCATCGAGAAAGCTGATGTGAATATTAATTCGCGACGATGACTGTAGCACCGCTACTGACGCGCGCTGCTGATTTGTTGACGGTCGATTGCTGCTCCTTCTGCCCCAAGCCTCCGCCACCTAACCCCAACTTCCTAATTCATTGACGTAGTCCGAAAATGCGGAATAGAATTCGGGGGTCAGTTGAATCGCCTTGTTTATCCGAGAAGCCGAGGAGAAACCAATGTCAACACGTTTGCAACCAGCTCACGCGGCCGCCAGCGTCGATCGAGCCGAACACCTGAAGCGTGAACTCGTTGCCTTTGCCACATCCGGGGCCCTCAAGGATGAGTACAAACGCCAGCACGATCTGTTTTTCGACAATGTTCCGCCCGAAGACGAGCACGAAGCCGTGAGCGTGCTCGATTGGTTTTTGTTCGATTGGCTGGACGACAACGGCGAAGGCGTTATTGATCACTTTCTGTACTCGCGTCCCGATCTCAGCGAAGACGATCAGGAGTTCCTTCTTGATTGGCAGAACTCGCTGAACAGCGTATTCGAGGTCCGAGCGGTTGGCAGGAAATCACTTCGAATCGAGGAGCTCGACACCCAGGAGTCCTTCCAGGTCTTTACAGATTCGCCGTTCAAACGCAACCAGTTCATCATGGCCAGACTGCTGCCGCTTGGCGAGCACTTCGTCTTTTCCGGGTTGCAGTTCATCATGCCCGACCGCGAATCCGCGACCGCGTGGCTGAACATGCGCCGCGCGCTGGACAAACTTGAGTCTCCCGAGGCGCTTGAGAACGCTCAACGCCAACAGTGCAGCGCCTTTTGTGAACTGTTCGGTTGCGATCAGCTCACCGTCAAACCGGCGGAGCTGAACGCTACGCTCCAAAAGTTTCAGAACTACCTGCTCGTCGAGCGCCGCGATTCGGAAACCGGTCTCACTCCTGCCGAAACGTTCAAGGCTGAATTCGGCCACGATCTGCTGGTGCCCGAAATGCCCTCGCTCCCCCAACCGATGGCCGGCGCCGGAGACGTGACTATTCTCTGCGACGACTTCGACGGCATAGTCGTGCTGCCGGATTACAACAAGTTCAGGCGAGTCTTCGAAGCTGAGCGTCCCGACTCGGCAGTCCCTGAGTGGCGGGAGCTGCTCTGGACCTACATCAACGACCCCGATATCCCGATCGTCGCCTTCGAACGCGTAGCCGAGGAGTTTCCCGTTCGGGTTGAAGGCGTGCTGCGCGAACTGCTGGGGGACAAGAAGTTTTCGCTCGAGCACCTTTACGCGGTGCTGCTTCATTACAAGCAGCCCGTAGAAGGCCTGGATGATCTGGACGACGACCGCCAGCTCTGGGATCTCTTCAACGGAAACGCGCCGAATAAGCTGAAACCCGCAAAGGCGAAAACCAAAGCAAAGAAGAAGCCGGCGGCGGGAGACAGAACCGCCGCGCTCAAGAAGAGCAAACCAGTCGCGGCGAATCGCGCAAAGAAGGCGCGATCAGCAGCAGCCAAGTCTCGCAAGAGCGCGTCGGCGAACCGGACTGCCGCTCGGCCAACTTCGAAAGCGAAGGGCAAGACTTTGGCAAAGAAGGCCGCGGCTCGCAAGCCTGCCAGTCGTGCTCTCGGCGGCAACAAACGCGCGCAGACAAGAAGGCGATGACGCTTCGGGAAGCTTCAGCACGTTTTCTCAAGCACATCAAATCGAAAGACTCTAACGACGCAGTCGAGGCGCAGGCTCAAACCAGGACTATTGAATTCCTCACAACCTACCTGCCCGAAGCCTCGACCACGCAGTTGACGCCCGCCCGCCTGCGAGACTTCATTGCGAGATGGTACGTCGAACAAACCGATCACCAGCCAGAGCCTCACGCGTTGCTCGATTCGGTCGCGGGCTTTCTGAGTTGGATCGATGCGAACAGTGACTCAGCGCTCGAAGAGGGCGGCCGTGCGGTCATAGCCGAGCTGAAAACGAGTTTGCCGCGCGCCCTCGAGATTTCCGACACGCTGTCATCGCAGCTTCGATCTCGCGGCGCGATCGGCTTCCCGGAGTTTCTCACCTCGTTCGAGGAAGGCGGACGCAGTCAATACGACGTGGACGTCGGAGGAAGCGCAGCGGCGATCGAAGGCTTCTTCCGCATCTCTCGAGTCGAAGGAACCAGCGTCGAAGCTGAAGAGTTGATCTCGGATGAGCGCGTGTGGCCGGTGAGCGTTCCGCCGGAAGCAGCCGCGCTCCTTGAAGTCGGTTACATCGTCAATCTCGAGCTGGTTCGCGCTGGCGATGGCTGGCACATCGCAGCGTGCGGATTTGCATACCCGCCGGGCACCGAGTTTTGACCGTGATACCAGAAGGAAGAGCGGGAAGACGACCCTCAGACCCTTTTGTGAATTCTTTGTGCCCTGGTGTCCTGGGTGGCGGAGGGGAATTATTGTTCGCCTGCTGAGTTCGCTCCGATTCGCCCAAGTGAAGCCTTGATCCGAGCGGCGCTCTTCTCGCCAAGGCCGGGGACCGACGTAAGGCGATCACCCTCCGCAAAGACCTTCAACTCAGCCAGGCTCTTGACGCCGAAGTCTCGATAGAGCAGCTGCGCGGTCTTCAATCCGATTCCCGAAACGCGGCGAAGATCGAGCACCGACGCCGGAACATCGCGGGTGAGTTCTTCAAAGTAGGAAGACTTCCCGGTCTCGACGATCTCGACGATCTGGGCGCTGATTCCCTTCCCTATTCCCTGAATCTTCTGCAGCTCGCCGGCGCCACCTCGCGCCGCAATCTCGGCGACCTGGTCCTGCATCGCCTCGATCGTCTCGGCTGCCATCCGGTAAGACCGAAACTTGAAGGCATTCTCATCCTTGAACTCCAGAATGCCGGCTATGTCTTCCAGCACTCGAGCGACTGCCGCATTATCGAGTTTGGCGGACGAATCGGACATGCCAACTAGGCTATCGCCGCGGCCGTTGAACGTCAACTTTTAGTGCCGCGCGGCCGCTGCAGATGGGTTCCAGGCGGCTTGACGTGGTACGGCAAAGCCGTATACTAGCCAGGTGTTCAGCTTCATTGAAACGAAGCTCTTCACTCGGCTCGTCCAGGAGTATCTGACGGACGAAGAGTACAGCAAGCTTCAGTGGTTTCTCGCAGCGGACCCGGAGGTGGGTCCGGTGATTCCGGGCACGGGCGGCGTCAGGAAGCTTAGATGGCAGGCTCCGGGTCGAGGCAAGCGTGGCGGGTATCGAGTGATCTACTATGTGAAGCGAGCCGACAGCGTAATCTGGATGCTGACGATGTATCCGAAGAACGTGATGGAGAGCATCCCGGCGAAGATACTGCGACAAATTCGAGAGGAGATCGAGAATGCCTAAGACGAAGCGAGACATCGGCCGCGAAATCCTGCAAGGCCTGCGCGAGATCAAACACGGTCAGCACGGACGCGTCGTCACTATTCCCAGTATCGCGAGCATTCGACAGAAGACCGGGCTTTCTCAAGATCGTTTCGCTGCATTGCTGGGCGTGTCGATCCGGACTTTGCAGGACTGGGAGCAAGGCCGGCGAGTTCCGTCTGGCGCAGCTCGCACGTTGCTGCTCATTGCTGAACGAAATCCCAAAGCGCTTCTTGACGTCGCGTGACGATCTCACAGGCATTCGCAGTGGTTGAGCAGGAACGGGCAATACCCGAGCGCGTCACCCTCCGAGTTCTCGGAACTCGGGATCCATCGAGTATTTTCCACTATTCAATAATGATGTCGCCGGATTCATCAAGAAGCCCTTTCAACTCGACGACGCATTTGTTGCATATCCATGCATTGTGGCCCTGAAACATTGATTTACTCGTGTTCGGTAGCGCGCTACAGAAGGAGCACTTTCCGCCATCAAAATACTCTTCGAGGTGTTGGCGGTCTTCCGCCGGACTGAAGCCGGTTCGAACCCAATGTTCGCCGATTCCGGAATACCAGCGTTCAGCAGTCTCCAGCGCCTTTTCGAAGGTAGGCGAGCAAACAGCCGCAAACGATTCCCACGAATCATCGCACAGAAGACGCAGGTAGTCGTTAGTGCTTTCATGGAAAGCGACGGCGATGCGCGAAGCAGGCCCTACATTAACGCCGTCAACAAGTACGCATTGTCTGCCGGTAAAAACCACGCTCGCGCCAACTTCCGCGTACGCGCGGACAAGCGAGCTTCCAATCACCGGAGGCGCCGTATGGTCATCATCGCACATACATTAGACGTTGCCGGCCGCGGGCTTATACCGCAACCTTCTCGAGCCGCGACTGAAACGCTCTCGGCCGAAACAGGAACTCAACGATGTTCCCTTCGTGCGGCTGTAGCCAGTCGAGTTGAATAGTCGGCACCGGTCCGAGGTTCAACCTGTCGATGTGCGTCGCGTTCACCAGTTGCCTTTGGAACTGTTCATCGTAAGTTATCGCGCTGCCCACAAGCGTCCCGCCGATTCGCTTAAGCATCTCGTCTTGTGGACAACGCACCACGCTGACAAACGGGAACATGAACTCCGTGTTCGCAAGCGAACGGTCGGGTGAGTCGCAGTGAATCACTACCGGTCTCAGATATCCGCAGCGCTCCTTCTCGACGAGTCTCGGACCGAACTTCGCTGTTACGTGCTCGGTCCCGGCGTCGTGCAAGCCGGACTCGATGCTCTTCCAAATCGCTTTCGCGGCGCCCGGCACTGTGAACGCGGCGAGGCTCGCTTCGGGGTCCTCGGGCGGCTTGGCTTCGACCGGCCCGATCCGCTCGGCAAGAGCTTCTGCAATCTCTTTGGTGTGTCTCGAAGCCCAGATCCCCGAGCAGTTGATGCAGCCGCGACCGCTGTTCAAAAACACGCTGTCCACCATCACATCGAGATACTTCTCCCACTCGTCCACAACGTCGTCGCCCAACAGTATCTTTGTGAACCCCGGTCCGTGCACCTGGACCCGTGTGTCGCCTCTGTATCGTTCAACGGTGGGAGTGCCGCCGAAGATCATCGTGCGGTTCGAGCGCCGCACGACTTCCGCGCCCATCTCACCGCCGCCGGGATAAATCGCAATCGCCTCTTTGGGCACGCCGGCTTCTGTAAACGCCGCGGCCATGCGACACGGAGTCCACGGCTCTTGAGGACCAGGCTTTAGCAGCAGCCCGATCTGCATCGGTATCACCGGCAGCCACAGCGTATGCACACCCGGCGAGTTCGAGGGCAGCACCAGGCCGAGCACCGGCGACTGAGCCTGATAGCTCACCATCACTCCGCGTGACTCGATTCCATAACCGCGCGTCAGTATGTTCAGATCCAATCCGCGAGTAAGCGCGTCCAGGATCTTGTCCATGTTCGACAACACGAAGTGGTTCTTTGTCATGTTGGCCCTGGACATATGCTCTGGCAGACCGGTGCTCGCAGACTGCTGGCGAGCGAAGTCCTCAGGTGTTTGCGCGCCATCTCCCATCGGAAGCGTTGCATTGAGATAGAGGTCAGCGGCCTTCTTCATCATCGCTATCAGATCCGAAACCGGAATCTCGGTGAGAACCTGCCGCGCGCGTTCAGCCAGCCGCATATCGCGGGCCAACAGACCGGTGTTAGCCTGGCTCACACGAGCGAGTGTTTCGCCGGTGATGAAATGGACCACGTCTTCGGTGTCGAGGCTTGTATAAGGCTGCCCCCAGCGTGAGACAGGTATGTTTAGAATTGGCATTTCTTCTCTCTTAGTTTCTAAACTCGAAAGGATGAGTTCTCTTCGTCAGTTGAAAGCGCCTCTGCGTCCGGTCTCTGCGTCTCTGCGGTTAGACAGTATCGCGAGCCTGCAGAGTGGCGGTTCTCCCTAACCGCAGAGACACAGAGACGCATCAGAGACCGGACGCAGAGAGGCTTGAAATCGCTACGATACTCGATCTTGTAATCCGCAATCAGTAGACCCCCACCGTGGTCTGGCCCGCGAGTTTGCTGAACGGACGAACGCCGCTGACTCCGTCCCACGGATACTGCTCACAAGGTTTCTCGCGCTCGCCTTCGTCTCGTTCCAGGAATCCGGGGATGAACGTCTCGCGAGTCAGCGTAGTCAAACGCACTCGGCCCGTTTCGCCGTAACCGACGACGAGGTCGCGATCGCTGAATTCGACAACCTCGATGACCGCGCGAGGCTGCGGCGCGTAATAGCTGATCTTGTAGCCATCGTCCGGGGTCACCGGCTTCGAGCAGGCCAGACCCATCAGCGTGTTGCCGTAAGTCGGCGTCAGGTACACGCCCGGGCCCAGCAGCTCTTCGGTCGCGAAGCGCGTGTACTGCGGCGTGAATTCGGTTCCACCCGCGAAGATCCCGGTGATCC